>Ga0247823_10004223_pt1 | contig 11544 bp, 11 predicted proteins | sample 13C_PalmiticAcid_2_FD_192426 | JGI IMG/M metagenome (GOLD analysis project Ga0247823, IMG submission 192426) | Soil microbial communities from agricultural site in Penn Yan, New York, United States - 13C_PalmiticAcid_Day30 | ecosystem: Environmental > Terrestrial > Soil > Agricultural land...
CGCTCCTGCAACAGCGCCCTCTTTCAAGCCACGAGTTGCGCGAATTCGGCTGCGGTGACGGGGTACCCCAGCCAGTAGCCCTGCGCCAGGTCGCAGCCGCGCTCGCGCAGCAGGTTGAACTGGCCTTCCTTCTCCACGCCCTCCGCCACCACGGTGATGCCGAGCGAATGCGCCATCGCGATGATGGCCGTGGTCAGCGCAAGGTCGTCGGGGTCGCGCAGCATGTCGGCGATGAAGCTGCGGTCGATCTTCACGCCGTCCACCGGCACGCGGCGCAGGTGGCTCAGGCCGGAAAAACCGGTACCGAAATCGTCCAGCCAGACCTTCACGCCGGTGCGATGCAGCGTGGCCAGCAGCGCGCTGGCGTGTGCCTCGTCGCTGATGACGGCGGTCTCGGTGAGCTCGAGGTGCAACCGCGATGCCGCCAGCCCGGTATCGCGCAGGCACTCGGCCACGACGTCCGGCAGGTCGCCGCTGCGCAATTGGCGCGGCGACACGTTGACCGAGACGAACAGCGGATCCAGCGCATCGCGATCGGTACCCCAGCGCGCGGCGGCCGCGCAGGCGGCCCTCAGGACGCGCGGACCGATGCTCTCGATCAGCCCACTCTGCTCGGCCACGTCGATGAAGACCGATGGCGCCACCATGCCCAGCTCCGGGTGCTGCCAGCGCAGCAGCGCCTCGGCACCGACGATGCGGCTGTCGGCCATGCGGAACACCGGTTGGTACATCAGGCTGAGTTCGCCACGCTCCCACGCGCCGCGCAGTTCCTGCTCCATCCGCACGCGACGCTCCACGGCCTGGTCCATCGCGCGGCTGTAGAAGCGGTAGCAGTTCTTGCCTGCCACCTTGGCCTGGTACATCGCGATGTCGCCGTTCTTCATCAGGGCGGTCGCACCGGATGCATCTTCCGGGAACAGGGTGATGCCGATGGACGTGCCCAGGAAAACCTGGCGGTCCTGCACCACGATGGGACGGCCCAGTTCGGCCACCAGTTTCTCCGCCAGACGCGTGGCGCTGCTGCGCACATCGCCGTCCTGGATCAGGATGACGAACTCGTCGCCGCCGAAGCGCGCCAGCAACGCGTCATCCCCGCCCATCAGGTCCACCGCATCGCGTATGCGGTGCGCGAACTGCTGCAGCACTTCGTCGCCGGCCTCATGGCCCAGCGTGTCGTTGACGCGCTTGAAGTCGTCGATGTCGGCGAACAGCAACGCCAGCTGGCGGCCCGCGCCGCGCAGCATCATCAGGCGGTGGTCCAGGCTTTCGCGGAACGCCAGCCGGTTGGTCAGCCCGGTCAGCGAGTCGGTGTACGCCATGCGGCGCACGTCGCGGTCATGCCGCGCGATGCTGTCGCTCATGGTGCCGAATGCACGCACCAGTTCGCCGACTTCGTCCTGGCGTTCGCTGGCCATGCGCTCGCCGTTGTAGTTACCCACTTCGATGTCGTGCGCCGCACGCGCCAATTGCCGGACCGGCCGGATCAGCGTGCGCTGCACGTACAGCATGATCGCCACGCAGGCGGCGACCAGCGCGGCCAGCAGCAAGGCGATCCAGCCGAGGTGGCGTGCGCCGAGTTCGTTGAGGCGCGCCCGCGCGGCCGCGATGGCCTTCTCCTCGTACGCCCGCACGGAGGCGACCGAGTAACCGACGCGTACCCCGCCGATGCGTTCGCTGCCGATCATGATGGGTTCGGACACGTCCACGATCTGCGCCGACCACTGCGTGTGCATGCTGCGGGCGTTGACGGCCTCGTAGGCCAGCGGGTCGGTCATCGTCTGTCCGTAGACGGCGATGTCCGCCGTTCCGTCGTGGATGATCCTGCCCTGGTTGTCGTACACCAGCACGTAGCTCACGTCCGGTTCTTTCTGCGCCGAACGCACGATGCTGCCGATCGCGTCCAGGTCGAAGTAGTACAGCGGATTGGCCAGTGCATCCCCAAGCTGGTCCACCGTGGCCTCGCCATGCCGGCGCAGGCTGTCCTCGACCATGCCGTGCATGGCGTCGCGCCCGAGGTCGGCGACTTCCTGCTGCATCACCTTCTGGCGGTGCAGCAGCGTCGCGAGCAGGGCGATGACCACGACCAGCATGATCGCCATCGCGGCCAGGAAGCGCGCCTGCAGGCCGAAGCGCAGCGCCCTCACTCCACCTGCTCCCTGACGCGGGCGACGCCACGGCGCAGGTTGTCCAGCGCCTGCTGCGATGCCGGATCCACCGGCAGGAACCGGGTGGTGCGGAAAAAGACGTTGAGCGCGTCGCGGGCAGCGGGATCGTTCGCCGCCTCCAGCAGCACCTCGCGCAGGCGCGCTTCCACCGCGGGGTCGAGGTCGCCGCGCACCATCTCGAGTGCGCGCGGGAAATCCTGGGTTTCGTGGATCACGCGGAAGTCGCGCCGGAAGCCCGGCGGCATGCGCCGCACATCGTCCCAGTCGAGGTTGCTGACCACGCCCGCGTCGACCAGACGCTTGTGCACCCAGGCCGCGATATTGAGCTCTGAGCGCGCGAAGACATAACCCACCGAATCCGCAGAGGGGCGGTCCATCGGCGAGAGCAGGATCTCCATCCGCTGGCCTGCATCCAGCAGGGCCACGGAGGGTGCGAAATAGGCGCTGGTCGAGGCGGTGTTCTGGAAGGCCACCGTACGGCCCTTGAGATCGGCCAGCCGCTCCAGCCCGCTGTCGCGGCGGACGAAGAACACGCCGTGGTAGCGGCTCACGCCCCCGCGTTCGGTCAGCAGCATCGGGCGTGCACCTGCACGCTCCTGCAGCCGCATGCCGGTGCCGGCCGTCTCGGTGACCCAGTCCACCCGGCCACGACGCAGGTAGCTGGTCATCTGCTGGGTATCCCGCGCCATCAGGATGCGACCTTCGGTGATGCCCACGTCACGCATCCGCGGCACCACGTAGTCGAGCAGCGGCTTGAGCTGCTCGTAGTGGGCCTTCGGGTCGTCGCTGATGCGTCCCAGAACCAGGACGCGTTCGTCACCGGCGGCGCTGGCCGGCGCGACGCTTGCGGGTAGCAGTGCTGCGCCGATCGCGGCCAGCGCCAGGCTGAACCAGGTTGTACGCAACGATAGGCGCCCGCCGAAACGATGGCGGCAGCCTAGCGGAAAACGTGACCTTAAGACAGTGATCCGGCGCCACCACTGCCCGCCAGCCGGGCCATGCGCTGCGCATCGGCCAGGATGCCCCGCAGCAGGCGTACCTCCTGCTCGTTCAGATCGGCCTTGTTGAACAGCCGCCGCAGCTTGCGCATGGCCGAATCCGGCGTGCGCCCCTTGTGGAAATCGATCGCATCCAGCGTCTCGCCCAACTGGAGGAAGAAGCCCTCCATGTGCGCGTGGCTGGCGGGCGCTTCATCGGGCGGCACGACCACGGCATCCGCCACCTGCGTGCGCTCCAGCAGCGCGAGCCTCAGCTCGTAGGCCAGGACCTGCACGGCCGCCGCCAGGTTGAGCGAGCTGTACTCGGGATTGGCCGGGATGTGCACCGCCGCGTGGCAGAGCTGCAGTTCCTCGTTGCTCAGCCCGGTGCGCTCCCGGCCGAACACCAGGGCCACCTCACCACCCGTCGCGGCACGCCCGACCGCGAGGGCAGCCGCCTGCCGTGGCGCATGTTCTTCCAGTTGCACGCGACGGCTGCGGGCGGTGCAGCCGAGCACCAGCTGGCAGTCGGCCACGGCGTCGGCCAGCGTGGCGACCACGGTGGCATCGGCCAGCAGGTCGTCCGCCCCGGCCGCGCGCCGGTACGCCTCTTCCGCGGGGTAGTTCTCGGGCGCCACCAGCACCAGCCGCGCCAGGCCCATGGTCTTCAGCGCGCGGGCGGCCGCGCCGATGTTGCCGGGGTGCTGGGTGCCCACCAGCACGACGCGCAGGCGGGCGGAGGCGGCCAGGGAAACGGGATCGGTGAAGGAAACGGGCGTGTTCATGGGGGCAAATGGTAAACTGCGCGGGCCGGTCTCCGCGCCGTGCTGCTCTTTTCCACTTGTTCGCCCCACCCCACGCCTGTCCGAGGTTCGTTCGCATGCAGAAGCCCGTCGTCACCGTCATGACCAAGGCAGCCCGCCTGGCAGGCAACGTGCTGTTGCGCAGCATCAACAAGCTGGATGCGCTGAACGTGGTGCAGAAGGAGCGGATGGACTACGCGAGCGAAGTGGACGCCGATGCCGAGAAGGTCATCATCAAGGAACTGCGCCGCGCCTATCCGGACTACGGGTTCGTGGGCGAGGAAAGCGGCGCGCAGATCAACGGCCGCTACACCTTCGTGATCGACCCGCTGGACGGCACCAGCAACTACCTGCGCGGCTTCCCGCACTACTGCGTGTCCATCGCCCTGGTGGACAACGGCGAACCGACCGACGCGGTGATCTTCGACCCGCTGCGCAACGACCTGTTCACCGCCAGCCGCGGCGCCGGCGCGCAGCTCAACGAGCGCCGCATCCGCGTGGCCGACCGCAAGGAACTGGCCGGCACCGTCATCATCACCGGCTTCCCGCCGCGCGAACGTGCCCGTGCCGGCGCCCAGCTGGAGTGCGTCCGCGAGCTGCTGGTGCATGCCGAGGACATCCGTCGCACCGGCTCGGCCGCGCTCGACCTGGCCTACGTTGCCTGTGGTCGTGCCGATGCCTACTTCGAAGCCGGCGTGAAGGACTGGGACATCGCCGCCGGCGTGCTGCTGGTCCGCGAAGCCGGCGGCAAGGTCTGCGACTTCCGTGGCGCCGCCCTGGGCAAGATCGACGGCCGCACCGCCCTCCCCCGCCAGATCGTGGCCGGCAACCTCAAGGTCGCCGAAGCGCTGCAGAAGACCATCGTGTCGTCGGGTTACGCGGCGGCATTCAACGCGTGACGCCCGATGGGCGGGCTGTTGTAGGAGCGACGTAAGTCGCGACCGCGCATCCAGGGCGCCAGGGACACCCGCTACACGCGCCGAGCCCAGCCGGTCGTGTCTCACCGATCCATCCGGTGGTCCAGCCGTGCGGTCGCGACTGACGTCACTCCTACACAAGACAACGCCACGAAAAAGGCCGCGCAATGCGCGGCCTTTTTCTTTGGGAAACCGCGCTGCTTACGGACGACGCGCCAGCAGCGCCTCGTCCTTGGCCTTGGGCATCAGGTCCTGCTTGGTGACCGTCAGGAAGCCGATGGTCAGCAGCGGACAGGCCACGAAGATCGACGAGATGGTACCCAGCACGATGCCGATCATCTGCGACAGCGCCATGCCTTCCAGCGAACCGCCGCCATACAGGTACAGCGCGAACACGGTCAGGAACGCGACGAACGAGGTGATGATCGTGCGCGACAGCGTCTGGTTGATCGAACGGTTCAGGATCTCCATCGGCTCGGCGCGCAGGTTGCGGAAATTCTCGCGCACACGGTCGAACACCACGATCTTGTCGTTGATCGAGAAGCCCATCACCGACAGCAGACCGGCCAGGATGGTCAGGTCGAACTCGATGCCGCTGAAGGCGAAGAAGCCGGCCACGATCAGCACGTCCGCCAGGGTCGTGACGATGGCCGAGACGGCGAACTTCCACTCGAAGCGTACGGCGATGTAGATCAGGAAACCCACCACCACGAACAGCAGCGTGTACAGGCCGTTGAGCGCGAGTTCCTTGCCGACCTGCGGGCCGACGAACTCGCTGCGCATCACCGTCGCCGTGTTGCCTTCACTGGAAGCCAGGCGCAGCACATCCTGCGCGGTGCGGTCGCTGGCCTCGGCGCCGGCCGCCGTGCCGGCGTCCTCGCGCGGCTGCAGGCGCACCAGCAGGTCGCTGCCGGTACCGAACGTCTGCACCTGGGCGCTGCCGTAACCGCCGGCTTCCAGGCGCTCGCGCACGCTGTCCACGTTGGGCGGGGTCTGGAAGCGCAGTTCGACCACCGTGCCACCGGTGAAATCCAGCGCGAAGTTGAAGCTCTTGAACGCGATGGCGCCGATCGCGGCGATCGCCAGCAGCGCGGCGATGCCGATGGACACCCAGCGCACGCGCATGAAGTTGAAGTTGGTGGTGTGCGGGATCAGCCGCAACGGGAAAAGGCTCATCTTCTGTCTCCCGTCAGATGGCGATGGACTTGATCTTGCGGCGGCCGCCGTAGATCAGGGTGGCGATGCCGCGCGACACGGTGACCGCGGTGAACACGGACGTCAGGATGCCGATGACCATCGTCACGGCGAAGCCCTTGAGCGGGCCGGTGCCGAAGGCATACAGCGCCACGCCCGCCAGCAGCGCGGTCATGTTGGAGTCGAAGATGGTGCCCGACGCCTTGTCGTAACCGGTCGCGATGGCGGCCTGGGGTGGCACGCCTGCCCGCAACTCCTCGCGTATGCGTTCGTTGATCAGCACGTTGGCGTCCACCGACATGCCGATGGTCAGCGCCAGGCCGGCGAAGCCGGGCAGCGTCATGGTGGCACCGAACAGCGACATCACCGCCACCACCATCACCAGGTTGAGCAGCAGCGCGATGCAGGTGATCAGGCCGAACATGCGGTAGTACACGAGGAAGAACGCCAGCGCGAACACGAAGGAGAACACCACGGCCTTGGTGCCGCGAGCGACGTTCTCGGCGCCCAGGCTGGGGCCGACCACGCGCTCCTCGATGAAGTCCATCGGCGCGGCCAGCGAGCCGGCGCGCAGCAGCTTGGCCAGGTTGTCGGCCTCGGTCTTCTCCAGACCGGTGGTCTGGAAGTTCTTGCCGAACACGCCGGCAATGCGGGTCGGCGCCAGCGCTTCCTCGCGCACGCGCACGCTGCGCACTTCCTTGCCGTCGACCATGGTCACGGTCGGCACGCGTTCGATGTACACCACCGACATCAGCTTGCCCACGTTGGCGCTGGTGTAGTCGAACATGCGCTGGCCGGCGATGTTGTTGAGGGTCACGTCCACGGCCGGCAGGCCGTTGTTGTCCACGCCCACGCGGGCGTTGACCATTTCGTCACCGGACGCCAGCACGCGCTTGTTCAACAGCACCGGACCGGCGTTGTCGCGCAGCTGGTAGACCTTGGCCTCCGGTGGGATGCGGCCGCTGGCCACAGCGTCGGCGGCATTGCCTTCCACCACGGCGCGGAACTCCAGCGTCGCGGTCGCGCCGATCAGGCGCTTGGCCTCGGCCGTATCCTGCACGCCGGGCAGCTGCACGACCACGCGGTCGTTGCCCTGGCGCTGGATGATGGGCTCGGACACGCCGATCTCGTTGATGCGGTTGCGCAGCGTGGTCAGGTTCTGCTCGATCGCTTCGCTGGCGATCTGCTCCAGCTCCGCCTGCGGCAGGCCGATGGTGATCTGGTTGCCGGCGGCCTGGTAGGTCAGGCCCGAACCCGTGGCCAGCGTGCCGCCCGTGTTGCCGCGTGAGCTCAGGGTCTGCGCCAGCGCCTGCTGCGCGGCGGCAACGTCTTCGCCATCTGCCAGCGTCACCACGATGCTGTTGTCGGGGCGACGTTCGACCGCCGTGTAGCGGACGCGCTTGTCGCGCAGGGTGACGCGGGTGTCTTCCAGATAGCCGTCGACGCGCTTGTCCAGCGCCGCCTTCTGGTCGACCTGGAGCACGAAGTGCACGCCGCCCTGCAGGTCCAGGCCCTGCACCATCGGACGCGCACCGACATTGCCCAACCAGTCCGGCACGGTGGAAGCCAGGCTCAGCGCGACCAGGTAATCCTGGCCCAGCGCCTCGCGCAACGCGTCGTTGGCCGTGGTCTGTGCCTCCAGGCTGGGCAGGCGCACGAGCATGCTGGCGGCCTCGGTATCGACCTCCTTGGCCTGCACGCCCGCATCCTTCAACGCGGCATCCACGCGGCTGCGCAGCGCGGCGTCGATGGCGAAACCGCGATTGGCGGTGATCTGCACGGAGGGATCCTGCGGATACAGGTTGGGCAGCGCATACAGTGCGCTCGCCAACACGACGATCAGGATCAGGACGTATTTCCAGCGAGGGAATTCAAGCATCGTGGCGACCCGCGCAGGCCCTTCCCGGGCACGCGCTCAGCAATGGTTCGGAAACAGCGGAAATCCGTCCTGCCGCATGCACGGCAGGGCGGAGGAGGCGGATCAGGCGGATCAGGCGGACTTCAGCGTGCCCTTCGGCAGCACGTTGCCCACGGCGGCCTTCTGCACGCGCACGCGCACGTTGTCGGCCACTTCCAGGGTGACGAAGTTGTCGCCGATGTCGGTGACGGTGCCGGCGATGCCGCCGGACGTGATGACCTCGTCGCCCTTGGACAGCTTGTCCAGCATCGAGCGGTGTTCCTTCGCGCGCTTCATCTGCGGGCGGATCATCAGGAAGTACATGACGGCGATCAGGGCGATCGGCATCAGCAGGCCGAAGCCGCCCATGCCCTGCGGGGCCGGCGCGGCCTGCGCGAACGCGGGGGCAATGAAGAAATCAAGCAGATTCATGGACTTGTCCATTCAGTATTAAAAGCAGCCGGGGATTATGCCATGCGCGGCAGGGGGCCGCCCGGGCTACCCGCTGGCCCGGACCGGAAAAGACCGCGGCGGCGCCGGATGGTTCCCGGCCGAGGGCGGAAACCGCCCCGCGCCGGGGCGCCATGGAGCCGCCAGCGGTGCCCTCGCCTCCTACAGGGGGATGGGTTCCGCGCCCCGGGCCGCGTAGAAGGCGGCCCGGAAATCGGAGAACCGCCCCTCCGCGATGGCCGCACGCATCTGCGCCATCACCTGCTGGTAGTACCAGAGGTTGTGCAGCGTGCCCAGCATGGGGGCCAGCATTTCGTTGCAGCGATCCAGGTGGCGCAGGTAGCTGCGGGTGAACCCGTTGCGGCAGGCATAGCAGCCGCACCCCGGTTCGATCGGCTGCAGATCGTGCTCGTACTTGGCGTTGCGGATGCGGACCGTGCCGAACGAGGTGAAGTAGTGGCCATTGCGTGCGTTGCGGGTCGGCATGACGCAGTCGAACATGTCCACGCCGCGCGCCACCGCTTCCACCAGGTCTTCGGGACGGCCCACGCCCATCAGGTAGCGCGGCTGGTCCTCCGGCAACTGCGGGCAGGTGTGTTCGAGCGTCGTGTTGCGTTCCTGCTCGGTCTCGCCGACCGCGAGGCCGCCGATCGCGTAGCCGTCGAAGCCGATCGCCTTCAGGCCGTCCGCCGAGCGCGAACGCAGGTCGTGGTGCACGCCGCCCTGCACGATGCCGAACAGCGCCGCGTCGTTGCCTTCGTGCGCGCGCTTCGAGCGCTCCGCCCAGCGCAGCGACAGCTCCATCGATCGCTCGATGACGCGCGGGTCCACCGGCTTGCCATCCACGTTCACCGGCGGGCACTCGTCGAAGATCATCACGATGTCCGAACCCAGCACACGCTGGATGTTCATGCTCTCCTCGGGACCGAGGAACACCTTGCTGCCATCCACCGGCGAGGCGAACGTCACGCCCTGCTCGGTGATCTTGCGCCGGTGCGCCAGCGAGAACACCTGGAAACCGCCGGAGTCGGTGAGGATCGGCTTGTTCCAGCGGGCGAACCCGTGCAGGCCGCCATGCGCGCCGATCACGTCCAGTCCCGGCCGCAGGTACAGATGGAAGGTGTTGCCGAGGATGATCTCGGCGCCCAGGTCCTCCACGTGTTCGGGCAGGATGCCCTTCACCGACCCGTAGGTGCCCACCGGCATGAAGGCCGGCGTCTCGATCGTGCCGCGCGGGAAAGTCACGCGGCCGCGGCGAGCGGCACCATCGGTGGTGAGCAGGTCGAAGGACATGCGACTCATGCGGACACCATGCCGCGCGCCCGATCTCCGTCATTCCGGCGGAAGCCGGAATCTACTTTGCTGTTGGTGTTGCGGTCGGAAGCCAGAATGAAAATGGTTGACCCGCCATTCGGCGGTTGAAAGCCCGGCGTTCGCCGGAATGACGGCACGATTTCTGACGCGGCATGAGCACGACTCATCTGGCGTCCTCCGGGAACAACAGCATCGCGTCTCCATACGAAAAAAACCGGTATTGCTCGCGCACCGCATGGGCGTAGGCGGCGAATACCCGCTCCTTGCCGGCGAACGCGCTGACCAGCATCAGCAGCGTGCTCTCCGGCAGGTGGAAGTTGGTGACCATCGCGTCCACGCTGCGGATGCGGTAGCCGGGGAAGATGAAGATCTGCGTCTCGCCCGCGAACGGCTGCAGTTCGGCGTCGCCGGCTTCCGTACGGCGTGTCGCCGACTCCAGCGCGCGCACGACAGTGGTGCCCACGGCGATGACGCGCCCGCCCCGGGCACGCGCCGCGCGCACCTGTTCGACCAGCGCCGGGCCGACATTGAGCCACTCGCTGTGCATGCGATGCTCGTGGATGTTGTCCACGCGCACCGGCTGGAAGGTGCCCGCGCCCACATGCAGCGTCACGTGGCCGAATTCCACCCCACGCTCGCGCAGCGCGGACAGCAGCGCATCATCGAAATGCAGGCCAGCGGTCGGTGCCGCCACCGCGCCCAGTTCCCGCGCAAAGACCGTCTGATAGCGCTCGTCGTCGTCCTTGCCGGGATCGCGCTGGATGTAGGGCGGCAACGGCAGCCGCCCGGCCGACAGCAGCCAGCTTTCCAGCGAATCCGGCACATGGAAGCGCAACTGGTAAAACTCGCCGTCACGACCCACCACGTCCGCCTCGCCGCCGGCATCCAGCTGGATGCGGCTGCCCGGCTTGGGCGATTTGCTGGCGCCGATCTGCGCACGCGCGGCGTTGTCCGGCAGCAGGCGCTCGATCAGGATTTCCACGCGCCCGCCGCTTTCCTTCTGCCCGAACAGGCGCGCGGGAATCACGCGGGTGTCGTTGAACACCAGCAGATCGCCGGGCTGTACCCATTCCGGCAGGTCGCGCACATGGCGATCGGCGAACGGCACGTCACCCGGCGGCACCACGAGCAGCCGGCTCGCGGAACGCTCGGCCAGCGGCGCCTGCGCGATCAGCGCATCGGGCAGGTCGAAGTGGAAATCGGACTTCTTCACGGTCGGGGCCTTGCGGGGGCGTGCATTGTACGTGAGCGGACCCGGACGCCCTGCCGTCAGCGTTCGAACTTGGTCGACAGCACGATCGACGAGGTGGTGCGCTCCACGCCTTCGAGCGCGCCGATGCGGTCGGTCAGCAGGTCCATGTCGCCCACGGTCGGCACCGCGCCGATGGCGATCAGGTCGTGGCTGCCGCTGACCGAATGCAGCACCCGCAGTTCCGGCATCGCCCTCAGGGAGGCGACCACCGAGGTCATCTGCTTGGGGTGCACGGCAATCATGATGTGCGCGCGCAGGTGGCTGCGGTCGTACTCATCGTGCACGCGCACGGTGTAGCCGCTGATCACGCCTTCGCGCTCCAGCCGCTCGATGCGGCTCTGCACCGTGGTCCGTGACAGGTTCAGCCGGCGCGCGATCTGGGCGGTAGAGGCCCGTGCGTTCTCACGGAGCATTGAGAGCAGTTGCTGGTCGGCGTCGGTGAGTTTCATGCGGCAGCTTGAGTTTCGTCGAATCGACGAAATATCCTCTAAATCAGCGCAGTTCACAACTGTCAAATGACGAATTATTCCCGATAATAACGGTTTGCCGCTTGCTGCCGGAGGATTTCCATGGCC
>Ga0247823_10004224_pt1 | contig 11544 bp, 10 predicted proteins | sample 13C_PalmiticAcid_2_FD_192426 | JGI IMG/M metagenome (GOLD analysis project Ga0247823, IMG submission 192426) | Soil microbial communities from agricultural site in Penn Yan, New York, United States - 13C_PalmiticAcid_Day30 | ecosystem: Environmental > Terrestrial > Soil > Agricultural land...
CGCCGCGCGGTCGTCGGGATCGAGCGCGCGGAGCACTTCGCGCTGATCCTCGGGCTCCATGTCCTCGATGATCGCGACGGCGTCGTCGGTATCGAGCTCGGCGGCGATGTCGGCGACCTGGTGCGGTTCGAGCGCGTCGACCAGCGCTTCGCGCACCCAGTCGTTCATCTCGGCGAGCACGTCGCCGTCGATCAGGTCGCTGATCGCCGCGGCCAGCGCCGGACGCAGTTCGGCCGGAGTCAGCTCGACCAGATCGGCGATGTCGGCGGGATGCAGCGGGGCGACCCGCATCCGCGCGGTCTCGGAATCGCCCGCCGCGACCGCTTCGAGCACTGCGCTGACGAATTCGGGTTTGAGCCGGTCGTCCTCGTCGAGCTCGCTCTCGGGCGGCTGCGCTTCGGGGTGAAGTTCGGTCTCGCTCATCGTCCGACCTCCCTTTTCGCCCCGGCTCGCGCCGCTAGTGCCAATGCAGCGAGCGTGTTGCAAGTCACTCGCGACCCTGCCAAGGCCGCGGGCGATAGTTTAGGGAGTAGCCCATGTCCGAACCCAGCACCCTCGTCCTGACCCTCGACACCGGCGATGTCCGCATCAAGCTCCGCCCCGATCTGGCGCCGAAGCATGTCGAGCGGATCACCAAGCTCGCCGATGAGGGCTTCTATGATGGCGTGATCTTCCACCGTGTGATCGACGGCTTCATGGCACAGGGCGGCGATCCCTCGGGCACCGGCATGGGCGGCTCGAAGGAGCCCAATCTCAACCAGGAATTCAGCAGCGAGCCGCATGTCCGCGGGGTCTGCTCGATGGCGCGGACCAACGATCCGAACACCGCCAATTCGCAATTCTTCATCTGCCTCGACGACGCGACCTTCCTCGATCGCCAATATACGGTGTGGGGCGAAGTCACCGAAGGCATGGAGCATGTCGACGCGCTCCCCAAGGGCGAGCCGCCGCGCGAGCCCGGCAAGATCGTCAAGGCGCGCACCGAGTAAATCCATAAGACGTCACCCCGGCCTAGTGCCGGGGTCACCAATGCCCGGCGGCTCAGGCGCTCTCTGCTCCCAGCGCCTCGATCAGCCAGTCGTGGAACAGCTTCACCGGCCGCTGGCCCAGCGCGCGGGGACGGCACACGAACCAATAGCTGTAATGGCTCTCGACCGTGAGATCGAAGAGCTGGACGAGCCGCTCGTCGCGCGCCGCTTCGAAATGCGATTCGAGCATGAAGGCGACGCCGAGCCCCTGCGCCGCCGCCTCGAGCATCAGATTGCCCGAATCGAAATGGTCGATCGCCAGCGGTTCGAGATCGGGAAAGCCCGCCGCGGCGCGCCACGCCGTGAAGGTCTCCGGCATGTCGCGGTGCACGAGCGCGGTGAGCTTCGAAAGCTGCTCGGGCCGGGTGACCGGATCCGGCCCCTCCACCAGGTTGCGCGACCCGATCACATGGACTCGATTGCGGTCGAGTCGCTTCGAATAGAAGCCCGGATCGATATCGCGCGCGATCACGATCGCGGCGTCGAGCCCGTCACCCAGCCGCGCCACGCCATAGCCGGCGGTGTCGACGTCGAGGTGCAGCTCGGGGTGGCGGCGCTTGAGTTCGGGCAGGCGCGGCAGCAATTGTTGAGTCGCGTAGAGCGGCAGCACCCCGAGGCGCAGCCTGAGCAACTCGCCGCCGCTGGTCATCGCCTCGACAGCGTCGGTCATCGCATCGAGCGCCGGCGCGATCATGCCGAGCAGGCGATCGCCATCGTCGTTGAGCTTGAGCGCCTGGTGTCGGCGCTCGAACAGGGGCTTGCCGATGAAGCGTTCGAGTGCCTGTACCCGTCGGCTCAGCGCGGGGGAGGATAATGCGAGCTCTTCCGCCGCGGCCTTGATCGAGCCGAGCCGCGCGACCTGAACGAACGCCTCGATGGCGGTGAGGGGCGGTAGCCTGCGCATGGTCTTTCTTTTGTGCACTGCGGTACAAGCTTTGCCCAGCACTCGAGCGCATGCAAGCCCTCAAAGCACTAGCATGCGGACTATCGCCCAAGCGAAAGACGATTGCAATCCGTGCAACCACCTAAGGATTATTTCGCACTTGCACAAAAACCTGCCGCACTGCACATAGAGCAGGCCTTTCAGGCATCCTCTCCTAAAACTTTCCAAGGCGGGCTTCGGCCCGCCATTTTTTTTGCCCCTCTCGCGGCACGGAAACCGCGTTCCTATGTTCCCGCTTCATTGCCTGAAGGAAATGAATGGTGGCGGACGACGAAAGCAGAGGGCGCAAGCTCCAGGTGGCCAATAGCCGGCCGGAAGACAGCGGCCGCGGACTCGCGCATGTTCCCCGCACGCTGATGGCGGCGCTCGGTATCGCCGAAGGCGAGGTGATCGAAATCGTCGGCAAGCGCGCCACACCGGCGCGCGCGGTTTTACCCTATACCGAGGACGAGGGCCTCGAATTGCTGCGCATCGATGGCCTCCAGCGTGCCAATGCCGGGGTCGGCTCGGGCGATTTCGTCGAGGTGCGCAAGGCGGCGTCGAAGCCCGCGACTCGGGTGGTATTCGCTCCCGCACAGGCCAATCTGCGCCTCCAGGGCTCGGCGCAGGCGCTCCAGCGCACCTTTTACGGCCGCCCGCTCGCGCAGGGCGACATCGTCGCCACTGCGGGGCACCACCGCGTGGTCGACCCCAATGTCCAGCGCTGGGTCAATGCCCCGGCCTATGCGCTTCAGGAGATCCGCCTCGCCGTCGTCTCGGCGGCGCCCAAGGGCATCGTCCATATCGACGAGAATACCGAGGTCGAGCTGCGCCCCGAATATGAGGAAGCCTCGGAAAGCCGGCGCGCCGACGTCACCTATGACGATATCGGCGGGATGGCGGGGACGATCGATCAGCTCCGCGAGATGGTCGAGCTGCCGCTGCGCTATCCCGAATTGTTCCAGCGCCTCGGCGTCGATCCGCCCAAGGGGGTGCTGCTCCATGGCCCGCCCGGCACCGGCAAGACCCGGCTCGCGCGCGCAGTGGCGAACGAAAGCGACGCCAATTTCCACTTGATCAACGGCCCCGAGATCATGGGCTCGGCCTATGGCGAATCCGAGTCGCGCTTGCGTCAGGTGTTCGAGGAAGCGGCGAAGACCGCACCTTCGATCGTGTTCATCGACGAGATCGATTCGATCGCGCCCAAGCGCGGGCAGGTTTCGGGCGAGGCCGAAAAGCGTCTCGTCGCGCAATTGCTGACCTTGATGGACGGATTGGAGGCGCGCGCCAATATCGTCGTGATCGCCGCGACCAACCGGCCCGAGGCGATCGACGAGGCGCTGCGGCGTCCCGGCCGGTTCGATCGCGAGATCGTCGTCGGGGTGCCCGACGAGCGCGGTCGCCGCGAGGTCCTCGGCATCCACACCCGCGGCATGCCGCTGGCCGACGATGTCGACCTGCCCGAGCTGGCGCGGACCACCTACGGGTTCGTCGGCGCCGATCTTGCCGCGCTGACGCGTGAGGCGGCGATCGAATCGGTCCGCCGGATCATGCCGCGGCTCAATCTCGAGGATGGCAGCATCCCCGCCGAGGTGCTCGATACCTTGTCGGTCACCCGCGACGACTTCGTCGAGGCGATCAAGCGCGTCCAGCCGTCGGCGATGCGCGAAGTGATGGTGCAGGCGCCGCAGGTCCGCTGGGACGATGTCGGCGGGCTCGACGATGCGCAGATGCGCCTGAAGGAAGGCGTCGAGCTGCCGCTCAAGGACCCCGACGCGTTCCGCCGGCTCGGCATCCGTCCGGCCAAGGGCTTTCTGCTCTATGGCCCGCCGGGCACCGGCAAGACCTTGCTCGCCAAGGCCGTCGCGCGTGAGGCGGAGGCGAACTTCATCGCCACCAAATCGAGCGACCTGCTCAGCAAATGGTATGGCGAGTCCGAGCAGCAGATCGCCCGGCTGTTCGCCCGCGCCCGCCAGGTCGCGCCTTGCGTGATCTTCATCGACGAGCTCGATTCGCTGGTCCCGGCCCGCGGCGGTGGCCTCGGCGAGCCGCAGGCGACCGAGCGGGTGGTCAACACCATCCTCTCCGAGATGGACGGGCTCGAGGAACTCCAGTCGGTGGTGGTGATCGGCGCTACCAATCGGCCCAATCTCATCGATCCGGCATTGCTTCGCCCGGGCCGGTTCGACGAACTGGTCTATGTCGGCGTTCCCGACAAGGCAGGGCGCGAGCGGATACTGCGGATCCAGACCGGGAAGATGCCGCTGGCGAGCGACGTCGACCTCGGCGACGTGGCCGAGCAGACGCCGCGCTACACCGGTGCTGATCTCGAAGACGTGGTTCGCCGCGCGGGCCTCGTCGCGTTGCGCGAATCGCTCGAGACTCGCGAAGTGACGATGGCGCATTTCGAGGCGGCGCTCGCCGATTCGCGCGCGACCGTCACACCCGAGATGGAAGACGAGTACCAGGCGATGTCGGGTCGGCTCAAGCAACAGGCCTCGGCAATTCAGCCGCTCGGCTTCATTGCGCCGGGGATGCTCCACGGTCGGGGTCCGAAGGGCGTAGACTGAGCCAGGCGTAGCCGAGCAGGCAAGCGAGCGCGGCGGCCGCGGCCAGATAGGGCAGCGGCCGCCACAGCTCGTACAGACCCACCCCGATCGACGGCCCCAGCACGAACGCTGCGCCGTTGATCGACGTGACCTTGCCGGCCACCGATCCTTGCGCTTCGGGACCGACCGCGAGCGACGAGCCCGCGGTGAAGCCCGGTCGCGCCAGCCCCATACCGAGCGAGGTCAGCGCATAGCCCAATGCGATTCCATAGAGCGAGGTCGCGCTGCCAGTGGCGACGCAGCCTGCCATGCCGAGCGTCGCGCCGGCGAGCACCAGCGCGCGCGGCTTGAGATCGAGCAACGGGATCAGCCCCCATTGGGCGAGCAATGCCGATCCCGCGCCCATCATCAGCACCAGTCCGGTGGGTTCCAGCGCGTCCATCGGCGAAACCGCCAGCCGATCGATGATCAGGAAGCCGATCGCCTGCCCGGTCATCGCCTGCGCGTGCCCGACCACCAGTCCGCTGATGATCCAGCCGCGAATCCGCGGATCGAAATAGCCGATCTTCTCGCTCGACGATCCGGTGGCGGCAGTGACGGCGGCGCCGGTCGCCTGTCCGCCGATCGTCGGATAGCTCGACGCGGCGCCGTGGGCGATGCCCTCGTCATGGGGCAGCAGCCGGACGACGGCGATCCAGATCGCCGCGCCGATCGCCGCGGCGACGAAGGCGGGTCCGGCCAGCCCGATCTCGGGTCCGTTCCGCCAGAGATGGCCGAGCACCAGATAGGGCGCCAGCGCGGGGCCGAGGATCGTTCCCAGCCCGAACGCCGAGGCGAGCAGGGTCAGCGCCCGCGTCCGCTCCTCGCGCGTGGTGCGCCCTGCGACGATCGCCTGCACCGCCGGCGGCGCCGCCGAACCGAAAAGGCCGTAGATCACCCGCGCCGCGATGAACGCGACGAACGTGGCGAGCGGCCCGAGCACGCCATTGATCCCGAGCGCGAGGAAGATCCCGCACAGCAGCAGCGAAACGGTGAATCCCGCGACGCCGAGCAGCACCATCGCGCGCCGACCGTGACGGTCCGAGCGATTGGCCCAGAACGGCGCGGCGATCACCCACAGCAGGGCCGAGACCGAGAACACAGCCGCGACCGCGCTGTCGGCGGCCCCCAGCGAGCGCCCCAGCGCGGGCAGCACCGATTGCAGCGCAGTGTTCCCGGCGGCGATCGCCAGCATCACCGCGAACAGCAAGGCGAAGGTGCGATCCACGCCGCGAACCTTCATCCGTGTGCCCAATCATAGCTGCGGGTGATGTCGGCGACGTGGAGCCGATACCATTTGTACCAGCGCCCGCGTCCCGCCTCGCGCGTCGCGGCGTGCTCGGGATGCTCGCGCCACGCCACCGCGCTCGCTTCGTCGGCCCAGTAGCTGAGGGTGATGCCGAGCCCGCCCGCCGACACGCTGTCGATCCCGCGATAGCCCGGCTGCAGCGCGGCCAGTCTGTCCATCGCCTCGGCGGCGGCGGCATAGCCCTCGGCGTCGTCGCCGGTCCGTTCGGAGATGAACATCACCACCAATTGCCCCGTGCGATCTTCCGCCATGCGCGCCTCCCCGTGCCGCCGTTCGATAGGCACTTTGGAGTCCGGCGTCATCCATTCCATTCGTCACCCCGGACCTGGTCCGGGGTCCACCGCGCCGCGCATGTTGAACCTGCCCCCTTGTCCATAGTGTGCCGCACCGTGGATCCCGGCCCAAGGGCGGGATGACGGGACGATGGTCGCCTTTCCCGCCCGCAAATTTCGATCTAGGCGCTCGGTCATGATCACCGACTGGCATTTCTATGCACTCGCCATCCCCGCAGTGATCCTGCTCGGGCTGGCCAAGGGCGGTTTCGCCGGAATGGGCGCGCTGTCGCTGCCGATGCTGACCTTCGCGATCGATCCGGTGCGCGCCGCCGCGATCCTGCTGCCGATCCTGATCGCGCAGGATCTGGTCGGGGTCTGGGCGTTCCGCCGCACCGTCGAGTGGCGGCTGCTCGGCTGGATGATGCCCGGCGCAATGCTCGGCATCTGGCTCGGTTACGCCTTTGCCGCGAGCGTCTCGCCGCTTGGCGTCATGGCGGCGGTCGGCGCCATCTCGATGCTGTTCGGGGCCTATCGGCTGTGGAGCGCGCGCCACGCCGTGCCGACGGAAGCGGCGCGTTGGCCGCTGTGGATGGGATCGCTGTTCGGCGTGGCCTCGGGCTTCACCAGCCAGATCGCGCATGCCGGCCAGCCGCCGTTCCAGCTCTGGGTGCTGCCGCGGGGCCTCGCGCGCGACGTGCTGATCGGCACCACCGCCCTTTTCTTCGCGGCGATCAACTGGATCAAGGTGCCGGCCTATGCCGCGCTCGGCCAGTTCACCCGGGCGAACCTGCTGACCTCCGTGGTTTTGCTCCCGCTGGCTCTGGTCTCGACCGTCGCCGGGGTGTGGCTGGTCCGCCGCATCGCTCCCGAGCGCTTCTACACCGCGATCTACTGTCTGATGATCCTCGTCGGCGCGGCGCTGATAGGCGAGGCGCTGGCTTAATTCCTCCCCCGCTGCGCGAGGGAGGATTGGCAGTTCAATCGAACAGCGACGATACCGAGCTTTCGTCGGCGATCCGCTTGATCGCCTCGGCGAGCAACGGTGCGATCGTCAGATGGCGGGTCTTGGCGCTTTCCGCGATTACCGCATGGTTGCCGATCGAATCGGTGATCACCAGCTCGGTCAGCGCCGACGCATCGACTCGCGCCACTGCGCCGCCCGAGAGCACGCCATGGGTGCAATAAGCGACGACGCCCTCGGCGCCGGCGGCCTTCAGCGCGGCGGCGGCGTTGCACAAAGTCCCCGCCGAATCGACGATGTCGTCGATCAGGATGCAGAAGCGTCCCTCGACCTGGCCGATGATGTTCATCACTTCGGATTCGCCCGGGCGCTCGCGGCGCTTGTCGACGATTGCCAGCGGCGCATTGTCGAGTCGCTTGGCGAGCGCGCGGGCACGGACCACGCCGCCGACGTCGGGCGAGACCACCATCCATTGCTTGCCGGGGAAGCGCGTGGTGATGTCGGCCGACATCACCGGAGCGGCGAAGAGATTGTCGGTCGGAATGTCGAAGAAACCCTGGATCTGCCCGGCATGGAGATCGACCGAGAGCACGCGATTGGCGCCCGCGGTGGTGATCAGATTGGCGACGAGCTTGGCCGAGATCGGGGTACGCGGCCCGGGTTTGCGGTCCTGACGGGCATAGCCGAAATAAGGCAGCACCGCAGTGATCCGCTTGGCCGATGCGCGGCGGAGCGCATCGATCATGATCAGCAACTCCATCAGATTGTCGTTGGCCGGATAGCTGGTCGATTGGAGCACGAACACGTCCTCGCCGCGGACATTCTCGAGGATCTCGACGAAGATCTCCTCGTCCGCGAAGCGGCGAACATTGGCCTGGGTCAACGGAATCTCGAGATAATCCGCGATCGCGCTGGCGAGCGGCATGTTCGAATTGCCGGCCATTAATTTCATATGCGCGCTCCGTCCGCTGGTCCCTGCGCTCCCCTTAGGACGCCGAACGGGAGAGGCAAAGGGGCATTGCCGCTAAAGCGCGCCGAGCCTAGGTCGGCGGCCATGACGGTGACCACCCGCTTCGCTCCAAGCCCGACCGGCACGCTCCATGTCGGCAATCTGCGCACGGCGCTTCACAACTGGATGTTCGCGCAGAAGCATGGCGGCCGCTTCCTGCTGCGCATCGACGATACCGATCGCGCCCGTTCGGAAGAGCGCCATGTCGATTCGATCCGTGCCGATCTCGGTTGGCTCGGGCTCCTTCCCGGTGGCGAGGAACGCCAGTCGGCGCGCTTCGATCGCTACGAGGCGCTTTTTGCCAAGCTGGTCGCCGCCGGCCGCATCTATCCGGCCTATGAGACTGCGGAAGAGCTCGACCTCAAGCGCAAGGTGCTGCTCGGGCGTGGGCTGCCGCCGGTCTATGATCGCGCGGCGCTCGCGCTGGGCCCCGACGACCGCGCGAAACTGGAAGCCGAAGGCGTGCGTCCGCATTGGCGTTTCAGGCTGGACGGCGACGCCCCGATCGAATGGGACGACATGGTCCGGGGCGCTCAGCGCTTCGATCCGAAGACGATGAGCGATCCGGTGATCCGCCGCGCCGACGGCTCATGGCTCTACCTCTTCCCCTCGGTGGTGGACGATGTGGACATGGCCGTCACCCATGTCGTGCGCGGCGAAGACCATGTCTCGAACACCGCGACCCAGCTCCAGATGTTCGCGGCTCTTGGCAGCACCCCGCCCGCCTTCGCGCACGAGGCGTTGCTGGTCGGCAATGAAGGCAAGCTGTCCAAGCGGCTCGGCTCGCTCGGCGTCGATCATTTCCGTGACGCCGGAATCGAACCGCAGGCGCTGGTCGCCTTGCTCGCGCGAATCGGCACCAGCGATCCGGTCGAGCCGCACGTCGATCCCGCGCCGCTGGTCGCCGGCTTCGATTTCGCCCGCTTCGGTCGCGCGCCCGCGCGGTTCGATGAGACGGAACTCGCCCAGCTCAATGCACGCATCGTCCATCAGCTCGGCTTCGAATCGGTCGCGGCACGGCTACCTGACGGCATGACGTCAGTCGCGTGGGAAGCGATCCGCCCCAATCTCGCCACCGTGGCCGAGGCTGCCGATTGGTGGCGCGTGGTCGAGGGGCCGATCGATCCTGCCGATCTGTCGGTCGAGGATCGCGCCTGGCTGACGCAGGCGGCAAGCGTGGCGGCAACGATCGACTGGTCGGCCGATCCCTGGCACGCGCTCACCAACGCGCTCAAAGAGGCGACCGGCCGCAAGGGCAAGCCGCTGTTCCTGCCGCTGCGACTTGCGCTCACCGGGCGCGCGCACGGCCCGGACATGGCGGCGCTTCTCCCGCTGATCGGCCGCGATCGCGCGCTGGCACGGTTGCAGGCTGCCAGCTAACCCACGCATTTTCTTCGTCGTCCCGGCAAATGCCGGGATCTCAGGCCGTGACACCGGCTGCTTCGCAATCCGCACGAAAACTGTTTACGGCGTGTATGATACGTTGTATCATCACCACAGCCGACATCAGACCGGCTTCAGGAGATGGAGTGCAACGTCATGTACGCAGAACATCGTTACATGCCTCGCCAATCGCGCAGCATCAGCTTCGGGGCTGCCTTCGCGATCAATGGCGCCATCGTCGCGGGGATGCTGTTTTATCTCGCGCCGCAGATCATACCTTCAGACCCGCCGACGATCCTCGAGGGACGGAACATCCCGATCCCGCCGCCGCCGAAGCCCATCGACCAGCCCAAGCCTGTCCCGACGACCGAGCGCCCGGTCTCGAAGACGCCGCTTCCGACGATTCCCAGGCCGATCATCCTCACGCCCGCCGGTCCCATCATTGACGGTACCGACAAAATCTATCCGCCGCAGCCGCCATTGCCGCCCGCGCCGACCGGCGAGCCGAGCATCGGCGAGCCCCCGGCACCGCTGCCGCCGCTCATGGCCGCGGCGCAGGATCCGCGCTTCCTCAAGGATTTCCAGCCGGCCTATCCGGCCAGCGAGCTCCGGGCGCAACGCGACGGCGCAGTAAAGATTCGCGTGCTGATCGGCGTGGACGGGCGGGTGAAGGTCGCCGAATCGGTCAGCGCAACCAGCGACGCCTTTTTCGAGGCGACGCGGCGGCAGGCGCTGTCGAAGTGGCGCTTCAAGCCAGCCACGCGCGGCGGCGTGCCGCAGGAGAGCTGGAAGACGATGAGCGTGCGGTTCGAAATCAACAATCAGTGACGTGTGTCGCGAAGTGCCGGACGCGATAGCGCCCGGCCGGCGCGGGGGTTTGCCCTGGAGCCCCCGCGCCCCTATCTTGCGGAGCAAATGACCTTCCTCAAGAGATTCTCGCCGTTCGCGGCCTATCGCGACCTGCGTTTCTTCCTCGCGACGCGCAAACGCCACGAGCTCGTCTTCATGGTGCTCGCGCTCGCGCTGACCTTGCTGATCCTCTGGGCGTTCGTGAAAGACTCGCATTTCGAGAAGCAGTACGAACGCAACATCATCTATGTCGAGCAATGGCCGATCACGCGCACCGACGATCAGATCAAGGCGCAGCAGAAGATCGATCAGGCCAAGAAGCACATCCAGCAGGCCGAGCTGAAGAAAAGGCGCGAGGCCAAGCAGGCCGAATTCAAGCGGCTCGACAACAAGCTCGAATCGTGGGGCTTCTGAACGACGCGCGCTGGATGGGCGCAGCGCTGGCGCTTTCGGAACGATCGCGCGGGCGCACCGCTCCCAATCCCAATGTCGGCTGTGTGTTCGTCAAGGATGGCCGCGTCGTCGGGCGCGGCTGGACCCAGCCTGGCGGGCGCCCGCATGCCGAGGCGATGGCATTGGTTCAGGCAGGCGAGAAGTCGCGCGGCGCGACTTGCTACGTGACGCTCGAGCCCTGCGCGCACGTCTCGCCCCGCGGTCCTGCGTGTAGCGACCTGTTGGTCGGGGCAGGTGTCGCCCGGGTGGTCATCGCGCTCGGCGATCCCGATCTGCGGACCAATGGTCGGGGCGTCGCAAGGCTCCGTGCCGCCGGAATTGTCGTCGTCGAGGGTGTCGCCGAGGCTGCGGCGCGCGCGGCAATGGCCGGCTTCCTCACCCGGCAGACGAAGCGCCGCCCTTTCGTCACGCTCAAGCTCGCCACCTCGCTCGACGGCCGCATCGCTCTGCCTTCGGGAGAGAGCCGCTGGATCACCGGCCCGGAAGCGCGCGCCCACGCGCATCTCGAACGCGCGCGGCACGAAGCGATCCTCGTCGGGCGGCGTACCTGCGAGATCGATCAGCCCAAGCTCGATGTGCGGCTTGCCGGGCTCGAATCGCGTTCGCCGCGCCGCTTCGTCCTTTCCTCGTCGGGGGATCTTGCTCGCCCGGCCGATATCGCCAATCTCGAGAATATCGACCATCTCCTCGTCGAAGGCGGCGCCGAAACCGCCGCCGCATTCCTGCGCGAAGGGCTTGTCGATCGCCTGCTGCTCTACCGTGCCCCG
>Ga0247823_10004225_pt1 | contig 11541 bp, 8 predicted proteins | sample 13C_PalmiticAcid_2_FD_192426 | JGI IMG/M metagenome (GOLD analysis project Ga0247823, IMG submission 192426) | Soil microbial communities from agricultural site in Penn Yan, New York, United States - 13C_PalmiticAcid_Day30 | ecosystem: Environmental > Terrestrial > Soil > Agricultural land...
GATGAGGGTGCCGGCATCGGCGAACATGCCGCAAGACCCGTCATCATCCCGCTGGAACCCCGGGAAGACGACGAAGCATCAGGGCAATGCACCCGCCAGGCGCGGGTCATGGCAATGACGAAAGGGATGCTTCATCCCGCCGACCACTGGAAACACAACAGGAAGCCGTCCGGATCGCGGACGTACAACTGATTCATGCCGTAGGGCGTGATCTTGGGCGGTTCCACGTCCACGTCCTTTGCCCGCAAATGCCGGTAGGCCGCGTCCGGATCGGGACAGCCGAAATAGAGGCAGACATCGCGATGCTGCGACAGGCGCTGCGGATCCGGCGACGCCGGCCGGTCATCCGCTTCGTATGCCGTGTTCAACATCAGCTCGGCCTCGCCCAGCCGCAGCAGTCCCCAGTCGAACCGGTCGCCATCGCGCACCGAGGTTTCGACGATCTCGAACCCCAGCACGTCCCGGTAGAAACGGACGGACGTCGGCATGTCGAAGACCTGCAACAACGCGCATACACCACGCACTTCGATGCTCATGATGTTCTCCAGCGGTGGTCGGTGCCACCCTTGCGGCGGCTGACGAGCGGGACAGGCCCGCGGATTCCGGCGCCGCAGTATCGCACCGCGCAGGGCATCCCGTTCTGCTAGATTCACCGGTTCCCCTCGATACGCATGGCGCCCATGACCCGCATCGCCGTCGTCTCCGATATCCATGGCAACCTCGCCGCGCTGGAAGCGGTGGCCGACGACATCCGCGCGCGTGGCGCGACCCGGGTGGTCAACCTCGGCGACAACCTGTCCGGACCGCTGCTGCCGCGCGAGACCGCCCGCTTCCTGATGGATTCGGGCTGGTTGTCGCTGGCCGGCAATCACGAACGGCAGATCCTGCAATTGCTGCGGGACGGGAGGGGCGGAGAATCCGACCGCTACGCGGCATCCCGACTGGGCACGGCGGAACTGGACTGGCTGCGTTCGCTGGAATCCTGCGTGCGCGTGGACGACGACCTGCTGCTGTGCCACGGCACTCCGCGCAGCGATTGCGAGCATCTGCTGGAAACGGTGGTGGGGCCGGGGACGCGGATGGCGTCGGACGACGAGATTGCCCAGCGGTTGGCGGGCGAGATCGCTCCCGTCATCGCGTGCGGACACACCCATGTGCCGCGCGCCGTGCGCACGCCGTCGGGGCAACTGTTGTTCAATCCCGGCAGCGTCGGCCTGCAGGCGTATCGCGACGATCATCCGGTGCCGTATGTGGTCGAGAACGGTTCGCCGGATGCGCGCTACGCGATCCTGGAAAAAGCCGCGCATGGCTGGCGGGTGGAGCACATCGCCTTGCCCTACGACCACCTCGCGATGGCCCGGCTGGCGGGCGAACGCGGGCGCCCGGAATGGGAGCGGGCGCTGCTCGCCGGCTACCTGGACTGACCGGCGTTTCCATCGCCGGCCGGACGCTCAGGCGCCAGGACGCGCCGTCAGGCGCACCTGCCCGATCTCCGAGCGCGGCGGGGCGCCGAACAGGCGCTTGTATTCGCGGCTGAACTGCGAAGGGCTCTCGTAGCCGACCCGATGCGCGGCGGCGACCGCGTCGATGCCGTCGGCCAGCATCAGCCGGCGCGCCTCGTGCAGGCGCAGCTGCTTCTGGAATTGCAGCGGCGACAGCGTGGTGACGGCCTTGAACTGGTGGTGCAGCGAGGAGGTGCTCATGTGCACCGATTGCGCGAGTTCCTCGATGTTGAGCGGGTGCAGGAAGCGTTGGCGCAGGTGCGCGACCGCGCGCGAGATGCGGTGCGACCGGGTGTCGGCGGCGGCGATCTCGCGCAGGCTGTGGCCGAGGTCGCCGACCAGCACGCGATAGAAGATTTCGCGGATCGCCAGCGGCGCCAGCACCGGCAGGTCCGTGGGCGTGTCGAGCAGGCGCATCAGCCGCAGCACCGCGTCCAGCAACGGGGTCGTCACTTTTGCGGCGTACAGTCCGGGGTCGAGACGGTTGGACGTGGGCTGCGGTCCGGCGTCCAGCATCAGCGAGGCGATCACCGCCGGATCGATGTCCAGGCGCAGCGACAGGTAGGGTTTCTCCGGTGTCGCTTCGATCACCTGGCCGATCATCGGCAGGGTCACCGACACCACCAGGTAGTTCAGCGGGTCGTAGCGATAGGTCTGCCCGGCCAGGGTCGATTCCTTGCTGCCCTGGGCGACGATGCACAGGCGTGGTTCGTAGACCGTGGGAATGCAAGGGGTCGGCGTATCCCGCCGCATCAGGTGCAGCTGCGGGATGGCGGTGGCGTGGCTGCCATCGGACGTTGCCAATTGGGCAATCCGATCCGCCAGTTCGGCCTTCGCCGCGCACGTCGTGCGCTGGGCGAGGGTATCCGCGGAAGTGTTGGCGCTCATGGCGATGGAGGGGGGCGGGGGTAAGGCGATTATTCGTAAGCACGGCCGCCCATGCAAAGGCCGCTGCGCGGGTTTGCAGAAATAGGCAAGCATTGGGCAGCAATGTACTAACGAACACGCCGGTGAGCCGTCTAACGTAAAGGTCCCCCACCGGATGAGGCGCCCGCGCGCCTCGCGATGCGGGACGGTGCCCGCTCGCCGGGGTGCCGCCCGCGTACCGGCTTCCCCCGTCGTTGGAAGCACGCCCCATGTGGATCGTCCAGTACGCGCTCAACCGTCGCTACACCATCGGGGTGCTCGCCATCCTGATCCTGCTGTTCGGCACCCTGTCGGCCCGGCGCATGCCGACCGACATCCTGCCCGAGGTCGGCATTCCGTCCATCAACCTGGTCTGGACCTACAACGGCCTGTCGGCCGCGGACATGGCCGCCAAGATCACCACCTTCTCCGAGGCGGCCATCCTCAACACCGTGGATGACCTGAAGGAAGTGCGCTCGGAGACCATCAACGGCGCCAGCATCATCCGCATCGACTTCCAGCCCAACGTCAGCCTGGATCGCGCGCTCGGCCAGATCACCGCGGTGTCGCAGACCATCCTGCGGCGCATGCCGCCGGGCACCTCGCCGCCGCTGGTGGTGCGCAACAACGTATCCAGCACGCCGGTGCTGCAACTGGTGCTGTCGTCGGATTCGCTGACCGAGGCGCAGCTTTACGACTACGCGCGCCTGCAACTGCGCTCGCAGATCCAGACCATTCCCGGCATCCGCATGACGCTGCCCTACGGTGGCGCGGCCCGGCAGGTGATGGTGGATCTGAATCCGGCGGCGTTGCAGACCTACGGTCTGACGCCGTCCGACATCACCGGTGCGCTGGAGCGCGGCAGCCCGACCCTGCCGTCGGGTTCGATCCGCGAAGGCGCGCGCGAGTTGCAGATCTCGCTCGACGCCAGTCCCGCCTCGGTGCAGGAGTTCCTCGACCTGCCGGTCGCCACCCGCGACGGCGTCGTGCTGTACGTGCGCGACGTCGCCTCGGTGCGCGACGGCGGCGCGTTGCAGACCAACATCGCGCGGATGGACGGCTCCAGTGCGGTGTCGGTGGCGTTGATCAAGCTGGGCGGCGCCTCGGCGGTGGAGATCGTGCGCGCGGTGCGCGAGCGGCTGCCGGAAATCGAGGCCTCCGCGCCGCCGGGCATGCGCATCGCGCCGATCTTCGACCAGTCGGTGTTCGTCGACAACGCCATCGGCTCCATCCAGCACGAGGCGGTGCTGGTCGGTCTGCTGGTGGCGCTGGTGGTGCTGGTGTTCATCGGCTCCTGGCGTTCCAGCCTGATCGTGCTGTCGGCCATTCCGCTGGCGCTGCTGGCCAGCGTGGCGATGCTGGACCTGCTGGGCTACACCTTCAACGTGATGACCCTGGGTGGACTGGCGCTGGCGATCGGCATCCTGGTCGACAACGCGGTGGTGGACGTGGAGAACACCAACCGCAACATCGCCCTGGGCAAGGACGTGCGCACGGCGATCCTGGACAGCGCCCACGAGGTGGTGTTCCCCGAGTTCGTCTCCACCGTTTCCATCTGCATCGTACTGACGCCGATCCTGTTGATGACCGGTCTGTCGGCGTGGGTGTTCACCCCGCTGGCGCTGGCGGTGATCTTCGCGATGATCGCCTCGTTCCTGCTGTCGCGCACCCTGATCCCCGTGCTGTGCTACCTGTTGCTGCCGGCGGACATCCGCAGTCGCGAGAACCCGCGCTGGGCGCCGGAAAAACTGCTGCTGGGCATCAACCACAGGGTCGAGCACATCCTGGAATCCCTGCGCGAGCGTCATCATGCGCTGCTGGTGCGACTGGGCCATCACGGCGGCGTGCTGGCGATCGCCGCCCTGCTGGTGATCGCGGTGGGCGTGGGCGCCGGTGCGCTGCTGGGACGCGAGTACTTCCCGCAGGTCGACGCCGGCCAGCTGCGGCTCCAGGTGCGCATGCCGTCGGGCACGCGGCTGGAGCAGACCACCCAGCGGCTGACCGAAATCCAGCGCGAGATCCGCCGGATCATTCCGGCCGACGAGTTGCAGACCGTGTACGAGCAGATTGGCGTGCCGGACGCGATCAACCTGTCGCTGGTGGACAGCGCGGTGGTCGGATCGTTCGAGGCCGAACTGATGCTGCAGCTGCGCTCGCCGCACGCGCCGACCCGCGACTACCTGGCGCGGATCCGCCAGCGCATGGCCGAACGCTTCCCCGACGTGAAGGTGTTCGAGCGTCCGCCGGATGCCACCAGCCGCACCCTGGCCGGCTCGGCCGCCGCCGCCTTCGAGGTGCGCCTGATCGGGCGTGACGTGCCGGGCAACCTGGCTTTGGCGCGCGAGGTGGAAAGCCGCCTGCGCCAGGAGCCGGGCGCGGTGGACGTGGCGCTGCGGCAGATCCTGGATCTGCCCGAGTACCGCGTGCACATCGATCGCACCCGCGCCGCGCAGCTCGGGCTGGACGCGCAGCAGGCCAGCCGCGCGGTGCTGTCGGTGCTCGGTACCTCCGGCACGGTCACGCCGGTGTACTGGACCGACACCGTCAACGCGATCGCCTACACCGTGCAGGTGCAGGCGCCGCCGGCCAGCCTGCCCGACGCCGAGACCCTGCTGAACATGCCGCTTCGCATCGGCGGGGAAGGGCAGGCCGTCCTGCTGCGCAACATCGCCACGGTGACTCCGCGCAACGTGCCGGCCAGCATCGCCCGCACCACGCTCGCTCCCACCGTCAGCGTGCTGGCGAACGTGCAGGGTACCGATCTGGGTTCGGTGTACTCGCGCCTGACCCGCATCACCGCCGACGTGCAGGCGCGGATGAAGCCGGGCAACCGCGTCGAGATCACCGGCCAGGCGGGCGAGATGCAGAGCGCCTACGGCGAACTGGCCGGCGGGCTGCTGATGTCGGCGGTATTGGTGTTCCTCGTGCTGGTGATCAACTTCCAGTCGTGGATCCAGCCGCTGGTGGCGATGTCCGGCCTGCCGGTCGCCATCGCCGGCGCGGCGATCGGCCTGTTCGTCACCGGCACGCCGTTGAGTGTGCCGGCGCTGATGGGCCTGATGATGGTGATCGGCGTATCCACCGCCAACAGCGTGCTGGTGACCAGCTTCGCGCGCGGCCTGATCGCGGATGGCCACGATCCGGAACTGGCCGCGTACGAATCCGCCGCCGTGCGCCTGCGCCCGGTGCTGATGACCGCCAGCGCGATGGTGCTGGGCATCATCCCGATGGCGATCGGCCTGGGCGACGGCGGCGAGCAGAACGCGCCGCTGGGCCGCGCCGTGATCGGCGGCCTGCTGTTCGGAACCCCGGCCACGCTGGTGCTGGTGCCCTCGATTCTGGCCGTGGTCGGCCGCCGGCAGAAGCGCCGCGCCGAAGCCGCGCAGGCCATCGATATCTCCGCTGTTTCCTCCCCCACCGCCACCGGCGACGCCGCCGGTGCAGGAGTCTCCCCATGAAGACCGTTCCCGTTACCGGCCTGCTGCTGGCCGCCGCCATCGTGGCCGGCATCGCCACCCTCAGCGGCTGCGGCCGCAGTTCCGCCGCCACCCAGCCGGCCAGCGCCGCGCCGGACGTGCTGACCACGCCGGCCAAGGCGGCGGATCCGCAATCCGAACTGCGGCTGCCGGCGCGCGCCGAAGCCGGCGAGTCGGCCAAGCTGTACGCGCGCGCCACCGGTTTCGTCAGCGAGCGCCGGGTGGATCTCGGCGATCAGGTGAAAGCCGGGCAGGTGTTGGCGACGATCGCCACGCCGGAAGTCGATCAGGCCGTGCGTGAGGCCGCCGCGGATCTGGAACTGGCGCAGGCCAACCAGGCGCTCGCCAAGGCGAACTTCGATCGCGCCGACGTGCTGGTCGGATCCGGCGCCATCTCGAAGGAACTGCACAGCGAACGGCTGGCGAGCCTGAGCGCGGCGCGCGCGGCCACGTCCGCCGCGCAGGCGCGCCTGTCCAGCGCCCGCGAGCGCCAGGGCTTCCAGGTGGTGCGCGCGCCGTTCGACGGCGTGGTGGTGGCGCGCAATGTCGAACGCGGCGATCGCGTGGTCGGCGATTCGGCGTCGGCGACCCTGCCGATGTTCGAGGTCAACGCGCTGGATCCGCTCCGCATCGTGGTCGACGTGCCGCAGAACGCGGCCCTGCAGGTGCGCCCGGGCATGGCCGGCCAGATGCGCTTCCTGGAACTGGCCGACCAGGCCTTCGACGTGGAAGTGGTGCGCAGCGCGCAGAACATTTCCAGCGGCGTCGGCGCGATGCGCATCGAACTTCGCCTGCCCAATCCTGAGAGCCGCATTCCCGCCGGCATGCTGGGCGAAATCGGCCTGAAGGTGCCGCGCGCGGTGCCGGCGGTGCTGGTGCCGGTGTCGGCGGTATCGCAGGACGCCGGCGGCGCGCAGGTGGCGGTGGTGGGCGGCGACGCGCTGCTGCAGTTCCGCAAGGTCGTGCTGGGTCGCAATCTGGGCAACGAAACCGAAGTCCTGTCCGGGCTGAAACCCGGCGAACAGGTGGTGCTGGCCCCCAACGCCATGCTGACCGCCGGCCAGAAGGTCACGGCCAAGGCCAATGTCGTGAAGAAGTAACTTCTACCCTCATTCCCTTGTGGGAGCGACGTGAGTCGCGATGACGGAGCCAGGAAAAGCTCGCGACTTACGTCGCTCCCACAGTCCAACGGATGGGCATGCCGACATTTGCTTCATCACTGAAACCGGCGAACAGGTGGTGAAGGCACCCAATGCGATGCGGACCACCGGGCCGAGGATCACGGCCAGAAGCAACGCGATGAAGAGGTGGCCTCCGTCCGCATGCCCTTTGTGGGAGCGACGTGAGTCGCGATGACGGAGCCAGGAAAAGCCCGCGACTTACATTGCTCCCACCGTCGAAGGGAAAGGAACACCGACACTCACTTCATCGTCGGCATCACGAATTCCGCGCCGCGGGCGCCTTCGGGCCAGCGGGCGGTGATGGTTTTCAGGCGGGTATAGAAACGCACACCGTCCGGGCCATGCACGTGCAGCGGACCGAACAGCGAGCGCTTCCAGCCGCCGAAGCTGTGGAACGCCATCGGTACCGGAATCGGCACGTTGATGCCGACCATGCCGGCCTGCACCTGGTGGGCGAACGCGCGCGCGGCGCCGCCGTCGCGGGTGAACACCGCGGCGCCGTTGCCGTACTCGTGTGCGTTGACCAGTTCCAGCGCGGTCTCCAGATCGGGCACCCGCACCACGCACAGCACCGGGCCGAAGATCTCCTCGCGGTAGATGCGCATGTCCGGGGTGACGTGGTCGAACAGGCAGCCGCCCAGGAAAAAGCCATCGGCGGAGCCTTCCACGACCAGCCCGCGCCCATCGACCACCAGCGTGGCGCCTTCGGCGACGCCCAGTTCGACATAGCCGCGCACTTTGTCGCGATGCGCGCCGGTCACCAGCGGTCCCATTTCGGTGTCGCGGCTGCCGGGGCCGACCTTCAATGCGGCGACCTGAGGCGCGAGCCTCTCGATCAGCGCGTCGGCGGTGTGATCGCCCACGCACACGGCCACCGAGATCGCCATGCAGCGCTCGCCGGCCGAACCGTAGCCGGCGCCAAGCAGCGCGGCGGCCGCGCCGTCGATATCCGCGTCGGGCAGCACCACCATGTGGTTCTTGGCGCCGCCCAGCGCCTGCACGCGCTTGCCGTTGGCGCTGCCACGCGCATAGATGTACTCCGCGATGGGGGTGGAGCCGACGAAGCTGACCGCCTGCACGCGCGGGTCGTCCAGCAGCGCATCCACCGCTTCCTTGTCGCCATGCACCACGTTGAACGCGCCATCCGGCAGGCCGGCCTGGCGCAGCAGTTCGGCCAGCATCAGCGAGGCGGACGGATCCCGCTCGGAGGGCTTGAGGACGAAGGTGTTGCCGCAGGCCAGCGCCACCGGGAACATCCACAGCGGCACCATCGCCGGGAAATTGAACGGAGTGATGCCGGCGACCACGCCCAGCGGCGCATGTTCGCTCCAGGAGTCGACGTCGCGGCCCACGTTCATCGAATGCTCGCCCTTGAGCAGGTGCGGAATGCCGCAGGCGAACTCCACCACTTCCAGCCCGCGGGTCACTTCGCCGCGCGCATCCGACAGCACCTTGCCGTGCTCGTAGGTGATGCGCAGGGCGAGCTCGTCCGCGTGCCGTTCCACCAGTTCCTTGAACCGGAACAGCACCCGCGCGCGGTTGAGCGGGGTAACCGCGCTCCACGCCGGGAACGCCGCCTGCGCGGCCTGGACCGCGGCGCCCACTTCGACGGCCGAAGCCAGCGGAACGTGCGAGGCGACGTGGCCGGTGGCGGGGTCGAAAACCTCGCCGTGGCGGCCGCTGCTACCGGCCACCGGATGGCCGTTGATGAAGTGGTGGAGGATTTCGGTCATGGGGGCGATTCGGATTTCGGGTTCAGCCCAGCGCCTGCGCCGCCGGTACGTAGGGATAGCCCAGATCCTCGGCCACGGCCCGGTAGGTGATCTTGCCGGCGTAGACGTTCAGGCCGTTGAGCAGGTGGGGATCGTCCAGCAAGGCGCGGCGCGCGCCCTTGTTCGCCAGTTGCACGGCGAAGGGCAGGGTGGCGTTGGTCAGGGCGAAGGTGGAGGTGCGGGCGACGCCGCCGGGCATGTTGGCGACGCAGTAATGGATGACGCCGTCCACTTCATAGGTCGGATCCTGATGGGTGGTGGGATGGCTGGTCTCGAAGCAGCCGCCCTGGTCGATCGCCACGTCCACCAGCACCGAGCCCGGACGCATCAGCTTCAGCTGCGCGCGCGACACCAGCTTGGGCGCGGCCGCGCCGGGGATCAGCACCGCGCCGATCACCAGATCGGTGTAGGGCAGGCGTTCCTCGATCGCGTCGTGGGTGGAATAGATGGTGGTCAGGCGATCGCCGTACAGCTCGTCGATGTACTTCAGGCGATCGATGGAACGGTCGAGGATGGTGACGTGCGCGCCCAGCCCCATCGCCATGCGCGCGGCGTTCAGTCCGACCACGCCGCCGCCGATGACCAGCACTTCCGCCGGTTTCACCCCCGGTACGCCGCCGAGCAGGATGCCTGAGCCACCCTGCGCCTTCTCCAGCGCGTGCGCGCCGGCCTGGATCGACATGCGCCCGGCCACTTCGCTCATCGGCGCCAGCAGCGGCAGGCCGCCGCGGTTGTCGGTGACGGTCTCGTAGGCGATGGCGGTGACCCCGGAAGCGATCAGCGCCTTGGTCTGCTCCGGATCGGGCGCCAGGTGCAGGTAGGTGTAGAGAACCTGGCCGGGTCGCAGCATCGCGCATTCCACCGGCTGCGGTTCCTTGACCTTGATGATCATGTCGGCGCGCCGGAAGATCTCCTCCGCGCCTCCGACGATTTCCGCTCCCGCCTTGGCGTACTGCTCGTCGGTCAGGCCGATGGCCTTGCCGCCATCCTTCTGCACCATCACCTGGTGGCCATGGGCGATCAACTCGCGCGCACCGGCCGGCGTCAGGCCGATGCGGTACTCATGGTTCTTGATTTCCTTGGGAACGCCGATCAGCATGTTTCTCTCCGTTGCGTGAGGATGGATGCGCGTGGGGAGCGCCGGGGCGTGCAGGGGGGCGGGTGACGGAATCCGGTGGTCAGGCGGTGGTGCGGATGATATCGGCCAGGGTGGCGAAGATGCGATCGATGTGGCCGCGTTCGACGATCAGCGGTGGCGACAGGGCGATGACGTCGCCGGTGACCCGGGTCAGCAGGTTGCCCTCGTGGAAGGCGCGGTTGAACACGTCGTAGGCGCGGGCGCCGGGCGCCCCCGGACGCGGCACCATCTCGATCGCGCCGATCAGGCCGAAGTTGCGGATGTCGGCCACGTTGGGCAGGTCGCGCAGGCCATGGATGGCGTCCTCCCAGTAGTCGCTCATCTCCAGCGAACGCTGGAACAGGTTCTCCTCGGCATAGGTGTCGAGCGTCGCCAGCGCGGCGGCGCAGGCCAGCGGATGGCCGGAATAGGTGTAGCCATGGAACAGGTCGATGGCGTTGTCCGGGCCGTGCGAGAACGCGTCGTGGATCTTCTCCGAGACGAACACCGCGCCCATCGGCACGCAGCCGTTGGTGAGGCCCTTGGCGGCGGTGATGATGTCGGGAGTGACGTCGAAGCGTTGCGCGCCGAAGGCGCGGCCGAGGCGACCGAAGCCGGTGATGACCTCGTCGAAGATCAGCAGGATGCCGTACTTGTCGCAGATCTCGCGGATGCGGCGCAGATAGCCTTCCGGCGGGATGATCACGCCGGCCGAGCCGGAGATCGGTTCGATGATCACCGCGGCGATGGTGGAGGCGTCGTGCAGCGCGACCAGACGCTCCAGATCCTCGGCCAGTTCGATGCCGGACGGCGGCAGTCCGCGCGAGAACGCGTTGCGCTCCAGATCCAGGGTATGGCGCAGGTGATCCACGCCCGGCAGCAGGCTGCCGAACCACTTGCGGTTGTTGGGCAGGCCGCCGACCGAGATGCCGCCGAAGCCCACACCGTGGTACGCCTTCTCGCGGCCGATCAGGCGGGTGCGCTGGCCCTCGCCGCGCGCGCGGTGATAGGCCAGCGCGATCTTCAGCGCGGTGTCGACCGACTCGGATCCGGAGTTGGTGTAGAAGACGTGGTTGAGATCGCCCGGGGTCAGTTCGGCCAGCCGCTCGGCCAGCACGAACGGCAGCGGCGAACTCATCGAGAAGTTGGGCGCGAAGTCGAGCGTCTCGATCTGCTTCTTCACCGCCTCGACGATGCGCGGTCGCGCATGGCCGGCGTTGCAGCACCACAGGCCCGCCGTGGCGTCGAGAATCTCGCGGCCATCGACCGATCGGTAATGCATGCCGGAAGCGCTGGCGAGCAGGCGTGGCGCCGCCTTGAACTGCTTGTTGGCGGTGAACGGCATCCAGAACGCATTGAGCGATTCGGGCGCCTGCAGGGCCTGGGTCTGGTAGAAATCGGCCAGCGCGCGGGAGGAGGAGGGGGCGTCGGCGCTCATGGCGGCTCCTGGCTGCGGGGGTAGGGCCGCAGCTTACCGCGTTGAATAAACTTTACAACTGCCGTTTGGCACGTCCGGCGACCGTCCTGAACCGCCTGCGTAAAGAAAAAGCTTTCGCGCCTGCGGGCGCGAGTCACTTTCTTTGCTTG
>Ga0247823_10004226_pt1 | contig 11540 bp, 10 predicted proteins | sample 13C_PalmiticAcid_2_FD_192426 | JGI IMG/M metagenome (GOLD analysis project Ga0247823, IMG submission 192426) | Soil microbial communities from agricultural site in Penn Yan, New York, United States - 13C_PalmiticAcid_Day30 | ecosystem: Environmental > Terrestrial > Soil > Agricultural land...
CCGACGGATCGCTTCTCGTCGGAGTCGATCGCGACGACACCGAGAAGTGGCGCCACCGCTACGAGGAGTACCGCCAGATGAACCTGCCGGTGGAGTGGCTCAGCGGCTACGAGTGCCGCGAGATCGAGCCGTACCTCGCGACGGGTATTCCGGGCGGCATTTACTCCCGCGCCGACGAGCAGGTCGACAATCGCCGGCTGCTCGATGCGCTGGTGAGCTCCTGCGCGGCGGCTGATACCGTCACGATGATCGAGAACTCCGGCGAGGGAGAGCTCGTCGTCAGCGGTGAGCACGTCACCTGTTATCGGGCAGGGGAGCTCGAGGTGCATGCCGATCGGTACATCGCCGCGACGGGTGCGCGCGTCGGCTGGCTGCGCAACGCCCTGCCGGAGATCGCCCGATCGATTCGACCCGTCAAGGGACAGGTCATCCGACTCGATCAGTCGAGGATGCCGCTCGTCTCGCACCTGATCCGCACGCCGAAGATGTACCTCGCACCGAAGGTCGACGGCACGCTCGTGCTCGGCGCGACGAGCGAGGAGAAGGGCTTCGACGCTTCGATCACGGCGGGTGAGATCATGGAGTTGCTTCGCGCGGCATGGGAGACCGTGCCCGGCATCTTCGAGCTGCCGATCATCGAGACCGCCGCGGACTTCCGGCCGGCGTCGGTCGACCACGCGCCCCTGCTCGGCGCCACGTCGCTCGAGAACGTCGACGTCGCCACCGGGTACTTCCGTCATGGTGTCCTCGTCGCGCCGTATGCGGCGTCGATTCTCGTCGCGCAGCGGACGAGCGGGACGCACAGCCGCTGGCTCGAGCAGTTCTCACCGTCACGCCTCGGCGTCGCGCAGACCGCATGATGACCAGTACCGTCCACATCGTTCTCAACGGCGAGCCGCGTGAGCTCGTCGCCGACAGCGTTCGCGATCTCCTCGAGGCGCTCGGCGTCGACGCCTCACGCCCGGGCGTTGCCGTCGCGCTCAACGACCGCGTCGTGCGGCGCGCTCTCTGGGAGTCGACACGCATCGTCGACGGCGATCGCGTCGAGGTCATCACGGCGATGCAGGGCGGATGAGGGAGCACAGTAGGAGCCGTCCCGAACGACGACGGACGCGCTTCAGCGACGATCGATCAACAGCGACGTTCCATTCTCTTTTCTTCGTGAGGAGTAGATGAGCACCCCAACCGATCAGGACCTGTTCACCATCGCCGGGCGTCAGTACGCCTCGCGGCTGATCATGGGCTCCAGTCGATATCCCAATCCGCAGATCATGCTCGAAGCGCTCGAGGCATCGGGCACCGGCCTGGTGACGGTCTCGATCCGTCGGTTGAATCTGAGCGACCGCAGCGCCCCGTCGATCCTCGATTACATCGAGCGCGAGCGCTACGACCTGCTGCCGAACACGGCCGGCTGCTACACGGCTCGTGACGCAGTGTTCACCGCGCAGATGGCCCGCGAGGCGCTCGAGACGGACTTCATCAAGGTCGAGGTCATCGGGGAGGAGGACACGCTGTTCCCCGACGTCGAGCACACGCTCAAGGCGTGCGCGGAGCTCGTCAAGGACGGGTTCAAGGTCTTTCCGTACGTCAACGACGACCTCGTGACCTGCCGAAAGCTCGAGGACATGGGATGTGTGGCGGTGATGCCGCTCGCGTCGCCGATCGGCTCGGGGATGGGCATCCGTAACCCGTACAACCTGCAGATCATACGGGAGAAGATCTCGATTCCGATGATCATCGATGCCGGACTCGGCACCGCGAGCGACGCCGCGCTGGCGATGGAGCTCGGCGCCGACGGCGTGCTGCTCAACAGCGCCGTCTCGGGCGCGCACGACCCGGTCGCAATGGCCGCCGCGATGCGCATGGCCGTGGAGGCCGGACGACTGGCGCGCAAGGCGGGTCGCATTCCGACGCGCCTCTATGCGAAGGCGTCCTCGCCGACGAATGGCGTGATGCCTTCGATCGCGACGGAGCGGAGCTGAGCGTGGACGACGGAATCCCGGCGCCACCGTTTCGGCTGATCGCCATCGTCTCGTCGGCCGACGCCGCCCGGCGTGTCGTCGAGACGATGGCCTCGATCGACCGCGACCGATCGTTCGGGCTGATGATCCGCGACCCTGCCCACGACGAAGCGCGCGTGCGGGCGATCGTCGAGGAGATCGCGGGCGAGTTGCCACCGAGCGTGCATCTGATCGCCAATGCGACGGCGGTCACACAGGCCGAGCGCACGCACCTTCCGTTCGAGCGCGCCGGCGCCGTGCTGCCGATGACGGTGATGGGATACATCGTCGGAGCATCGGTGCACACCATCGGCGAGGCCGCATCGCTCGACGGTCTCGTCGAGTACCTCGTCGCCTCGCCGGTCTTTCCGACTCCCTCGAAGCCGGGTCATCCGGGCATCGGCCTCGAGGGGCTCCGCAGGCTCTGCACCGCGGTCGCGACGCCGGTCTTCGCGCTCGGCGGCATCGGCGCGAACACCGCGCGCGCCTGTCTAGAGGCGGGAGCGTTCGGTCTTGCCGCGATCACCGCGTTCGAGGATCCCCTTCAGACTCGCGCGCTCGTCGACGCGACCGATGCGATCTCTTTCCGAGGATCAAATCCCTAGCTGCAACCGACCGTACTCATGACCAACCAGGCAGGACCGGCGCGCTCGACGATGCCCGTCGTGATCTCGATCGCCGGCTCGGATTCCGGCGGAGGCGCGGGCATCCAGGCGGACATGAAAACCTTCGAGGCGTTCGAGGTCTTCGGGACGACGGCGATCACGGCGATCACCGCACAGAACACCGTCGGCGTGCGAGCGGTGCACGACGTGCCGACGGAGGTCGTGCGCGCGCAGCTCGAGGCCGTGTTCGACGACATGCCGGTTGCGGCGATCAAGATCGGCATGCTCTCGAGCGCATCGATCATCGAACTGGTCGCGTCGTTTCTGCGCGAGCGTGCGTCGGGCATTCCGGTAGTGCTCGATCCGGTGATGGTCGCGACGAGCGGCGACCGCCTGCTGCGCGACGACGCGGTGGCGGCGATCCTCGGCGAGCTCGTGCCGCTGGCAACGATCGTCACGCCGAACAGCGAGGAGGCGGCGATCCTTGCCGGCATCGACGTCACCGACCTCGACGGCATGCGCCGCGCGGGCCACGCGATCGTCGCGGCCGGAGCCGCTGCCGCACTTATCAAGGGCGGGCACATCACGCCGCGAGCGAGCGCCGATGGCATTCGCGAGCTCGTCGACCTGCTTGTCGAGGGCGAGAGCGGGCACGAGCTGCCGACGCCGTACATCGCCACGCGAAGCACACACGGTACGGGATGCACGACCTCGTCGGCGATCGCGGCGCTGCTGGGCTGCGGACTGCCGCTGCTCGACGCGGTCGTCGCCGCGCAGCGCTACGTCCACGGAGCGATCGCGAACGCGCCCGGACTGGGGCACGGCAGCGGGCCGTTGCGGCACGGGTGGCGGTCGTGTGACGACAAGGCCTAGCACACCGCTGTTTTGGCGCGCAGTGTCGACGTGTTATTTTGTGTCGACTTGTCCTCCCGGCAACGACGCCAGCTACCCTGGCACCTTCAAAAATGCCGTCGCGACCCCACTACGCTCGGTTCGATTTCGGCGATCTTCGTTGCCATTCCCCCATTTCTGACACGGAGTGATTCGATGATAGCGCGCGCCACATCCTCAACGATTCTCGCACTCGTTGCGATGATTGCCCTTGGCTGCAGCAACGACGATGGTCCGATCGACCCAACCACCGCGGGCAAGATTATAGGTACCGTCACAAGCAGCGCTGGACAGGTGGTCGCGGGCGCGGCCGTCTCGACCATCCCCGCAACGCAGTCGAAGCTGACCGGTGCCGACGGCACGTTCATCATCAGCGATGTCGCACCGGGAACCTACGTCGTGTCGGTGGTCAAGGAAGGTCTCGATCCCGCTGCCACGAGCGTCACCGTCGGTGCGGGAAAGACCGTGACCGCCGACCTCGTCATGGGAAGCGGTCCTGCGAACGGGCTCCCCAATGAGCCGTCGAACCCCGGCCCTTCCGACGGGGCAGTCGCGCAGCCGACCGAACTGACCCTGCGATGGACCGCGAGCGATCCGGACAACGATACGCTTCGATTCGACGTCCTGCTGGGAACATCGAATCCGCCGACGACGGTCCTGACGAGCAATCAATTTCCGCGTGTTCACTACATCGCGGAGCTCGACAGCAACACGACGTACTACTGGCAGGTCATCTCGCGCGATCATCGCGGTGGCGTCACCGCCGGTCCTGTCTGGAGATTCCGTACCGAGAAGGCAAACGAGAACAAGGCGCCATACCCACCGAGTAATCCGGCACCGGCCGATGGCGCCGTTCATCGTTCCGCGCAGGTCACGCTTTCATGGTCGGCGCAGGATCCGGAGCTGGATGCACTGAAGTACGACGTGTATTTCGGCACCACCGAGTTCCCTGGCCTGGTGGCAGAAGACGTTACGGCAACGAGTCTCTCGCGCGCCAACCTTGCACCAAATGCGCGCTATTACTGGCGCGTCGTCGTGCGCGACAATCATGGCGGCGAATCCCAGGGGCCGCTCTGGAGCTTCACGACGGGCGACGTCAGCGAGCAGCCAGGGGCGACGCTGGTTGCCTATTACAAGCTTGACGGGAACGCACAGGACGCGAGCGGTAACAGCAACCATGGCTCCTACAATGGTGTGTCGACCATGACCAGTCGCCACGGCCGGACCGGAGAGGCGAGCTACTTCGACGGCAGCAATTACGTGACGATTCCTCATCGGCAGTCGCTCGTTTTTGCGAATTCAGATTTCACCGTCTCGGTGTGGGTTCGGATGACCGAGAGCCTGTCGGACTATACTGGGATTCTTTCGAAATGCACACCGTATGCGCCGGAGCGTGGATATCAACTGGTCGTGCGCAACGGAAGCACCTTCGGCATGCAGATCGGCTCGACCGTGCCGAGTGGTCGTGCATATTTCGATGTGGTTGCGGTGAATCCGCTTTCGTTCGGTGCATGGCACCACCTCGCAATGGTCGTCGATCGTGACACCCGAATGGTCCGGCTGTTCGTCGACGGCGAGCTCGCCGCCGAGTCGGTCGAGAATCACCTCGCATATTCCATCGAAGAGACCGAGGCCCTGTACATCGGCCGCGAGCGTCAGAACGTCTATCGATTCCGCGGCGGAATCGACGACGTGAAGATCTTTGCCGGCGCGCTGACCGGAGCGCAGATCCGGACGCTTGCTGGCGAGTAGTCTCGCACGCCGTTCACCGAAGACACAATGACCCCGAGAAATGGGCGGCCGCCATCGCGGTCGCCCACCTCGACACCGACGCCATCACTTCCTCCGTTCCTCACATTCGATCCTTCTCTCATGACAGCACCACGTCTCATCACATCGATTTTCGCGATCGTGCTCGCGGGCACGGCTGGTTGCAGCAATGACAGTGGCCCGGTCACACCGCCGGTGACCCAGGGCACGATCTCCGGCAAGGCGACGGATGTCATGGGCCGACCCCTGATCGGTGTCAACATCGCCACGACACCGCCGACGCTGAATGCGACCAGCGGATCGGACGGGACGTTTTCGATTCCCAATGTCACGGCCGGTACCTACACGGTTCGCTTCGTACATCCCAGCTTCGATACGGCGAGCGTCAGCGCGACCGTGATAGCCGGACAGTCATCGACCGCTGAGCTTGCACTGAAAGAGCGTGGGCTCGTCGCTGCATGGTCGTTCACAGGCTCGGCGCGAGACATGGCAGAGCGGGGCCACGATGGCGTCGTGACCGGTGCAAGTCCCGCACCCGATCGATTCGGCGTCGCCGCGAGCGCGCTGCAGTTCGAGGGCGACGACTTCGTAACGGTCGCGCATGCGGATGATCTCGTCTTTTCGACCAGCGACTTCAGTGTTGCCGCGTGGGTGCTTCTGGCAGGCTCACAGGAAAACTTTGCCGGCATTCTCTCGAAGTGCACACCGCTCGCGCCCGAATACGGATACCAGCTCGTCATTCGCGATCCGGACCGGTTCGGGATCCAGATCGGCAGCCGGGTGCCGACCGGCCAGAGCTACTTCGACGCGCTTGCGACCGGCTCGCTGACGACCAATGGATGGCATTTCGTCTGTATGGTGGTATCGCGGGGCGATAGGTCGGTGCGGCTTTATGTCGACGGGCAGCCTGCCGGCGTACAGGTGAGTCAGCACCTCGACTATTCGCTGATGGAGGATGAGCCCCTGTACTTCGGTCGCGAGCGCCAGGGGGTCCGCTGGTTCAACGGCCTCATCGATGATGTTCGCATGTTCAACCGTGCACTTGCGCCTGTGGAGGTTGCGACACTGGCGACACGGTGACATGACGCCGCCTCGGCGCCTGATATGCGCGCCCCGCGGACGTTCTCCGCGGGGCGCTTCGTTTCTCCTCACTCGTGCTATCCGATTTCTGGTCTGACTCGACGTATGCATGACATGATGCCTTCACGGATTCCAGCGCGATCGACCGCGCGCCTTATCGGACTCGTCCTCTGCCTGGCGCTCGCGCCGGCCGGTGGACCGCTGTCTGCACAGTCGCCGACGCAGCGGCCTCGGGCGGAGCTGTCGCCGACGAGCGGACAGCCACTGCCGCTGGATTCGGCCGTGCGTGTCGGCCGACTGCCGAACGGTCTCACGTACTACGTGCGCGAGAATCGCGAGCCGAATGCCCGCGCCGAGCTGCGACTCGTCGTCAAGGCCGGGTCGATTCTCGAGGAGCCGGATCAGCAGGGTCTCGCTCACTTCGTCGAGCACATGGCGTTCAACGGGACGCGCCGCTTCGAGCGCCACGAGATCGTCCGGTATCTCGAGTCGATCGGCATGCGCTTCGGTCCGGACCTCAACGCGTACACGAGCTTCGATCAGACCGTCTACATGCTGCAGCTTCCGACCGACTCCTCGGGAGTGCTTGCGAAGGGGCTCGACATCCTCAGCGAGTGGGCCGGTGGCATCGCGTTCGACTCCCTCGAGATCGAGCGCGAGCGCGGCGTCGTCATCGAGGAATGGCGCGGCGGCCGCGGCGCCGAAGCGCGCATCCGCGACCGGCAGCTCCCGGTGCTGCTTCGCGGCTCGCGCTACGCCGAGCGCCTTCCGATCGGCCGTACCGATGTCCTCGACACGTTCCATCACGACCGGCTGCGCGCGTTCTATCGTGACTGGTATCGACCCGATCTGATGGCCGTCGTCGCCGTTGGCGACTTCGACGGTCTCGAGGTCGAGCGTCAGATCCGCGAGCGCTTCACCGCGCTGGTCGCGCCTGCGGCTCCGCGACCCCGAGCGTCGTTCGACGTGCCCGCGCACGACCAGACGCTCTTCTCGATCGTGAGTGACCCGGAGGCATCGCGTCTCGGCGCGTCGATCTACTTCAAGCACCCGCCGCGGCCCAACGCGACCGCCGATGATTATCGGACGCTGCTGACGGTGCGTCTGATGACGGCGATGCTCAACCAGCGGCTGCACGAGCTGACGCAGAAGGCGGAGCCGCCGTTCATGTTCGGCTACTCGTCGTACTCCGGCTACACGCCCGCGGTCGACGCGTTCGTCCTGAGCGCCGGATTGGACGAAGCAAGAATGACCGAGGGGATCTCGGCGCTCGTCGCCGAGGCCGAGCGCGCGCGCCGCTTCGGCTTCACCGCGACCGAGCTCGAGCGCGAGAAGACGGACCTGCTTCGATCCTACGAGCGCGCCTACGCCGAGCGGGAGAAGACCGAGTCGTCGTCGATTGCCGCGGAGCTCGTCGGTCACTTCACCGATGCCGAGGCCGCGCCCGGCATCGAGGCGGAGTACGCGCTCGTGCAGCAACTGCTCCCGACGATCGCGCTCGCCGACGTCAATCGCCTGCCGGGCGCGCTCATGACCCGAACGAATCGCGTCATTGCGATCACGGCGCCGGAGAAGGAGGGATTGGTCCTGCCGAGCCCTGCGCGTCTGGCGGCACTGCTCGATTCCGCGGGCTCGCTCGCGCTCGAGGCGTACGAGGATATCGCCAGCACCACGACGCTGCTCGAGACGCTTCCGACGCCGGGAAGCATCACGAAGGAACAGGTCGACCGCGATCTCGGTCTGCTACGCTGGACCCTCTCCAATGGCATCACCGTGGTTCTGAAGCCGACCGACTTCAAGAACGACGAGATCCTCCTGTCGTCGTTCAGCCCCGGCGGCACGTCGATCGTCACCGACGAGGACTTCCTCGATGCCTCGATGGCGACCGCGGTCGCAACCGAGGGCGGCGTCGGCGCGCTCTCGCAGATCGAGCTTCAGAAGACGCTCGCCGGCCGCGCGGTCTCCGCCTGGCCTTCCATCGGCGAGCTCTATGAGGGACTCTCCGGCAGCGCCTCACCGCGCGACGTCGAGACGATGTTCCAGTTGCTGCACCTCTACGTGACGTCGCCGCGCTACGACAGCACGGCGTTCGTCTCCATGCGCGCGCGCGCAAAGACGTCCCTGCGGAATCGCGACGCGCGTCCGGAGTCGGCGTTCTCCGACACGCTCACGGCGATTCTCTCGCGGTACCATCCCCGCCGACGACCGTGGACCGAAGCGACGTACGATCGCATCGATCCGCAGCGAGCGATGGCGATCTACCGCGAGCGCTTTGCCGACGTCTCGGACCTGACGATGGTAATCGTCGGAAGCTTCGATCCCGACACGCTCCGTCCGCTGGTCGAGCGATACGTCGCGAGTCTGCCGGGACGTGGCAGGCGCGAGAACTGGCGCGACCTCGGAATCGTGCCGCCCACCGGTGTCGTCGAGCGCGTGATCCGCCGCGGACGCGAGCCGAAGGCGCGCGTGCAGATGGTCTTCAGCGGTGAGCTCGACTGGTCGCAGACCGCGCAGAACGAGCTCTATGCGATGTCGAGCGTGCTGGAGATCATGTTGCGCGAGTCGCTGCGTGAAGAGAAGGGAGGCACCTACGGTGTGGGAGTGGCGGCCGTGCCGACGCGCCGTCCGCGCGAGCGCTATGCGATGATAGTCTCCTTCGGATGCGCCCCCGAGCGACTCGACGAGCTCGTCGGGCAGACACTCGCGACGATCGACAGTCTGAAGCGCGAGGGTCCGAGCCGCGAGAACCTCGCGAAGGTGACCGAGGCCGCGCGCCGATCGAACGAGCTGAATCTCCGGAACAACCGGTACTGGCTCTCGCAGCTTCAGACGCAGGTGATGTTCGACGAGCCGCTCGGAGCATTCCTCGCGGCGCCGGCCGAGTTCGAGAAACTCACGGTGGAGCAGGTGCGTGCGGCGGCTCGGCGCTACCTCGATCCCGCGAACCTCGTCAAGGTCGTGCTGCTCCCGGAGACGATGCCGACGGACGGTCAGGCGGAGGAGGGCCGATGAGCGCGACACCGATCATCCGCGAAGCGACGCGCGAGGACGTTCCGCTCGTGCTCGAGTTCATTCGCGCGCTCGCCGAGTACGAGCGACTCTCGCACGAGGTCGTCGCAACGGAGGAGATGCTCGCATCGGCGCTCTTCGGTCCGAGGCCCGTCGCAGAGGTGCTCATCGCGACGCTCGAGAGCGAGCCGGCGGGATTCGCGTTGTACTTCCACAACTTCTCGACGTTCCTCGGGCGTCCCGGGATTTACCTCGAGGATCTCTTCGTGCGTCCGGAGCTGAGGGGCAACGGTGTCGGTCGTGCGCTTCTCGAGGCCCTGGCGGCGATCGCGCTGGATCGCGGATGCGGGCGACTCGAATGGAGCGTTCTCGACTGGAACGAGCCGGCGATCGCGTTCTACCGACGGCTGGGCGCCGAGGCGATGAGCGAGTGGACGGTCAACAGGGTTACGGGCGATGCGCTCGTGCGGCTGGCGAGGCGCTCGTGAGACAGGTCATCAAGGCATACATCGACGGCGAGCTTCTCAGCGAGCACGTCGTCAGCGTGCAGTCGAGCACGACCAGGCCCGAGATGGATCTCCGGGAGATCAGGAATTTCGCGCGGCATACCGACGCACGCGCCCACTGTCATCTCGTGATCCGTCCCGATCGATTCGAATCAATCGACATCGAGCTGAGTCGATGGGGCGATCGGTCGATCGCGAGCGTTCACGTCGACGAGGAGAAGATGATCGCGGCAACGTTCAACGGCGTCCGGCAGGAGGCGATTGCCGCCGACGTCCGCTATCCCGTTCTCTTCGACGGACCGAGCATCCTGTTCGACTTCGCCAACGCGTTCATGATTCTCGGACTGGGTAGCGGCGAGGAGCTTCGCGCTCCGGTCAACATCCTCGACATGCGCGGCGCGCACCTGTCGACGGCGCTCTACAGCTTCCGGCGCGACGATTCGATCATCACGATCCTCAAGGGCGCCGATCCCGCCGACGATGCGGAGATCGTGCTCGATGACAAGGGAACAGGACCGCGGACGTGTCGCTCCCGGGGAGTGGTGTACGTCTTCGGGGAGGAGAGCCGTGCGGACTCGTAGACCCATTGGCCGGCTGCACGTGATCACCGACACGACGGTGCAGCAACGGTATTCCGCGGCGCAGCTGGCCGCGCTCGCGATCGAGGGCGGCGCCGATACGATCCAGTATCGCAGCAAGGCGATCGACGTGCGGGCGCTGATTGCGGAGGCGACGACCGTGCGCGACGTCTGCGCCGGGGCCGGCGTGTTGTTCCTCGTCAATGATCGCGTCGACGTCTGCCTGGCCGTCGACGCCGACGGCGTGCATCTCGGGCGCGAGGACATGCCGCTCGACGTCGCGCGCCGCATCCTCGGACCTGATCGCATCATCGGCGGCACGATCAGGGGCGTCGAGCACCTCATCGAAGCCGAGGCGCTCGGCGCGGACTATGTCGGGCTCGGTCCGATCTTCGGAACGACGTCGAAGCATGTCGCGCTCGCACCGCTTGGACTCGACGCGGTTCGTGCCGTCGTCGCCGCGGCGCACATTCCCATCATCGGCATCGCCGGCATCACGCTCGACAACGCGAGCTCCGTCATCGAGGCAGGAGCCGACGGTCTGGCGGTGATCGGCGCGGTCTGCGCGGCCGACGACGTGCGCGCGGCGGCCGGGGCGATGGTCCGGGCCATCGCCGCCGGAGATCGCGCGCGCTCGGCTCACGAGCGGAACGGGACGTAGCGCACGTCGTCGAACGTTGCGTCCGCTAGAGCTCGCCGACGATCTCGATGAGATTGCCCGCGGGATCGTAGCACTGGAACCACGCCTGCCCGCCACCCATGTCCTGCGGACCCGCTTCGTGCACGATGCGCACGCCGGCGTCGCGCAGCGTGCGGTACATCGCGGCGACCGAGCTGGCCGTCAATCCGAACGATGCGCGCACGGTCTTCGGTGTCACCGTCGCAGGCTCATTGCCGCCCTCGATGAACAGTCCAACGTCGTCGTTGATCGTCAGGAAGCAGGAGTTCGGACCCATGTCGAAGCTCTTCTGCAAACCCAGCAGACCGTTGTAAAAGGTGAAGGCGCGCTCGTAATCGTCGACGTAGACCGCTACGAACGTGACCCCGACGAGCGTCGGGGATGCTTTGATGGTGTCACTCATCGGAAGATCGGGTACGCTC
>Ga0247823_10004227_pt1 | contig 11539 bp, 9 predicted proteins | sample 13C_PalmiticAcid_2_FD_192426 | JGI IMG/M metagenome (GOLD analysis project Ga0247823, IMG submission 192426) | Soil microbial communities from agricultural site in Penn Yan, New York, United States - 13C_PalmiticAcid_Day30 | ecosystem: Environmental > Terrestrial > Soil > Agricultural land...
TGGGGAGGAGGGCGCGCAGCACGCGGGCCACGGGCTGCCGGGCGACGAGGAGGTGCGAGAGGGCGCCGGCGCCGGCGCCGCCCATGCTCGGGGCCGATCGGCGGTGGCCTGGGGCGAGCATGTTGGTGTTTTAAGTTGGTGTCTGCGGCTCGGCTTTGAGGGGGAAGCGCGAGCCCGGTTCGGAGGGAGGGTGGTTGAGGCGGGGAGGTTAGGGCATTGGTGGTGTCGTCCTGGGAAGGGGAGTTAGAGGTGGGTTTCTGTTGAGAAGGGTGTGGCCTGGCCTGAGTGCAGATCGGTTGCCCAAACCTGGCGTCAGGGGGGAGACCAAGTTTTGAGATTGGAAACCCCCTCCAACCAGAGCTCAAGCATTCTGCGTTTCGAGATGCGGCCCCAGTATGGGATCGACGTCTGTTTGATGGGGTACTTTGTGTTCTTGATGGGGTCCTTACGAATTACTACGTAGATCCTGCAGGGACCGTCTGACGGGCTCATCCAAGGGGATCGAAGCCTGCAATGGCGATTCGGAGCAACGCACGCCTGGTGAGCACGCAGAGGAAGACGAGGTTAGGGTTAAGGGTCGAGTGGTGGCGGCATCGAACTCCATCCCCCCCAAACAACGTGGGTAGGAGGCCCCCTTTTGAACCCTATTATCACTTCGCTCAATCTTTCTTCAGCTTTCAGTCCTCGTATTGGCTACCATTCTGCGCCATTGTGACGCCGACGAAGCCCCCTGTCGTATCTGAGGGTCTTCGTAGGGATTCCCGGTGGGTTTTGGAAGCTGGTGGACGGGGCTTGCCAGCTGGGCTCTGGCGAGTCTATCGAACCTCATCGGAAAACTGGCGAATAGTTGACGAGGGTCCAGACCGACTCTGCACGGCCTGGACCGCCGCTTGCCCAAGGTTGGCGTTGTCCATCTCCGGCGTTAGGGGCTGAGAGTGGAGCAGGTGTTTGCCGAAGGGGTGCTTCCCTGCCGCCCAAGATGCCGGGTCATTTTGACGTTGAGCTATTGAGAATCGCGTGATGAACCAAGGGAAATCCGAGTCCCGAATTTGAGCCGTTTCGTTGCGCACTGCCGAATGTTCCGGGTTTGGGTTGAAAGCCGTGGGAAACTCCATCCCCAGAGATCCATCTCCAGCTGGTTGCTGGTGTACATAATTGACGCTAGTCGGGGCTAGCGACTTCTGACTCGGCGCTCTGGGGCGAGCTGAGATGTTGGAGTCGTGGGCGGTGCGGCCCCGAGTTTCGGGTTTTGGGGTCTCGATCCTGGTCGTTGGGGGACGGTCCCAGTGCTCGGCAATGCAGGAACAGCACCAGCGTCTAACCGCATTTGGTTGGGTACTGAAATGATTGCTTCACGCAACGATCACGAATCGAAGGACAAGATATTCCGGAAACACATTCGTCGTGATGAGCTTGGCATTGATTACTGAAAGCTGGATTACAGCAAAATGAGGATCTATCCAGACCAGAGGAAGCGGGAGAGGACATGTTGTCGTGTGCTTCGGCGATCTGCCGGCTCGGCATGTTTCAGTTGTGTGCCTCAGCTTGGCTCACGTCATTTGGTGGTATTGTTTCAGTTCGCCCCTTCTCAAACAACGACCGCGGGGTTGGCGAGAGCTTTAACGCATCAAGTTGGCCTTCACCCGCAGATGTAAACACAATCCGCTGTGAAATATGTCCCAAACTAGCCAGGCTCTCAACACACAGCACGGCAGTCCATCCCCCTTCGCATATCCCTTCGTTCAATCTCCCCCTCAGCAGCCACCCACATCACCTTCTCAGCAACCCTCACATCGTGCATCTCGCTCACGAACCATCCCATCACTCGCGTCTTCAGCGCCATCAACTGCTGCAGCTGCTTGACCTGTCTCCACAGCACTTCGCCTTGGATCTTGAGTTTCGCCCGCCCTTCCTTCGTGGCCGTCCTTACCGCAAGTCATTCTCACCGGCCGCCGCAACTCGCGCAGCTCGGGCGTCAACACCCACAGGTAAGTCACGGGGACTGAGACCACTGGCTTTTGGTGGTTCATCCTTCTCTGGAACCGGTTGACTCACAGCCTCGGCTTGAAGAATTGCATCCTGTGCTTTGGCTACGTCGCCATCGACCGGGTATCTCAGCCTAACCATCGTCGGACTCTTTCCAGGGAGTAGCGTTGGGGCCCGGCCGGGGGCAAAGGGTCCGGGAAAGGAATGGTGACGGTCGCAGGGCTTCTCGGTGCAGCCGTATTGTGGGCAGATCGGCGACCAACTCGAGGCGGAACTGAGTGACTGCGGGAAGGATCGAAGAGCATCACGAAGAGCTGGCTGCCGCTGATTTAGGCCAAGCACGATGTATTATTGTGTGAGCCGGGTTCGTGAGAAGTTCGATACTGAACTTGAGCGTGCGGGATTGGCACAAGTTTCCCATCCACGCAGCGAGTCGAACGTGGCGTGCATCCAAATCGGGATTTGTTGGCCCTCGACCCGTGAGCAAGACAGGGTCTGTTGTTGAAGATTTCGCTATATGTCGTCTCGTTCGTAGACGGGGCATCTTAGACGTACGCATTGCTCGGCGAAGGCGTCGAAAGTCGTATGCGCCGAGAGTCGCCGATGGAATAGCATGTACAAAACCTAATAGTCGGACACCGCGTATCGTTGCTCCATCACCTCGGCGGAGCTGGCCGCCTCGTAGCAGCCCTCTGTGTGCGCTTCGATTCGAATGGGAAGTCCGCTGGGACAAGGTTGAGATTGCCTTTCGCGGCGAGGCAAAACAGGTGCTCCGGCTCCAGGACCGGTTCGCCGCCCGCCGCACCGGGTCCTCCAGCCCCCGGCGCAGCAGCCTCCTCCTCTTCGCCCTCCTCCTCCTCTTCCTCGTCCTCGTCTTCCTCGTCATCGCTCTCCTCCAGAGTCTGCCTCAGCCCCGTCCGCACGTTCTCGATGCCCATCGCCTGCTCTTCGACCGTGTACTTCTTCTTCACCTGCACCGTCACGTACTGCTGCAGCGTCTGCTGAAAGGCGTCGCGCATGTCCGCCCACTGCTCGTTGAACGGATCCGAGGGGACGTCGTCGTCCTGGTCCATGCCGTACGTGTCCTCGTCGTCGTAGTCGTGCTCGCCGCGCTCGCGCACGCCGGCCGCGAGCTTGCTCTCGTCCAGCCCCGCCGCGCGGGCGGTCTCGCGGGCCTCCTCGACCCAGCTCTCGACTTCGGGCTCGAGTTTCTTGCGCAGCAGCGAGAGGAGGATGTGCTCTTGGGTGCGGCCGGGGAAGTTTGTCGAGGGGTGAACGGCGAGGCGGTTGAAGAGGCTGGAGTTCTCGGTGATGAGCTCCTGGATGGTGCGGATGTTTTGCTGGAGAATAGCGGCGGATGCTTGGAGGGATTCACTGAGCGAGTCCTGTGAGCATAATGTAGCGACAGAAAGAGCCGCGTCTCGACTCACCGAGAAGGGAGGGGATTGGAGTTTAAGACGACTGCTCGAAGACTCGCGATGCTGCTAGTGAGCTGGGCGAAGCGATTGCGCAACAGCTCGAGCTGCTTGAGCTCCTCGGGAGCCATGTTGAGCGACGCCATGGCTGCAGAGTTGTTTGTGTTGTTTGCGGGTTCGAGAGGAGGATCAAATGGTCGTACGTTAACAATGCTGGTAAGTTGCATTAAAGGATCAGGGACAATAGCTGCTGATTGCCGAATAGCAATGCCAACTGTGGGTCGGGTTGCACCGAAACAGAGGGGCAGCTTCAACGAGGAACAATTCACAACAAAGAGACAGTGCACCCTAACCCTGGCAGGTCGACAACACGACTTTGAGAAGACACCAACATTCCTCTTTCTTGCATGGCAACTTGAGTTAAAGCTGCTGTTGAACGCAGGCCTTTTTATTGCTATTTGCCATTAGGTATCGTTAAGGAAGTGCTAAAAACGCTTTGCGCCGCGCTAGAAAGCCCAAGATAAACCATCGCGCAGTGCTAGAAACCGAGAAAATCGACCAAAATCAGAAAAAGGAAAGAAAGATGGCTTCGGCCATCGCTCGCCAACTACTGCCCATGCGAGCCCGCCTGGTCGACGAGGACAGTCGATCCCGTCTCCCGCCCAAACTCATCCACGGCCGGGTAGCGCGCCCGGCGCTCAAGGTCGTCCAGCGGGATATGCGAGCGGATGTATCTGCCCAGCGTTAGCACCATACTCTTCCCCTCCGTCTAACCATAGAAAAGACAACTTACTTCTCACGCCCATCATCCACCGGATCGTGATCCCAGCTCGTGAACTTCCCCTTCGTCAGCGCGGACCACACCAGCCTCCGCTTGCGCTGCGAGTGCAGCACTTGGCGCGTGATGTCCTCAAAGTCCCACTTGGCCCTCGCCTCCTGCTCAAACGCCTCAAACACCCGCCTGGTCTTCTCGTCCGCCGCCGCCGCCCCGCTCCTCACCAGGTCCGTCAGCTCGAGCGGGTCCGCCGCGAGGTCGTACAGCTGCGACCCGTCCGCGGGGCAGGTCACGTACTTCCACCGGCCGCGGCGGATCATCATGAGCGGGCTGACGGTGCCCTCGCCGGTGTACTCAGCAAAGACCTCGTCGTGGCCGCCCCCGGGGCGGTCCTCGAGGTGCGCGAGGAGGGAGACGCCGTCCATGGGCAGGTGCGGGGACGGCTGGGTGCCGACGAGGTCGCACATGGTGGGCAGGATGTCGAGGGTCGACACGTTGGCTGTGACGCGGCGCGGGGCGAACCGCGACGGCTGCGAGATGAGCATGGGCACGCGGGCCGACGACTCGAAGTAGTTCATCTTGTACCACAGTCCGCGCTCGCCGAGCATGTCGCCGTGGTCGCCGCTGAAGATGACGATGGTGTTGTCGTCGAGCCGGCAGCGCTTCAGCACGTCGAGCAGCTTGCCCACGCAGTCGTCGACGTAGCTGACGGCGCCATAGTAGGCGCGCCGAGCCCGCTTGACCTGCTCGTCGCTGAACTCGTTGTCCCAGAGGTCGCAGACCTTGAGCAGCCGCTTGCTGTGCGGGTCCTGCTCCTCCTGGGGGATCTTGACCTTGGGCAGCTCGATGTCGACGCCCTCGTAGAGGTCCCAGTACTTCTCCTCGATGGTGTACGGATCGTGGGGGTGCGTCAGGGAGACCTGTTAAGGATAGTCGCCCTGTTAGTCTACGGTTTCTACACATCACGGAAACCCCCACGCACAACGTGCGCGGGTGGTCAACCAATCCTGGCCGACCACTTCCTATTGTCACCCCCAAAGCAAGGGCTGGCATGTACACCCTACTTACCGTCAAACAAAACGGCCTTGCATCCGGCCCCTCGCGGACGTGGTCATACAAGAACTGCGTCGACCGGTACATGACCTCCTCGTCATAGTCCAGCTGGTTACTCCGCACACAAGTACCAGCCTGCAAGATGGAGCTGGCATTATGATACCACTCGAGCCTGGTGTCCGGCTCGTCCCAGTTCACCACCCACCCAAAGTCGCCCGGGTAGATGTCGCTCGTCAGCCGGCTCTCGTAGCCGTGCAGCTGGTCGCCGACGAAATGCATCTTGCCCGCCAAGACGGTGTTATACCCCTTGAGGCGCAGGTAGTGCGCGTAGGTGGGGACGTCGCTCGAGATCTGGGCGGCGTTGTCGAACGCGCCGATCTTCATGGGCAGCAGGCCCGTGATCATGCTCATGCGTGACGGGGCGCAGAGCGGCGACGGGCAGTAGGCCGAGTCGAACTGGACCGACCTGGCGGCCAGGGCGTCCAGGTTCGGCGTGAGGATCTGCGAGTCCGGGTTGTACATCTTGAGGAGCGGGGCGGCGAGCTGGTCGGCCATGATGTAGAGGATGTTGGGCTGCTTCTCGCCCGTGCCATTATTGGTGGTGAGTCCATTGCGGGTGAGGTTGACGGGCTTGCCCGGCAGCGGCGAGGCCGGGAGCGAGTTAAGGTCGGGTGCCATTATGAGTTTCCGTGATAACCACTGGTCACTGAACTGCAGGTGAGTTTATTGGGGTCCCACGCCGCGATGTGTGCTTCAGCCCTATGGACGCCGTCTGCAGCGGAGAAGGTGTGTTCGTAGAAAAGGGTGCGGTAGCCGATCCGGGGAAGCTTTATGTATGCCAAGAGCGGCAGCACCGAGTTAGGAAAAAGTGAAGGGTGTAAGTGCACACGACAGGCAACGGAATGGGGTCCGGCGTGGGTGGCGTTCCGCTACTTTTGGTCAAAGAATCTCAAGATGGAGAGGAAAGAACGAACCCCCACGATCTGCTTGGTGTTGGGGGTGTATAAACGGTCAGCAATGGGAGGAGTTACGATGACGCCGGAGCACGCAACCGTCTTTGACGCAACCTCTGGAGCTTGTCAGATGGCGCCATCGAGAGACGGGATGAGAACACGGTAAGCAGGGGCCGCTCCATTTATCAACCATCCGCCGGCTCCTCCTTCAAAGACACCGGGGGACCGCTGTCAGGGGCATGGCGGGTCCAACAAGGGATGCGATTTCGCAAATGGCGTTGCTTGGCATCACGAGAGCAGTCGCCGCATTCTTCGGGCTAACCCCACGATGCAGAGGACCCGGCGGTGAGCTCTCAGCTTCCAGTTGTGGAGGGGGAGCTACTTCGTATCCCATCCGAAGAGCTCTGCATTGTACAATCCATAAGGCATTATTATTCACTTACTCTTCCAAAAGGGCCTGGCAAATCTTTGTTGGATTTCTCTTCAAGCTTTCCATGTCCAACCAGTGCCAACCTCACCGCTCCCCCAAAGTCTAGGCCCTTCCTTATCAGTGCGCATTGCATTGCATCCGACAACACCGGCAATAATTTTTTTTTTTCGATTTCCACATGCAGCAAAACAGGGGTTCTGTGGGGAAATCAGGGGTCCCCACAGGCAATGGGGAAAGCTCCGGCTTGGGGTCAAAAATGTGTGCGCATCCGCTCTGCAGTCTCATTGTGGCACCCTCCAGACAGACCAACTGCGGTCCTCGGGGCGTTTCCGAGCTGCAGGCAGCCGGTAACCACAAACGTTGACCGGTGTTGTGTTGTCGTGACCAGACTCTTGTGCAGTCAGGGTTTGGATGATTGGTTGCAGGTATCCGCCCAAAGGAGCACATGACCCTGTTGAAGAAAGCCGTCGACCGGTCTCGAACAACGAGGAACAACTAGTGCAAAGGTAGCAGGGAGCTAGGGAGGTATCGAGCATTGGAGAGCAGAGACCTCATGTCACAAAGGAAGAAATTAGTAAGTTTATTAACTCGCAAAAATATCACCCTGTGACGGGTTGCCGAATCTGAGCCGAAATCCAAATGAAAATCATCCCTTAACCCCGGCGGCGAGTCGTCGGCCCTTTGCTCTTCGGTGTTGATGTCGTCGTGGGGGACGAGGGCGCCTGGATCGGAGCCGCCTTCTGCTTTCCCTTTGCCTTTGCCGAGGGCGTGTTCCAGTAGTAGACCATCTGCAGCGCCAGGACCGCGTTCAGCGCAAATCCGGCGATGAACCCGTACAGGATCAGCTTGTCGTCCACCTCTTGCAGAGTCGTGAAGATGCGCGTGAGCGAGCCGAGGAGGTAGTTGAACACCTGCGCAAAACATCATCATTAGCGACATGGTCAAGATAAAACAGTGGAATGCCTCCAACTCACAGTGTACGCGCTCAGCTGCCCGGTGCCACCCTGCTGCCAGATCGCCAGGATCTGCGGCACCTTGCTCGCCACGCCGAGCACGCCGGCGCCGGCCTGGAGGTACCTCAGCTGCTGCATGTCCAGGATGCTCTGGCTGAACAGCGTCACGACGCAGGTCGCCAGCGCCGCGACGAAGAGGGCGGCCATGCTCGCGCGGCCGCTGTAGTTGAGCACGAGCACGGTGATGATGACATTCTGCCCGAGCACGAGCGCCGTCTCGCCGTAGGTGCTAAACGGGAACGCGTTGCGGACGTTGTAGGCGAGCGAGATGAGGTAGCTGCTCGTCTCGAGCAGGTACGAGAGGAAGGACACGCCGCTGGCCGACTGCGACTTGACGAGCTTGATGATCTGGGGCACCTTGACGACCGACGAAGCGCCGACGATGCCGTGTCCGAGCCCCTTGCTGATGGCCAGCTTGAGGCAGGCCGTGTTCTCGAGGTCGACGTCGAGGAGGAGCGCCTTGTAGCACGTGTCGCCGATGATGGACACGCCCAGGTCGCGGATCGGACCCGGGAGGTTGTGCGTGATGGGCGTTATCGCGGTGCGGAGGGCGTCCATGTTTGCGGTTGTCGGATTCTGCGCCGCTTTCTAAGCTTGTTGCGCGATCAAAGTCGTTTGCGACACGTTGGGCCGTTTGGCGCTTGTTGATGGAGCTGGGAGGAGGCGGTTGCTTCGTGTCCCCTTTGGACAAAAAAAGCCCTGGACGTCATCAACAGAAGCTCAGGGTCGCCCCACTTGCAGGGTCCACACAGCTCCGAGAACCCGTTTCCCTCCCGCACCCGGAGACAACCGCCCGCTAAGACAGCCCCTTGCGGACCATAACTTATTCGAGAGAGCTCCGTTGCAGCAGGGCAAGATTTCACGGTCTCTTTGTTCCAGCTTATCCGGAGCAGGCTCAAGAACAGCACGGCCTGGGGATTCTCTCGACCTTGTCGGTAGTTATCTGGAAGTACTCCAACATGTCCATGTCACCCAGTGGCCGCTCGAGCGACCTGTTCGCCATAAAATCCTCAAGGGATATAGCATAACCGCCATGTTTAGAAGTACAGTGTCCCACCACTCAACCACATGCCAAAGTGAGCAGCGCCTCCCCTCTCCAGAAAGAGCAAAATGCGAAGCGTCGGAATCGACCAGCCCGTTGACCCCAGAATCGACCACTGCCACCACAAGCACTGCTCCGGCAAAACATCACCGACTGGGCCGAGAAGGCCGCCCGTTCCTTCCTTTCGCGCACCTAATGAAATGAATCCCATCCCAACCGATACCCCGCAAAAACCTGGTGCCATTGACGCGCAATGAAAGACAGCGACAGAAAAAAAAAAGACCAAGAAAACAAGAGAGCAAAGGTCAATCAAGCCCTCGCTCGCCTCTTCCGCCGTGGCCGCCCAGGAGCTTTCTTAGCTTCCTTAACCGCCTTCACCGCCTTCTCCGCCCTGGGTTTCCTCCCCGCGGTCTTCTTCTCGCCAGGAGCAGCCGCGGTCTTCTTCGCAGACGCCGCCTTCTTGGCCCCCTCCTCCGCCTCGGCCTTCTTCTTCTTGGCGTCGAACTTGCGCACGAGGTCGAGCGAGCCCTTCAGGTTCTTCTTGGGCTCCCACGTGTTTTGGCTGTCCGGGTAGTTCTTCCACTTGACGCAATACATGTGCTCCATGGTGTCGGCGTCGATGGCCGAGTCGACAATGTCCTCGACCTCGTACTCGTCCGCGGCCACCTCGCCGTTGGTCTCCCTCTTGGGGCGCCCGGCCCTCTTGGCGGGTTTTGCGGCGGCCTGTTTTTGGATGTCAGAGATGTCAACGGGTGCATCGGTGGGGTGAGACGGAGCTTACAGCAGTGGACTTGGGGCGACCGCGAGTGGGCTTGTTCGCGGCCTTGGCGGCGAGTCGGGCGCTGGCTGAAGTTCCTGCAGCACGGCCGGGACGTCCGCGCTTAACCGCTGGGGTGTCCTCGGGCTCATTCTCCTCGGACTCATCCTCCTCGGGCTCGGCTTCCGCGGGCTTGCGCTTGCCGGTGCTACGGCCTGCGCTTTTCGGTGCGGCGGTGCTCTTGCCCGAGCGAGGAGTTTTGGCCACAGTCGATCTGGCCGGAGTGGAAGAGCCTGATAGCGAAGGCCTGCCGCGCTTCTTGAGGGTTGACGAGGGAGCAGACGAGAGGAGGTTGGCCGCAATGTGGTTCTGGATGTCCATGTCCGCTTCAGGAACCCCCAGCTGCTCCTCGATGAGACCAGCCCGGTCATCCAGTGTGACCACTGTAGGGCCTGCGCCGTCACCGAAGTTCTTTGGCAACTCAGGTTCAACGGAACTGTGATGCTGTCAGTAACGGCTATGGAACTGAAGGCGATGATCTTGTTGCCGTGGTGTATACGACAGTTGTATATTAATCGAGACACAAAGATAAAAATAAACCAGAAAAAGCCGAGAAAAAGGCTGAAGCCCATTCTTTGATGTTCCGCAAGGTGGGCCACGATTTTGCGATGAGACAAAGAACGCGTAGTTAGACACAACTTACTTGAGCAGGTCACTCTGAATCAGAGGAGGGCTCATGTCCCTATCTGAAAGAAAGTCTTCGCCAAACGGCATTTTGGGCGTACTGGGTCGTTGCCAGCGGTTGCTGAAGAGAGGTGGAAATGGTCCAACTGGGTGCAGAGTGAGGGTCTGGAACGCGACTGGTGAGTGAGCTGGGTGTATCGTGAGACACGTTGCGGAGTTGCTGCACTGCGAAGTCAGAAGCGAACTCAAAAAAGAATGATAATAATTCGAGAATTTCTAATAAATTATTGACTCACAGTGGGATAAAAAGGCTCTTTCCCTCGTCAGTTTCAATGAAAATAAAGGCTCGAAGGAAGGCTGTTTCGGAGGTTGCGCTGTGGACGCGATGATGTAAACACGGTTTGGGTTCGGGTTAGAAATGGCTTGGTGAGTTGCATTGTTCTGTCAGCCCCGTCGTCAATGCCAAGAGAATTAAGTTACTTGCTTGATATCGGGGTTAGGGTTATATGTGTCTTTTTTTGAAGCTGGGGAGGAGATCGTATTGAGTTAATGTGGGAAGAGAAATGCAGTTGAACCTTTAAATAACACTTATCGGTAAAGCCAATAGAGCCAGCCGTAAACGGACCTGTGTTAGGGTGGTGGTGACTTCTGCTTCCCTGAACGCTCAACCATGAAACAGCGTCATGGGAAGAAGTTGGGAGATTACCACTGGGCTCATCGTGTATCTTCTAGAAAAGGAAGACATTGAGTTCATTGCGCGTCTTCTTTGGAAAGGCAAACGAATTATGACGATAAAGAAAGATCCCCGAGAAACACACTGGTGATTCACATGGCCTAAGTGCAATCGTCCCCGAAAAAGGAGAGAGAATCTGGGAAGGCCTCTCCGGCTGACAGCCCCCTTTACCATCCCCACTCAGTCCAGCTCGTCATCATCGTCAGGCAACTCCTCAATCCGGCCCTGTTGCATGGCCGCCTCGACTGGATTCTGCACCTGCACCACCCCCGTCTGCTTCAGCCTGTTCACCCATCGTCAGCAACTCAGATCCCGCATCATGAAACAGAAAGAGAAACTCACCGCTCAAACAAGACAAACAACCGCTCTGCCTCGCGCTCCTTCTCCTCCATCGTCATCTCGGGCAAATCCTCAAACTTCTCCTCATCCAAAAACTGCCCCGTAATCGGATTAACCGGCCGTCTGCTCCCACCACTCGCTGAAGCCACCTCCGCCGACGACGACGACGGCCCCCCTTCCACCGCCTCCGCCGGCACGGGGATGTTGTTCTCGAACAGGAACCCGGACGCGTATCCGTACCCGACGTTCTCGATGAACCGGACCGCGTCGCGACCCGAGAGGTCAAAGTACAGGTGGGCGACGGCGCTGCGGAACTGCGGGGCGAGCGGGTTGGTCCAGTTGCGCAGCAGGCGCGAGGG
>Ga0247823_10004228_pt1 | contig 11539 bp, 10 predicted proteins | sample 13C_PalmiticAcid_2_FD_192426 | JGI IMG/M metagenome (GOLD analysis project Ga0247823, IMG submission 192426) | Soil microbial communities from agricultural site in Penn Yan, New York, United States - 13C_PalmiticAcid_Day30 | ecosystem: Environmental > Terrestrial > Soil > Agricultural land...
CGCAGACCAATTCCGAAATAGACGATATTGATCGGTACGTAGATGGCAATCAGGGTACGAGCCCAGCCGAAACCGGCCCATTCCACCACGCGCAAGCTTATGCTTCGAAAGTAGCCTTCGATTCCTCCGAAATGCCAAATCATATAAAGCTGGGCTAAAATGGAGGGTATGGAGACAAGCCACAGGAATACTGTGTAGTCTATCCTCTTTTTCGGAGAACTCGTTCGCGGTTGTGAATTTGTGCGCTGCGTCAGAGATCGCGGTGTAACGCCGGCTTCCAGCACAATCAGGAACAGGCCAGTGCCAAGTACGACTAATACTAGCGCGCCCGTAATATTACTGAGGAATACAAATAGTCCGCCGACATGAAAAATGAAAAAGAATACCAGAAACAGTTTCCCTGGCGAAAAAATATCTCCATTCGATACGACTGCGAATATGCAGGCAAATATGAAAATGATGGATACAATAAAGGTCATCGAGGCAGAGCTTTCCGTCGGGCAAGCTGGCTTAGTTCGGTCCACATATCGCCAAGCCGGTATATGTCGAATCCGAATCGCCCAATAAGAGCTAACGCTGCAAGTAGCGCGGCGGCGATCATGCCATACAGTGCTATCGCCATCGGCAAAGAGTCTTCTCGCTCAGCAATTGAAAGTAGTTCGTGCGCCGCGAACGCGAAGCTCGTGGTCATGACGATAGCGAAGCCGATCAAGCGCCAGCTGAACGCGGTCTTAAAGTGCCGATTGCTATAATAGGCAGCAAGGGCCGCGCTGCCGATCGCGCTCGCCAGGAAGCCGATTCCTGCCGCCGTCGTTCCTATCCAATGCGCCATCATCGTCAGGATCGCTACATTCAGAAGCGCGCCCAAGCCATAGACATTGGTGAGACGGGAGGTAATCCGTGCCCCATGAATGCCGATGCTGAGAATCGGGATCGCGCCGACCCAGAACTGCCCGATGATGAAGTAGCCGCTCAGCTTCGCCGCCGCGGCGTAGGCGGGCGGCGCCAGCAGCCAAGCCAGTATGGGGCTGGCCAGCACTCCGGCGCCGGCCATTGCGAGCATCAGCAGTACATACCATTGGAAGGCGCGGTTATAGAATCCCGCAGCCGCTTCGCCCTTGCCGAGCATCTCGAAGGAATATGGTTCCCAGGCCAGTCTGAAGCTGTAGGTAACGAAGCCGTAGAGGGCCGCGATTTTGATCGCGATGCCGGTCAGCGCCACGTCGCTTAGCGTCAGATATAGTGCGAGCAGGATGCGGTTTCCATTGTTTTGCAGCCAGTTCAGTAGCACCGAGGGTAGCGTGGGAACCGCGTATTTTAGCATGCGCCGAAGCAGAACTGGAGACACCGGGCGTCCCCGCGGCTTCCCGAATGTGTACGGCCAGGCGATCATCATGCAGAGCGACTTGCTTAGCAATATGCCTGTCAGGGCACCGTTGACGCCAAGTCCCATGCCGACGATCAACCCGGCGCTGAACAGCGCAGAGAGGGCAAGGTCAAGAAAAGAAAGTGTAGCGAAAAAGATCGGCGTGCCCGCAAAACGGAGGAGGACCAATTGCACGCCTAGCAATTGCGTCGGAATCATCATTAACATGAGCAGCGGCAGCGCGGCCCCGATGTCTTTCGGAACTGCGCCAAGCAAGACGAGAGGCAGGCAGATCGCCAGAATCAGAATGCTGCCGCCAAGCGTGATTATGATCGCGCCCCAGCGCAATTTATGCTTCGTGGCTGCCTTCTTCGCTTCGAAATAGTCGCGGGCCACGGCAGACTCGCTTTGCAACCCGGCGGTGAGCACAAGGAGCGTATGGAGTGCCAGCAATACCTCCAAGCGGCCATAATCTTGAATACTCAGCGTTCGCGTATACAATGGCACCAACAGTATCGCCGCGAGGCGACTCACTGCAGCACTGAGACCGTAGAGTAGAAATTGTTTGACAAAATTCATGCGGAAGGCGTGTCGAAGTTGGCCGACCAGTCCAAGAACAGCACGCGTAACTCGTCTGATTCGTAAATAACCCGCGATGCAAGCAAGCTGCCCGGCGGCTCATCGAATAGCGTATCGTACTGGTTCCGATCTAGTATGCAGGTGTTGATGCGATACTGTTCGGTGATACGCTGCAACGCGGCCCGCTGCACGAACGGATACTCGGTGAAAGCCTCGGATAGCGGAATTCCGCAGTAGTTCCGCTCCACGGCCATACAATATACGAACTCCCAATCGCTCGTCAGAAGCCGCTTGGTGAGCTGCTCATTGTTTCCCGAAAGCCGAATACCTGCCGATGTCGCGCGCGCGATAGCCGTCCGCACCGAATCCAAGCCTAGCGGTTTTTTCGCCATGTGGCGTTGAAAAATATGCGATGCGCCGAGTTGCAGGATGTCCAGAACCACGAAGAGCGCTGCGGCAAACAAAACTCCTTTCGCGCCGAACTGGGCTGTCAAATACGCAGCGCCGCAGATTGCGCCCCAAGGCGCCGTGGCTTCGGCATATCGCTCTGGCTCACCAAGAAAACGGGTCGCACGGAATGAAGTGGCCAGTGTGGCCGCGACCCCGCAAAGTGCGACGTCGGCGGCAAATGCAATCGCTGCGTTATCCTGCTCCGCCAGAAATATCCGCATCCCCACTGCGACGATGAGCAACGGATTCAGCAGGATGACGATCAGCAGGGAGTTTTCATACGCATAGCGTATGCCCGCACGCGGATCCCGGGCGATGCGCAACCAGATGTCCCACACCAAATCGCGCCAGAGGCTGAAGCGTTTCGCAAGGGTGTATACGGGAGCGAGGTCGACCGCATAGGTGTGAATAAATGCGAGCGTATGCTTCAGATAGGAAAGAGAATAGCGGGGATGGGCGGCAATGAAAATTGCGAGCCCCAGGAATGCCCCGCAGACGGGTGGCCAATGACCCAGACAGAGCAGGAGCAGGCTGAGGATGACCATGGACTGGGCCCCGAAAGTGCTGAAGGCCCAGACCAGATACGCGGCGATTCCGAGCAGGGCCCACGCCCAAGGCGATCCGGTTGATTCCGCGAGTAACGCACCGAACAGGAAAGCTGTTAGTTGGATCAGGCCCAGGCCACGTGCGCTCAGGCCGAAATTGCGCGCGCTAAGCGCATGGTAGAATTGCGGCGTGAGTGCAAAAAGCCACGCGGTCGTGACGGCCAGTTCCAATCGTTCCTGCCCGGTGCCGAACGCGAACAAGGCGACCGTCGCGACCAGCAGCACATGCATCGCGTTTACGACGGGGTTGAGAAGGCGGCTGGCAGGCGCCATTGCCGTGTTCGGAAGCAACGCGAAAATCCAATGGAGGTAGAGCGGCAGCGCCGCGCAATGGACTTCATTCAGCAACCCCGGAATGCGGGTGAAAAAGCGCAGCCGGGATTTGCGCAGTGCGCTGATCAAGAAGGCATGGACCGGCGTATCGCTTCCTATCCCGGAATTAAGCCAGGCTTGGCGTGCCGCGAGCGCAAAGGCAGTCGCCGTCGCCGCCAGGACAAATGCGAGCGCGTGGAGGGGGGGCATCACGACTGACCCGTGCCGGCACTGTTCTCCCGTTGCACGGCGCCCACTTCGAGAATTCCCGCGAGCGCGGCCGGATCTGGAAAGTTGACCAGTACTCCGAAGTCTTTTTTCTGAAAGACGACCATACTGCCAAGCGCGACGGACGATGCGTGGCCTTCGTGAATCGCGTTTCCGATGTCGGACAAGCTACCCGCGCCGCCGTGCGCTATCACCGGGATGTCGACCGCTGAGGCGACGCGACGGATCAGATCCAGATCGAATCCAGTCCAGGTTCCCTCGCGATCGATCGAAGTGAGCAGGATCTCCCCCGCTCCCCTCCGCTCAGCCTCGACGGCCCAACTTACCGGATCGCCCTTGCGAGCGCGTCGTCCTCCGTGGCTGTACATGTGTTCGCGGCCGAACCGCGTCCGCCGGACATCAATCGACACGACAACGGCCTGGCTGCCATAAACGTCGGCAATTTCGGTGATAAACTCGGGGCGCTCGTAGGCGTGGCTGTTGACCACCACTTTCTCGAAGCCGATCGAGAAAATTCTCGCGGCATCGGCAAATCGCGTCAGCCCGCCGCCATAGGATAGCGGCATGAAGCATTCGGTCGCTATATCCTCGAGCAACGCGAAATTGGGTGCGCGATGCTCACGCGTTGCAGTGATATCAAGGAAAGCGAGCTCATCGACTTCGAGCTCGTTGAAAATGCGCACCGTGTTGCACGGGTCCCCGATGTAGCGCTGGCGGCGGAAGCGCTGGGTCTTCACGAGGCTTTGGTCGTCGAGCAGCAGCGCGGGTATGACGCGGGTCCTCAGCATGGCAAATCTGCAAATGCCTTGAGAAGCTTCATTCCGAAACGATGGCTCTTCTCCGGATGGAATTGTGCGCCGAACACATTTTCGCGCTGGATCGCGGCGTCGAATCTGACGCCGTATTCCGCCTTCAAAATGCTGTGCTGCTGGTCTTCCACGTCGACATGATAGCTGTGAACGAAGTAGAAGCGCGTCTCGCCATCGAACTGGGCAGTGAGCGGGCTCGGCGTGGCCTTCTCAACAAGGTTCCAACCCATATGCGGCACTTTCAGTCCGATCTCGCGCCGGAACCGGCGCGCGCGGGCAGGGATTAGTCCGAGGCCTGGAAGAGACCCTTCCTCACTTCCATCGGTCAGCAATTGCATGCCCAGGCAGACGCCGAGTGTGGGCACGCCGTCCTTCACCGCGCGGTCTCGGATAACTTGGCCCAGACCGGCGGCGTTGATGCGGGTCATGGCCGCGTCGAACGCGCCCACGCCGGGCAATAGCAGTTTGCGCGCGCGTCGAACGCTTTCCGCGTCGGCGGCGACGTCGGTCTCGACACCGATCCGTCGGAACATGTTCCGAAGCGAGCCGATATTGCCCATGCCATAGTCGATTATGAGGATCGACACTCGTGCCTCTACTCCGGTGTGGGGAAACAATATTTCAAATAAAAGGATCTCGTCACCAGCTCACGATCTGCTAAGATCTTGAACAATGGACGAAGACGCTCGAACCACTTCTTATATGTCGGAAATTCGCGCCATGAATGCGGCGGGGCCGCCATGATGTGGCAATATTCGTTGTTCGACAGGCCCAAGCGCTTTTGCAAATAGTTGACTAATTCATCTTCGATGAGCGGAGGTGTATTGTATTCGTTCCATGCATCCTGTCGCGACATCTTTCCCTGTCGAACCCAAGCGGCGAGGGTGTTGTTTCGTAGATCCGCATCAAATTTTTGTGGAAAATACACGCTGTGACAAAAAGCGGCCATTCGATTTTCTAGATGATGGCCGCCATAATATGTCCAGCCGTAGCGTTCCTCAAGCAGTTTGCGAGCAGAAGCCTTTGAATAGTCCATGTACCAAAACGGACGAAACTTCCGAATGCGAGCCGCCGCAGACCAAAATAACATTCGGGAAAATGTCATCAGCGGATATGTCTCAAGCTTCATCTTGCCGAAACGACGATGAATCTCTTTGATGTATCGGCCGTCAAAATAATTCTTGCCTAGTGGTGTGATGCCTTCTTCCACGAAAGAATGGCCTTCTAGAATAGTTCGTACGCCAAATTTGTAGGCGATCCTTTGCAATACCTCTGCGAAAGCCAGATCGGTCGATACGTCCAGTTCGGGAACGCCGGCCTCAAAGAACGCGCGGTAAATATCATCGGCTTCCTTGTTATTCACGACCCATGTGCAAAGATCTACGTCAAGTCCTTTCAGGATTTTGCCGATGTTTTGCGTGGCGATCGCCGAATTCCATGTGTTGTCGTAGTGTACGGCCAGCGGCCGCAGGCCCCACACTTCCTTGGCCAGATACACCATGTAACTGCTATCCACTCCACCGCTCACGCCGATGATGCAGTCGTAGCGCTTTCCTTTGCCCTCGATCTTTATGGTTTCGATCGTTTTTTGGAGAAGCTCCTCGCCCTTAGGTTGGGCCGTACCGTATTGCTCGATCAGTTGGTCGATCTGGTGGCAATAGTTACACACGCCTTGGTCGTCGAAGGTGATTGCGGGAACCCTCTCGTCATAGATACAGCGGGTGCAGACCAGGCGGTCGCTTCCCAATGCTTCTCCGGCGGCGCGTGCGGGGGCGTTCATCGACTTCATCGACCTTCTTCGGCACCAAGGGTTGGCAGGCTGTGCATTCCGTTCTCGAAGGAGGTGAGCATCGCCGCCAGATCGCGCCGCGGTTCCCAGCCAAATGCCCGCTTGCTATCGCTAATGTCGTAACGGGCCGTCTCGCCATCCAGCGGGTCGACCCGTTCCGCCGCAACGACAGATCCCCTCCCGTAGAAGTTCACCATTTCTTCGGCAAGCTTCGCCATCGTCACGGGGCGGCCACGCGCGCAAATATAAGTACCCGCCACTTCGCTATCCGTGGCCAGCAGCATGAGGTCGCAGATATCGTCCAGATGGATGAAATCCTGCTCGCGCGTCCCTGTACCCCACAATTCGATAGGGTGGCCGGTACGACAGGCGCTGGCGAAACGGCTAAAAACCAATCCTGGACGCATGTTTGCGCCGACCGGGGCCGAAAGACGGAAGATTGCCGCATCTCGCTCTCGGAAAAGACGTTCGCCATCTACTTTCGCCGCAGCGTAGTGGGTCAGATTATCGGCCAGAGGCGAACGGGGCGAATTGGGTATAGTGTCGCGACGAGCATAGACGCTGCAACTCGACATATAGATAACTCGGCTGCCCCAGGCCTCGCAGGCGCAGGCGACATGTCTGTCGATTGCGCGGGTGAGGGCCGCCGAATCCGGGCTGTCGGGATATCTGGCGTCGTGCGGTACTGCCGCGGCCATATGAACGATCACCTCCGGAATCCGGGCTCCGGAGAAATTCAGCGTTGCAAGGCCCTCCTCAAAGGGCCGGGAAAGGTCGATCGCAGGACCGCCCAATCCGCACCGCGAGATTGGGACGACCTCGCGACCCGCTTCCGTAAAGGCCGCGGTGCAAGCTGCCCCTACGAGACCGTTGGCGCCGGTGACGAGAATCGGAGAACGCTTCATCAATCCTCGGCAACAATGGTTTCCGCGAGATGCCGGATGATCTCGATCTCGCGTACCGGCGCGTTGCGAGGAATGTCCTCGCCGAGGAAGTGATGGCGTATCATGAGATCGGGCTCATTGTGTCCTGCCATGGCCCGCAGTGACGTCGTCCCCGAATAGCGAGGGTTGATCTCGAACACTCGGACGCGACCCTCGACGAACCGGCATTGGATGTTGAGTGGTCCGCGTGATCCCAAGGCTTCCGCGATCGCTTCGCACTGTTGCGTGAGTTCGGGGAACTTGCCGACTTTGCCGTGACTTATCCCGGAGCTGACGACGAGCGTAGGGCCCAGATCGGTGCGTGCGGTGATGTTGGGTGCGCGCAGGCGAACGTTCATGAGTCCTTCGAGTGACCTGCGGAGTGCGATCGAATTGACCAGCTTCCCGTCCAGATCATGCAGTACGCCGACCGTGAATTCCGAGTCCGGCGTGCCGACATATTCCTGGAGGATGAAGTCGCGATGCGACATCTGCGAAGCGAGGTAATCCATCAGCGAGACGAGTTGCTCGGCGGATTGTACAATATAGCAATTGGCGGACCCGCCCGATCCGCTGGCGGGCTTCAGGATCGCAGGCCACCAATCGATCTCGGGAAGGGCGACGTCGCCGCGGATGCGAACTCCTCTTGGCGGCGCGAATCCGAGTTCGGTCAGGCGCTCGTTCGTCCGGTCCTTGTCCATGCACAGCTTGATTATGTCAGGCTGATTGATCGGGACGAACAATCCCGCCTCTCGCAATACATGGAGATTCTCTGCGAATACCTTGAGTTCCGGTTCCGATCCGGGGAATAGCGCATCGATACGATGCTTGCGGCACACCGTCATCAGCTGCTGCAGATAGGAAGGGTCGTTGGCCAGGGGCAGCAACTCATGGTTGTGCGCCAGCTGGAATTGCGGCTGGTTGGGGCGTGAATCGGTGACCGTAATGTTGTAGCGATCGCCATCCGCCATGCGCAGCGCCTTCAGGATCTGTTCCCCGCCGCCCGCGCCACCTACCGCAGTAATCAGGACACGCACTTTTTCAGACATAGAGTTTCCCAAAATAACCGTCGGCGCGACGCGCAAACAAGTTTGATACGGAGGGGTGAAGTCGGTCAAAACGGGAGAGGTAAGCAGTGCTTTCCGGATCCAGCTCGTATCGCACTATTTCAATGTCGCCAGATTCGTCGTCGAGCAATGCGGCGCTGCCATAGCGTCCATCGTCGCGCGGTAAGCCACAACTTCCTACGTTGACGACACAGGTCTTTCCGTTGTTCTGGACAAAGGGCCGGTGCGTGTGGCCGCAGAACAGGAAGGGCTCTTTGATATCCAGATCGCCTAGCGGTGTATCGGGATAGAGGTACCCGTTCTGCGGGTCCGTGGGAGATCCGTGAACCAGCATCGCGTCCCCGCACGGGAGGCGAAGCGTCAGGGATGTGTGCCAAGACCGCAGGAACGCGGCGCGCTCCACCGTCAGATCCTTGTGGAGGGCGCCGTGCTGATAGACATGATCCTTGCCAGTGCAAATGCCGGACAAAAGAGCGTCCTCGTGATTTCCGCGGATAAAGGTGAACGAATCGCGGCGGCGCGCGAGCTCATCGACCACGCCCCAGCATGGAACATAGCCAACCGCATCGCCAAGAAACACGTATCGGCGGGCGCCAAGGCGCTCAAGTAGCGCCACCGCCTTCAGAAAACCCGCGAGATTCCCATGCGCGTCGGACAGCACTCCGATCATACGCGTTCGCTCGCGCAATCGGGCCCGGAGGCGCCCGGAAGCAAGGATGCGGGGATCATCGCGGCAATGGCCTCAACTGAACTCACCGATCTTGCGGACCAGCGCTTGCCGCGTAGCGGGTTCGATACGCTTTGCGATCACATCCGCGAAGCTGCGGGACATGATCCAAACCTCATCGGCAGGCTCTTCGGACAAAGCTTCGCGCCCTTGGATGACGATTGGGAAGGGCGGGTAATATTTCCCTTTGTTGTAGTCCGCATCGTCAAGGAAGCGTGCATTTACATCGGCGGGAAGAACCGCAAGTGCCCGGGCCGGGCAATATATCGCCAAGCTCCGGCCGGACCGGATGTTTTCGTCCAGCGCTCCGCGGACCGCATCGCGAAAGGCAGTGAACCGCCGGGCGTATGCTTCATATATCTGCAGATCGCCTTCCATGTCGTCGGATTGATCCGCTTCGCCTGCGGTTGCCAGGCCAAACAGCACCCGCGTGCGCTTCGCTTCCTCCACTGAATGGACGGTCAGCCCGCCTGCTTCCAGCAACCGGCGGAATGCAGATGGCAGGAAGTAGAAATAATGCTCGTGTACGAGCATTCCGGGATCGCCCGACACGATCTCTTCGGAATCGTTTGGAACGGCCGCCGCAATTACGCCGCCGGGCGCGAGATGGTCACCCATCGCTTTCAGGAATGCAGGGGCGTCTTCGATGTGCTCGATCACTGCGTAAGAAACGATCACATCATAAGGTCCGGGGGCCTCCGGCGTCGGGAAGAAAGTGTTGAGAACATCGATGCCATATCGTTCCCAATAAGGACGGTAGGCAGAGCCGGGCTCGATCGATGTGACCTCATGTCCGGCCTGGCGAAGCTTGTGGCTGATGAAGCCGGCGCCGGCGCCGACCTCAAGGATCCGGAGCCCGCGCCGCCCTTTGATGGCAGAGCGTTCGAGAAACTCGAGAAAATCCTCGACATAGGCAGCACCGAATTCGTCATCGATCAGAGGAGTGCCAAGCACGTTGCCGTGCTGGTAAGCGCGCTCGAGCACCAAGCGTAATTCATCGCTCGGGACCTGTCGCAGGATCCCGATCGATGTGTCGATCGCCAATTCGAAAGGCAAGGTATTCGGCAATCCCGCGAAATTGTCCGAAGTTGGCATCGGGCCGAAATGGCAAGGCAGATCCGGAATGCGGAGAAGCGAACGATAGGTCATCGCAGATTCGTTTCCTTGCTCAATTCACTCGCCGCTGGATACAGTCGACAACATGTTCCACGGGCACGCCGTCGTAGCAGGGCAGGGTGATTGTAGTCGCCTCCAGCATTGCCGCGACCGGTTGGACGTCGTTATAGCGATCACGGAAATAGGTTGTGTCGCTGAGGCAATAGGTGCCGAGAGTTGTCTCGACACCGTCCTCTTTCAGGTCGCGCACCAGACGGTCGCGATCGACCGCGTCCGGCACCCGGAAGACCAGCGACTGCACATTATATTGAACGTCCGCGCCGATTTCCTGCGCGCGGAAGCCAAGCGGGGTCAGCAGCGCCGAATAGGCGTCACGTACCGCCTGGCGCCGCCGGATCACGTCGTCGAGCGTGAGGAGTTGTTTGCGGCCCATGATCGCCTGAAGTTCGGGCAGGCGAAAATTATAGCCATACTCCACGAAATCGAGGCCCAGACCCTTGGTGCCGCTGGCACCGTGCGCGAGCTTTACGCGCAGCCACTCGGCCCAATCGGCCCGGTCGGTCGAGATCGCGCCACCCTCGCCGGTGCTGAGCAGTTTCCTGGGATGGAAGCTGAAGCAGGTGAGATCCGCGATGCTTCCGCACTTGCGGCCCCGTTCAGCGCTCCCGATAGCGCAGGCTGCGTCTTCGATCAGCGGCAGGGCGCGACGTTCGCATACCTTCTTGATGTCGTGCAGCCCGGTCGGATTGCCGAGTGCATCGACGAAGATCACTGCTTTGGTGCGTTCACTGATTTTCGCTTCGAGGTCGTCCGCGCGCATATTGTAGGTCGCCGGATCGACGTCGACGAAGATTGGGCGGGCGCCGAGATCTTCCACGACATTCGCCGTCGCCGGAAAAGAGAAGTCCGATACTGCGACCTCATCGCCCGGGCCAATGCCCAGCAGTTTCAGACAAACCCAGAGAGCCGTCGTTGCAGAGGTCGCGAGGAATACGTGGCTCGCGCCAACGTAGGAAGCCAGCTCTTCAGTGAAGGCGGCGACATTCTCCCCGCGAGTGAAAATGCCGCTGTCGAACACTGCGCGGAAATCCTGCTCGACCGAGTCATAGCTCAGATAGGGCCTCATCAAGCGAACAGGGGTCATCGCTGGCTCCCAAACATCATGCGATAATAATCTAGCGTCTGACGAAGTCCCCTTGGAAACGGGGTAAGGTCGTAGTCGATCAACTCACGAACTTTTACATTGCTGGCATTGTGACACAGCACGTCCGCTGGTCGTGCTGGTTTCCAGGCCAGCTCTCCGCGATACTCGAGATCTTCGGAGATCCTCTCGATGAGATCGGCGACGGAAATCTGGTTGTCGGTCGAAATGTTGACCGAGTCGCCCGCGGGCATCTTTTCGTATAGCTTGATCACCGCATCGACGGTGTCCCCGACATAAATGAAATCACGACTCTGTTTGCCGTCACCGTGAATCTCGGGGACGCCACCTGTCAGTATCCGGCGCGCAGTGATCGGGATGATCCCCGCAAGCGGTCCGGCATGATTTTGGCGCGGACCGTAATTGT
>Ga0247823_10004229_pt1 | contig 11535 bp, 8 predicted proteins | sample 13C_PalmiticAcid_2_FD_192426 | JGI IMG/M metagenome (GOLD analysis project Ga0247823, IMG submission 192426) | Soil microbial communities from agricultural site in Penn Yan, New York, United States - 13C_PalmiticAcid_Day30 | ecosystem: Environmental > Terrestrial > Soil > Agricultural land...
GCTGCCGGCCCCGCGATCTATCCGTCGGCGGTGCCCGGTGGGCAGGTGCCCTACGCGGACGCCGGGCCCGGCCTGCGGGTAGGGCCCGCCCGGGTGACCCGTGGCGTGTGGATATGGCTGGTGCGCAGCCGGATTCGGGGAGGGAGCGCTCGCCGCATTCGGCGGGGGCGGGTACGGTGCCCCGGAACTCGGGGGTACCACCGGGGGCGGATACGGCGTGGGCCCCCCGACGCCACTCGGGGACGGTGGCACCGCCGCGCTCTGGTTGGCCGGTGCCTGCGGAATCGCGTCGGGATACGACGTCAGCTCGTCCTGGTGCGGTCGCGGATCCTCGTGGTCCGCCGACGAATCCTGCACGGTGCCCCCTCGCTGTGAAGTCGGGCCCAACTCTAGCCGCCGGAGCCCGTACTCACCGGGCAGCGGCGACGCGCGTCCGACGAGGTCCGCGCACCCGCGCGAGGCCGTCGCGCACAGCGGCGGCGGACCTCGGCGCGGACGCGGACAACTCGGTCAGCGCACCCGGGCGCGGACGAGTTCCCGTGCGGCCGTGCGGTATCGGTCCGCGATCAGGCGGACCACCGCGGGATGGACACCGATCGGCTCGGCCACCCCGTCGGCGCCCGCGTCGTGCAGGCGCTGGTGGAACAGGCCGTGGGCCAGCAGATAGGAGGCGACGAAGACCCGCCCCGCACCCGCTTCCCGCAGTTCGGCGACGACCTCGGGCACCCGCGGCGCCCCGGTCGCGACGTAGGCGATCCGCACCGGCACGCCGAGTTGTTCGGCCAGCATGCCCGCCGCCCGGCGGACGTCCTGGCGGGCTCGCGCGTCCGAAGATCCCGCGGCGGCGAAGACCACCGCGTCACCGGGACGCCAGCCGGCGGCCCGCAGCCGCACCGCCATGATCCTGGTGAGCGCCGGATCGGGGCCCATGGCCGCGGTGACCGCGACCTCGGCGTGTCCGCTCTCGGCGACTTCGCGCGGCACGTCCTGGTAGACGTGGTAGCCCGAGGCGAGGAAGGCGGGCACGACGACGGCCGGACCGTCGAGGTCGCGCAGGACCTCCGACGGTGACGGGCCGAGCACGTCGACGAAGGCGGTCCGCAGCGCCGCGTTGGGCGCCGCGCCGTCGGAGTCCGCACCCTCGGCGCCGCGCCCCGAAACCGCGGCGCCGAGTTCGGCGGCCACCGCGTCGGCGAGCGCGGCGATCATCTCCACACCGCGCGCGCTGCGGGTGCCGTGCGCGACCAGCACCAGGGCCGGCTCATCCGGCCGCGCGGTGCTCACCAGACTCCGATCGGTTGCGCCGGGCGCGGCGACCGGGCGGGCGTGCCGATTCCGGCCTGGTGCGGCGGCTGCACCGGCGGGCGGGCCGCCGGGGTGTCCGAGCAGTCCGCGGCATCGAGCGCCAGCCGGTAGCCACGCTTGACCACGGTCTGGATCGCCTTGGGCGTGCCCAGACCGGCGCGCAGCCGGGCGATCGCGGTCTCCACGGCGTGGGTGTCGTCGCCGCCGCCGGGCAGGGCCGAGAGCAGGTCCTCGCGGGAGACGACCCGGCCGGGCTGACGGGCCAGCGACCGCATCAACGCCATCGGCGCGGGCGCCAGCTGACGCACCTCACCGTCGACGACGACGCAGCCACCACGCACGCTGATCAGGTGACCGGCCGCGTAGATCCGGCTCGCCCGGCGCGGCAGCTCCTCGGCGACGTGGCGGGCCAGCGCGCCGAGCCGCGCACGGCCCGGCATGGTGGTCGGCACGCCGAGCTCCTCCAGCGGAGCGGCGGTGATCGGGCCGACGCAGGCCGCGAGCACGCGCCCGCGCAGCGCGTGCAGCACGGACTCGAGCAGGCCGGTCTCCTTGGCCCGCATCAGCAGCGAGGCCACGGCCGGGGCGCTGGTGAAGGTGACACAGTCGAGACTGCCGGAGATGATCGACTCGATCATGGCGTCCATCGGGCCGCGATCGGCGGGCGGCTCCCAGCGGTACACCGGGACCGGGACCACGTCGGCGCCCGCGCAGCGCAGCACCTCGCAGAAGTCGGGAACCGGCTCCCACTCGGTGGTCGCGCCGTGCAGCTGCACCGCGATGCGGACGCCTTCGACGCCCTCGGCGAGCAGGTGATCGAGCACCTCGGCCGAGGACTCCGAGGCGGGCGACCATTCCTCGCGCAGTTCGGCGGCGCGGATCGCGCCCTTGGCCTTGGGGCCGCGGGCCAGCATCCGGGTCGAGGCGAGCGTGTCACGCAGCGTCTCGGCCAGACCCCAGCCCTCGGCCGCTTCCATCCAGCCGCGGAAACCGATGCCGGTGGTGGCGACGGTGATCTGCGGCGGATCGGCGATCAGCAGCTCGGTGACGCGCTCGAGCTCGGTGTCGTCGGCCAGCGGGATGATGCGGATGGCGGGGGCGGAGACCACGGTCGCGCCCTTGCGGGTGAGCAAGGTGCCGAATTCCTCGGCGCGGCGCGCGGCGGTCACGCCGATGGTGAAGCCGGCCAGGCCGGGGCCACTGTCGGTGGGAGCAGTCATGAAATCAGCCGTCCGAGGATTCGAGGGCCGCGACCTGCACCGGCTCGTTGGATACCGCGACGACGCCACCGTCGAGTTGCACGGCGTAGACCGGGAGGGACTTGGTCGGGTCGTCCAGACAACGACCGTCGATCAGCGAGAAAGCCTGCTTGAGCAGGGGCGAGGCGACGACCGGAATGCCACCGCGATCACCGACGATGCCGCGCGACATCACCGCGGCCCGGCCGAACGGATCGATGTTGCCGACGGCGGCGAGGGTGCCGTCCGTGAGTAGGAACAGGGCGGCCTGCTTGCCACCCTTGAGCAGGACAGCAACGCCGCGGCCCGGGATCAGGAAGTCGAGTCGGCACGCCTGTGTCCAGGTCGCCGTCTCCGTGGTGATGGTGGGTGTGTCGATAACGGTCATCGGTTCCTCCTCCGAACGCCTTACCTATTGGTACAGGCGCCCTGTTTCCGCAGGGTTAAGCGCTTATTTCCCGGCCGCTGCTGTGTCGGAGCCAACACCGGCGGGCATGCCGGGCAGGCCGAGAAGCACAGGCACCTTGCGCTCGCCGCTGTCGTCGAACGAGATGGTCGGGTCGGCTTCGCCAGGGGCGTTGACGAACGAGACGAAGCGCGAGAGCTTGTTCTCGTCCTCGAGCACGGCCGCCCACTCGTCCTTGTAGCCGTCGACGTGCTTGGCCATCGCGGCCTCCAGGTCGTCGGCGATGCCCAGGCTGTCCTCGCACACGACGGCCTTGAGGTAGTCGATGCCGCCCTCGAGCGCCTCCTGCCAGGGCGCGGTGCGCTGCAAGCGGTCGGCGGTGCGGATGTAGAACATCAGGTAGCGGTCGATGTAGCGGATCAGCGTCTCGTCGTCGAGGTCGCCGGCCAGCAGCACCGCGTGCTTGGGAGTCAGGCCGCCGTTGCCGCCGACGTAGAGGTTCCAGCCGTGCTCGGTGGCGATCACGCCGACGTCCTTGCCGCGGGCCTCGGCGCACTCCCGGGCGCAGCCCGAGACGGCCAGCTTCAGCTTGTGCGGCGAGCGCAGGCCGCGGTAGCGCTTCTCCAGCAGCACGGCCATGCCGACCGAGTCCTGCTGGCCGTAGCGGCACCAGGTGGAACCGACGCAGCTCTTGACGGTGCGCAGCGACTTGCCGTACGCGTGGCCCGACTCCATGCCCGCGTCGACCAGGCGCTTCCAGATCAGCGGCAGCTGCTCCACGGTCGCGCCGAACAGGTCGATGCGCTGACCACCGGTGACCTTGACGTAGAGGTCGAACTCCTTGGCGACCTCACCGATGACGATCAGCTGCTCGGCGGTGACCTCACCACCGGGCATCCGCGGCACCACCGAGTAGGTGCCGTTCTTCTGCATGTTGGCCAGGAAGTGGTCGTTGGTGTCCTGCAGCGCGGCCTGCTCGCCGTCGAGGATGTGATCGCTCGAGGTCGAGGCCAGGATCGAGGCGACGGTCGGCTTGCAGATATCGCAGCCGGTGCCCTTGCCGTGCTTGGCGATCAGCTCGGAGAAGGTGCGGATGCCGGTGACCTGCACGACCTGGAACAGCTCGGCGCGCGACTGGGTGAAGTGCTCGCACAGCGCCTTGGACATCTCCACGCCGGACTGCTCGAGCAGCTTCTTGATCATCGGCACGCAGCCACCGCAGGAGGTGCCGGCGTTGGTGCAGCTCTTGATGCCGGGGATGTCGCAGGCGCCCTCGGCGATGGCGCCGCAGATCGCGCCCTTGCTGACGTTGTTGCAGGAGCAGATCTGGGCGTCGTCGGGCAGCGCGTCGGCGCCCAGTTCGGCGCCGGCCGGCGAGATCAGCGCGGCGGCGTCGGCGGGCAGCGGACGGCCGACCAGCGGACGCAGGGCCGCGTACTGGCTGGCGTCGCCGACGAGGATGCCGCCGAGCAGGGTCTGCGCGTCGTCGGAGACGACGAGCTTGGCGTAGGTGCCCTTGGCCGCGTCGTGCAGCACGACCTCGAGCGCGCCCTCGGTGGTGCCGTGCGCGTCACCGAAGGAGGCGACGTCGACGCCCATGAGCTTGAGCTTGGTCGACATGTCGGCGCCGGGGAACTCGCCGGCGCCGCCGAGCAGCCGGTCGGCGACGATCTCGGCGGTGGTGTAGCCGGGGGCGACCAGGCCGTAGCAGATGCCCTCGATCGCGGCGCACTCACCGATGGCGTAGACGCTCGGGTCCGAGGTCTGCAGGGCGAGGTCGGTCAGGATGCCGCCGCGGGCGCCGATCTCGAGGCCCGCGGCCTTGGCCAGGGCGTCGTGCGGTCGGATACCGGCCGAGAACACCACCAGCGAGGCGTGGATCTCGGACTCGTCCGACAGGTGCAGGGTGACGTTGTTCGCCCCCTCCTCCTCGATCGAGACGATCTTGGCGGTGCCGACGCCGGTGTGCACGTTGAGGCCGATGTCGCTGACCAGCTTCTCCAGGATCGCGCCACCACCGGCGTCGACCTGGGCGGGCATCAGGCGGTCGTTGTACTCGATCACGTGCGGGGTCATGCCCATCAGCCGCAGCGCGTTGGCGGCTTCCAGGCCGAGCAGACCGCCACCGACGACGACGCCGTGCGCGCCGGGACCGGCGGCTTCGGCGGCGGCGCGGATGCCGTCGAGGTCGTCGATGGTGCGGTAGACGAAGCACTCGGGCAGATCGTGGCCGGGCACCGGCGGGACGAACGGGTAGGAACCGGTCGCCATGACCAGCGCGTCGTAGGCGATGACGTCGCCGTTGGAGCTGGTGACGGTCTTGGCCGCGGTGTCGATGGCTTCGCCGCGCTGGCCCAGCCGCAGCTCGACCAGGGCGTCGCCGTCGTAGGTGTTACCCGGCAGCGCCAGCTCCTCGGCCTTCCAGCTGCCGACGTAGTAGGACAGGCCGACGCGGTCGTAGGCGGGCAGCTTCTCCTCGGAGAGGATGACGATCCGCCATTCGCCTGCCTCGTCGCGCGAGCGCAGGGCCTCGACGAAGCGGTGACCGACCATGCCGTGGCCGACCACGACCACTGTCTTGCGAGTGCTGTTCATGAGAGTGACCTCCTTGGTAGTGGTCGGTAGTCAGCGGGCCGACGTCTTGGCCGACGAAGCGTTGGTTTCGGCCTCGAGGACCAGGGACTCGGCCTCGACCACGACATCGGAGTCGGTAGGCACGGACAGGCGGGGACGGCGCAGGAACACCGTCCAGGTGACGGCCGCGCAGACCACGTAGAAGGCGAGGAACACCCAGAACGCGGTGGTGGCCGAGGCGGTGGCGGAGTAGGACGAGCGCAGCACCATGTTGATGCCGACGCCGCCCAGGGAGCCGATCGCGCCGACGAAGCCGATCAGGGCGCCGCCGGCGTTCTGCGACCACGCGGCCTGCTCGGCACGCGGGAGCGGCAGGCTCTTGGACTTGGCCTCGAACACCGACGGGATGATCTTGGTGACGGCGCCGTTGCCGAAACCGGAGAGCACGAACAGGGCGATGAAGCCGACGACCAGGAAGGCCATGGTGGCGCCGGAGGCGACGCCGTTGTTGCGGTCGGCCATGGTCGAAGCGGAGATCACGATCAGCGCGGCGGCCATCATGGCGCCGAAGGTGCCGAGCGCGACCTTGCTGCCGCCGATCCGGTCGGCCATCTTGCCGCCGTAGGGGCGGGCCAGCGAACCCAGCAGCGGGCCGATGAAGGCGATCGAGGCGGCGTGCACGGCGGCCTGGGCGGCGGTGTCGCCACCGGCTTTGAAGCTGATCTGCAGGACCTGGCCGAAGGCGAAGCTGTAGCCGATGAACGAACCGAAGGTGCCGATGTACAGGAAGGCGATCGCCCAGGACTGCGGCACCCGCAGGGCCGTGCCCATGGAGGACAGGTCGGCCTTCTGGTTGGTCAGGTTGTCCATGTACAACGCCGCGCCGACCGCGGTGAGAGCGACGAGGACCAGGTAGATCGCGCAGATGAGGTAGGCGTAGTCGCCGCCGAGGGTGACCAGCACCAACAGACCGAGCAGCTGGATCACCGGGACACCGACGTTGCCGCCGCCCGCGTTCATGCCCAGCGCCCAGCCCTTGAGCCGCTGCGGATAGAAGGCGTTGATGTTGGTCATCGACGAGGCGAAGTTGCCGCCGCCGACACCGGCGAACGCGGCGACGACCAGGAAGGTCGTGTACGAGGTGCCCGGCTGGGTGACGAAGTACAGCGTCAGCAGCAGCGGGACCACCAGCAGCAGCGCGCTGAAGATCGTCCAGTTGCGACCGCCGAAGCGAGCGGTGGCCACGGTGTAGGGGATCCGCAGGAACCCACCGACCAGGGTCGGCATGGCGACCAGGAAGAACTTGCCCGCCGGGTCGATGCCGAACTTGTCGGCGGGCATGAACAGCACCATCACCGACCAGATCGACCACACCGAGAACCCGATGTGCTCGGCGAAGACCGACCAGATCAGGTTGCGCTTGGCAATGTCCTTGCCGCCGGCCTCCCAGGCCGCGACATCTTCGGCATCCCAGTGCTCGATGTCGTGGTTACGCTTCAGCGTGCTCAAGTTGGGCCTCCCAAAAGTGCGATGGCCCAACGGTAGGAAATGGGTATTGCCGGAATGCTGCGGGAAATGTCGCGCGAATCAACGGTTTCTCACCTACCGCGCTTCGGGTAGGTGAGATCAGCCCGTTTGTTTCCGGCGTGTGACACAACGATTTCCGCAGGTAAGGAAGCGGCCAGAAATCGTCGGAATCACCCGTGAGGGTGTGACCTACACAGCATTACTCTCGACGCACACGCGTGCAACTCGAGCGGTGAGATTTTCTCGGCTCAATTCCAGGTGTCTTCGAGCATCCGCGGTTTGCAGGCCTGCCAGGCACCAGCCAGCAGCACGCCGAGGGCGACCAGGAGCAGGGCGAACGGGGCCGGCCAGCCGCCGGTCCAGGTGTGCAGCATGCCGAACAGCAACGGACCGACACAGGCGACGGCGTACCCGACGCCCTGAGTGAACCCGGACAGCGCCGCCGAGCCCCGCGGGGTGCGGGTGCGCAGGTTGATCAGGGTCAGCGCCATCGGGAAGGTGCTCGGGCCGAGGCCCAGCAGCACCACCCACAGCACCGGCGCGCCCATGGGCGCGATCAGCAGACCGGCGAAGGCGACGACGAACAGCACCATGCAGGCCACCACGACGGGGAACGGATTGCGCATCCGCGAGACCACGGTCGGCGCACCGAGCGCGGGGATCAGGCCCATCAGCGCGAACAGGCCGACCATGCTGCCGCCGAAACCGGCGCTCGCCCCCGCGTCGGACAGGATCTTGGGCAGCCAGGCGAACATGGCGTAAGTGGTCAGCGAGGTCATGCCGAACATCGCGGCCATCCCCCAGGCCACCGGCGAACGCCAGATCCTGCCGGTGTCCGTCGCCGAATCGACGGGCAGGGCGGTGACGTCGTGCCGGTCGCGGCCCTTGCGGTCGCGCAGGACGAACACCCACGGCACCGCGGCGGCGAAGCCGACCAGCGCCCACACACCCATCGAGATCCGCCACCCGTGGTCTTCCGCCAGCGGCACCGCGACGAACGCGGGGACGACGGTGCTCAACTGCACCATCACGATGTACAAGGAGCTGATCGCGGCCAGCTGATCGGCGAAATACCGCTTCACCAGCGGCGGGATCACCACATTGCCGATACCCATCCCGAGCAGCACCACACCGGAGAAGGCCAGCAGCTCGCCCGTGCCCGCGGAGAACACGCGGGTGAGCGACCCCGTCCCGGCCAGCAGCATCGCGATGAGCACCGTGCGCTCCAGCCCGAACCGGCGCACCAGCAGCGGCGTCACCAGCCCGGCGATGGCGAACATCGCGGTCGGCAGCATGCCGAACACGCCGACGATCGCGGTCCCGTACCCGATATCGGCGCCGATCTCCTCCGCCAGCGGGCTGAACGCGGTGACCGCGGCGCGCAACGTCAGCGCGGACATGACAATGGCCGCCAGCACGAGCAGGCGGCCTTCGATCAGTGCGCGGGTACGACTGCGCGTACCGGAATCGGGCAGAGTTCGGGCATCGGGGAGGGTCGCGGTCACCGACAAATCATAGGATGACCCGATGATTAACGCCAAGGGACTGTGAGCGATCTCCAACGCGAGAACATGGACAACTCACCGGGGACGGGCTCACCCGACCCCGCACCCAAGGCTTGCCGCGGCCCCAGATCTGCACGCACCTGAGTCTGGCCGATATTCGCGGGGCGGCGGGTGAGTACCCTGGCTGACGTGCAACCCGTCCGGCGAACCAGCCTCATCGCTCAGGTCACCGAGCAGCTTCGGGCCGAGATCCGTTCCGGCCGTTGGCCCGTGGGCCAGCGAATTCCCACGGAACCGGAACTCACCGAGCTCACCGGGACCGGGCGAAACACCGTCCGCGAAGGCGTCCAGGCCCTCGTGCACGCGGGCATGCTCGAACGCAGGCAGGGCTCGGGCACCTATGTGATCGCCACCTCCGAGGTCGGCGGCACCCTGGGCAAGTTCTTCGCCGACGCCGAGGAGCGCGACATCCTCGAACTCCGCCAGGCGCTCGACACCACCGCCGCCGGCCTGGCCGCACGCCGCCGCGACGACGCCGACATCGCCACCCTGCGCCGATTGCTCGCCGAGCGCAGCAACCGCAACTGGACCGAACCCGACCCGGTCGCCATCGCCGCCGACGTGGAACTGCACCGCGCGATCGTCGTCGCCAGCCACAACGCGGTATACCTGGAGTTCTACGATTCGCTGCTGCCGATCATCGAGCAGGTGATCCACGCGCGCACCGCCCGCTCCGACGACGCCTACGACACCGAGCACGCCGAACTCGTGCAGGCCGTGATCGACGGTGACGCCGACAAGGCGATGCAGGCGACCCGTTGTTTCCTCGGCTCGCTGATCGCCGAGTACCCCGATCGCTGAGTACAGCGAACGGCGGCTGTCCTACATCCAGGTTTCCGGCCGGTCACCGGTCCGCGTTTTCCACGGTGAGCGTGAGTTGGCTGGAACGTCACCTGAGGCCATTGTCACGCAACAACCGGCTTCTACCTTTATCTCGACCCCGCAAGAAGCGCATCGAACGCCACGAAATCCGATGCGCCTCTATCGAGCCCGATCGAGAGGAAGCCGATGACCGCAATCGCCGCCACCGGCCAGGAGACGGAATCCCCGTCCTTCGAATATCAGAAGAAGGGTCGCTGGCTGACCCAGTGGAATCCTGACAATCCGGCGTTCTGGGAAGCCGGCGGCAAGCAGACCGCCCGCAAGAACCTCTGGTTCTCGGTCTTCGCCGAGAACCTGGGCTTCAGCATCTGGGTGATCTGGGGCTCCATCGTCACCGCCATGGGCGCGGCCGGCTTCGACTTCCTGGCCGGACTGGGCAAGGGCAACCCGACCGCGGTCAGCAACGCCCTGCTGCTGACCTCCATCCCGACCCTGGTCGGCGCCGCCCTGCGCATCCCCTACACCTTCGCCGTCCCGAAGTTCGGTGGTCGCGCCTTCACCGCCTTCAGCGCGGCGATGCTGTTCATCCCGACCCTGGGCATCCTCTACTTCGTCAACCAGCCCGGAACGCCGATGTGGGTCTTCCTCGTGCTGGCCTCGCTGGCCGGCGTCGGTGGCGGTAACTTCTCGTCCTCGATGGCCAACATCTCGTTCTTCTTCCCCGAGGGCAAGAAGGGCGCCGCGCTGGGCCTCAACGCCGCCGGTGGCAACCTCGGCGTCGCGCAGACCCAGCTGATCGTGCCGCTGCTGATCACCTTCGGCACCCACGTGATGGCCAAGGACGCGGGCGGCTACCGCTTCGGCATCACCCTGGCGGTGCTGTTCTGGCTGCCGTTCATCGCGGTCGCCACCGTGGGCGCGCTGTACTTCATGGACTCCATCGCCGAGGCGAAGTCCGACGGCAAGTCCTACAAGCTGGCCCTGACCAACCGCCACACCTGGATCATGGCCTTCCTCTACATCGGCACCTTCGGTTCGTTCATCGGCTTCTCCTTCGCCTTCCCGACCCTGATCAAGGCCACCTTCCCGGACCTGGCCAAGATCAGCTGGATCACCACCCTCGGTAACCTCGCCTTCCTCGGCGCGCTGGTCGGTTCGTTCAGCCGTCCGTTCGGTGGCTGGGTCGCCGACAAGGTCGGCGGTGGCGCCAAGATCACCGTCTACGTCTTCGGCGGCATGTCGATCTCGGTCGCGTTCATCGTCCTCGCGGTGGACCTGAAGAGCTTCCCGCTCTACCTGGTCGCCTTCCTGGCGCTGTTCGTCCTGGCCGGCATCGGCAACGGTTCCACCTACCGGATGATCCCGTCGATCTTCAACGCCACCTCCAAGAAGTACGCCGCCGAGCACGGCATCGACATCGCCGAAGCCGCCATCTCGGCCAAGCGTCAGGCCGGCGCCGCCATCGGTGTCATCGGCGCGGTCGGCGCCGCGGGTGGCTTCGTCGTCCAGCAGGCGCTGCGCCTGTCCAACGTCCACCTCAAGACCATGGCCCCCGCCTTCTGGGCCTACGCCGTGGTGTTCCTGGTGATGGCGGCGGTCACCTGGTGGTGCTACCTGCGCACCAGCTTCGCCACCGACCGGGCGCCCTCGCTGGCCTACGCCAGCGTCTGATCCACCCAGCGCGACCCCGAAAGCCACGTTCGGCTCCCCTCACCGAACGTGGCTTTCGGCTGTGTGACAACACTTTTCGTCCGTGGTTGTGGCCGCGATCACCGATCTGCGCTTACCCTGGAGTCCAGACTTGCACCGGGGCGGCAGAGGTGAGCGGTATTGAACATCTCGAACGAGCAGGCAGAGTTACGATTCCGATCCGCAACGGTCGATGATCTGGCCGCCATCGCCGAGCTCGAATCGAGCGAGTTCAGGCCACTGGCCTACCCCTATTTCGCCATTCGGCAATTGTTCGATATCCACGGATCACATTGGCTGGTGGCCGATGTGGATGGTTCGCTCTGCGGGTACGCGATGGTGGCCGTCGGACCGGATTCCGCCTGGCTGATCGGCCTGGCCGTCTCGGTGAATTATCAGGGCCGGGGAC
>Ga0247823_10004230_pt1 | contig 11534 bp, 14 predicted proteins | sample 13C_PalmiticAcid_2_FD_192426 | JGI IMG/M metagenome (GOLD analysis project Ga0247823, IMG submission 192426) | Soil microbial communities from agricultural site in Penn Yan, New York, United States - 13C_PalmiticAcid_Day30 | ecosystem: Environmental > Terrestrial > Soil > Agricultural land...
ATCCATTGATTGTCGATCAATAGACTGCCTTCACCGATCCACTTCTGCTCAGGAACCCACCATGAACACGAACCTCATTGCCCTGATCACGGGCGCCAGCCGCGGCCTGGGCCGCAACACTGCCATGAAGCTCGCCGCGCGCGGTGTCGACGTGATCCTCACTTACCGCAGCCGCGCCGACGAGGCGCAGACCGTGGTGGCGGAGATCGAACGCCTGGGCGCGCGCGCCGTGGCGCTGCCGCTGGACGTGGGCGACAGCCGCGCCTTCCCCGCCTTCGCGCAGGCCGTGCGGGAACACCTGCGCGCCACGTGGCAGCGCGAGCGCATCGACTACCTGGTGAACAACGCCGGCATCGGCATCCACGCGCCCTTCGCCGAGACCACCGAGGCGCAGTTCGACGAGCTGATGAACATCCACCTCAAGGGCACGTTCTTCCTTACGCAGGCGCTGCTGCCGCTGATCGCCGACGGCGGGCGCATCGTGAACATCTCCACCGGACTGGCGCGCTTCGCGCTGCCGGGCTACGCGGCCTATGCGGCCATGAAGGGCGGCATCGAGGTGCTGACGCGCTACCTGGCCAAGGAGCTGGGGCCGCGCGGCATCGCGGTGAACGTGGTGGCGCCAGGCGCGATCGAGACGGACTTCGGCGGCGGCACGGTGCGCGACAACGCGGGCCTGAACCAGTTCATCGCCGCACAGACCGCGCTGGGCCGCGTGGGCCAGCCCGACGACATCGGCGACGCGATCGCCACGCTGCTGCTGCCGCAGAACCGCTGGATCAACGCGCAGCGCATCGAGGTGTCGGGCGGCATGTTCCTGTGAACGGACCACCGCCCGCGCACGGGCCTCACTCGCTGGGGATCTCGGGCTCCACCAGCTTCGCGAGCTGCTCGAGCGATTCCTGCCAGCCCAGGTAGCACATCTCGGTGGGAATCGCCTCGGGGATGCCCTCCTGCACGACGTTGAGTTCGGTGCCGCAGGACACGGCCTTGAACGTGACCGTGACGGTGATGACGCCCGGCAGGTTCGGGTCGTCGAAGGTGTCGGTGTAGCGCAGGCGTTCACCAGGCACGAATTCCAGGTACTCGCCGCCGAAGCCGTGCGACTGGCCGGTGCCGAAGTTGGTGAAGGACATGCGGTGCTTGCCGCCCAGGCGCGCGTCCATCTGCTGCACCTCGGCCGTGAAGCCGTAGGGCGGCAGCCAGCGGCACATGGCGGCGGGTTCGGTGAAGGCGCGGAAGACGCGCTGCGGCGGGGCCTTGAGGACGCGGTGAAGGCGGACGGTTCCGGTGGGCATGAGGGGCTCCTTGAGCAATCAATTTATGAGGAAACCATGACGCCCGATAGGCCGACATGGCGCCAGGCAACAGCAGCGCTGGCATGACTACGACGAAAGACGGTTGAGAAATTCGACAACCGCTGGTCGCTCCAAAAGCGATCAGAATAGCCCCCGCACCCAACGACGACAGGACAGGGAGAGAGCAGGCGCCAGGCCAATGCCTGGCATCCCCCTCTTTGCCGGAGTCCCCTGTAATGCCGCTCTCCCGACGCCATTTCCTTTCGACTTCCAGCACGGCTGTCGCCAGCCTGGGCATGCCCACGGCCTTGTGGGCTGCGTCGCCACCCATCGTCTTCGGCTACACCGGCGTCACCGACTTCGCCTCGGTCTTCGTTGCCGCCAGCGAGGGTTTTTTCCGCCGGCGCAAGCTCGAGGTCGAGTTGCGGCTGATTCCCCTGAACCCCACGATTCCGGCCGCGCTGCAGGCGGGTTCATTGCACATCGGCGGGCCCACCGCTTCGGTCTTCCTGCAGGCCGTGAACGGCGGCCTTGACCTGGTGGTGGTCTCGGGCGGCGCGGTGACCGCCAAGGAGATCACCCACGCCGGGCTGGTGGCCCGCGCCGGCTCGGGCATCCGCACGGCCGCGGACTGTGTGGGCAAGAAGATCGGCGTGCCGGGCCTGGACGCCTTCCTGCACATCACGTTCCGGGCCTGGCTCAAGCAGCACGGCGTGGACCACCGGCGGGTCCAGTTCGTCGAGGCGGCCTTCCCCTTGCACGCCGATCTGCTGCGCGGCGGCTCCATCGACGCGGTGCTGACGGGCGAACCCATGACGAGCCGCATCATCGACAACCACATTGGCCAGGTCGCGTCCTACTACCTGACCTTCCTGCCCGACAACCGCCCCACCGTTCTGTACGCCGCGCACCGCAACTGGGTCCGACAGAACCCCGAGGCGATGCGCGCCTTTCGCGAAGCGGTGCAAGAGGGCGCCCGCTTCGCGCGGCAACCGCAGAACGATGCCCGGACCCGCGCCGCCCTGGGGCAGTTCCTCAAGATACCCCCCGCGGAGTTGGCCAGGATGCCGATCGTGCGGCCCAGCGCGAGCATCGACAAGGAACAACTGACCTACTGGGTCGACATGATGCGGGAGCAGAACATGCTGAAGGCCGCGCCCGACGTCGAGCGCCTCATCGCCCAGTGAGCGCCCCCGACCCCGCCGCAGGCCAGCCGGCCGAACCCTTCCTGCGCTTCGACCGCGTGGCGATTCGCCTGGGCGGCAAGGACGTCGTCTCGCTCGCCCGCCTGGACGTCGCGCGCGGCGAGTTCGTCTGCATCGTCGGCCCCAGCGGCTGCGGCAAGACCACGCTGCTGCGCGCGGCCGCCGGTCTGCTGCGCCCCGCCGAAGGCGAGGTGCGCCGCAACGGCCGCCTGATCACCGAACCCTCGCGCGAGATGGCGATGGTGTTCCAGGACTACGGGCGCGCGCTGCTGCCGTGGCGCACGGTCGACGGCAACGTGGCCCTGGCGCTGGAGGCCGCCGGCACGCCGCGCACCGAGTGGCCCGGCCGCATCGCCGACGCGCTGCGCAAGGTGGGCCTGCAGGCGCATGGCCAGCACTTCCCGGCGCAGTTGTCGGGCGGCATGCAGCAACGCGCGCAGATCGCGCGCTGCCTGGCGCAGCGGCCCACGCTCATGCTGCTGGACGAGCCCTTCGGCGCCCTGGACGCGATCACGCGGCAGGGCCTGCAGGACGAACTGGCCCGCCTGGCGCGCGAGCAGGGCCTCACCGTCCTGTTCGTCACGCACGACCTGGAGGAAGCGATCTACCTCGGCGACCGGGTGATCGCGATGCGGACCAACCCGGGGCCGGGCCGGCCCAGCCTGGCGCGCGCGATCGAGGTGCCCATCGATCGGCCGCGGCACCAACTGGCCACCCGCGAAGACCCGACCTTCCTGCGGCTGCGCCGCGAGCTGTTCGATCACATCGAGCGGGGCCATGCCTGAGCCGCGCGGCTCCCGCAGGTGGCCCTGGCGCACGCTGCGCGCCACGGCCTTTCCCCTGCTGCTGCTGGGTCTGTTCGAAGCCACCGCCCGGCGCGCGGCGGCGCTGGGCAGCGAGGTGCTGGCGCCACCCAGCGCCGCGCTGCGCGCGCTGGCGCAGGCGGCCCTGGACGGCTCGCTCTGGCCCGCCACCGGTTTCACGCTGGGCGCCGCCGCGCTGGGCCTGCTGCTCGGTGCGGGGCTGGGCACGCTGGCCGGCGTCACCCTGGGTCTGTCGGCGCGCGCCTCGCGCGCCACTTTCCTCAGCATCGAGTTGCTGCGGCCGCTGCCTTCGGTGGCGCTGCTGCCGCTGGCCATGCTGGTGTTCGGCTTCGGCACCGGCCTTGAAACCAGCCTGGTGGCCTTCGGCACCTTCTGGCCCCAGTTGCTGCTGATCCAGGCCGCGGTGCGGCGGGTCGACCCCCAACTGCTCGAACTCGGCCGGCTGCTGGGGCTGTCCACGGCGCAGCGCATCCGCAAGATCGTGCTGCCCGCCATCGTGCCGCGCGTGTTCACGGCCCTGCGCCTGGGCATGGGCTTCGCGCTGGTGATCGCCGTGACGGTCGAACTCGCCGGCAACCCCCACGGCATGGGCTACGCCATGCTGCTCGCACAGCAGAGCCTGGCGCCGGCCATGATGATCGGCTGGCTGGCCTGGATCGGCGTGATCGGCGTATTGCTCAACACCACCATGCTGCGCCTGCAGCGCGCGCTCGACCGGCGCATGGGAGTCGCCGTATGAAAAGCGCCTGGCCGGCCTCCCTGGCCCTGCTGGCCGCGCTGATCGCGCTGTGGTGGGCCGCCAGCCTCACGGGCTGGTTCAGCCCGGCGTTCCTGCCCACGCCGCAGGCCACCGCGGCCAGCCTTACCGAGGGCCTGCGCGGTGACCTGCTGCAGGCCAGCCTGGCCACCATCGGGCGCATGCTGCAGGGCTGGCTGCTGGCCGCCGTGGCGGGCATCGCGCTCGGCGCCGCCATCGCCAGCTCGGCCACGCTGCGCCCCTGGGTGCAACCCACGCTGGAGTTCCTGCGCCCGCTGCCGGCGTCGGCCGTCATGCCGCTGGCCATTGCCCTCTATGGCCTGTCGCCGGCCATGGTGCTGTCGGTCGTCGCCTTCGGCGCACTCTGGCCCACGCTGCTGGCCACGGTGCACGGCATCACGTCCGTCGAGCCGCGCCTCATCGACGTGGCGCGCTGCCTGCGCCTCTCGCGCGCGGCCTTCCTGTGGAAGATGGGCCTGCCGAACGCGGTGCCGGACATCCTGGCCGGCCTGCGGCTGTCGCTCACCGTGGCGCTCATCGTGAGCACCCTGGGCGAGATGCTGGCCTCGCAGGACGGCCTGGGCCTGGCCATCCTGGTCGCCTCGCGCGCCTTCCGCGCCAGCGAGCTCTTTGCCTGCCTGGTGCTGCTGAGCCTGATCGGGCTCGCGGGCCACGCGCTGCTGGTGCTGGCCGGGCGCTGGCTGCTGCGCGGACAGCGGCACTGAACGTTTCGGCGCACACCGAAGCATTGACCGCCCGATCGGCGCCACAGTGGCCCCTGCCCCACCCGCAGGAGAACCCCGTGAACGCCGTCTGCTTCATCCGCTACCAGCTCGACCCTTTCCAGATTCCCGCCTTCGCCGAATACGCGGCGCACTGGGGCGAGATCATTCCGCGCTGCGGCGGCCACCTCATCGGCTACTTCGTGCCGAGCGAGGGCACCAATGACATCGCCTGGGGCCTGATCGGCTTCGACGACCTCGCCGCGTACGAGCGCTACCGCGCCCGCCTGCGCGCCGACGAGGCCGGACGCGCCAACTTCGAGCGCGCGCGCACGCAGCGCTTCATCCTGCGCGAGGAGCGCACCTGGCTCGCCAGCGTGCCGGGCGCCTTCGCGCGGGAACGGCACGCGGTGCCATGATCGCCCTCCCATGCACGCCCCGTTCGAACCCACCGTCGCCGCCGTGGCCAGCCTGCTGGCCGACCCCTCGCGCTCGCGCATGCTGCTGCACCTGCTGGGCGGACGCAAGGCCAGCGCCTCCGACCTGGCCGCCGTGGCCGACGTGTCCGCGGCCACCGCGAGCGGGCACTTGGGCAAGCTGCTCGACGGCCGCCTCATCCGCGTGGAGCCGCGCGGGCGGCACCGCTACTACGCGCTCGCCGACGAATCGGTGGCGCGCCTGCTCGAATCGCTGGCCACGGTGTCGGAGCGCGAATCCACCAGCCCTGCCTGGCGGCACCCGGCGCGCGCGCGGCTGAAGTTCGCGCGCTGCTGCTACCGGCACCTGGCGGGCGAGCTGGGCGTGGCGCTGTTCTCGGGGCTGGTGCGCCAGGGCGCTTTCGACGCCGTGCCCGAGGGCCTGTCGCTCACGCCGGCCGGGCACGAGGCCTTGCGCGCCCTCGATTTCACGGTGCCCACGCCGTCGAACCGGCGCCGCCGCTACGCCTACGCCTGCCACGACTGGTCCGAGGGCATGGACCACCTGGCCGGAGAACTCGCCGAGCAGGTGCTGGGGCACTTCATCGAACAGGACTGGCTGCGCCGCGGCGAGGGCCGCGCGCTGGCGCTCACGCCACGGGGGCAGGCGCAGTTGATGCCACGGCTGCGGGAGATGGCGCCGGGCTGAGTGGCCGCCTCGCCGGCTCAGCCGAAGCGCAGCTCCATCGCCGGCTGCTCGGCCGACAGCAGTTGCGCGGCCACGACTTCGCCGCCCGTGTGCTCGCGCACCAGCGCCTGCACCGCGTCCATGGCGGCCAGCACGTCCTCGCGCGGCGTGGGTGGCAGGCCGTCGATGTTGAAGAACACCCGCTCGGTCCCGGGCAGGGTCTGCGTGCTCGCGGCCTGGCGCCAGGTCCAGCGGCGCGTAAGCACGCGCGCGCCGTCGGCGAAGACGATCTCGCCCTCGGACGGGGTTTCCACCGGCCCGCCATCGGGCGGCGCGAACACGTCGCCCGCTTGCGCCCGGCGCAGCGCCAGCGCGTGCTCGCCCGCGCCCAGCGGGTGCACGCCGGCCGGCAGCAGGTGCCGCAGCGACACGATGTTGCCGATGTCCACCAGCGGGTTGATCGAGGGCAGCGCGTCGGGCTTGAGCACGCGCCGCGCCATGGCCTCGATGGACGCGCGGTGCTCGGACGGCTTGGCGCCGAAGCGGCGGTAGGCCTCGCGCCAGGCTGCGATGCGCGCGTGCTCGGCCACGTTGCCGCGCACGGCCTCGCGCAACTGCGCCTCCGCCTCGCGCAGCAGGGCGGCCAGCGCCGGCGCGTCGCGGCGGTTGTCGGCACCCTGCACCACCACCACGCCACGGCAGTAGCCGGGGTGGGCGTCCAGGACGTCGGTGGAGAGGCGGTAGCTCAGGGTCGTGGTGCTCATCGTTCAGCCGGCGAGGTTCTTGAACAGGTAGCGGGCCAGTTCGGCCCAGAAGGCCGTGCCCGAATGCTGTTGCCACAGCACGGAGACGTCGGCGAAGGCCTTGTGGAAGACCATGGCCATCAGCCCCACGAGGCCCAGGATGGCGACCACCTGCAGCACGGTCTTGAACAGGGCATCGGGGTCGCGGCGCATGCGGCGGAGCTTAGCGGACCCGGATTGTTTCCAGATCGGCAACTTTCCATTGCTGCGGCGGTTATTTATTCCTGCAGCCGCAATCTTTACAGTTCATCCCATGCCGAACACAAAGCGGCATGCAGAGCAAACCCCCGTTAACCACCCGTTATCTTCAAGGAACTGTCATGAAATCCGCCAAAAGCATCGCCCTCTCCCTGACCCTCGCCCTCGGCGCCGGCGCCGCCTTCGCTGAAGGCCCCATCGAAGGCAATGAAGTCTTCAACTTCCAATCGACCCTGAGCCGCGCCGAAGTGCAAGCCGACGCCGTGCAAGCCAACCGCGCCGGCCTGATCGCCCGCGGCGAAGTGCTGCCGGTGGAAGACAAGGTCGCCAACAGTGGCCTGAGCCGCGCTCAAGTTCGCGCCGAAGCCGTGCAAGCCAACCAGGCAGGCCTGATCGCCCGCGGCGAAATCGTGTCGGTGAGCACCGGTGCGTAAACACAGCGCGTATCACGCGCTCGACGACGACGGCCCTTCGGGGCCGTTTTCGTTTTTGGGGAGTCAACCCGGCGTGAGGGGCCCCAGGTAGCTGTCGATCAGCGTGGTGTCACTGAGGGCGCCGCGGCCGGCCTGGGCGGCGCCGTCCAGCACGGCGAGCACGCCGCGCGCGATCACCGGATCCAGCCCGAGCTGGCCGGCCGTCTCGATGGCGATGCCCAGGTCCTTGCGCAGCGTGTCGATGCTGACGTGGACCGCGTGATCGCCCACCGCGATGCGCGGGGCGCGCTTGTCGAAGATGCGCGACTGGCCCGCGCTGTTCGACACCACCTCGATGAGCTGCAAGGGCTCCACGCCCGCGCAGCGCGCCAGCGCCATGGCCTCGGCGGTGAGCGCCGAGTGCGCCGCGACGAGCAACTGGTTGATCATCTTCACCGTGGCGCCCGCGCCGGGCGGGCCCACATGGTAGACGTGGCGGGTGCAGGTGCGCAGCGCGAAACCGGCGCGCGCCAGGGCCTCGTCGCCGGCCCCGCAGATGGCCACGAGTTCACCCTCCTCCGCGCCCGTGGCGCCGCCGCTCACCGGGCCATCGATGAGCGCGATGCCGCGTTCGGCCAGTCGCTCGGCCCAGGCGCGGGCGCTGGCCGGCGGCACCGTGCTGCCCAGCCAGACCACGCTGCCCGAGCCCAGGCGCTTGAGGGCGCCGGTGGGCCCGTCGAGCACGCGCGCCACCTGCTTCTCGTCGTGCACCATGAGCAGCAGCACCTCGGCGCCCTGCGCGGCGTGGGCCGGTGAATCGCAGGCCGTGCCGCCGCGTTCGCTGAAGCGCGCGAGCGCGGCGGCGTCGATGTCGAAGCCACTCACCGCGTGGCCGGCTTCCAGCAGACGCGCCGCCATGGCGCCGCCCATGATGCCCAGGCCGATGACGCCGACGCGGCGGCGCTCGCCGGAGGCGGGCACCACGGTCGATGGGCGAGCCTCAGGCAATGCGGTCCCCCTTCTTGATGACCGCCGCGCGGCTGTCCACGCCGGGCAGCATCTTCGCCGGATCGCGCGTCACGATCACGTCGATCACGACCGGGCCCTTGGTGGCCATGGCCTGGCGCAGCGCGCCTTCGAGTTCGCCAGGTTCTTCCACGCGAATGCCCGTGCAATTGAACGCCTGCGCGACCTTGGCGAAGTTCACCTCGTTCAGGTCGGCGCTGATGTGCTTGCCGGCGCCGTACACCAGGTGCTGCAGCGCCTTCACATAGCCCGATGCGGCGTTGTTGACCACGATGACGGTGAAGTCGAGCTTCAGGCGCGCGGCGGTTTCCAGGTCGCCCAGCACCATGCAGAAGCCGCTGTCACCCGTGAGGCTGAACACCGGGCGGCCCGGGGCGGCCAGCGCCGCGCCGATGGCGCCGGGCAGGCCGTAGCCGATGGATGCGAAACCGCGGTCGGGTACGAAGCCGCGGCCCGCGCGCTTGGTGTCGAACAGCAGGCCGGCCCAGTGCGCGGCGAAGCCGCCGTCGGCCACCAGGATGCCGTCTTCGGGCAGGACCTTGTTGATCTCGGTGATCAGGCGCGCGACGGAAATCGGCTTCTCTTCGGAATAGAGGCGACCCGATACCTCCTCGCGCCACTTGGCCATGCGCGCGGGCACGCTGTCGGCCAGTGGCTGCAGGCGCGCCTTCAGCGCGGCGGCGCGCGAGCCCAGCGCGGCCATCAGGTCCTGCAGGCCCAGCTTCACGTCGCCCCACAACATCACCTCGGGCTGCAGGGTGCGGCCGAACTCCTCGGCGACGATGTCGAGGTGAATGACGGTCTTGCCCGGCGCGGGCACGGTGTAGCGCTTGGTCGCGATCTCGCCGAGCTTGCAGCCCACCACCAGCACCACGTCGCTCTGCTCGATGAGGCCGTTGGCGATGCGGTCGTAGCGGCCGAACAGGCCGGCGCTCAGCGGGTCGACGCAGGGAATGGCGCCCTTGCCGGTGAGCGTGTGCGCCACCGGGATGTTGGTGGCGCGCGCGAAGTCGGTGAGCACCTGAGCGGCGCCCGAGAGGTGCACGCCGCCGCCAGCCAGCACGATAGGCTGCTTCGCATTCGCGAGCAGATCGGCCGCGCGCGCGACCGAGTCGCCGTCGGGGCGCGAACGCAGCGCGGGGGCGGCCTCGTAGGCCGGGTTCACCACGAAGTCGCTCTCGCTGAACTCGGCGGTGTCGTGCATCAGGTCCTCGGGCACGTCCACCACCACGGGGCCGGGGCGGCCGGTGGTGGCCACGGCGAAGGCGCGGCGCATCAGTTCGGGGACGCGCTTGATCGATTCGATGCGGATGAGCTCCTTGCACATGGGGCGCAGCGCGTCCACCTGGCGGCTCTCCTGCGTCATGTTTTTCCAGGAGTGGTCGCGGTGGGTGTCACCGATCACGCAGACCAGGGGCGTGCCGGCGTTGAGCGCCTCGGCCAGCGCGGTGAGCATGTTGGTGGCGCCCGGGCCCACGGTGGCGTCGGCCAGGCCCACGCGGCCGCTGACCTTGGCGTAGGCGTCGGCCACGAAGACGGCGTTGCGCTCGTCGTGGATGAGGTGGTGCGGCAGGCCGAGTTCGCGCGCGGCTTCGTAGAGCGGCAGCACCTGGAAGCCGCCCATGCCGAACATGGGGCCGCCGCCGAAGGCGCGGATCATGCGGGCGATGGCGGCGCCGCCGGACATCGTGAGGGTGGCGGCGGCTGGAACGGCGGCGGTGGGGTTGGTGGACATGGAGAAGGGCTCAGAAGGAGGACGGGCGCGCACGGTGGAAGGCCGTGGCGGACTGGAAGGCCACGCCGGCGCGCAGCAGGCGCGCCTCGTGGAAGGCCGGCGCCACGAGCTGCAGCGACAGCGGCAGGCCCTCGGGCGAGAGGCCGCAGGGCAGCGCGATGGCGGCGAGGCCGTGGTAGCCGACGAAGCGCGTGAGGCGGCTGGGCGCCAGGTCGCTCTCGTCGATCGTGGCCAGCGGCCGCGCGGTGACGGGCAGCGTGGGCAACACCAGCAGGTCGGTGTGTTCGAACACGCGCGCGAAGTCGCGGATGCGGCGCTGGCGTTCGCGCAGCGCGGCGGCGTAGCGCGGCGCGGCGATGGCCGCGCCACCCGACAGGCGGGCGCGCGCGGCGGCGTCGCCCGGCGGCGGCGAGCCTTCGAGCAGGTGGCCATGCTCGGCGTAGGCCTCGCTGGAAATGATCACGCCGGTCTCCGCCTGGTCGGCGACGAAGTCGATACTGGCGAATGCCTCGTCGCGGCGCAGGCAGCCCAGCGAGAGCAGCACGCGCACGGCCTCGTCCACCGCCTGCGCGATGGCGGGCTCCACCGCGCCCAGGATGCCGGCTGGCGCGACGCTGATGCGCAGGCCGGCGATGGGCTCGCGCAGGCGGGAGAGGAAATCCTCGGGCGCGTGGGCGAGCGTGGCGCGGTCGTGTGGGTCGGGGCCGTGCATGGCCTGCAGCAGCAGGGCCGCGTCCTCGGACGTCCAGGCCATGGGGCCAACGGTGTCCAGCGTGTGGCTCACCAGGTCCACGCCAAAGTTGCTCACGCGGCCTTGCGTGGTCTTCAGGCCCGTGAGGCCGCAGAACGCCGAGGGGATGCGCACCGAGCCCCCGGTGTCGGTGCCGATGGCGCCGGCCGCGAGGCCCGCCGACACGGCCACGCCCGAGCCACTGCTGGAGCCGCCCACGCAGCGCTCGGTCGCGCCGTCCCAGGGGTTCACGGGCGAGCGCAGGCCCTGGTTGGTGCCCCAGCCCCCGTAAGCGAACTCCACGAGGTTGGCCTTGCCCAGCACCACGGCACCGGCGCCCATGAGTCGCGCCGCCACGGTGGACGTGAACGCGCTCGGCGCACGATCCGCGAACACGGTGGAGCCGGCGGTGGTGCGCCGGCCTTCGATGTGCAGCAGGTCCTTGAGGGCCAGCGGCACGCCTTCGAGCAGGCCCGTGGGCAGGCCGCTGGCCAGGCGCTGCTCGCTGGCGCGCGCCTGGGCCACCGCGCCCTCGGCGTAGACCTCGATGTAGGCGTGCAGGTGGCCGTTGCGCGCGGCGATGCGGTCGAGGTAGGCGCGCGTGACCTCCACCGGCGAGAGCGCGCGGCGCCGGTAGGCCTGGCGCAGTTCGCTCACGCCCAGGCGCAGCGGATCGCTCATCACAGCACCCCCGTCACGATCTGCGGGAAGGCGATCAT
>Ga0247823_10004231_pt1 | contig 11534 bp, 10 predicted proteins | sample 13C_PalmiticAcid_2_FD_192426 | JGI IMG/M metagenome (GOLD analysis project Ga0247823, IMG submission 192426) | Soil microbial communities from agricultural site in Penn Yan, New York, United States - 13C_PalmiticAcid_Day30 | ecosystem: Environmental > Terrestrial > Soil > Agricultural land...
AAAACGTCCGCTCGCCGCCGGGGGAAATGGCCACGATGCAGTGCCCAGTGGCCTGCGTGGGGTGTGTCTCGACGAACGAAAGATCCACGCCGGCTTGCCTGGCCGCCTGGAGCGCGATGTCGGCTCCCGGATCCCGCCCGACCGCCGTGACGAGCCGGGCGCGCGCGCCGAGCTTGGCGAGCGCCGTCGCCACGTTCGCGCCCGAGCCGCCGCTGCTGTACCCGAGCGCCGTCATCGCCACGTCGTCGCCCTCGTCCGGGAAACGCGCGAGCGTGCTGCTGAGGTCTGCGTTGGCGTCGCCGACGACGAGAAAAACCATGGGGGCGGACTCTACTCCGGGCGGGCTGCACGGACCATACTTGATTTTGGCGTTTCGACTTGACGTCGCGACCTTTCCTGAACTAAGCTCGCAAGTGCCAGTGACGTTCATCTACTCCTCATAGGGGTACCGATGGGTCAGGTAGCCGGGCTCGTAGCCCGGCCGTTGAACGTCGATGGCGATGGAGACTCTCCATAGACCCCTCGTTCACACGCGCCTGCGCATGGTGCGCGTCCGTCTCTCCAGGCCTTGGAGGCGTTGCTGTGACGGGTACGACATTAAGGAGGATGTCATGAGCAAGAAGTCGGACTCGCAGCAGACCCTCGACAACCACGCCAACCAACTCAACCACGAGCATCCGGCTTATTGGCTGTCGCGAGGGCTTTCGTTGCTGGAGGCTGAGCAGGCCGCACGTGAGGCACGTACGAGAGCCGCGCAAACGCCGGCAGATCCGGGCAAACCGAAGGCCGAATAGCTCGTACGGCTGACCGATAACGTGGCCGTGCCCCCGCCGCACCTTGCATTCGCGCGGCTGGGGCACGGTCCTCTTTTGCCCGGAGAAACCATGGTCGATCGAATCCTCATCACGGGCTCGGAGGGGCTCGTGGGCCGTGCCCTTTCGCGTGTTCTGGCGCGAAAGGGCCACGACGTCGCCTGCCTCGATCTACGCGCGCCCGAGGGGCGCGGACGCGGGGACGTACGAAATGCCGTCGATCTGGGCACCGCCATGCATGATTGCGACGGCGTCGTCCACCTCGCGGCCGTCTCCCGCGTCGTCCACGCCGAACGAGATCCCGACCTCTGCTGGTCGACGAACGTGACGGGGATGCAACTCCTCCTCGACGTTGCGCGTGCTTCATCACGCAAACCATGGGTCCTCTTCGCGAGCAGCCGCGAGGTCTACGGCGAGCCAGCGTGCCTGCCCGTGCACGAGGAGGCCGCCCTCGCGCCTGTTAACGTGTATGGTCGATCCAAGGTCGCCGGTGAAGAAAAGACCCTCGGCGCCCGCCAGGCAGGCCTGCGGACCGCGGTCGTTCGTCTGTCGAACGTGTATGGCGGGACGAACGACCATTCAGACCGGGTCGTGCCCGCGTTCGTCTCCGGCGCGCTCTCTGGACGGCCGCTGCGCGTGGACGGTCCCGACCATACCTTCGATTTCACCCATCTCGACGACACCGTCGCGGGCCTCGTGGTGATGATCGAGTTCCTTTCGCAAGGCGCCGAACTGCCGCCGATCCATCTGGTCACCGGGATTCCGACGACGCTGATGGAACTCGCGCGGCTTGCCGTCGAGCAGGCGGGTAGGTCCGCGTCCGTCGTCGAGGCGCCGCCGCGGACGTACGACGTGTGCCGGTTCGTCGGGGACCCCGAGCGGGCAGCGGCGCTCCTCGGCTGGGCCCCGCGGATAGGGATCCGCGAGGGGCTCACGCGTATGATGAACGAGGTTCGGCAGGGGAGCGGAACATGAAGATCCTGCAGGTCATTCACGGTTATCCGATGCGGTACAACGCCGGCTCGGAGGTGTACACGCAGACCCTCTGCCACGCGCTCGCGCCACGCCACGAGGTGCACGTCTTCACGCGCGAGGAGGACTCGTTCGCGCCCGATTTTGCGCTCCGGCGCGAGCGCGACGCGGCCGATCCGCGCGTCACCCTGCACGTCGTCAACGTGCCGCGGAGCCGCGATCGCTACAGGCATGTCGAGGTGGATCAGCGGTTTGCCGAGCTCTGCGACGAGCTCCGCCCCGACGTGGTCCACGTGGGCCACCTCAATCATCTCTCCACCTCGCTCCTCGTCGTCCCGGCCACGCGGCAGATCCCCATCATGTACACGCTGCACGATTACTGGCTCATGTGTCCGCGCGGCCAGTTCATGCAAATGCACCCGGAGGACCCGGACGACCTATGGGCCGCCTGCGACGGACAGAACGATCGCAAATGCGCCGAGCGCTGCTATGCGCGGTACTTCTCCGGCGCGCCGGACGAGCGCACCGAGGACGTCGCCTACTGGACGGGCTGGGTGTCACGCCGCATGAAGCACGTGCGCGAGATGGTCGAGCTCGTGGACGTCTTCGTCGCGCCCTCGCGTTACCTCCACGATCGGTATCGTGATCACTTCGGGATCCCGTCGCGCAAGCTCACGTACCTCGATTACGGGTTCGATCTCGATCGGCTCCGAGGACGTCGCCGTCAGGAGGGAGCGCCGTTCACGTTCGGGTACATCGGGACGCACATCCCGGCCAAGGGGATTCACCATTTGATCGAGGCATTTGGCGCGGTCCAGGGAGAGACACGCCTCCGGATCTGGGGGCGACCGCGCGGACAGGACACGGACGCGCTGCGGGAGCTCGGGCGGCGCCTGCCAGGCGACGCGAACGACCGCATCGAATGGCTCCTTGAATATCGCAACCAGGACATGGTGCAAGACGTCTTCGATCGCGTCGACGCCATCGTCGTGCCGAGCGTGTGGGTCGAAAACTCGCCGCTCGTCATCCACGAGGCCCTCGCGGCCGGCGTCCCGGTGATCACGGCGGACGTCGGTGGAATGGCGGAGTACGTCCATCACGAGGTCAATGGCCTCCTGTTCGCGCATCGGGACCCCGCGGCGCTCGCGACGCAGATGCAGCGCTTCGTGAACGAGCCGGACCTCGCGCGGCGCCTCGGGAGCCGAGGGTACGTGCAGGATCCGGAAGGCCGCGTTCCCGACATCGATGCGCACGTGCGTGCCGTCGAGGACCTTTACGAGCAGGCGCTCGCGCGCAGGGACACGGCCCGGCTCGATCCTCGTCCGGGCCCGTGGCGCATCACGTTCGACACGAACCCGGATACCTGCAACCTGCAATGCGTGATGTGCGAGGAGCATTCGCCGCACAGCGACAAGCAAGACAAACGGCGGCTCCTTGGCAAAGCTCGTCGGGTCATGCCGATCGAGCTCGTCCGCAAGGTGGTCGAAGAGGCCGCGGGCAAGGGTTTGCGCGAGATCATCCCTTCCACCATGGGGGAGCCCCTCCTCTACGAACATTTCGAGGAGATCATCGAGCTCTGCCGGAAGCACGGCGTGAAGATGAACCTCACCACGAACGGGACGTTCCCGCGCCTCGGCGCCCGCGCCTGGGCCGAGCGTATCGTGCCCGTCACGTCGGACGTCAAAATATCCTGGAACGGCGCCACGAAGGCCACGCAGGAGAGCGTCATGATCGGCGCGCGTTGGGAGAAGATGCTGGGCGACGTGCGCACGTTCATCGAGGTGCGCGACACGCACGCCCGGACGAACGCCGACCGATGCCGCGTCACGTTCCAGCTCACGTTTCTGGAGACGAACGTCCACGAGCTCGCCGACATCGTGCGGCTCGCGATCGATCTCGGCGTGGATCGTGTCAAGGGCCATCATCTATGGGCGCATTTCTCGGAGATCGAAGGGCTCTCGATGCGGCGGAGCCCCGAGGCGATCCAGCGGTGGAACGCCGCCGTGCTCGACGCGCGCGCCGTGGCGTCGGCGAAGACCTTGCCGAACGGCAAATACCTCCTGTTGGAGAATATCTTCCTCCTCTCCGAATCCGCGTCCGAGGACCTCGCGCCAGGTGGGCCTTGTCCCTTTTTGGGTCAGGAGGCGTGGGTGAGCGCGGAGGGCCGGTTCGATCCGTGCTGCGCGCCGGACGCGCAGCGGCGCACGCTCGGCGAGTTCGGATCGCTGCATGCCCAGGGGTTGATGGGGATCTGGAACGGAGAGCCGTACCGGCGCCTCGCCGCGACCTATCGCACGCGGGGCCTTTGCCTCGGTTGCAACATGCGCAAGCCCGTGGGAGCGCCGTGATGATGGAATGGCAACGAATTCGCGTCGCCGAGGACGGGACGCACCACGTCGTCTCCGGCGAGCCGCTCTGCGACGAGCGATATGACGAGGTCCTCGCGTTCCATGCGCCGGGCCTCGCGCCCGTGCGTCGCGCCGATGAGGCGTGGCACGTCGACGTGCGGGGACGCGCTGCCTATCCGCGGCGCTTCGGGCGCACGTTTGGCTTCTATGAGGGCAGAGCCGCCGTGCGCGGTCGTGAAGGATGGCACCACATTCTGTCCGATGGGACCGACCTCTATCCCGAGCGTCACGCCTGGTGCGGCAATTACCAGCACGATCGATGCGCGTTTCGGGAGGATCGCGGGCTCTACGGTCACCTCGATCCCGAGGGCCGTCCCATTTCCTCGGCGAGGTGGCGTTATGCCGGCGATTTCCGCGAGGGCTCGGCCGTGGTACAGGCCGAAGACGGTCGCTCGACCCACGTCCGCGCAGACGGCACGCTCTTGCACGGCCTCTGGTTCGTGGATCTCGACGTCTTCCACAAGGGGTTTGCCCGCGCGCGGGACGAGGCCGGGTGGATGCACGTCGATCGGAGAGGGCGGGCCGTTTACACGCGTCGATTCGCGGCGGTCGAGCCTTTCTACAATGGCCAGGCGCGCGTCGAACGGCTCGACGGCGGGCTCGACGTCATCGACGAGCAGGGAGACACGATCGTCGAGCTCCGGTCTGCCCGGGCAAACGATTTCGCGGAGCTGTCCGCGGACCTCGTAGGGCACTGGAGGACGGATACGCTCGCCACGGCGGTGTCGCTCGGGGTGTTTGATGTTTTGCCAGGTCCGGAGGCCTTCCTCGCCGAGCGCTGCGAGGTGCCGCTCGACAAGATGCGACGGTTGCTTCGGGCCCTCGCCGAGCTCGGCGTGGTCACGCGGCAGCACGATGGGGCCTGGGCCCCCACGCCGAAGGGCGCGTTTCTCCGCTCGGAGCATCCGCTCACGCTCGCCGGCGCCGCGCGCGAATACGCGGGCCCGCTTCGACAGCGGTGGGCCTCTCTCGGAATGGCATTACGCGCCGAGGTGTTTCGGCCCGACGACGTCTTCCAGGAGGTCGCAAGTACGCCGGGGCGGTGCCGCGCGCACCATCGCATGCTGGAGAGTTATGCACGCCACGATTACGAGCCCCTCGTGGACGGATTGCCAATTCAACCAGGGGACATCGTCGTCGATGCGGGCGGAGGCACGGGCACGCTCGCCTCTCTCGTCGCGGCGAAGTGGCCCTCCAGCACAGTTCACGTGCTCGATCTTCCGGGCGTTGCAACGGTGGCCTGCGAGCTGCGGGCTCCCGTGCACTTCGTCGAAACGAACCTCTTTGATCCCTGGCCCATCTCGGCGGACGTCGTGCTCCTCGCGCGGGTGCTCCACGACTGGGACGATCCCGACGCGATCCGTCTCCTCGTCCGTGCTCGTCACGCATTAAAGCCGGGGGGACGCATTGCCATTGTGGAGATGGTGCTCGACGAGGACGGGCATGGTGGTGGGCTCTGTGATCTCCACCTCCTCGCCGTGACCGGGGGGCGCGAGCGAACGCGCCGTGATTTCGAGCGGATCCTCGGCGCAGCGGGGCTCCGGCTCACGCGGGAGCAAAGGACGCCCGCCCTCCCTCGTGTCCTCGTGGCGGCTCCCGCATGACGCTCGGGCACGAGGTTTGTCCGGGTGTGCATTCCCTTCCGGACGATCGCCCCGTGGTGTTGCTCTTGCGTCACGCGGAACGACCCGCCATTCCCCCGGGGGAGACGGGCCACGCGCTTTCGCTGACCGAGCGGGGGGCGCGGGCCGCGGAGGCACTTGGTGAGGCGCTTGGCCAGCGAATTCGTCGATTGAACACGAGCCCGGTCCCCCGCTGTGTGGAGACGGCCGCGGCGATCCGGCGTGGCGCGGGCATTCTCGTGGACATCGTGCCCGATCGGTGGCTCGGCGATCCGGGCCCGTACGTGCACGAACCTTCGCTCGCCTTCCAGAACTGGCTCGATCTCGGGCCCGAGGGGGTGATCGAGGCGCTGGCCCACGGCCGGAAGGACCTTCCGGGCATGCACGATCCCGACGCGGCGGCACGACGGCTCCTCGGCCACCTCGAGAGCCTCCTCGATGACGATACCGGGCTCCACGTCGCAGTCACCCATGACATCGTGCTCGTCGCCACGATCGCGCGGCTGTGGGCGGAGCCGCTCGATCGGACCAGGTGGCCCGGCTTCCTCGACGCCGCGGCCCTCTTTCGAGAGGGAGACTCTCTCGTTCTTTCGTATCGCGGCCGCGCGGAGAGGATCGGCCGGCGACAGCGATGAAACCTTCCCACGGGCCCCCCATCCGATCCATCCTGCGCCCCCGGCATTCACCTGCCAAACCCCAAATGGACTCTCGACGCATGAAGCTCTGCGGCTTTCGCATCAGCAACTACCACAACAAGGTTCGCCTCGTCCTCCTGGAGAAAGGCATCCCCCACGAGGAGGACCCGAGCTGTTGGCCCTCCCAGGATCCCGCATTTCGCGCGCGTTCCCCCATGGGCCGGGCGCCGTTCCTGGAGACGCCGCACGGGGTGCTTTGCGAGTCGCAGGTGATCTGCGAGTACCTGGAGGAGGTCTACCCGGACAACCCCCTCTATCCGCGTGATCCGTTCGCCCGCGCCAAGGTCCGCGAGCTCATCCAGGTCTTCGAGCTCAACGTCGAGCTCGTCGCGCGCCGCACCTACCCCGCCGCGTTCATGGGCGGCACGCTCACGGACGAGGCCAAGGCCGCGATCCAGGCCGATCTCGCCAAAGGCATCCGCGCCTTCTTGCAGCTCGCGACGTTCGATCCGTTCCTCGCCGGCGCCGAGCTCAGCGTGGCCGACTGCGCGGCGGCCATGCACTTCCCGCTCATCTCGCTGGCCACCTCGCGCGTGTTCGGCGCGGACGCCTTCGCCGACGTGCCCGAGGTCGCGGCGTATGTCGAGCGGATCCGCCACCGCCCCCACTTCGCGCGGGTCCTCGAAGACAACCGCGAGGCGTTCGAGCGGGCCATGGCGAACGCGCGCCGCGGCTGAGCCCTTCGCGACGAACCGCCTTTCCAATCGACGACGGCGGGGGCGTTCGTGTTATAAGCCCCTCGCCATGCCCCTCGTGCCGCCGAAGAGCGCCCGCCCTCCGCGTGAAGCCCACCGCATCGACGAAGCCTCGCTGACGCGCTGGCTCGTGGCAAACGTGGATGCTTGTCGCGGCGGCGGCGCCGTCACCGCGCTCCAGTTTCAGGGCGGCCAGTCGAACCCCACGTACTGGATCGGTTTTTCGGGCCCGGACGGCGACCAGGAACTCGTCCTGCGCAAGAAGCCCCCGGGGGAGCTCCTGCCTTCGGCGCACGCGGTCGAGCGTGAATACCGCGTCATGCGCGCGCTCGCCGGCTCGGACGTACCCGTGCCCGAGGCCTTGGCGCTCTGCGAGGATCCGGCCGTGATCGGCACGCCCTTTTTCGTCATGCGCCACGTCCCGGGCAGGATCTTTTGGGATCCGCAGCTCCCCGGGACGAGCGGCCCGGACGAACGCCGGGCGATTTACGACGACCTCGTCCGTGCCCTCGCCGCGCTCCACCGCGTGGAGTACGCCGCCGTGGGCCTCGGCGATTATGGCAAGATCGGCGGATTCATCCCGCGCCAGGTGCAGCGCTGGTCGCGCCAGTACGAGGCCTCGCGCACCGGCGACGTGCCTGCGATGGAGGCGCTCATGGCCTTCCTCGGCAAGAGCGCGCCGAAGCACGACGAGACCACGCTCGTCCACGGCGATTATCGCATCGACAACGTGATTTTTGCGGGCGGCGAGCCCCGGGCGCTCGCGATCATCGACTGGGAGCTCTCGACGCTCGGGCATCCGGTGAGTGATCTCGCGTATCTGTGCATGGGCTATCACCTCGCGCTCCCGGGGCGCGGCAGCCTCGTCGGCGCGGATTTTGGGGCGCTCGGCATTCCGGACGAACCGGGGATTGTCGAGGCGTATTGCAAGCTCACGGGCCGGGGCGCGATCGAGGACTGGCCTTATTTCATGGCGTTTGGCATCTTTCGGCTGGCGGCGATCGCGCAGGGCGTCTACAAGCGGAGCCTGCAAGGCAACGCGAGCTCCGAGAGCGCGGGCGCGTTCGGGGCCGCTGTCTTCGCGCTGGCCGATCTCGGATGCAACATCGCCGGGGTTCGCCCGGGCTGATCACCATGGGAGCACGGAGGAACATCATGCGGGGGTTATTGGCGGCAATGCTCGGGCTCGGTCTCCTCGGATGCGGGGCCTCGTCAGAGGCCACGCTGGACGGTCCGGAGGCGCCCACGCAGGCATCGATGCAATGCGAGGGCCCGCAGCCGCCCGTCGTGCAGAACGTGCGCTGGCTCGGCCCTGCGTCGGCCCCGGGCAACGCGCCGCTCGCGGGCGTGGGCGTCGAGGTGAACAAGGCGCTCGCCTTCGAACAAGGCGTCGAGGTCACGGTGCGGGAGGTGAAATACACGCCCGTCGCCGCGGACCGGAACCTCGCCATGGCGCGGGTCACGGTGCGTCACGGGAGCGAGACGAAAGACGTGAGCATCGGGCGCGAATTGCCGGGCGGGAAGGTGTGTTATCAGCAGGCGACGGGGGTATGGATCGGCCTCGTGGAGACGGTGCCGAACAAGGCCATGCTCCGCGTGGGTTTGCCCCCGGCGGAGCCCCCGCCTTGACGCGCGCTTGCTAAAAAGAAACGCGTACCCCTGCGCCGGTCGTGAATCCCCGTGCAGGGAGCGCGGCAAGCGTCGCGTGCGGGGCCACGGGGCCCCCGCGGGCCTCTTGGAGCGGCGTGATCTCGAATTTCACATCGTCGCGTCGAGACATGAGCAGCACGCCGCCGAAGCTCCCGGCGAGCAACAGAGCACCGCCGATGATGAGCGGGGTGACGCTGAAGTCCTCTGCGGGGTCACGCGTCAAGATGGGCACCAGCATGACCACCCACCCGACGACGATGCCGCCGACGAGCACCCCGAGCCCGACCATTCGCGTGCCCGCGTTCGACGTGTACGACCCGACGATGCGCGAAGGACCGTCGAGGCGTACTGGATCCGTGCTGAGGACCGGAACGCCCCCCTGCTTGGAGAGCGCGAGGTAATGGGTCCCCACCGGCAAGCTCGCCTCGCACGGGGCCGTGCAGATCTCCGTGAACGACTGCCCGACGGCTGATCCACGCGGCCCGACGACGTACGCCGAGCCCGAGCGGACGTGGTACGTCGCATTGGCCTCGTTCGATTCGAGCTTGAGTGCCGCTTCGCCGGCCTTGACGGTGATGAAGGGCTTGGTCTTGCCGCCGGGGCTCTTGCGCGCCGGAGCCTCGTCCTCGTCTTCGTCTCCGTCCTCGTCCGCCTTCGGCATCGCGGACTCCGCGCCGGCGTAGGTGACGCTGGCCATATCTACCGTGCGGCTTTTCCCGGACGGCAGCAGGATGGTGACCGACCCTTTCGGATCTTTTTCAACGATGGTCCCGCGCAACATCCCGCCGTCCTTCAGGAGCACGATGTCGGGAACCGATGCTTGGCCGCCGTCCGCCGACGCCTCGGGAATCGCTCCGAGGAGGAGCGCGGCGCCGGCGACGAACCCTATTACACTGGATCGCATGACAGCGACCATACCACGAGGCCGCACCGAGTTCCAGAAATCAGTGAGAGCGTTCGCGGAGGGGGATCGCCTGGGCCCGTATCAGAGCCGCCCGTCGACGACGCTCCAGTTCACGTTTGCGAAAAAGTCCTCGAGGTATTTCGCGCGCTCGGTGGGCTTGAGGTACGCGCTCCATGCGTGCTCCCAGAGATCGAGCACCACGATCGGGCGGTGCCCTGCGGGGTGGCCGACGTCGTGGCGGTCGATCCAGTAATTGTCGAACTGGCCGCGCGTGGGATCGAAATACGTGATGGCCCAGCCGACGCCCGGCATCTTGGCGACGCCGAGGAAGTCCTTTTTCCAGTCGTCGAAGCTGCCGTACTGGCGCGCGATGGCCTCCGCGAACCGCGTGTCCTTGCCGTCCGTGGCCTTCGACGCGAGGTTGTCGAAGTAATACTCGTGGAGCAGGACGCCGTTGATTTCCCAGCCCGCGCGGCGCTTCAGCTCGTTGTATTCGAACGTGCTCGCCTTGTTCTCGGCGACCATCGACGCGAGCGTCTCGTTCAGCTTGTTCGAGCGCGTGACGTACCCATTGTAAAGCGTCAGGTGGACGGCGACCTGATCGTCGGTGATGCCTTGCAGGCCCTTGAGCGCCGAATAATCCTTTGCCGTGTACTTCGCCGGGATGATGGCCATGTTCGCCTCCTCTTTCGCTTCTTCTCGTAGGTGCGAAAGCAAAACGGCGCAAGGCAGCCTCCAATGCATGGGCAGACCTCCAACCGCTTGGCAGGCTCGTCGAAGCGCTGGATGCGCTTGTGCTTCTGACCAGTGGGAAGCTCACTTCGTGATCGTCCGAGCATCGAACCGGCCGATGCTCTAGGCTCGGCAAGATCGGCCATGTCCCCGCACACCTCGGCTGACCGTGATCCCGGCGTAGGTTTTCAACCGCGGCCCGCCGCCCGGCTCGCCGATCGTTACGAGCTCCTCCGCGAGCTCGGGCGCGGCGGGCACGGCGAGGTCTGGGAGGCACGGGACATGCTCGCGGGGGAGCTCGTGGCGGTGAAGCTCCTGCGCGCAGGGGCCGCCGATCCGGCTCGCGCGCGGAGGGAGATCTCCACGCTGCGGCTCTTGCGGTTGCCCGGCGTGGTGCGCCTCTTCGACGAGGGGACGGAAGAGGGGTGCCCGTTCCTCGTGATGGAGCGCGTCGCGGGGTTGCCCTTCCCCGGAGCCGATCGCCCCGTCCCGTGGCCCGCGATTGCCAGCACCACGGTCGCCGTGCTGGAGACGCTCGCGCGGATCCACGCCGCGGCGATCGTTCACCGCGACCTCAAGCCCGACAACGTGCTCGTCGGCGCGGACGGGAGGCCCACGATTCTCGATTTTGGCCTCTCCTCGGGGCGTTTGTCGGACGAGGACGATACGCCGGTCGGCTACATCGAGGGCACGTTCCCGTACCTCGCGCCCGAGCAGCTCCGCGGCGAGGTGGCCTCGCCGGAGACCGATCTTTATGCGCTCGGCGTGCTCCTTTACGAGGCGCTCGCGGGGCGACTGCCGCACCGCGCAGGCAGCCTCCAGGAGCTCATGGTCGCGCGTCTCACCGAGCGCCCGGAGCCACTCGCGCGGATCACCTCCGGCGTCCCCGAGGAGGTCTCCGCGCTCGTCGAGCGTATGCTCGCGATCGAGCCCGAGGATCGGCCGCGCGGAGCGGCAGAGGCGCTCGGGAGCCTCGGGGGGCAGCGTGCCGCGCAGAGGACGGCTCTGCCTCGCCTCGGAGGCGACGGTCCCGTGCGCGCGCTC
>Ga0247823_10004234_pt1 | contig 11529 bp, 17 predicted proteins | sample 13C_PalmiticAcid_2_FD_192426 | JGI IMG/M metagenome (GOLD analysis project Ga0247823, IMG submission 192426) | Soil microbial communities from agricultural site in Penn Yan, New York, United States - 13C_PalmiticAcid_Day30 | ecosystem: Environmental > Terrestrial > Soil > Agricultural land...
TGGGGCATAGGGGATGTCGAGTTGGGTTTCACTGGCAGCATTCCAGAATGCACAGGCAAACTCTGTTTGGGCAGCATAGCCGTTTGGGAGAACATGGTTTGTGGAACAGTGATGGGCTTCATTGCTGTTGGCATGTCGATCTTGTTGGGGCGAGGAGCAGGTGAGCCCGTAGGAGTCGCTGCCGAAGCATTGCTGGTGTTGGGTAGAGGAGCCGCCGAGGCCACTTTGAAAGCTTGGAAATTACAGATCAAATGCGAAATATTCGTGGCCATAGCGTCAGAGTATTGAACTGAATTAGTGAGAATTAAGCAAACTAGAATTTCTATCGTTGGCCTGCATAATTTCCCAATTGGGATGCACCATAGGCTCCACCACCCACCAGGGCAGCTCCGCCCATCATTTTCATCATCAGATCCCGGCGGATTTCAGGGATGTGTTTGGCTGCTTCCAAATGCCCCAATCGTCCAGTCATAACGTCGATGGGAACAACCCTACCATCCGGGGTTTTGATGAAATTGGGTGTAGCCATATCTGCCATGGCAATGTGTTGAGACCGGGGGAGGAGGCCAAACCATTTGTTGGGGTCTTGCACACGGGCGACTCCCGAATAACGAGGAATGTCCTCACGCAAATTGCCAGAACCCAGTGGGTCATTGAGCAGTGGGCGCACTTTGTTATCCCGCATCCATTGCCGCACCTCATGGGTCTCAGGGTGCTCCCCGTAGACACGAGGTTGTTGAAGAATGGAACGTCCTGATGGTGTACGGCCAATAAGGTCCAGCTTGGGCATACCAGGGACGAGGTTGCGAGTAGCCAACAGGTCATGTGTCACAGGCCCTGGAAATTCATGTAGTCCCATGTCGAATCCTGTACGGAAATTGCCGGTCATGGGGCGAGTCATGCCAAACATCTCACCACCAGCCCGGTTCTTCTTCATGGTTTTAATAGCTTTATCCGGGGTCAGGGAGACAAATGCTTCCCCACCACGAGCGTGGGCTACTGTATCAGGCAGGTTAAAACCATAGTTCTCTGGAAGAGCGGGTATTTGCTTTGAGGGAGCGGGTTTGAATCCGTAGTTTACAAAATTGGATATCCCCTCCTGGGCGGAGCGAAATGGTTTGCTCAGATTGGAAATGAAACCCTTAAAGCCAGTTGTGGCAGGCCCAGCCCCTGGTTGGGGAGAGATAAACTGCTTGGCTCTGGACATGTTGAGAGCGGGAGGCGGGGCAGGAGTTAAACCCTTGATGCGGCTTCCCCTACGAAGTTTGTCCATCATTGTAGTGACGCCAATTGCCTGCTTGATCATCTGATTGGCAGTCTTTGGCATCAGGGGCGCTGTCGGTTTTGCTCGATAGCTGTTGCGCATGGTCCGCAGCTTCTTGGCGAAATCCATGGGGGTGAAGTCGGGTTTGAGGGAGAAGTTGCTGCCTGTCGAGGGATCGCGGAAGGTGGCCAGCAATGGCTTCTTCTCTGGGCCCTGTGTGATCCAACCAGCATGTTGGGGATTGGCCTCAAAGTGCTTGCCGACCTGCCCCAACAGCCCACGCCGCTTCGACAACCCGGCAAAGAACATTTGCAGGGCATTTGCTTGCTTCACCCCAGCAGGGATAATCCCCTGTGGTGCATGAATCCTGAAATTGGTTGGCATGTGGGTTAACCCTGCAAATCGTCCTGGGGAATCCACAAGGAATTCATCAGGGTGGCTTCGTAGCAATGCTGCCAGGATCTGGGCCTTAGCGCCATACTGCTTTTTGTCCGAATGGGCCTTGGCTTGGAGGAGTTGTTTAAGAACAGGGGGCTCACGCTTCACCCTGGCAATAATTGCAGCTTCCATCTCCGGTGTCAGAGTAAAGTGAGGATCTCCAGGCTCGTTGCCTTCGAGAAAAGCCTGATCCTCGGGATTGTTAATGGCCCCCTCATCCCCAGAGCCTAGTGCCAATGTTTTAGTGCTGGAAGGAGCCCAGCGCAAACGATCTGCACCTCGACTATGCCCAACCCATAGATCCGCAGGTGCAGGTTCTGTGTGGGCAGCACCTGGGTCACGTGATGTGCTGTAGCCCTGTGCTTGCAACAGTCTCTCTAGATTGGCGTAAAATTCCTCGGCCTTGGGGTTATTGGTGATGTACTTGGGATTACCTGTGACAATGACAGCTGAGGCCTTCTTCTCAGGCAAATCCTTGCTGGGCGTCTGGGTATAATGCCGCAACTGCTCATCATCCATGCCCTTGGCAACCTGCTTCACCTTGGCTGGGGCATTGGGGAGCTTGCCATGACGGTAAGCCAAAGCCATAGACAGCAATCGTTTTTGGGTTTTGGAGACAGCGGGCATTTTAAGTTTGGTAGTTCAACGACAAATGCGCCCGGGTAGAGAGGAGGCGATTGCGCAGATTTTCAGGCATGCTTGTCAGGGCTTGCGACCACTGCTGAAATTTTTCAGGCTTTACCTTCTGTAATCTCTGAATAGGTAGATCTCTAGCCAGTTGCGCGGAGCGATTAATATTGGCTTTGTTCGTAGCTCTGGAGTGCCCAGCGCTTTCCGCCATAATCATTTCATCCAGAAATGTCATATCGTTTTTATTACCAGGTCGTTGAGGCATGTCAGGCAAACGTTTATAAAACAACCTGTCGTAGAGGTCCCCTAATCTGGGGTTCTGCAACGTGTCTTTGTGCCCAACTTCGTGCCTGGCGCTCGCCAAGTTACGATCTCGTTTGTTTCCTCTAAAGCCTGCAATATTGGGAAGAAACAAAGTATTCGTTCCCGGAGAATAGGCGTGACCTCCAACTCCTCCCCATGTTTCCCTTAATAGACGTCTTCCTTCACCGTTTTCCGCTCGCACTTTACGTATTTCTTGTAAAAGCCCATCAGGAGGTTGCGCAATTGTCAACTTTCGTGCCTCAGGCTGGTAAAAGTTTACCATGTCTTGCCAAGTAAAAGGTTGGTTTGGGCGCTGTTTTGGTAGCCCTGATTTTAACCCATTAGGTTGGGGAAAAGCACGCACATCTGGATAGGCCTTGGCTCGAATACTTGCCCCAACAGCTGGATCTCTGCGCAAGTATGGAAACTGCTCCAATTCCTGAGTGGCTAATTGCTGGTGCTTTGTACGCCCAAGGGGTTTGGTTGGCAACCCCAACCGCTCCATGGAGGCAGGACCTAATTTCCCAGCAGCCGCCATCCGCATATATTTCACTGCGGATTTGCGCATAGATGGTAGATGTGTGGCCAGAGAATCCATTAGAACTTCCCAGTTTGCTCGATATTCTTTCCAAATCCCGCACCATAAGCAAGCCGGGGAACGAAGTGGGTGTTCTCCTGAACATTGGTGTCCAATCCCCGCTCCGCCGACTCCCGGAGATTCTGGGACAGGTAGCTGCCATGCATCTGGGCCAACCAGTCATCATTAACAGCAGCCGCAGCAGTACGGAGGCGCACCATTTCAGGACGGAAGCGAGGGGCTGATGGGGACACCAGCACACGATCAATTCCCAATTTATTCAACCTCTCCATCATCCCCTTATTGACCTTGGTGCCAATGGAGTAGTGGAGAATGGGCTTCTGAAGGAACTGCCCCTTGGCCCTGCCCAAATCCAATTCAACACTGTCCTCCTCAGGCTTCCACCGCTTCTCCAATCGGCTGTAGCTCACCACATCATCCGGCAAATAATCCCCCAGACCATCAGGATCATCAATGACCACATGGTCCATGGCAGCACGAGCCACCATCTCGGTATTGCGGCGATCCGCCTTATGCCCGGTGTCATCCATGAGCTGTTTGAGGCGATCAGAATAATACCTGCGGGCTTCCCCAATCCCCCTTAGGCGAGCAATGTCCTTGGGGTCGATAAGACCATCGGACAGGGGCTCACCTGCCTCCACTCGTTGCCCTGGTTTCACCAACACATCGAATCCTGGGAGGATGTAGTGCTCTTCCCCGTCGATGCGGATATATTTTCCGCCCTGTGGTGCATCCTCAATTTCATCCACTGTTCCATCCAGTTCGGACACTACGGATTTGTCTGGAAATACCTCGGGGGATTGGACGAATTGGTTGATGTAGTCGAACCCGGAGAAGTCCTTTTTACCAGAGGCAGCACCACCAGTATGCTTCAGGGAAAGAGCGCCTTGGGTCACAGGCTCGGAGAGTGCGTGGGCAGCAGTGACACCAGCGGCATCTCCAATCTTGGGAAATTTGTCGTCCCCAGATCGTCCCACGCACCGGGAGCAGACGCCTTGTTTGGCTTGGCAGGTCATTACACTGCGGACCAGTACTGGGTCTTTTTGGGTTTTGCGGATCTGGGCCAGGACATTCTTGTCGATGACTGTGCCCCTCTTGAAGGGCCCCGCATCAGCCGCCAATACCCTGTTCTTTAGGCTGCTGTCATCCACTTCCAAATCAATACCATTATTCACTCCACAATCGGTCTCAGTCACCATTAGGGGAGTGGTGGACACCACCAATTGTTTACCAAAGTCACCACCTTTGGCCGTGGATTTCTTGGTCGACACAACAGAGAGACGGGCACCATATGTGCCTGCCAGGAATTCAGCTGGGCGCAGTCCCTCGTTGTACCCATTGCGAATGAAGATCGGTACGATATCCCCATGGCTGTCGGTATAGACACCCGGGGTAGTGAGCATCATTTTGAGCTGTTGGGGTTTACCACGAGCACCAGAGGCGACTGCGTAGGCCAAATTATTTCCCTGGGCCATGCCTGCATTGAGGGTGGCTTTCTCCAGTTCGTTGGAGTATTTGAGCCAGATTTTATTGCGGGCCTTGGTGTATTCATCCCCAGTGAGGCCTGCCTTCTTCAGGGCGTCCAGCTCCTTGTCCATCACATTGAAAATGGCCTGCTTGTCGACTACTGGGAATAGGTCCCCGAGGGTGAGGGTCTCCCCTTGGTTGTAGGAGGCGTTCCTCCCGATTGCAGCTAGCTCATGACTAATTTTCTCATATCTGTCGGGATATTTACGAGCAATTTCTGCAAGAATATTGTTCATATTCTTTTCATCCAGATTCCCCAACATGGGGCGGATGTCTTCAGGGAGCTTGGAACGAAGCAGGATCTCTACAGCCTTGGGCATGGGCGGATTATGGCAGTTGGTGTGGGATAGGTAAAAAGAAAAAGTGATTGGCCCTGGGGGTTTTCCCCAGGGCGCTTTTGTTTAATCCACCACTCTGTCTTGCACTGCTTCCGCTGCCTTCTCCGCCGTTACCATCAGTATTTCGGTAAGGGTTTCAATAGGCATGACCAACTCCTTGTTGGGATCGGCTTTACGTTGTAGATACAGACAAGCCTGCACTTGCGCACGTTCTCGCTTCCATCCATGAAAGCACTGAGCCAATCCTCGGAAGAATGCGAACGTCACTGTTCTGGGCATTACAAAGTCATCGTAATGCAGGAGCGCCCGAGGCATCCAGCAAGGTTGGAAACCTTTACTGACGATCAGTTTGTTAACCCTCTCGTAGGGAATTAAGTTTGAGACGGTACCGATAATGGGCTTTTGGTCCATTTCGTTGATTTCTTGAATGACCCGCCAAGGAGGTATTCCAAGTGCGACCCCCAAAGTGTTTGGGGAAGGGGGCTCTTCAAGGGTGATAAAGTAAACAGGATCGCCTGCCACCTTTATCACCCTTGCGTTAGAATTAATAGTGTTCATCAAGGGCATATACCTCACAACGACAGGGTATTGCGTATATAAACGATGGGTGGCAGGCCTGTGGGTAAATCCCCACAGGCCCTTATCCAATTTATGCTGGTTGCAGTTCCAAGACATCTTTTACGACTGCGTAGTCTTCTTCCTGGATGTAGACCTCAGTCACATCCTGGCGGAAGCGGTCATGCTGGTAGCCCCAATAGCCGCCGATGCAGACTTTGTTTTCTCCCGCCTCGGCATAAGCTGCGAAATCGAATGCACCGTCAGCCCAGTCTTTTGGTGCAAGGATATACAGTTTGCGGTTTTGCCAGTGGGGTTGTTTTAGCTCCCACGCCCTGCACACTTCCAACAGTTTATCTCTGGGAATAAGCACCCAGATCTTCTTCCTGGCTTCTTTTAGGTTAAGCCGGGCCGATTCGAGTTCGGCCTTTTTCTGCTCCACGATAGCGAGCAGCCTTTTAACCTCGATGGTATTTGCTGTCATGATTTTGTTTTATTTCGAGACGAAGTACCACTGCGGCCTGGGGCTTACCTCTTCAAAGTCCTTTCGCCAATCATCCAGCTTGTTTGGAGGACCTGAGGGAAAGCATACCGTCTTTCCGGCAATAAACGCCTCGCGGTCGCAATGCCAGTCTTCCAGTTTGCGCAGGTGCTCTTGCAGTTCTTCTATACTGAGTATTATTTGCATATGATCCTTTATCTGAATATTTCTGTGACCAGGTGTTCCATGAATGTTTCCCAGGCACTTGCTTCATCACTGGTACCACCCGTCGGGATTTGAACCTCGAAAATAGGGCGTTGCTCGTACAGGCTTGATGAGTCAACCTGCAGGATGCAGGTATATGGAGCGCCTGTACGGGTGCCCATCACCTCCACTGTGATGGATCGTTCAATCCACCGCATTCCTCTACAATTGGGTGGAACGGGGGGAGGGGCTTGCACGATGTGGATGCACAGCAATTCCCCCTTGTCTTCATAAGCATATGTCAACTCCCTGTTACCGGGGAGCTGGAAACCTACCATGGGTTCAACCAGGGTCTCCAGTTGTTGCTTCACCGTACTGCAGACCTCCTTGCGTAGATCCACCACACGTTTTCGATCTTCTTCTCCTGCGGCCTCAATGGAGGCTCGCACCTGCAGTTTTCTCAGCAGTGTATTGCTGGGTAGTAAATAAGTGTCCATCAAGAGCATATACCCCACAACATCAAGGTATTACATAGGTAAAGAAAAGCACCGGAGCCAGGGCTCGCCGACCCCGGTGCTTTTAGAGAGATACAGAGCAGCGTCTGTGATTATGGTCTCCTCCGACCATCCACGCTGTTGTTTACGATGCAGTCTTGCTGCACCTGGCCAGGGTAGTTTTAATAATTTGGATGCGGCAACCGTCCTGGCGACAGCTGCGGGCGTGGTATATATTGTATCTTCCCGAGCATCCCAGAACCCAGACCCACACAATCTGAGCACCAAGATGAACGAGGCCGGTCCCACACTCCCGCAGGAGTTCGCTATCGGGGGTGGACCTTACCTTATCCCGATAGAGGCTACAGTTTTATCCATTATGGTCCAGGAGGGGAGCAGCTTAAGCTCCTGGCAAGGGGGTTCCATAATGGGATGAGCCAGTTATACTGCTCAAATCTATATAACGCGGATACCCTGTTTGTTGCAGTTACTACGTCCCTATTCTTTCGTAGTAACTCAACTGGTTGAAGATACTAGCGTATGTGTAACCGCTATTATGATCCGCAACAATTTGTCGCCGAATACCCGCAGTGGCGTTATAGGCTTGTGTGCCCAATTCCGCCATTGATGTGGTAATCTTCAACTCCTGCTCCACTTTCTCCAACCGCAGTGCCAACTGCTCCACCAGTTTTTCAGCACAGAGCAACCTGTAATGCATGTGCACTCGCTCGTCATCCAGAGGCAACCGATGCGCCTCAGTGAACTGGATAGGAGTCGAATAACGGTGGTGCGCATACCGGATGAACCGATCATAATATTCCACTATCATCTTCTCATCCTTCAGCCACCATAACCAGGTGAGGAAGAGGTTGAAGGTTTTGGCAGAGCCCAGAGTCTTCCGCAGCTCCCAAATGAAACCAGGCATGGCACGCATTACGGTGACCTGGTCCAAAACATCATATTTCGCGTACGAACGCCGTAAGCACTCCATTTCAATCCCCGCGAATTTTTTGATTAACGCGGCTTTGAATGTATCGACTTCTGTATCTTTGGTTTTGTCCATAACTTTACTCCCAGACTTCGTAGGCCAGCTGTTTCAAGAACGTTTCCCAGCGCAGCGGGTTTTCCGGGTGCAGGATTATGGTGCTGAAGGCCTCATCGGACGGGGCTTGTGGTCGGTTTCGCCTTACAGCACGGATTCGTACCTCAGGGTCTTCAGCTCCGCTGAGCATGTAGTGCAGATCAACAACCTTCCCGTCTTGTTTGTCAGGTATTTGCCACAGAATCGTGACCACGTCTGCTATGGTTGTGCTGATGCTTACGACCAGTCTATGCCCGTCTGGTAATGGCTGACCATGCAAAGGCAGGACCAGACTGAACATGTAGTCGAAGTATTTCTTCACCAGTTCTTTACGCTTTTGCGCTGCACCCACTTCTGCGGCTTTCACAGCCTCACGCGCAGCAATGCGCTTTTTCACGCATGCAATAATTGGCGCTTCGGCAGGGGCTTCGGCGCTTGCTTGATCAATAGTATTAGTGTCCATCAAGGGCATATAACCCGGATCGGAGGGGTGTTTCTTTGATGGCTAAAGAATGGAAGAAAGGGTGTATGGGAATTCCCATACACCCCCTGATGAACAAACGTTAACGCTGCTGAATGGCTCTCGTGATATCCGCATCGGAAGGGATGCTCGGGAGACTGGGTTGTAGAGGGTGGTCCACATTACCTGGCAGCCGAAGGAGTGCAAACTGCCACTCCATCATCTGCATTTCACTCCAGAATTGGAGACCATCCTGGTGCAACTCGTAGCCCTTCTCCAACAAGTCCTTGTAACCAAATCCCGGGGGATGGCTCTCCGTTAGGAATTGAATGGGAAGGTCCACACAGACAACGATGTAAACATCCTTGCCCTGTTGAGTCTTACCAGAAGTACCTAGCCTTTTTCGCGCCAGGTATTCGATGAGCGGGGTCCAATCCTCCGGGGCCACGAAGACATCCAAGTTCAGCGGGATTCTTGCTTTACTCCGGTAGTCACCCCCAATGGCGAAGTGAATACCGGCGTTCTGCAGCACATGAAGTAAACTGAATGCGGTGTATAGCATCAAGAGCATATAGCACCGAACGGGCTGCTATTTCTTATAAGCTTCGATATTAGCCAGTCCCCAGTCCACGAAGAAGTGGGGAGCGACGGCGATAGCCAGGAAGAAAATAGCCGTGAGTATTCCATCCCTGCGCTCGAAGTGCGCAGTTTCTTTGGCTGCCCAAGCTGACCATGCAGAAAACGCTGCTAGCAGGAAGCACAGGATTTGTACGATTATCATAGGTCATTACATGTTTGGACCATCCCAAGGGCCGTTACTAACAAACAGCGAGACAACGAACAACACCAGAAATACGAAGAATAGGATCTTCGCAATTGCCACCAGCGCCCCGCCAACGGCGGAAAAGCCGATCATCGCCGCAACAAGGGCGATGACGAGAAAGGTAATTGCCCAGCCGATCATATGCCCTCGTACCCCCGGCTGTAACGCCTTTCTTCCACCCATTCCGTAATGCCGATACACGACATAATGACGAAGGCAACTGTGCCCAGAAAAGACACCAAAATTAGAAGCACGCCGACCGTACCATACTGATAAGGATAATTTTTCAATATCCAAGCCCAGTATAGTGGGGATATCGCATCGCTAGGATCGTGCTCCTGAATCTCCTGCATTGCCAGGTTATACCCCGGGGTGTCCGGCTGCATGGCGGCAATTTCTGTGAGACGCGTTTGGTAGCTCAGAATCGCCGTGTAGTTGCCTTCGAAGCTGTTGGCATCCGTTTTATACCAAATAGCCGCATGTGTCGCGAACTCGCGATTATGCCAGCCAGTATGTAGTTGTTTCACCAGGTCGTCGATGCACGACCGCTTGGTTGCCAAGGTGGAGGCCCTTTTACAGAGATCCAGGCGGCTTCCATAAGCCGCCGACCATTTGTGATCCGCCACGTTTCCTTGATGGCATTGTCCCACGCAGACGAGGGTGAGAATGCCGGTTAGTATATGAAAGAATTTGCGCATGTTGTGTTGTTATCTGTTTTTGGTTGTTGTTTATATTACGATACTTGCACCCATTTCACGGATGCTTTGCAGTTTGTTCCCCAATTCTACGAGATTGTGCTCTTGCTCGCACAATTTATAGAATTCGGAGACAGGGGACGGGGTTCTGGCAATTTGCTTTCGCACGCCATCCAACCCAGATTTTTGCAACTCCTCGAAGACTGATAAGGTCTCGGGGGTTATGACTACGTTGTAAACTCGCGACATACTAGTGCTTATATCCGAATTCTTCCAGCTCCCATAAATGGAAGGGAGCCAGTTTTTTTAAGTTTTCCAATTCCTGCAGACCCTCTTCCTTGTCGTCGACGACTTTTGTTATATATCCATCGTCACAGTCGCGCACACTTATCCACATACACTCATCGGAATGAACCAAATGAGCATGCAGATATTCCCCAGGCAACCCACTATGAGGACCTGCGCCTGGAATCAACTTGACGTGTTTATTGCGCCCGCTGCTGGTTACCCAAGCCCTAAAACTTTCTCCCTCAGGGTGTGCCGCTACATACTCGTCAAACGAATCGTAGCAGGGCGCTCCCGCAAGGTGCTCCAGGGCCATGAACGTACGGCGCTCCTGTTCTGCGAGCCACCGCTCTCCTTTATCTGTCCGGTTGTGGGAATGTCCGCCCATAGTATTACCTGTGCATTCTCATCTGCTGCCGCACCTCGTAAGCATCGAACATCGCGTTTATTCGCATGTCCTCATCCAAACTAAGTGCCTGGCCATTAGTTGTATACCAGCGCATCCCGTAATAGAAGTACTCGTAGTCCTCTTTGTACCGCGACACTACCGGTTTCTCCTTTTTGAACCATCGCGCCCACCAAGACACTTTTGTGCGGTGCTCGTAAGTAACGCGAAGGGTTATAGAGCGGAGTACCTGAAAGGTGGAATTTACAACTGTCTCAGCGTTAACCACTTCTTCACTTACTACACGTGTTGGCATTGTTATCCTTCATAATGCGCATCTTTGTTTCCTGAACGCGAATGGTCCGCGCAATATACCCATTCCGCACTTTGTTCCGTTCGGTTTGTCGTTCCGCATACATGGTGTTCACCTTTGTGGCCGCATCCTCCAGGCGAAACTTCATCCCCACGTATCCCGGGATTGAGGGGCAGTTGCAACTGTGCATAGCGACAGGGTCGTTTGGAAACTCGCGGTGGTAACGAGTCAGGTTGCACTTATCCCGAATGTGCTTCATGTAAACCTGAGACGCCTGTTGGTGCTCTTTTTCCGCCTCAGCAAATGTCTTGTTCCATGCTTCCCCCATATCTGGCTCATTCTTGGCCAGATATGCATCTGCCTGTTTCTCAATCTTTCGGCGAGAGAGAATCTTCATGACTACCCAGGCCCGCAGAGGGTCTTCTCATCGATCAGCTTGTTCAGATGCGAGAAGTGCTCCGCATAGCTTTTCTTGCGCAGCCGGGGATCGAAGATCTGGGCTTTTTGCAAATAGAACGGAAGGACATCTGTTACGTTATACCTTGCCGCAGCCTCCAGTCGCTTACCAAGGTAGACGCCAAGCAGCCGGTTGAGCTGAAATTCCGAAACATCCGCCGTCTCGCCGCGCTTGCCGGTTGTTGCATCATACCACTTC
>Ga0247823_10004235_pt1 | contig 11528 bp, 16 predicted proteins | sample 13C_PalmiticAcid_2_FD_192426 | JGI IMG/M metagenome (GOLD analysis project Ga0247823, IMG submission 192426) | Soil microbial communities from agricultural site in Penn Yan, New York, United States - 13C_PalmiticAcid_Day30 | ecosystem: Environmental > Terrestrial > Soil > Agricultural land...
CTCACCGACGGCGGCCAGCCAGTTGGCGAGCATCCGGTGGCCGCCGTCGGTGAGCACGGACTCGGGGTGGAACTGCACGCCCTCGATCGGCAGCTCGCGGTGGCGCATGGCCATCACGATGCCGGTGTCGGTGCGGCCGGTGACCTCGAACTCGTCGGGGATGGTGTCCGGCAGGACCGTCAGCGAGTGGTAGCGGGTCGCGGTGAACGGGTTGGGCAGCCCGGCGAGCACACCGGTGCCGGTGTGGGTGACCTGGCTGGTCTTGCCGTGCAGCAGCTCGGGCGCGCGGTCGACGGTGGCGCCCCAGGCCACGCCGATGGCCTGGTGGCCGAGGCACACGCCGAGCAGCGGCAGCCGGGCGTCGGCGCAGCGCTTGACCACGTCGATGCTCAGGCCCGCGCGTTCCGGGGTGCTCGGGCCGGGGCTGACCAGCACCGCGTCGAATCCGCTGAGCGCGTCGGGGGCGGCGAGTTCGGCGGCGTCGTTGCGCCAGACCTCGCACTCGGCGCCGAGCTGGGCCAGGTACTGGACCAGGTTGTAGACGAAGCTGTCGTAGTTGTCGACCACCAGAACGCGCATGGCGCCAATTTACCGGTTTGCGCTGGTCACGGACGAGCCAGATAAAGCGACACCCAGGGATGAACCGGATGGTCTCCCGATCCGTGTGACAACCGAAACCCACCGGAGGTGCACGTGGTTCGGCTGTTCCCGGCGGTAGTGGCGCTGATGCTGCTCACCGCCCCACTGGCGAGTGCCGCGCCGGTCGACGACGCGGCCCGCGAGCTGCGTTCGGCCGCGGTGTGGCTCGACCCGGCGGCGAAGCGCAAACTCGACGTCCCCGCGCTGGTCAAGGCCATCGGCGGCGCGCCGATCAAGATCGCGATCCTGCCCGCTGGTCCGCCGGTGAGCGAGGTCAGCGGCCTGCCGCGGCAGCTCGCGGCGAGTCTTCCCGGGCAGACGATCGCGGTCATCGCGGGCCGATACTTCTACGCGGGCTCCGAGGTGCTGTGCGACGGCGAGGCGGGCAAGGCGGCATCCGGTGCGATCGCGGCGAACGAGACCTTCCTCGACTCGAACGAGAGCAGTGATCTCACCAAGGCGCTGACCGACTTCGTCACCGCGGTCAAGGCCGCACCCACCTTCGAGGGCACCGCCGGCCGGGGAGACCGCTACGGCGCGGGCCCCGGCGCGACGGACGTGGCCGGTGCCGACGACACGATGGCCGTGCTGCCGTGGGTGCTCGGCGGCATCGGCGCGCTCATCGCGGGCCTGACGATCTGGGTGACGCTGACCCGCGGCCGTACGCGGGGTCGCGCGCGGGCGCTGCGCGACGACACCCGTGCGTTGGTCGACCGGCTCGCCGCCGAGGTGGCCGAACTGCCCGAGACCCACCCGGCCGCCGCGCACAAGCACGGCGAGGCGGCGGCGCTGTTGTTGAGCGCGACCACCGACGTGCAGTTCGACTCGGTCCGCCGAGCCGCGGTCGGCGGGCTCGTGGCCGCCCGCGCGGCCCGGGTCGAGCTCGGTCTCCCGGCTGGAGCCGAGATTCCCGACACCGATCATGAACCGCTGTCCGGTCCGTCCCGTGTGACCGCTGACTGAGGCTGGAGGACACATGGTTCGCCCACTCAACCCCGCCGCCCGCGACGCCGCGGCCGCCCGGGTCGTGAAGATCACCACGGGCGTCGTGGCCGTCGGGGTCGCCGCAACCCTCGGCCTCGGTGCCGCGATCGCCTACACCGCGCCCGCGCCGAAGCCGGGCGGCGGCAAGTCCGACTACGACGACAAGTCGAAGAAGTCCAAGCCCGCCAAGAAGAACGCGCCGTCGGCCGACGACCGGCCGGAGAGTTCCAGCGGCGACGAGGACACCACGTCGGGGGGATCATGACCGGCGTCCGCTTCCCCGTCTTCGGGACCACGGCCCACCTGCTGGTCACCGAACCTGGTTCGCTCGCCGCGGCGGAGCGGGCACTGCGCGCGTTTCTGTCCGAAGTGGACTTGGCCTGCAGCAGGTTCCGGCCGGGCTCGTCACTGTCCATTGTGAACTCGGCAGGTGCGGGCGAGGTCGATCCGATCCTGTTCGCCGTCATAGAGGTAGCGCTCCGCTGCGCGGAGGCGACCGATGGCCTGGTCGACCCGACGCTGGGGTCGGCGATGGTCGCGATCGGCTACGACCGCACGTTCGCCGACCTCGCCCCGACCTCTGCTCCGGTCACCGCCGTCCCCGGTGGCGGCTGGCGCGGGATCGAGACCGCCCCGGCGACCCGCGCGATCCGGCTCCCGCACGGCGTCCGGCTCGACCTCGGCGCGACCGCGAAAGCCTGGGCGGCCGATGAGGCTGCCCGTCGGCTGGCCGCGCTGACTGGTGGAAGTGTGCTGGTCAACCTGGGTGGCGACCTTGCGATCGCGGGCCCCAAGCACGCGTGGAAGGTGCGCGTCGCCGACGACCACCTGGCGACCGACGGCGGCCAGGTGGTGACCGTGCGGTCCGGCGGCGTGGCCACCTCCAGCACGACCGTGCGGACCTGGCGGCGCGCTGACCAGGTTCTCCACCACGTCCTCGACCCCGCGACGGGCCTGCCCGCGCGGCGGGTATGGCGCAGTGTGAGCGTCGCCGCGCGGACCTGCGTCGACGCCAACACCGCGGCCACCGCGGCGATCGTGCTCGGCACCGCGGCGCCGGATTGGCTGGCCGCACACGACATCCCCGCCCGGCTGGTCGGCACCGACCACCGGGTCACCAGGGTCGCGGGCTGGCCCAGCGAACTCCAGGAGGCGGCGTGATCACCGCGGCACTGAACACCTCCGCCACACACCACATCTCCACCCAGGCCACAGTCTGGCCCAGCGAACTCCAGGAGGCGGCGTGATCACCGCGGCACTGAACACCTCCGCCACACACCACATCTCCACCCAGGCCACAGTCTGGCCCACCGGACTCCAGGAGGCGGCGTGATCACCGCGGCACCGCTGTTATCGGGCAGCACCTATTGGTACCTCTCGCGGGCGAGCGGGTTCGTCTCACTCGCCCTGTTCACCGCCGCCGTCGCGCTCGGCCTGCTCACCGCGGGCCGGGTCTGGTCGCCGAAGTGGCCCCGGTTCGTCACCGAGACGCTGCACCGCAACGTGTCCCTGGTAGCGACCGGCATGCTGTTCGTCCACGTGCTGATGATCCTGCTCGACGAGTTCGTCCCCATCGCCGTGCTCGACGCGGTGGTGCCGTTCCAGTCGGCGTACCTGCCGCTGTGGGTCGGGTTCGGCACGATCGCGTTCGACCTGATCCTGCTGCTGGTGATCACCAGCCTGCTGCGCCACCGGATGCCGCTGCGGCTCTGGCGGTACGTGCACTGGCTGGCCTACGTGTCGTGGCCGGTCGCGCTCGCCCACACGATCGGCATCGGCACGGACCGGCTGTGGGTACTCGGCGTCGTGGCTGCGAGTGTCCTGTCGGTGCTGGTCGCGGGCGGATACCGGCTCGCGGGCTGGCGAAGAGTCGCGACGCGGAGGCCCCTGTGAGCGCGCCGCAGGTAGCTCAGCACAACGGCCCCCGGCTGCTGACCGGCAGGCACGTGTCCCTCGACGAGCACGCGCGGACCAACGGTGTGCTCCCGGTCGTCCCCAACCTGATCGACGTGGTGACCCAGTCCGGTCTGCGCGGCCGCGGCGGCGCGTGGTTCCCGACCGGCCGCAAGCTGACGACCGTCGCCGAGAACGCACGCAAAGCGGGCGGCGCGCACGTGATCGTCAACGGCGCGGAGAGTGAACCCTGCGCGGGCAAGGACAAACTGCTGCTGCGCAGCGTGCCGCACCTGGTGCTCGACGGCGCGGAGCTGGCCGCACTCGCGGTAGGTGCGCGAAAGATAACCGTGTGCGTGCACCGCGGCGCGGGCCTGGCTGACGGTCTGCGGACGCTGATCGCCGAGCGGGCGGCCCGGTCGTGGGGCAGCGGTCTGCCGGTCGAGGTCATGGAACCGCCGCGCTGGTACGTCTCCAGCGAGTCGACGGCGCTCGCCCAGTTCGTCGACGGCGGGCCGGGCAAGCCGCGGTCGGTGTCGACGTATGTGTCCGGTGTGGACGGTAAGCCGACGCTGGTGTCCAACACGGAGTCCCTGGCGCACCTTGCTCTGATCGCCCGTCGCGGCCCCGCCTGGTTCCGCGCGGCGGGCACGGCCGAGGCGCCGGGGACCGCGCTGTACTCGGTGAGCGGCTCGGTCCGGGCGACCGGCGTCTACGAACTGCCCGTCGGCGCCACCGGCTGGGACATCCTCAACGCGGCGGGCGGGCAGACCGCGCCGCTGCGGGCGGTGCTGCTCGGCGGCTACGGCGGCACGTGGATCAGCCCGGACGCGCTGGCCCACCCGTTCACCCCGGAGGCGCTCAAGCGGGTCGACGCCTCCCCCGGCGCGGGCGTGGTCGTCGCGCTGCCGCAGGGCGCGTGCGGCCTGGTCGAGACCGTGCGGGTCGCGTCCTGGCTGGTCTCGCAGAACGCGCGCCAGTGCGGCCCGTGCTTCAACGGCCTGCCCGCCATCGCCGACGACCTGGCCAGGCTGACCTGGGCCCAGGACCACACCGCGCACGACCGGCTCCGCTTCCGCCTCGGCGTCGTCAACAAGCGCGGCGCCTGCGGGCACCCGGACGGCGTCGTCAAACTCGCCGCGACCGCGCTGCGCGTGTTCGCCGACGATGTCCACGCCCACCTCGCCGGGCGCGGCTGCGCGGGCTGGCACCGGCCGTCGCTGCTGCCCCTGCCCACCCCACCGAGCCCGAACGAGGGATGGCGATGACCCAGCACCTCAAGGTCGACATGATCACCTGCGACGGCCACGGGGTCTGCGCGGAGCTGGTCCCCGAACTCATCGGCCTGGACGAGTGGGGCTACCCGATCGTCTCGACGGCGGCCGTGCCGGAGACGGCGCTGAAGCACGTCAAGAAGGCGGTCAAGCTGTGTCCGAAGCTGGCGCTGCGGTTAACCGAGAGATGACAGTGCTCTCCAAACTGAACTACATCGGCAGGTCAGGCACGTACGAGACCTGTTAACCGAGAGATGACAGGGCTCTCCAAAGTGAGCGACATCGGCAGGTCAGGCACGTACGAGACCTGTTAACCGAGAGATGACAGCATTCGCCGTGTGACGACAGTGGCACGGCAGTTGGGCACGGTGGACGCGACCGCCATCGGCTTGGGCTCGATGCTGGGCGCGGGTGTGTTCGCCGTGTTCGCGCCCGCGGCGGCGAGCGCGGGCAACGGCGTGCTGATCGCGCTGGTCATCGCCGGGTTCGTGGCGTACTGCAACGCCACCGCGTCCGCCCAACTCGCCGCCACCTACCCGGCGTCGGGCGGGACCTACCTGTTCGGCCGCGAGGTGCTCGGCCCGTGGTGGGGGTTCCTGGCGGGCTGGGGTTTCGTCGTCGGGAAGACGGCGAGCTGCGCGGCGATGGCGCTGACCTTCGCCGCCTACGCCGCGCCCGGGTACGAGCGGCCGGTCGCGGTCGCGGCCGTCGCTGTGCTGACCGCGGTGAACTGCTTCGGCATCACCCGCACCGCCGCGCTCACCAAGGTCCTGCTCGCGATCGTCCTGGTGGTGCTGGTCGGCACCGTCGCGCTGGCGGCGCCGAGCGTGGCCCCCACCGAGGGCGCCTGGTTCCCGCACGGGCCGATGGGCGTGCTGCAGGCGTCGGGGCTGCTGTTCTTCGCCTTCGCCGGGTACGCCCGGATCGCCACGCTAAGCGGGGAGGTCCGCGAGCCGGAGCGGACGATCCCCCGGGCCATCCTGGCCGCGCTCGGCGGCGCGGTCGCGCTCTACCTCGCCGTCGGTGTGGCGCTGCTGCTCGTGCTCGGACCCGACCGGCTGGCCTCGTCCCGGGTGCCGCTGGCCGACCTGCTGACCGTCGCGGGCCATCCCGGCCTGACCGTCGCGGTCCGGGTCGGCGCCGCCGCCGCGAGCCTCGGCGCGCTGCTCGCGCTCATTACCGGGATCGGCCGCACGACGATGGCGATGGCGGGGAACCGGGACCTCCCGCCGCCGCTGGCCGCCGTCGACCCCAGATTCCACGCGCCCCGCCGCGCCGAGCTGGCCGTCGGCGCCGCGGTCGTGGCGCTGGTACTGCTCGTCGACCTGCGCGGCGTCGTCGGGTTCTCGTCGTTCGGCGTGCTCGTCTACTACGCGGTGACCAACGCCAGCGCGTTCCGGCAGCCCGCCGCGAACCGCCGATGGCCGCGCTGGCTCAACGTCGCCGGGTTCACCGGGTGCGTCGTGCTCGCGCTGACCCTGCCGATCGGCTCGGTCCTGGCCGGGGCCGGGGTGCTCGCCGTCGGGCTGCTCGGCCGGGCGGCTATTCGGTCGTGACCTGGTTGAACGGCAGCTTCGGCTCCAGCCAGGGGAACACGACGAACATCAGCAGCGCGACCACGCCCGCGACCAGCAGCAGCGCGGTGACCGCGCGGACCGCGGTCGGGCCGGGCAGGTGCCGCCAGATCCACCCGTACATCAGGCCGTCTCCTTCAACTCGGGCGGCCGCACGTCGGCGTGCGCCGGGTCCTTCGCCCACTGCTTGACCATGACCGCGTGCACGATGAGCCGCTCGCGGTCGGAGAACTGGGGGTGGCAGGTGGTCAGCGTCATCAGCGTGACCTGCTCGCCGACGCTGGTCTCCGCGCCAGGCATGCCCGGGATCGGCGCGATCGGCCCGCTGTTGCGCGGGCTGACGATCTCCTGCCCGACCACGTTGTTGTACGGCGCGCCCAGCGGCGAGACCCCGTTGCAGCGCGGGTCGACGGCCTTGCCGGTCGACCAGGTGCCGACCTCTTCCTTCTTCGGCAGCACCCGGTAGACGAACCAGCTGTAGCGCGTCTCGACCACGATCGCGTCGCACGAGTTCAGCAGGTCGATGTCGTTGAACGGGGCACCCTTGCCGACCCGGTGCCCGGCGACGGAGAAATTGCCAGGCTGACCTGGGTAGGCGGTGGAGAGGTAGTGGCCGGGGCCGATCTCCAGCGTCCGCTCGGTCGTGCCCTCGAGGATGGTGAAGGCGTAGTCGGCGCCCAGCGCGGGCACGTACATCTTCGCGAAGCCCCTGCCCTCGGCCAGACCGTCGAAGTGCTCGACCCGCTGCTGTTCGGGCTGTTCGGGCTGTTCGGGCTGCTGGGGGTCAGGCGGGGCGTTCCAGGCCGTGTCCAGGGCGGCCGTGGCCTCCCGCTGCTTGCCCGCGGAGAGCAAGTCGGTGACGTAGACCTCGTAGACCACGAAAAGAAGAACCACGAGTCCGGCGGTGATGAGTAATTCGCCCAGCCCGCGGACAACCGCCCGCACACGATCGGTGTCACCCGGAAGGGGACTCTGACCTGGGGATTCCACGGGTCGTCCGCCGGTGTCGACCGTGCTCACGGCGGCTCCTTTCGCGGTGCTGGCGAAACACTCAAGGCTGCCGAAGTCCAGATCGTTGGCGACTGGTGATTCGGGTATGCGCTCAGCTACGTTAACGTGTTGCACCGGCGGGGGTTGCGCCCATGCCAGCAACCGCACCCAACCGCTCCACGTCAGGCGAGGACAGCATGCCTAAGTCCAAGGTCCGCAAGAAGGACGTCTACACCGCACCGACTGACCGCCGCACGCCGGTGAAGGTGAAGTCGGCCGGACCGTCACACCCAATCTACGTCGCGGTGATGCTCGGCGTGATGCTGATCGGCCTCGCGTGGCTGGTCGTCAACTACATCGCGGGCCAGAAGATCGGCTTCATGGCCGACCTGGGCAACTGGAACTTCGCGATCGGGTTCGCGCTGATGATCGCGGGTCTACTCATGACCATGCGGTGGCGCTGACACGCACGCTGAGTCGCACCCCGTCACCTGGTCGTGTTCCCGGCGATACATCCATTCAGCCCACAGGACTGAACCACATGGATGTAAGTCATCCCCAGTGTGGATAACTACTGTGGATAACTACTGGAATGTCGCAGTCGATCGGGCCAGGGGGCGAGTTGCACGAGTTTGAGGGCACTACCTGGGCGCCCAAGCCCGCCGTCATCGGCGTGGCTTGGGCGCTGTCCGCGTCGGCGGCCCTTTACGCCGTCGTGCTCGACGACGTGCGCGGCGTCATCCTGCTGGGGATCGCGGCCCTGACCTTGGGTCTTGCCGCCCTGTTCGGCACCGTGGCCCGGCCGAGGCTCGCCGCGGACAACACCGGCCTGACGGTGCGGTCACTGACCAGCACGCGCCGGTGGACGTGGGGCGAGGTCAACGTCCGCGTCGCCCGCACCCGCAGGCTCGGCCGGGAGAGCACGGTCCTGGAGATCGACGCCGACAACGCCGAGCACCCCGCCCTGGTCGTCCTCGGCGAACTCGACCTGGGCGCCGACCCACGCGATGTGGCCGACGCCCTGCTGCGACTGCGCACCTAGCCCTTCAGGTAGCAGTCCAGCGCGGTCGCGTTCGTGCAGTACACCTCGTCGTTGACCTGCGCGGTCCTGGTCAGGAACATCCCAGCCAGCGCGACCACGATCGCCGCGACCACACCGGCCTGCCAGGCGGTCCGCTTGGCGGCGGGCGCGTAGACCATCGCGGCCGTCACCACGACACCGATGACCAGGCCGCCGAGGTGGGCCAACAGCGAGATGTTCGCGACCGACACGCTGAAGGCGATGTTCACGGCGAGAACGCCGAGGACGGTCATCAGCGTGTGCTTGTCCCGCTTGAGCCGGATCACCGCGACGAGCAGCGCGCCCAGCAGGCCGTACACCGCGCCGGAAGCACCCGCGCTTCTGGTGCCGAGGTCGTCGAAGAGGTAGCAGGCGGCTTCACCGCCGAGCATCGACAGGAAATACAAGAGGGCGAACCGCACCCGGCCGAGCAGCAGCTCGATGTCGCGCAGGAACCACAGCGCGACCATGTTCAGCAGCAGGTGGACCGGGCCGTAGTGCAGGAACCCGCTGGTGATCGGCCGCCACCACTGCCCGTCGGCGATGGACGGGGTGTAGGAGAGCAGCGCCTGGAAGAACTCGGAGCGCTCGTTGTTGAACAGGTCCTGAGCGAGAGCGACGGTGATGACGAACATCGCCACGTTGAGGCCGATGAGGATCGGCACCAGCACCGGCTTGTCCGACAGCTCGGCGCCCGCGACCGTGGTCGGCCGCCGCACCTCCTGACGAGCCTGGCGCACGCAGTCGACGCAGTGGAAGCCGACCGCGGCCTCGACCAGGCATTCCGGGCAGGCCGGACGGTCGCACCGGGTGCAGCGCAGCCCGGTCGGGCGACCGGGGTGACGAACGCAGGCGGGCAGGCCCGCCTGCGTTCCAGTCGGTTCGTGCGGGGTGGACATGGAGTCCTCAGCCGCGCTCGATGGTGACCTTGGTGATGACGACGTCGGTCAGCGGCTTGTCGTTCGGCCCGGTCGCGAGATGGCCGATCGTGTCCACCACCGTCCGCGACTCCTGGTCGGCGACCTCACCGAAGATCGTGTGCTTGAAGTTCAGCCACGTCGTCGGGCCCACCGTGATGAAGAACTGCGAGCCGTTCGTGTTGGCCCCGGCGTTGGCCATGGCCAGCAGGTAGGGCTTGTTGAACTGCAGCTCCGGGTGGAATTCGTCGGCGAACTCGTAGCCGGGACCGCCGCGGCCGGTGCCGGTCGGGTCACCGCCCTGGAGCATGAAGCCGTCGATCACCCGGTGGAAGATCGACCCGTCGTAGAACGGGCCTTCCTTGCCGCCCTGGGCGTTCTTCTGGGAGTAGTCCTTGGTGCCCTCGGCCAGGCCGACGAAGTTGGCCACTGTCTTGGGGGCGTGGTCGGGGAGGAGGGTCAGGTGGATGTCACCCTGCGAGGTGTGCAGGGTGGCCTTGACCTTCGTCCCAACGAGGGATGCGTTGCTGTCTGCCACCGCCCCATCGTGCCATCTTCGGCGGGATCTGTCGGGAAGGGGCAGGATTGAAGGTGTCGGACGAGTCCATTGATGAACGAGGTGAAGCCATGACCCGGGCCGGAGAGACGGTGGGCAAGGCCGTCGGCACCGGCTGGCGCGCGGTGCGCCAGGGTGCCGCACGCGCCGGAGAGGCGGCCCAGGCCGCCGAACACAAGCTGGCCGCGAAGGGCGTGTCGCCGCACCAGGTGGCAGAGGCGCTCACCGAGTCGGCCCACGTCGCCCGCGACGAGATGGCCGAGACGACCCGCCGCGCCCGCAAGCAGCTGGCCAAGGCCGCCAAGAAGGCGGGCAAGGGCCTGGCCGAGGCCCGTGCCGAACTGTCGGCCAAGCAGGTCGTCGTCAGCGCCAAGCAGCTGAAGAAGGAGCTGAAGCCGCAGGTCAAGGCCTACAAGTCGGAGCTGCGCGACCAGATCAAGGCCGCCAAGGCCGCTGCGAAGGAATCGGCCAAGGAAGGTGGCAAGGGCCGCCGCAAGTGGCCACTGTTCCTCCTGATCGCCGCGGCGGGCGGTGCGGCCGCAGTGGTCCTCCGCAGCCGTGCGCAGCAGAGCGCCCCCGCGCCGGTCGCCAAGCCGGACCCGGTCCCGGCGCCGCGCCCGGCGGAGAAGGCCCAGCCGGTCGACCGAAACGGTCAGACCAGGCCCGCGGAGCCGATCTCCACGGACAAGAAGTAGGCATCGATCGCGAAGGGGGCGGCCCACGGGCCGCCCCCTTCGTGCTGTCTAAAGACCGAGTTTCGCGATCACGGCCTCGACGATCCGCCGAGCCTTGATGGTCTGAGCCTGGTTGGTCGTCACCACGACAGCGGTCCCGTCCTTGGCCACGGCGTACACGGCGCCCTTCTCACCCGAAAGGGACCCGCCTTTCCACCCTTGGGGTGACTTCGCCGGATCGGACGTAGCTACCGGTGCGGCCTCGTCAACAATCGCCTTGGCCACCGCGGCGTCACCGGCGTAGATCCGCACGGTCAGCTGGACACTGCCGTCGGGCCGATAGAAGAAACACGCGGGATGCGGCTTGTCAGCCGAGATGCGCACCTTGGTGACCCGCTGCCCATTGGCCTCGGCCACGTCGCCGCTTCCCAGGTACGGACAAGGCCCGTCAGCGACCGGCTCAGGCGCGGCAGGCGCCACGGCCGCCACACTCGTCGCGGGCGGCGGGCTGGTCGCCACCGGCACCGGCACGGTCGGAACGGACGCGGATGTCGGCGGCACGGCCTCGACCGTGCACCCACCAAGCGCCAACAGGGACGCCGCAAAGATCACAAGTCGCTTCATAGCCCGGCCAGTCAACCAGACCCCGGCCATTCGGCCGCACCCGCATGTTCCACGTGGAACATGCCTGGGGCTCACAGTCGCCGGGTGCGGAGCACGCCGGTCAGCATCGGGAGGGTGAACTCGCCCGCGGCGGTCTCCGGTGTACTCGTGAGGAAGTCGCGGATCCGCCCGAGCGTGGCCTCCCGGTCGGGCTCCGCCATGAGCAGCACACCCGCCTTCGTCGCGAAGGTCGCGACAAGCGACTCGGCGGTGCGCCGCTGCCCATGCGGGAACTCGTCCTGCTCCGGCGCACCGAACTGGGCGGCCAGGCCCGCGCTCGGAAGGTGCGCGCCCGCTGTCTCAG
>Ga0247823_10004238_pt1 | contig 11522 bp, 10 predicted proteins | sample 13C_PalmiticAcid_2_FD_192426 | JGI IMG/M metagenome (GOLD analysis project Ga0247823, IMG submission 192426) | Soil microbial communities from agricultural site in Penn Yan, New York, United States - 13C_PalmiticAcid_Day30 | ecosystem: Environmental > Terrestrial > Soil > Agricultural land...
GCCGATGCTGCAGTCATCGCCGATGACGCAACCCGGGCCGAGTACGCAGCCATCCCCGATCACGCTGTGCGCGCCGACGGTGACGAAGGGCCCGACATGCGCGTCGGCGGAGATGCGCGCGCTGGGATCGATCACGGCGCTGGGGTGGATCCCGGGTGCGCGCACGGGCTTGCTGTCGAACAGGGCCGCCATCTTGGCGAACGCCGTGTACGGGTCCTTCGCGACCAAGACGGCGCCGGGCGCGGCCTCGGCGTCCTCGGCACGGAGCACCACCAGGCTGGCCTGGCTCTCGGCCAGCTGTCCGCGGTAACGGGTATTGGCCAAGAAGGCCAGCTGGCCAGGCTCCGCCCGTCCCAGGGTGGCGACGCCTTCGATACGGAGTTCGGGGTCGCCGCGCAGTTCAAGGCCGAAGCGGTCGGCCAGCGCGCGGGCGGTGTGGATGGGTGGCGTCATAAGGCGCGTAGTTTAGCGCCAGCGGACGCCCGACCGCTTTCACGGTGGCGTATGGTGGACAGCAGAAAGGGGGCTTTCGCCCCCTTTCCGTATTTCATGCCGCCGGTGGCTACCGTCAGAACGCGCCGCCGAAGGTGAACTGCAGGCGCTCCAGCTCGTCGCCCTCTTCCTTCTTGATCGGGAAGGAGTAGCTGATCGAGATCGGGCCCACCGGCGCACGCCAGAGCAGCGCAACACCCGTGGAGGCGCGCAGTTCGCCGGCGTCGAAGTTGTCGACGCCATCGAAGACATTACCGAAGTCGAAGAACGCCGAGATGCGCGCTGCGTTGGAGTCGAACAGCTTCGGGAAGATCAGTTCGACCGAGCCCGTGGTCTTCAGCGAGCCACCCAGCGGCTGGCCGCGGTAACCGCTGATGACTTCCGAGCGCGGGCCTAGCGTGTTGTCGCGGAAACCGCGCACCGACCGCGTGCCACCGGCGTAGAAGTTCTCGAAGAAGGGCAGGCCGGTGGCGACCAGGGTCCTGTCCAGCGTGCCGCCGTCCGCGCAGGTGCCATCCGCCGACGGCGGAGCGGTGTTCGGCTGGCCCGGGATCTGCGGATCCGAGCCGTTGACGCGGCAGATGTAGCGGTAGATGTCCGAGCCGTAGCTGTCGCCGTAACCGATCTCGGCACGGGTGTTGAGCACGAAGGAGGGGCTCAACGACCAGTACTTCGAGAACTCATAGTTGAGCTTGTAGTACTCGACGGTGGAACCCGGCAGCGCGATTTCCGCCGACACGCGCTGGTAGGTGCCGCCCGTGGGCATGAAGTAGTCGTTGCGGGTGTCGCGCGCCCAGCCCAGCTCGGTCCGCCACGCGTGGAAGGTGCGCTGGCCCACCGCGTTGATGTAGTCGATGATGGACGCCGGCGTGGAGCCCGGGAACGTCAGGATCTCGTTGCTGTCCAGGCCGAACAGCAGCGAAACGGTGTCGTTCTCGGTGATCGGCAGGCCCAGGATGCCCTGTGCGGCCGCGCTGGTGGTCGAGTACTGCGCAGTGTTGAAGTCCGAATAGTCGAACTCGCGCCACCACAGGTTGTAGCCCAGCGACATGCCTTCGTCGGTGAAGAACGGGTTGGTGTACGAGAACGAATAGCGCTGCAGGTAGTCGCTGCGCTGGGCTTCGACGGCGACGCGGTTGCCGCCGCCCAGGAAGTTGTTCTGCGACAGCTGGATCGAGGTGGTCAGGCCGGAGAGCTGCGAATAGCCGAGGCCGAACACGAAGCTGCCGGAGGTCGTTTCCTTCACGGTGTAGACCACGTCCACCTGGTCCGTGGTGCCCGGCACCGGCGTGGTCTCGACGTCGACGGTCTCGAAGTAACCCAAGCGGCGCAGGCGCACGCGCGAGCGGTCCACCGCCACCTGCGAGAACCAGCTGCCTTCGAACTGGCGCATCTCGCGGCGCATCACTTCGTCGGACGTGCGCGTGTTGCCCTTGAAGACGACCCGGCGCACGTTGACGCGCGGGCCCGGCACCACCTGCAGGTTGATCGCGACGGTGCGGTTCTCGCGGTCGATCGTCGGGATCGGATTCACCTGCGCGAACGCGTGGCCAATGTTGCCCAGCGTGGCGGTGATCGAGTCGGAGGTCATCTCCAGCAGGATGCGCGAGAACGTCTGCTCCGGCTTCACGATCACCAGCTTTTCGATCTCTTCCTTCGGTAGCACGGTGTCGCCGGTGACCTTCACCTCGGAAATCTTGTACTGCTCACCCTCGGAGATGCCGGCGGTGATGAACATGTCGCGCTTGTCGGGACTGATCGACACCTGGGTGGAGTCGATGTTGAAGTCCACGTAGCCGCGGTCCAGGTAATAGGAGTTCAGGCGCTCCATGTCGCCCGACAGCTTTTCCTTGGAGTACTGGTCGTCGCGGCGGTACCAGGACAGCCAGCTGGATTCCTTGGATTCCCAGTTCTCCAGCAGGTCCTCGGTTTCGAACTTCTCGGCGCCCACGACGTTGACGTGCTTGATCTTCGCCGCCTTGCCTTCCTTGACGGTGATCGTCACGTCCACGCGGTTGCGGTCCAGCGGGCTGACCGTGGGCGTGATCTCGACGTTGTACTTGCCGCGGTTGTTGTACTGGCGCACGAGTTCCTGCGTCACGCGGTCCAGGCTCAGCCGGTCGAAGGTCTCGCCTTCGGCCAGGCCGATGTCCTTCAGGCCCGAGGTCAGGTCTTCGGTCTTGATGTCCTTGTTGCCGGTGAGCGTCAGCTTGTTGATGGCGGGGCGCTCGGTGACCGTGACGACCAGGATGTCGCCCTGGCGATCCAGCTTGACGTCTTCGAAGAAGCCCGTCTTGTAGAGCGCCCGGATGGATTCGGCCACGCCGGCGGTCGTGACCTGCTCGCCTCGTTCGATCGGCAGGTAGGTCAGCACGGTGCCGGCCGAAATGCGTTGCAGGCCGTCGATGCGGATATCGGTCGCAGTGAAGGTGTCGCTGCTCAGCGGTGCGGCCGCCGCGGGTGCGGGGGCGGGTTCCGTCGTCTGGGCCAGTGCCGGCATGGCGATGGCCGAGGCCAGGGCGAGGGCAAGCAGGCGGCGGGAGGGCAGTCGCGTCATCATCACTTCCGATTGGGGTAATTCCTGCGAGGCAGGAGTGGGGCGCAGGGCTGCGTCCCCGGGGCTTGCCGGCTGGGGGCGACCCTTGGAGCGGGCCGGCCCGAGAAAGTTCAGGGGCATCAGGTCACCAGACGGAGGATGTCGTTGTAGAACGCCAATCCCATCAGACCCGCCAGCGCGGCCAGGCCCACGTATTGTCCGGCCACCATGTGGCGCTCGCTCAAGGGACTGCCCTTGACCAACTCGATAAGGTAATACAGGAGGTGCCCGCCGTCCAAGACGGGGATGGGCAGCAGGTTGATAATGGCCAAGCTCAGGGACATCAAGGCCAGGAAGAACAGGAACCAGGCGACACCCTGCTTGGCGCTGTCATTGGCGACTTGGGCGATCGTCAGGGGACCCGATATGTTCTTGCTGGATGCGTCCCGGGTGACCATGCGCCGGATCATCCCAAGGGAGTCGGCGACCATCTTGCCGGTCTGCCGGAAGGCGGCCGGAATGGCTGCGATAGGTCCGAGCTGCTGGGTCGTGTCGAATGCGGCGGGGGCGCCGTTACGCACCGGTTCAAGCCCAAGCGCCCAGTACACCTGACCGGTTGCCTCATCACGTTGCCGCTGGGGCGTCAGTTCGAGGGCGCGGCGTTCCCCCTTGCGGTCGACCTCCACCATCGCCAGGCCTCCGCGATCGCCCCATTCCTGCACCAGCGGACTAATGTCGCCAAAGCTGTGGACGGGCTGGCCGTCTATGGCGGTGACGATATCGCCGACCTCCAGGATGCCGCTTGCCGCGGTGCCGGGCCGGACCTTGCCGATCGTCGCAGGAAGCGTTTGGTGGGCCCACACCAAGCCGATGGCACCTCCCACGTTCTCCTGATTGAAGTCCGTCGGCAGCCGTGAGAGGGGCAACGTACGGTGGCGTTCGCTGCCGTCGCTGCTGACAAGGTCCAAGGCGATGTCCCGGCGATCGATGGCGGCGATTGTCAGCGCCTGCAGCGCTTCGAGCGCCGTGTGGACCTGGGTCCCGTCAATGGCGGCAATGCGGTCGCCACGCTGCAGCTCGGCCTGCGCAGCCAGCCCCGCGGCCCGACCCACGGTTGCGGAGTAGTCCGGCCGGCCGATGACGAACATGACCCACAACAGCGCCACGCAAAGGACGAGGTTGGCGAGCGGGCCCGCAGCGACCACCGCGATCCTCTGCCAGACCGATTTCCGGTTGAAGGCTTGGTCCAGCTGTGCAGCAGGCACCTCGCCCTCGGCTTCGTCCAGCATCTTGACGTAGCCGCCGAGCGGAATCGCGGCGATCGCGAACTCCGTGCCATGGCGGTCGCGGCGCGACCACAGCGGCTTGCCGAAGCCGACGGAAAAGCGAAGCACCTTGACGCCGCACCGGCGCGCCACCCAGTAGTGGCCGAACTCATGGAAGGTCACCAGGACGCCCAGCGCCACGATCATCCACCAGATGGAGCCCAGCAGGTCGCTCATCGGATCTCGGCGCTCATGGGGGAGAGGTGGCCTGCGAGGTTGCGTTCGGTCAGTCGTCGGGCCTGCGCGTCCGCTTCCAGCAAGACGTCCAGCGAATCCGCCGGCGTTGCGGGCAGCGCGGCGAGGGCGTCCTCGACCAGCGCGGGAATGGATAGGAAACCCACGCGGCCCTGAAGAAAGGCTGAAACTGCGACTTCGTTCGCAGCATTCAGGACCGCCGGCGCGGTGCCACCCGCGGCCATCGCCTCCCAGGCCAGCCGCAGGCAGGGGAAGGCGTCGGTGTCCGGTGCCTCGAACTCCAGCCGCGGATGCTTGAGCAGGTCGAGCCCCTGCACCCCGGAGGCGATGCGTTCGGGCCAGCCGAGCCCCACCGCCAGCGACGTCCGCATGTCGGGCAGGCCGAGCTGCGCCAGCGTGGAACCGTCGACGAATTCCACCAGCGAATGCACCAGGCTCTGCGGATGCACCAGCACGTCCAGGCGCTCGCGGCCGACGCCGAACAGGTGGTGCGCTTCGATCAGTTCCAGGCCCTTGTTCATCAGGGTGGCCGAATCGACCGAGATCTTGGGCCCCATCGACCATTTCGGATGGGCGACGGCCTGCGCGCGGGTGACCTGCGCGAGTTCTTCCCGGCTGCGTCCCCGGAACGGACCGCCCGACGCGGTCAGCACGATGCGGCTGACCTCGCCCTGAGCCTGTCGTGAACGCAGGCACTGGAAGATCGCGTTGTGCTCGCTGTCGATCGGGATGATCTCGGCGCCGGCGGCCTCGGCTGCGGCGGTGACGAGCTCGCCGGCGAGCACCAGGGACTCCTTGTTGGCCAGCAGCAGCCGCTTGCCGGCGCGTGCGGCCGCGAGCGTCGAGGACAGGCCGGCGGCGCCCACGATGGCGGCCACGACCGTGTAGCATGCCCCGTCGGCGACGAGCGCGTCGAGGGGCGCATCGCCCGCATGCGGCTGGGTGGAAAGACCCGCATCGGCCAGGCCATCGCGCAGTCGCGGGTAAAGCGACGCATCGGCAATCACGGCATGGTCCGGCCGGTGCGCTACGCACAGCGCGATCAGGGCGTCCACATTCGAGCCCGCGGCCAGAATGCTGGCGCGGTAGCGATCCGGATGGCGGGCGATGACGTCCAGCGCGGAAGCGCCGATCGAGCCCGTCGCGCCCAGGACCGCCACATTGCGGGGTGCGTGTGCGGCCATGCTCAGAATCCGAAGACTTCCTTGCCGAGCACGAAGATGGGCAGGGCGGCCAGCACGCCGTCGATGCGGTCCAGCACGCCGCCGTGGCCGGGGATCACGTCGCCCGAGTCCTTCGCGCCCACGTGGCGCTTCAGCAGGCTCTCGAACAGGTCGCCCACGACCGAGAACAGCACGGTGAAGATGGCGACCAGCAGCACGCCAGGCAGGTAGGACACGCCCGCGCCCGCGATCAGCGCGCCGATGGCGGCGACCACGAGGCCCGCGGCAAGGCCGCCCAGCAGCCCTTCGAGCGTCTTGTTGGGGCTGATGCGCGGCGCCAGCTTGCGGCCGGCGAACCACCTGCCGCCGAAATGACGGCCCGCGAAATACGCGCCGCTGTCGGCGGCCCAGACGATGGCCAGCGCCGTGAACAGCCAGATATGCCCGTTCGGTTCGGACGAGTGGATCAGTCCCAGCGCGCACCAGGCCGGCACCACGGCCAGCGTGCCGGCGGCCAGCTTGAACACGCGCGCCCACGTCTCGTGGTCGGACGCGAAATGGAAGAAGCGGAGCCACAGCAGCGCGAACAGCCACCAGACCGCGCCGGCGAGCGCCATCAGGCGGAGGGGGACAAGGTCGGTGGAACCGCGCGACGCCCAGACCAGCAGCACCATCAACAGCAGGTTGGCGGTCAGCAGCACGGTCCGCTGCAGGGTGTCGTCGATCTCGGCGAGCTTGAACCACTCCCACAGGCCGATGAGGAACACCAGGGCCGCGAGCATGACCAGCCAGGAGGTCGGCAGCAGCAGGATGGCGCCGATGGCGAACGGCGCCATGACGAGCGCGGCGATGACGCGGGTGCGGGTGGCGCTCATGCGGGAGTGTCCTCCGTGGCGCCATCGGCCACCTGGGCGCTGGTCAGGCCGAAGCGCCGCTCGCGCTGCGCGAAATCGTCCAGCGCGCGCTGCAGCAGGGTGGCATCCAGGTCCGGCCAGAGCACCTCGGTGAACCACAGTTCGGTATAGGCCAACTGCCACAACAGGAAATTGCTCACCCTGTGGTCGCCGCCGGTGCGGATGAAAAGATCGGGGGCCGGCAGGTCGGCCAGCGCCACGTGGCCGCCGAGCGCGGCTTCGTCGATGTCCTGGGGGCGCAGGCGGCCCGCGGCGACCTCTTCCGCCAGCGCGCGCGCCGCGTGCGCGATGTCCTGGCGTCCCCCGTAGCTGGCGGCGACCACCAGGTGCAGGCGCGCGTTGTCGAGGGTCAGCGCCTCGGCGGCATCCATGCGCGCGCGGATGTCGGCGGAAAAGCGCGTGCGATCGCCGATGAAGCGCACGCGGACCCCGCGACGGTGGAGCTCTTCCACCTCGCGATCCAGCGCGTTGAGGAACAGCTTCATCAGGGCGCCGACTTCTTCCTCCGGCCGGCCCCAGTTCTCGCTCGAGAACGCGAACAGGGTCAGCGCGCCGATCCCGCGCTCCAGGCAGAAGTCGATGCAGACGTTGACCGCGCGGGCGCCGGCACGGTGGCCGATGACGCGCGGGCGCCGACGGCGTTCGGCCCAGCGCCCGTTGCCGTCCATGATGACGGCCAGGTGGCGGGGCACGGACGGGGAAGCGGCAGGGGACATGGCAGTCCTCAGACCGCCATCAGTTCCTGTTCCTTGGCCTTGACGACGTCATCGACATCCTTGATGGACTTGTCGGTGAGCTTCTGGATCTCGTCTTCGGTCCGGCGCTCTTCGTCCTCGGTGATCTGCTTGTCCTTCAGCAGGTCCTTGACCTGCTGGTTGGCATCGCGGCGGATGTTGCGGATCGCGACCTTGGTGTCCTCGCCTTCGCCATGGACCACTTTCGACAGTTCCTTGCGGCGCTCCTCGGTGAGGGCGGGCAGGTTCAGCCGGATCGTGGTGCCGGCGGTGTTCGGCGTCAGGCCCAGGTCCGAGGCCAGGATCGCCTTCTCCACCGCGCCGACGATCTGCTTCTCCCAGGGGGTGATCGTCAGCGAGCGGGAATCGGAAACCGTCACCGTGGCGACCTGGCTCAGCGGGACGTCGGAACCGTAGTAGTTGACCTTCAGGTGTTCGACCAGGGCCGTTGAGGCGCGACCGGTGCGGACCTTGACCAGCGTGTGGCGGAGCGCCTCGATGCTCTTGGTCATGCGCGCCTGCGCGTCTTTCTTGATGTCGTTGAGCATCGCCCTTTCCGTTGCAAAGCCTGTAAACGACCGATTATAGGGCGATTCGGCGCCGTTGCCGACCGCCAGGGCCTGGCTCAGTGGGAATGATGCGGCGCCGCATCGTGCAGATCGTGGCCGCAACCCGCGCCGCGTTCGATCTGCAGGGTCGCGTGGTTGATGCCGAACCGGTGGTCCAGCGCGTGCACCGTGGCGTCGATGAAGGCGTCATGGTCGTCCTCGCGGGCCCGGACCAGGTGCGCGGTCAGGGCGATCTCGTTGGCGCCCAGCGACCAGATGTGCAGGTGATGGACGGCTGTCACGCCGGGCTGCTCGCGCAGGAAGGCGCCCACGTCGTCCGGGTTCACGCTGCCCGGCACGGCATCCATGGCCGCATCGAAGCTGTCGCGCAGCAGCCCCCACGACCCGACGGCGACGACCAGCGCGATCAGCAAGGCGGTGGCGGGGTCCAGCCAGGCCCAGCCCAGCGTCGCCATGCCCACGCCAGCGAGCACCGCGGCCAGCGACACGGCGGCATCGGCGATCAGATGCAGGAAGGCGCCACGCTTGTTCAGGTCGTGCGCATGCCCGTCGCGCAGCAGCCACGCGGCGCCCAGATTGACCAGGATGCCCAATGCGGCGACCACGATCACGGGCGTGGCGGGAATCTCAGGGGGTGCGCTGAACCGGCGCACGGCCTCCCAGCCCAGCGCGCCGGAGAACACCACCAACAGCAATGCGTTCGCCAGCGGGGACAGCAGCGTGGCGCGCCGCCAGCCGTACGTGTGGCGGCCCCGCGGCGGTCGTCGCGCGATGGCCGCCGCGCTCCACGCTAACGCCAGCCCCAGCACGTCGCCGAGGTTGTGCACGGCATCGGACAGCAGGGCCAGCGAATTGGTGTAGAAGCCGTACCCCGCTTCGAGGGCGGTATAGGCGAGGTTGATCAGCGTGACCAGCGCGAAGGCGCGCGTGGCCGAGCCGTGAGGATGCGCGTGCGCGCCGTGCACATGTCCGTGTCCCATGCGGCTAGGGTGCCGGCGGACCGGCACGGACACTATTACAGCGCTGGCGCCTCAGTTGCGGCCCTTCACCAGGGTGCCGATCGGCTCGCCGCGCAGGATGCGCATCAGGTTGCCCGGCACCGACAGGTCGTAGATGCGCAGCGGCACGTCGCTGTCGCGGCACAGCGCGAATGCGGCCGTATCCATGACCTGCAGGTCGCGCACGATGACGTCGTCGTAGGTCAGCTGGTCGAAGCGCGTCGCGTCCTTGTGCTTGCTGGGGTCCTTGTCGTACACGCCATCGACCTTGGTGGCCTTCAGCAGCAGGTCCGCGCCGATCTCGATCGCGCGCAGCGCGGCGCCGGAGTCGGTGGTGAAGAACGGATTGCCGGTGCCGGCGGCGAAGATCGCGATGCGGCCCTTTTCCAGGTGGCGGATAGCGCGGCGGCGGATGTAGTCCTCGCACACGTCGTTGATCTTGATGGCGCTCATCACGCGGCACTTGGCGCCCAATTTTTCCAGCGCATCCTGCATCGCCAGCGCGTTGATCACCGTGGCGAGCATACCCATCTGGTCGCCGGTGACCCGGTCCATGCCGCCGGCGGCCAGGCCGGCGCCGCGGAAGATGTTGCCGCCGCCGATCACCAGGCCGATTTCGGCGCCGGCGTCGCGCGCCTCGATGATTTCCTTGGCGATCCTGGTGATCACGGCCGGATCGATGCCGTAGTCCTCGGCCCCCATCAGCGCTTCGCCGGACAGTTTGAGCAGGATGCGGCGATAGGCGAGGGGTGCGGTCATGGGGATCTCGGCGTGGGGGCAAACAGCGTAATTCTATCCGAGCGCCACGGAACGCGTCAGTCGCCGGGCGGCTCGTAGATCGCGTACAGCTTGCGTGCGGGCGCGAGAACCTCCCACGTGCCGCTGAAGCCGGCGGGCACCACGAAGCTTTGGCCAGCCTCCCAGACGCTCTCTTCACCGTCGTCGCCGCGCAGCCGCAGGCGGCCGGCGATCAGGTGGCAGAACTCGTGCTCGGTGTAGTGGACGCGCCATGCCCCGGTATCGGCCTCCCACACGCCGCAGTGGAAGCGCGCGTCCGGGGACGAGAATGCGTTGGCGACCGCCTGCGTCGGCTTTCCGGACAGCAACCGGTCGGCGGCGACGGGTTCGCGCGGCACCTCGTCCAGCGCATGGGGGACGGGCAGGATCTGGGGCATGGCGGGACCTCCGGGGGTGCGGCTTATGATGGCGTCCCCGTCAGGCGACCATCAAGGCATCGACATGAGCGTGCGCACGTTGCAGGAATTCCTCGCGTCTTCCAAGGAAAAGGACGCCAGCGCGGAAGCTTTCGAACTGGAAAGCCCGCACCTGTTGGAGGTCCGCCTGGACGGGCTGGTCTGGGCCAAGGCCGGCGCGATGGTCGCGCGCAAGGGTGCGGTGAAGTTCACCCGTCAGGGCGTGCTGGAGCAGGGGCTGGGCAACCTGCTGAAGAAGGCGGTCAGCGGCGAGGGCATGCAGCTGATGAAGGTAGAGGGGCAGGGGCGCGTCTACCTGGCCGATGCCGGCAAGAAGATCACCCTGCTGCGCCTGGCGGGCGAGTCGATCTTCGTCAACGGCAACGACGTGCTGGCCGTGGAATCGGGCATCGAGAGCCGCATCACCATGATGCGCAAGGTGGCCGGCATGCTGTCGGGCGGCCTGTTCAACGTGCGCCTGAGCGGCCACGGCATCGTCGCCATCACCTCCCACTACGAACCGCTGACGCTGCCGGTGACCGCGCAGACCGGGCCGGTCTTCACCGACCCGAACGCGACGGTGGCCTGGTCGGGCGGCCTGACGCCGGAGATCATCACCGACATCTCGCTCGGTACGCTGTTCGGCCGGGGCTCCGGCGAGAGCATCCAGTTGCGGTTCGCGGGCGAAGGCTGGGTCGTCGTCCAGCCGTACGAGGAAGTGGTGCTGCAGCCCAGGCAATAGGCGGCGGATGTCGGGTCAGGGGGCGCTGCCGACCGCGCCCACCGACACCCGGTTGCGGCCCTGCCGCTTGGCGCCGTACAGCGCTTCGTCGGCCGCGCGCAGCAGGTCGTCGACGTGGCGGAACTGCTCCAGCGTGCCTTGCGTGGCCAGGCCGGCGGAGAAGGTCACGTGCAGCGGCTGTCCGCTCACGTCGGCCATCGCGGCGCCCGACACTTCCGACAGGATGCGGCGCACCACGTGGGCCGCAGCCTCCTCGCCGATGCCCGGCAGGACCACGAGGAATTCCTCGCCACCGTAGCGGGCGACGATGTCGCTGCTGCGCACGCGCCGCATCAGCGCCTTGGCGAAGTTGCGCAGGACTTCGTCGCCGACCAGGTGGCCCCAGCGGTCGTTGACCTGCTTGAAGTCGTCCAGGTCGATGAAGGCGATCGACAACGGCCAGCCGTGGCGGGTGGCGGCGTCGAACTCCTTCTCCAGCACTTCCTCCAACTGGCTGCGGTTGTACGCGCCCGTGAGCGGATCGCGACGCACTTCCTCGGCGAGGCGGCGCGCGCGGTCTTCGTGTTCGTCGGCTTCCTTGCGCGCCCGCGCGGCTTCCTGGATCTCGCGCAGGTTGCGCACCACCAGCAGCTCGCGTGCCTGGTCCAGCAGCGCCTGGATG
>Ga0247823_10004240_pt1 | contig 11519 bp, 9 predicted proteins | sample 13C_PalmiticAcid_2_FD_192426 | JGI IMG/M metagenome (GOLD analysis project Ga0247823, IMG submission 192426) | Soil microbial communities from agricultural site in Penn Yan, New York, United States - 13C_PalmiticAcid_Day30 | ecosystem: Environmental > Terrestrial > Soil > Agricultural land...
ATCATAAACAACCCCTCACACCCCAAACTCACACTCACCAGCCCCCGATCCGTCTCCTCCGACACGTCCCGGTGCATCATCATGGTGTCCCCCGGGGTATAAAAATTCACAATTGCCGCCTGCGCCCGCGTGTCGGGGAACAAGTCCTCAAGAAACGCGGCCACGTCCGCGGGGAAGGCGGGGGGCGCCTCCCCGGCGGGGTACACGCGGTTCGTCCAGTCGTACTGCCCGCCCAGCGTGACCCAGTGGAGCTTGCGGTCGAGAACCTGCTTGATGGTGAGGGGCTTGTGGATGGTGGGGTCTTTGGGGGTGAAGAGGGTTGGCGAGGTGGGGGGGTAGGTGAAGAAGGAGGTGCTCTCGCTTTCAGTTGAGGTTGAGGTTGAGGTTGAGGTTGAGGGGGGAGAGGGGTAGGGGAGGTTGAAGTGCAGGTGAAGGTTGGTTTGGTGGGTTGGGTTGCTGAGGTCGCGGTGGATGAGGTGGTTGAGGAGGATGCGTTGGACTTGAGGCGGAACCAGGGAGGGGAGGATGAGGAGGCCTGAGAGGGGGTCAGTTCGGGAGTGCTGGGGGGAAAGAATGAGGAGTTTGAAGCTGACCTGGGAGGAGAGGGTGGTAATATATGGGAGCGTCTTTGGTGGCCTGGAATTCGGGGGCGTCGCTGGGACAGATGTGGCGGAATGAGCGGTTCAGGGTGTCGACGGGGATGGTGCCTGCGATGCAGAACTCGGCGGCCGTTTCGGGGTCTTGCAGATCGTCAATGTCTCTGCTGTTGGTCAAGTCCTTTGCTTCGGCCCTTGAGAAGGTCTTCCACTTGGCCCTGAGCTCGTCTGAGGGCTGCTCATGGGCATCGAGGTGTTTGATGTCCACCGTCATGGCTGGATCTTGGAATTAATGTGTACGCAATGAAACCAAGGGTTGATACTGCAAGTTTGCGCCTGATCGAGATCAAAATCCGGCCGAGTTTGGGTGTTCCTGCACTTGGACCGACCACAGCACAACTTGAGCCTTCAACTTTTTGATCGTGGGGTTGAAACTCACACCAAACTTCCATTCTCGGTTGCCCCTCGCTCGCCTGGCCGCTGCAGTTGGCAAGAGCTGGCGGGCCAGTGCCGTCAGCGCTGAAAGCAAGTGGGGCCGCGCCACGCGGGGCTGGTGCCGCCTCGACGCGCTCTTCGCGTCACTGGGTGACGCTGCAGCAACCAAATTCCATTTGTTGATCAGCTCCAGTGCCAAATTTGATTGCGTCCATCTTCCCCTCGAACTGCCCGCGCCCACGACGACTGACCCCAAGGACAACATCCGGGGACCCGAGCCCTTAACGACCTACGACTGTACGACTGTAAGTGCCTTTTTACGGCGGTGCGCGACTGACCGCCTTTTCCTGCCCCTTTACGATTTCCACCCAACTTTCGCCTGGGCGCCATTTGTTTGTTGCTGGTGCCGGTTGCCCCTCGTTCTCAGCCGCTGTCAACCCGAACCCCCCACCATCACCACGGGCGCGCCAACATCCCTGGTCAACCAAGGACATTCCTACACCTCGCCCACCTCGGTGACGAGGCTGCACCCGACCGACCCCGACCGACTAGATCTTGAAGAATCACCGTAACCGAATAATAACCATGGAAAATTACCAGAAACTCGAGAAGGTCGGCGAAGGTATGTTCTCTGCCCTGCCTCTGCGGTCGCTGCGGTGGGTATTGACTTGCGTTCCAGGCACGTATGGCGTCGTTTACAAGGCGCGGGATCTCAATAATGGCGGCCGCATCGTGGCCCTGAAGAAGATCCGTCTCGAGGCCGAGGACGAGGGCGTCCCGTCGACCGCCATCCGGGAGATTTCGCTGCTCAAGGAGATGCGCGACCCGACCATTGTGCGCCTGTTCAACATCGTGCACGCCGACGGCCACAAGCTCTACCTCGTCTTCGAATTTCTCGACCTCGACCTCAAGAAATACATGGAAGCGCTGCCCGTCAGCGAGGGCGGAAGGGGCAAGGCGCTGCCGGAGGGCACTGGTGCGCAGCTGCACGGACTGGGCTTGGGCGAGGCCATGATCAAGAAGTTCATGAGCCAGCTGTGCTCGGGCGTGCGCTACTGCCACAGCCACCGGATCCTGCATCGCGATCTCAAGCCGCAGAATCTGCTGATTGACCGCGAGGGCAACCTGAAGCTGGCCGACTTTGGTCTCGCTCGCGCCTTCGGCGTCCCGCTGCGCACCTACACCCACGAGGTTGTCACCCTCTGGTACCGCGCGCCCGAAATCCTGCTCGGTGGCCGCCAGTACTCGACCGGAGTGGACATGTGGTCGGTTGGGTGCATCTTCGCCGAGATGTGCACGCGCAAGCCGCTGTTCCCGGGTGATTCGGAGATTGACGAGATCTTCAAGATCTTCCGGTGAGTTTCTAACAGGGAGCAACCTAGCGATGCCAAACTAACAATTGTCTGCAGCCTCCTTGGCACTCCGACCGAGGACATCTGGCCCGGCGTGACCAGCTACCCCGACTTCAAGGCCTCCTTCCCCAAGTGGGTGCGCGATTCCTCTACCCAGCTCTGCGCGAATCTGGACGAGGCGGGCCTGGACCTTCTCGAGATGATGCTCGTCTACGACCCCGCCGGCCGCATCTCGGCCAAGCAGGCCTGCAACCACCCCTACTTCGAGAACCTCGAGAGCCACCACCGGGTGCAGTACCATGGCAGCAGCTACCACTAGGACCGGGAGCCGGTGCTCATGGGCATGAAGACGGTCCACCCCGCTGCTCGGCGGCGCATGGTCCCTGTCGCTGGCAGAGACTAAACAGGTCCCGCCGAACGAGCGAGGGCTCGCCCGACGCCGCGCATTTCCTCGACCACCGAGCCCCGACCTGAAGCATACAATACCGTCTTGCGTTCAGGATACTTGTCGACCATAACGACTACTCCCTGTATGTAGCTGACATTTTAGAGCGGCGTTGAGGCGGCCCCATGGGATCACAGTATCATTTGGCACGGTTGGGCGGGGTTTGTGCGGACCATGGATGGCTAAGATGGCATAGCAGGGAAAGGCAGTAGCTGTTGGGCAGGGGACAGAGGGAGGAGGCTTGGGTGGGCCCATTTCTGTTCACCTAATGCGGAGGATTTGATCGCAGTAGCTGTCGCTTCCGCAGCTCTTGCTCTGTTGCCAGACACCGGACTGGCGGGCTTTTTTCTTTTGTCAGGGCACTATCAATGTATGGAGTAGCGAGGAAGGGTCTTGCCCAGTCACGGGTCGCAATGCAATGGTCATCTCTGCATTTTCGCTCTGCATTGTCTGGGGAGCATGGGAGGACGGCTGCGTCAAACGGAAATCCTCTTTCTCTCCAGATGTCCCGCAGTATCCCAAGCAAAGGTGAGTTGACCACCAAATCTCATGGTTCCTCACCTGTACTCGAGTCTGCTCCCGAGAAAACTCCTGTGCCATCACCGACCAAACCCCCAAAATCGACCGTCAACCTTGACGCCATGTCTGTGGGCGCCGTGAGCTCAACCTCTCTGCCGTTGCATGCGAAGCGGCACAGGGCCGAGCGTGCACCACCAGCGGCAACGCGGAAGGACGCATGGAGTAAAATAAGGTATATGCACAGTTGTGGTTCGGCGGACGGTGTGTGTCAGACCTCCCGGCGGCGAGGCGGAAGACGCCGGTCGTAAAATAAGGTATATGCACAGTTGTGGTCCAGAGGTTATGGTTCCGTCAGGCCTCCCGAGAACGCGCGGCGCGGTTGAGGCTGCGGTCGGTTTGCGCCGTGCCAGAACCTTGGTGAGTGGCTAAATCGGCTTCAATGTTCGTGTCGGGCGGCCGCGTGAACTGGACATTGAAGCAGTCTTTGGTACCGCGCGGGCCAAAGCATCGTTGTTCCGTACCACGGCGCCTTGTCGTCCAGTCTCGTTGCCGAATCTGACTCGGTTGGTGGTTGCCATCACCAACCCCGCGTCAGAACTTAGAATGGAACGGTTTGAGCCGTGTTTGCCAGCTGTGCCGTTGACAGCGGGTGTGTGTGCCATCAACCGCCCGCCCCCGCAACTTCCAACCCGCCCCCCAGATTGTGTCGTGATCTATCCATGGTTGACCGTTGAGCCGCCCGGCCTGTCAGTTATGCACTTGGCGTCTTGAACATACCTCGAGCATGCACAGACAAACAATGTCAAAATAGAGTTTTGAGAACTAATTGGGGGCCAACAACCAGGGTTTGTCTCTCCGTCGCTTGCTTGGGTCAAGTCGGGTAGGTTGAAGTCCGTTCTATTTTGGCCATCCTCACTCCACCCAACCGAACTCAACCTTACCGTCCTGCAATCTGCTTTGCAAACCAAGCGAAAGGCCAGGGAAGTAAACAAACCTAAACGCGCCTGTTTCAACCCTCCCTCCACGTCTCCAGAAAGATTGGCCCAGACAACCGCGCCCCGTTTCCATAATTGTACAACCCTGCAACATCCCGACCCCCATGATCCAGAGCCCAGAGCCCAGAACCCAGAGAGAATCCACCGAGAAGGAGCAGCGATGGCAGGTTGCATCCGGCACGCGCCAAACCCGCTGCAGGGCGATCCAAAGTGGATCCTTCACCCGGCCCCAGATCGGAAATCTCGCGGCTAACGGTCGGGGATCAGGCCAATCATGCGACGGATCGACTGGGCGATGCGGCGCTGCGTTTAGAGTGGCCAATGGGATTGCGCGTTGGGGGAAATGGGGGATCTAGGGTTCTGGGATCAAAGCAGAGGGTTGGGGACTTGGTGGGAGCCTGGTGGTGCTTGGACTGGGATTGGGGTTGGGGGCAGGAGTTTGAGATTCCGGCTGGCTGGTGGGTGCGTTGGGTCTGGTGGGCTCGGCGGAGGATTCGACGCGAAGCGCCCTGGTGAGCCTGGTTGTTGTTTGTTGTGGAGAGACAGGGCGGGAGTGGGTGAGTTACGCGCCAGGGGTTGGGCGCTTGCGCTTGCATCATCAGCGGCCGCTGTTTCTCAGGAAGAAAGGGGTGTTCACTCTGCACATGGGATCCATACAGAAATAACGTTACGGATTTACTGGCCTGGTTGGAACATGGAAGGTTTACTTTTAATTCGGGGCTGCAGGGCGGGCTGCAGCCTCGTTTGATGATGAAGATGAAGCCTGCAGAGGGAACAACGGCGGCCGGGTGGCTGCAGGGTCCTGTCACTTCGTTTCCATTCTTGTGCGACAGCATCGGCGGGCGATGAAGGAAAGGTGACGGGGATCTGAGAGACCTTGTTTGGGAGACAGAATGTGTTCGGTTTTGCCCCACTCGGAGCAACACCTCAAGGTCATCAGGCTTTGCCAATTGGATCTTGTTACTCAACGGACTCGCGGCCTCCCCAGTCTTTCATCAGCAATCTGATAGTCGGGCCTCTGTGGCACCGCCGCGGCCCTGGCCCGTCTGACGGCGGGGAATTTACGGAAGAGGGTGGTCGCGAGCGGCCGTGTGGTTGTTGTGTTTCTGTGCACGCCGTGGGCGTGCAAGTCGTGAGGATACGCCAAGTGGCTTGGCTTCAGTGGACCAGCTCACTGTGGCCGGTGTCGTCCTGTTGGGTTTGGAATACGCACATACGCGCCTCGGCTGAGTGAATTGACGCGGACGCGGGGAAGTGCGTAACCTCAGCAGAGGAGAGGTGGCTGATTGAGGTGCGGCCGGCCCCGTGATTTGCAGAGTGTTGCGTTTGGGAGGGAGCTCATGAGTGGCATGACGCGCAGCTCTCAGCCACCCCGAGATCTTGCCATCGCCAAGCTTCCGCTGCACTAACGCATTTGGTCACCGCTTACCACCCAATCCTGTTAACACCCATATTGCGTGATCTTGAGATCCAGCGCATGGCGTTCTCAAATTTGCATCTGCGATCCATTCTCACCCTTCCAAGCTCGTAAAGATCTTGGCAACCCAGACAATCGGAGCTTATACTGGCCCGACGCCGATGGCAAGGTGACGTTCGCCTGCGACATCACCACCGCGGCGGTGCTTGAGAGCACACACTTTGGAAGGGAACCTTTCCTTTCTCCTGCTCCTGCTGCCCTGCTGACCCTCATCCAAACCAAGAAACTTGCCCACAGCACCACCCACAGCACCACCCACAGCACCACAAGAAAAAATTCTCCTCTCCCAGCCATCCCCAACAAGTCTCAACTCAGCCCCAAGCATGCAACACAATTGGCTCACAAACCAAGTTTTTCACAAAAACCTAAGACTTTGTTGCAGCGGCCCAATCACGGGCCTCGGCGGGGCGACCACCACCTCTCACCCAGCTTTGAGTGTTTCTTGGCGAAAGGGCGGGGCCCGGACCAAACCCCGGAGGCCACCCACCTCGCCCGGCTTCTCCGCATCCTTTCCGAATCCGGCCGCTAGCCCGAGCCCAGACTTCTGGTGCGTGTGGGGGGGTTTAGGTTTCGGCGGCGGCGGCGGCGTCGCTTCAAGGGGTGACTCGGCAGCTCGGATGGTTTTTTGTGAAGGGATGAGGGGCACAAGTTTTGGGACTGGGATGGGATGGGAATGGGCGGTGTGGTGGAGAGTTAGTGTTGACAGTGCCGGGCATCCTTGCTCCTTGCACCTTGCACCTTGCCTCTTTGCCTCGCGTGCTACGGAGAGAGGCGGCAGCGGCGCGGGGGAAGCTCAGAGCACCCCGCAGTTATACGGGATTTGGTTCTCATTTTCGATCTCCCTTGTTGAGCTGTGCTGGGTTGATGAGGTTGAAAGGCGGGGAGGTTGCGCGCATGCTGCGATGCACGATTCAGGAGACGAGGTTAGAGGCGGGGGTGGATTTCGCCGCAGCTGGGGAGTTGAGTTGGAGGGGCGGGTCTGCTGCCCATCTCCAGGACTGCATGCAGAGCGACCGCAGTTGATATCGCTGGTGCTCTCAAGAAAGGTGATAGGAGTTTGGTAAGTGCAGCCACTTGAAACATCAAGCCGATAGGAATGTTTGGTTGAGTTGTTTCGACCGTTGTGACACGGCTTGGCAGCTGAGATCTGGTCCTACCGGGCTCGCATTTCGAGGTTTCCAAGATGCAACCTGTGCCACCCAGCCTGCGTGCTTGGGAAACAGAGCATCTTGTTCGCAGCCGGATTCCGAGCTTTGTGATTGACGAAACACAGGAAACCCCCGGGTGCCAAGAACCGTGCCGGAGGGATACGGAGAGGTGGCCGGGATTTGGGGCAGCACTATGACGATGACAACAGCATCTCCGAGGCTAGAGGTCACGCTCTTGCTTTGTTACTCGCACTGATAGTGGTTATTGTCTGGACAAACAAGTTTGGATTTGCTTTGTTCCATTGTGGGCTCAACGTGTGGTTGCGCAGGACTGGGCACGAGGTCCCTGCGTCTCCCCCGCTGTCAACCCAGCTCCTCCACATGACAGGTGGGGTCCCTCCTGATATCTGGGGTGACTTCGCCATGTGAGAGAAGAGGGGTTTGTGGTTTCGTGAGAGTAACCTTGGGTCCAGATCCCTTCTTGAGAATCAGGCGTGCCAGGGCTTGGTATCCGATGTTTGACCTCTCCGTGGTCAGCGTCGTGTTGTTCGTTTCGTTTCATCGCCACGAGCACGAGCCTGCGATAGGGCTTGCGTCTTGGCATCCCGCCTCAGGGGCCGGCATTTCAGGGGGGGCAAAGGAGTGGGGGAACGTGCACAACGCCGGCTTCTCCTAAGCTTTGCCTATCATGGGAAATCAGTGGAACGGAAGGAGGCGAGATGTTTCTCGGGTATTGGCTGGTGTTGCAAAGTGTAATCCTGTGCCTCCGTGCCTTGGCAACGACTCATTCCACTCGTCGTCGGGCCTGAGATTCCGGCCGCCACCTCACCTGCATCACCCAAGTTCAAGGGACTTCAACAAGTTGGTTTCTGGCGTCGCGCAGTGCAGCTGCACTGCGCAGCCCCTGATGCATGTGGTCTCCGTTTGTCGCTCATTGCGGCCACAACTGGCAGCCGACTGTTGAGAACGCCCCTCGATGCTTTCTGGTCGAGCCGGGCCCGCAAAGACTGAACTTGGAAGCCCCTTGTTGTTTCAAGTCTGGACGTCGGGACGACCACCCGCCAATCGCAGCTCACCGCCGCTGAATCGCTGGCACTCCAAAATCTCGCGTGCGGAGCTGCCAGCCATTCATCAATCGTGTTATGCACTCCTTGGATGGTGCATGGAGCCCGAGATGCAAATCGGCAGCCACTCAAATCGCGGTGGCACCAACAATGCCAGGGCAGAAAACACTGACTCGGGCCCATGATTTGATGTCTAATTGCCCAAAGTCGAGGGAGGGCAGATGCACCCGTCTGCTGCAGTCCTGCTGGCGATGGCCACGTCGTGTGCACTCGGTTCAAAGTGGTCATGATGATCATGATAAAGACACATGCTTCCCGAGTGTGACCCTTCGCTCCCTTTTAGACCGTCTGGAATCTACAATCCAGTGTTTCGTTGCCCGTCCGCCGTTGCCCAGGCATCTCCGACTGCCCGACTCGGCAAAGCTCCCTTGGGACGAAGCTCCGTGCTCCAGTTTATCTCTTACACCCGTACCCAAGAACCCCAGGATCTCCGTTGATCGGGAAAGGGGCATACCTTGAACAAAACTGTCTGACCGCCGCGAACTTTGCACTTTTTGCTCACTGGCACTTGTCATCGACGCAACTGCCCTTCGCTCGCTCCCTTGGGTGTCGCTTCCCTTCTCGTGAGTTGCCAGCAGCTTCCTTCGTTCCCTTCTCCCTGGCCAAGCCCGACCTTGCAACCGAAACCGATCCAAGGGACTCGCTCCGGTGGCATACAAATTTCGACGACGGACCGCCTGTTTTTGATAGCGGCAGCAAGCATCATCGAAAGTTGGGTGCAGACCGCCAGATAACCATCGCCGCCCTGCCAACTCACCCCATCGCCTCTAAACGACCCGGGACAATCCCAGCACTCACCGCTGGCAAATCAAGCAGAAGCTCATTGTTTGGACTGCAGTAGCCGTCTCCGTTCCATCGAACAACGCATCGTCGACCCAGTCTCATTGGACGGATCGCGTTCCTGCCATTCGCCAAACGTCGAGCTTTTTTTACGCTTTGTTTCGCAACAGGCCCACCCCGCTCCGCCCCCCGTTTGCCGCCGCAACAGGACAGCGAATCAATCCCCGCCAGCGGCTGGCAAGTTGCACTGGGCGACTCCTCGAACAAGCTGGGCTCCTCCAGCGGCACAACGCACCAGCAGCCGGCAGCCACTTTTCCCTTTGGCGCGCGACTGTCAACCCCGGCAGCTTTACCGCGGGCCTGCAGTCGCTCTGCCATATTAACCCGCCGGAGCCCTCGAGGCCCGGATCCAAAATATCGAGACGCAGCATTATTGCAACTCGACGGCAGCGCCGGTCCTTTCCGTGCAGTTTTTTCCTTTGCGACTTTTCCTCTTCCGCTGGCTCGGAGTTGTCCACTGTAACCCCTCCCCCTAATCAACAAGCTGCATTTTTGGGCATCGTCGACCGATCCCGACCGCACCCGACTCCACGATTCCACCACCATCTGGGCCTAGCTCGACCCGACTCATCACTGACTCGTGCCGAACCCGGACGCCGATCTCTCCCCCAGGATCGCATCGCCAGTGTTTAATTACCCCGTCAAGCCCAGGCCGCCCCGTTCGTGTTGAAACGCGTCCGACCCTGCCGTCCTGCAACTCGCTGCACCTCGCGCGAGTCATCCAGCGGTCGTGAGCAGTGCGAGCAGTGCGATTCTCTGCCGAGATCCTCGCACCTGCTACCCTCAGCCACCTCCGAGGCCCCGTCTTCCGCGTCACGCAAACTCGGCGCTACCGACCCACTTTTCCCGAGATCGCCACTGCCCCGGCCCAGCTGCCTGCTGCGCTATCGGTTTTGCTGGTAGCTTGGCATCTGCCTCTCGTGTGGGGGACCCGGAAAAGACAGCTTGCACCCGCAACTGTTAAAACCAGAGGCTGCAGTTTTTTTTTTTTTGCAGCTCCTTTCGAGACCGACTCGACTCTCCTGCCGCTTTCTGCTTCCGGCTTCTGCCCGAGGCACTTCTTCGCCCGCCCGGACTTGTCCGTCAGGTGTTCCCGGCTCCCTCACCAGCCATTGGCCAGGGCCCGTCTTGGCACGCTTGCCGTCCGATTCCAGCCAGCGCTCGCCAAAAGCCTGGAACCCGCTGATCGCGCAACCCCAGCGGCGACCGACACAGCGGGCCACCACAACACTGCCAGATTGACAGTGCCGACCCCTGCACCCCTGCACCCCCCTGTCCGCCTGGGCCGACCGCTCAGCCTCGTGGACAGTGCACGTCACCCCCTCTTTTTGGCGGAAAAGCCACTGAGACACGCATCAACGGGTCTGCCCACTCTGCCTGCAGAGGACGCCCATTTCAGGGACCCACGCTGGAACAACAGCTGTCTGTTCAGCCTTTTCGCCCGCGCTGCCGAGCCCGCCGATTCGGCCGCCTCCCAGCATTTTCCACGCATTGCCCACATGAGCATCGCCGCAGGGCATCTCGTGTAAAGCCCATCACTTGTTGATGCACACACCCTGGTGCACATCCTTTTGCTCCCCCTGGCTCTCCACAAGTCCCCCTTTTGGCATTCCCTATAACTCTTGGGCTTTCGTCATCCCAACTCTCCTTTAATCCTCCTTCACTCGACACTAACACGGGAGAGAAGCAAGTCGGGCACTTGTCCTTCTCCACACACACAACACTACACCGCTACCCCTGACACAGTGGAGCAACACACAACAACACCAACACTTAACTAACCTCGACAACCCCCCACACTTACACACCGAGTCACACACCACCCCACCGCACATTATGGACTCACTACCAACGCTCAGCCAAGCTGAGCTCAACGCTGCAGCCCTCGAGGCGTTTGTTTACCAGCCCGTCGACAAGGCGATGATCAGGTACCTGGCCAAGGCCGCCGCCAACGTTATCCAGTGCGACCCCAGCATGATGCCCCCGCAAGCACAAGCCGCCCGGCCACGGCAGCCCTCGCCGCCGCGGGAGCCGTCGCCGCGGGCGGTCAAGAGCAGCGACGGGGCTCTCCCGTCCATGGAGGAGTTCATCACGCAGCTGGTCATCTCGTCCAACGTGCAAGTACCCACGCTCATGTCGTCGCTGGTCTACCTGCGCCGCCTCAAGTCGCGCCTCCAGCCCATGGCCAAGGGCCTCCGCTGCACCACCCACCGCATCTTCTTGGCGTCGCTCATCCTCGCCGCCAAGTACCTCAACGACAGCAGCCCCAAGAACAAGCACTGGGCCAGCTACAGCATCGTCTCGACCAACGTCTACCACTTCGGCTTCAGCCGCACCGAAGTCAACCTCATGGAGAAGCAGCTCCTCTTTCTGCTGGACTGGGACCTGCGCATCAGCGAGGCCGACCTCTACCACGAGCTCGAGCCCTTCCTCGCCCCGCTCCGCGCCGACATCGAGGCCCGCCACCTCCGCCGCATGCGCCGGAAGCACGAGCAGGAGCTCCGCGAGCGCCAGCTGCAGGAGGAGCGCCTCGCCCGCCAGCGCGAGCGCGAGGAGGAAGCCCAGCTCTGGCGCGCCCTCGCCCAGCC
>Ga0247823_10004241_pt1 | contig 11513 bp, 4 predicted proteins | sample 13C_PalmiticAcid_2_FD_192426 | JGI IMG/M metagenome (GOLD analysis project Ga0247823, IMG submission 192426) | Soil microbial communities from agricultural site in Penn Yan, New York, United States - 13C_PalmiticAcid_Day30 | ecosystem: Environmental > Terrestrial > Soil > Agricultural land...
CTGTAAGGCGAAGACGCTGCTGTTGCTCGCCATACTCGACCGATTGGGCATCGAGGCACGACCTGCGCTTGTCCATTCGACGCTCGGAGACCTGCTGCGCGACCGGTTGCCGACACTCGGCGCCTTCGATCATGTCATCGTCGACGCCAAGATCGAGGATACCGTTTATTGGCTCGACGGCACGACCGCAGGTACGCATATCGAGGATCTGGCCGACGTGCCGCCCTTCAGCTTCACGCTGCCGTTGACAAGCGAGGGTCACGATATCGCCGCGCTGCCGCAGCGGCGCCCCGCCCGGCCGCAGATGGCGGTCGCGATCGATTACGACCAGTCGGCAGGCACCGCCTTTCCGCCGCTCTTCGATCTCACCTTCACGGTCCGCGGTGCGATGGCGGCGCCGCTGGCGACTGTGAAGGCGCAGGCCAAGCCCGATCAGCTTCGCGAGCTCGCGCAGCGTGCGCTTGGCGAGTTCGTCAACAATGGCGTGATCTACAGCCGCTCGATCGAGGTCGACGAAAAGAAAGGCCTCGCCACGATCCGCGCCAAGGGCATCGGCAATCTACCCTGGAATCGCAGCGAGGAGCAGCCCTATCTTCCGATCAAGGGGATAGTCGGGGACTTCAAGGTCGATATCGATCGGGCGCGTCCCGCCTGGCGCGACATCCCGGTCGCCACCGGTAATCCGATGACGATGGAGTATCGGTTCGGCCTGACGTTGCCGCGTGATGCCGCCTTCACGGCCGAAGGCGAAGCGCGGACCGACCGCGAGATCGCCGGGTTCGTCATAAGGCGCGACGCACGTCTCAACGGCAATCGGCTCGAAGACCTCGAGAGCCTGTGGACGAAGGGCGTCGAGTTGCCCGCCAACGCGCTTCCCGGCGCTCGCGCGCAGGCGGCAGCGATCAAGAAAAGCGAATTTCGGGTACGCGCGCCGGCAGGCTATCCATCGCGGGTCGAGGAAATCGCCAACGCTCGCGCGGGGAAGCGTCTCGCCCCACTTCTCGCCGCCTACCAGAAGGCGATCGACGACAATCCCGACGACGCGAGCAATTATCTGAACCGCGCGGCCTTCAACAGCGGCATCTTCGACTATAAGGCAGCGATCGCCGACTATGACGCCGCAATCGCGCGCGCGCCCACCGCGAGCAACTATCAACGGCGCGCCTGGCTGAAGGCTATGCTCGGCGACAATGCTCCGGCGCTCGCCGACATCGAGGAGGCGCTGGCGCTCGATCCTGGATCGGTGGAGGCGTTGGCACAGAAGGTGGGACTGCTCACCGAGCTGGGCCGTACCGACGACGCCCTCGCGCTGGCCGACGAGCAGATGGCAAGTGCGAAGGACAAGCGCGACTGGGTCGGCCTTAAGGTCAACGCGCTCGGCAAGGCAGGTCGCGCCAACGAAGGCGCGGCGCTACTCGCCGAAGCGCTCGCCGAGCGGCCCGGCGACCCTCGTCTGCTTAACGAGATGTGCTGGCTCCGCGGAACGCGCGAGATCCAGCTCGACGTCGCGCTCAAGGATTGCACTCGCGCGATCGAGCTTAGCGAAAATGCCGCTGCTGTGCTCGACAGCCGGGCGATGATCTATTTCAGGCTCGGCCGGGCCGATGAAGCGCGCGCCGATCTGGATGCCGCACTGAAGCTAAGCCCTGGCGAGCCCGGCTCGCTCTATATGCGCGGAATCATCCGTGGTCGTAGCGACGACAAGGTCGGTGCGCTCGCCGACCTCGCGCTCGCCCGGCTTCAGAACGGCGAGATCGACAAGACCTATGCGGAATACGGGATCAAGCCATAGCATCGATCGCCCCTCTGCGAGGCGCGGTCCGACCTGATCTCCGGGATTTTGCGTTGCCGGGGCAAGAACTTCGCGGATTCCGGTGAAGGGACGGCCCTACAGCCGACTGGCGGCTCTCGGACGCAAATAGGGGAACGGACGGAGCATCGAACCCCGTCCGCCGATCTGATCGATCTCACCGGCGATAGTCGCGCGGTCATCTCGGTCGGCTCATCGACGCGGCCGCGATACTTCGCGGCATAACGCGGGAGTAGCAACCCTGCCATGGCGCCGTCCGGAGCGTGTTCGATCAGGCTATTTTGCTTTGGCGCGGCCGCGCGCGGCTGGCTTCCGGCCGCCGCCGCGTCCCTTGGTTCCGAGGCCGATCGCCTTTGCGAGAGTGCGGCGCGTCTCGGCGTAGTTGGGCGCGACCATCGGATAGTCTTTGGGCAGGTTCCATTTCGTCCGATAGTCGTCAGGTGTCATGTTGTACGCCGTCATTAAGTGGCGGCGGAGCATCTTGAGCTTTTTGCCGTCCTCAAGACAGACAATATAATCGGGCTTCACCGAGGCGCGGATTGAGACGGCGGGTTCCTGTTTGACTTCGGGGGCTTCGGTGGTGCCAAGACCCGCAAGCGCATCGTGCACAGAGCGGATGATCAGCGGGAAGTCCGATATGGCAACGCTGTTGTTACTGACAAGCGCGGCAACAATGTCCGCAGTCAGTGTGACAAGCGTTTCGGAATCTTCCATGCACATTTCCCTTCGAAAGCTAAGCTGTCTCACCAGGCCTCTAGCAGGGCAATGTGCTCGGAACAAATGGCAAGAACAGCGCCTATCCGCGACGTAAAAGATAGGCAGACATTGGCCGATAGCTGCCCGTCGGCTATTGGTTAAGGGTTCTGCAAATGCGGACATTCGAGGAGTCCACATTAGCACCCAGCTCAAAGCAAAGTTCCCCGACCAGCATGGAGCCGGTCGGGGCACGATGTAAATCTAGTTCATCGCGTGAATGCGGATGACCGCTTGGGTGCGGGCATCGATCTGATAAATCTGGCGCCCGTCCGAGCGATAATAGGAACGATCCGTATCGCGGTACCGATCGCGATACTCATAGGGGACGCCATACAGGTCCGAAGGCGCCCGCTGGCCGACCTCCAGCCTGCCGGAGTTTCTTCCAAGCACACCGTCGATCACGCCGCCAAGCCCGCCGCGCTGTTGAGGTTCCCGGTACCTGTCGTCCCGGTCGTCGTCCCGGCGATCGCCACGATCATAGTCCCGGTCGTCGTAGCGGTCATCGTCACGCCCGTTGTCGCGATCCCATGCTTCATAGCGTCCGCTCGCGCCGTTATCCGCTCGGCGGACATCCTGGCGGAGCGAGCGCAGGCGTATTTGGAGTTCCTGCCGCTCCTGATTGTTCAGCCCGTTGCGGCTGTAGCGGCGCTCCAACTGGTTCAACGACCGGAGTCCCGACCAAAGCGGCGCAGCTTCTTGACGGCTGATCGCCCCGGACTGCACGCCAGCCTGAATTCGTTCGCGCAGCTGCTCGATGCGCGCCGAGATATTGCCGCGACCACTGCGGTCGTCATCCCCATAGATTCCGTCACGGTCTGGATAACCGCTGTTTGGATTCTGTGCGGCGGCGGGTCCTGTTATCGCTGCGGCAGAAACGGCCAAGCCTAATAGAAGAGTTTTCATGTGATTTCTCCATTCGGCCCCCCAGCTTGCTGTCCATAAGCGCCCCGGCTGGTGTCAGGGGACTGAACGGCGGCGTCAGGCGATGTTCAGTGGCTTTCCGAGAAAAACAAGGAGGCGGCGCCGTCGGGGCGACGGAGCTCTTTTGCGATAACGAGCAATATCTATTCCGCTCATGAAAACAGCGCTGTTGGCCGCTTGCGGACAGGCCGCTTTTTGGCAAGAAATTGAAAGAAACGGACATTCGCGGGGGACTGCTCGGCTACCTTTCAAACAGAAGCATCGAACACCGACGCTTGCAGCGCCGCAAGATTGCCTCATAATATCAATATTAAAACGAGGCTCGCACTCTCTGATTTACGCCGCGAGCTGTGCCAGACGCTCTGACGACGGACCATATCCATGTTGATGCAAAGCAAATCCCCATCAAGCCCGCCGAAGGCCCGATTCAATCCGCGCCGCTTCCTCTTTCTGGCGGCGCTGTGGATGACGATAGGGGCATTTGTCGGCTTCATCGTTGCCGGCGCGAACGGGGTTGCACCCGATTCATGGATACCATTCGTGGTGATCGGATTCATCGCGGCAAGCTTCCTGTTCACCGGCGTGTTCGTGACGAGCATATCGCGCAATCTGAAACCGATGCTCGAGTCCGCACAGAGCGGCATCGCGAACCGGATTCTCGAATCTGCCGAGGGCGGAATTTCGCCTGGCAGGCGCGTGTTGGCGCGCGTCGGCAAGCTTGAAGAGGCAGGGCTGACGGTTTCGAACTTCAATCACATGTTCATTTTCACGCTGACGGTGTTTCCGGAACATGGCGCCCCCTACGAAACGGTAATCCGCCAGTTTATCACTATGGGCGAGCTTCCCAATTTCTACACCGGACGCTTTGTCGTGTTTGTCGAGGATCCGGAGAGCCCCGGCTATGGGATCATCGACAAAGACCCGCCCGAGGATTGGCAGCAAAAAGCCGCCGAGCCGCCCCCCGCCTACAAGACGCAAAAAGCCGAGAAATCGTATCCCGACAAAGGCACGGGGTTCTTCGGCGGCGAACTGCGTCTGTCTGCCCGGATGTCACCGTTGCGGTTAACCGCCAATTTGATCGCAACTTTGGGCTTCCTTGTGCTTGGGTTTTTGGCTCCCTTCGCCCTCGTGACGGGCGGGATCGAGACGGTGGCGACCTTCGTGCAGGATCTGCCGAAAACGATCACCGGGCGCGACGAGGGAAATTTCGATAAGGAGAAGCTCCACAAGGCATATGATCGTGCAATAGCCTATGCTGGCAACCGGAAAATCTATCGCATGAATATCTACAAGGACTATGTGAAGCTGACGATCGAAAATCCGTCCCAGGAAAATGCCTATGACGACGTCACCATGCGCGGCGCAGTCGTGGATTCCCGGCCGGACGGGACCAGTGCTTCGATCAAGCCCGAGGAGACTTTCCGCGTCTCCGATACGAATTTCGCGGCGCTCGAACATGCGCTGGGCGATACGCTGATGCACGAAGACAAAAATCAGCTTTCTTATATCGGGTTCCGCAATCGATCGGCAATCTCGACAATAAGGATTAATGGCACATCCGGCATCACGATAGACGAGAGGAAATTCATTGTTCTCACAGTTGGGTTTAACAGCGATTATGGATCGACCTCCCGAACATATGATGTCGCGACCGGACAGTTTTTGAATTAAATCCGACAGTCATTATGCCCTTGAAGATGCGCATGCACGTCAGCATCGATCGTCATGTTGATGCCTCTGCTACCGATGCCGACGGCATGCATGACTGGCACTATGAGTATGACGTCTATCGGTTCTCACAAGGCTGGAGAAGCTTCGTCGCTCGGGCGTATACGGACGAACCCGGGAAAGCGGCATTCTTGTCGCGCGAAGTGAAGGTTTTTGGCTTTTACCGACATCGACTTCTCAGCTCCGCGGACCTCACATCATCGCTATTCGTAGCCGCGGTGGCGCATTTGCGCGGTCTCGGCGTGACCTCATTCGATCGATTGACCAACACCGGCTATGTGTCGATTAAAGATACAGATTTGGGCGGTGCGACCGAATAGCTGTGGGGCCTTCGCCGGTCCAAGCTTTGAAAAATGACCCGGCCGCCGAGGCGGTGGAGGCTGAATGACGATATCGGGCAGAGTTGGTAGAAGGCCAGCGACAAGCTCTCAATGTAGGCGTTATAACTAAGCCAATCTAATGGGAGGTCCGCTTTCCGGTATTCGCGCCGAGAAGCGGCTATCCGCAAAACACGCCGTTGCGAACATTCCAGCTGCATCGAGCGCGCCAGCTTGCCCTACCGCCGGATCTGGCCGTTTCCAGACAGTCCGCAGTTATTCGAAAACCGGCAAAAGCGGACATTGTTCGTGCGAACGATAGGCCGTAGCCGCCGTTCTGACCCGCTCGCTTAGCCGCTCGTCCGCATAGCCAACTAGAAGCGCACCCGGAACCCCGCAGTGCCCTTCAGATTATAGCCAGCACCGAAGTCGGCGATCGCCGTATCGCCCGACACCTCAGTATAGAGGGTGAACCGGTCGTCGCCCCAGCTGTAGCTGCCGCCAAGCCCCAGTTCGCCCGAGACGCGGTGATCGCGGTTGACGATCGGCGTGCCGGACACATCGGCAACCGCGCCATCGAGCCATTCGTAGCTGAGGTTGATCACGCTATAGAGGCGCGTGCGGCGGGTATCGCCCGCGCGGCCCTTCCAGCTCGTCTGATGGTCGATCGCCAAGCCCCAGCGGGTCTTCAGGCTTTCGCTCTGCGCCGCCGATACCGCCGCGTCGGCCGGGTCGGCGAAGCGATCGAAGTCGACCTTGGCATAGCTCATCTGGACCTGCGGCGTGATCGAGAGATTCCGCCCGATCGACGTCTGCTTGCCGACTTCGAGGCTGAAGGCCTGGCCCTCACCCTTGTTACCTTGGGCGAGCGATCCGAGGATGTTCGATTCCAGGTCGCTATCGAACCAGCTGAGCTTGACCTGACCGTCGACGTAAAAGCCCTTCGGCCCGTACCAGGTCATCGTTGCGCCGACGCCATAGCCCTGCGTGTCGATGGTGCCGTTGCCGAAGATCGAGGTCACGGCGCTGTCGGCCTTGCCATAATGCGCGTTCAGCCCGCCGACGAGCGCGGCGCCGTCGCTACGCTGCGTTAGCGTCGCATCGAGCCCGAGCTGTGCCTGCCACTGGTCGACCTTACGGTCCGCGCCGCTCGTCGAGACGAGCGCGTCCGGACGCTGGCGTTCGGATTCGAACCGGCCCCACAGGCCCGCACCGGCGATCGGCGACGCGGCCCACGACCGGTTGCCGACGCGCTGTTGCAAGGTCGGCAGCCGGTTCAGCGACTGCAGCGCGCCGACATAGGCCTCGTAAACCGGAACGCCCGGCTGATAGAGCGGACCTTGGGGATTGCCGGCCCCATCGAGCCGCGCCGAGCGCAGATACCAGTCGCCGTCCTGCGGCGTCGACACGCCGTTCTTGAAAAGGCGGTAGCCATAGGCGCCCGCGATTACCGCCTGCTGGCCGTCGAACAGATAGTCGCCGTCGAGCGTGAAATTGCCGTTCGATGCGCCAGCCACGTCGACGATCTTGATGCCCTCGACGGTTTGCGCGCCAAAACCGCCGCGATTGATCACGGTCACCGCAGTTGTCCCGGACGTCGCGCCATTCACCACCAACCGGTCAGCCGCCGAGGCGTCGCCGCCCAGTTCCGCCTCGATCTCGAGCTGCCCGCCGTTGCCGGTGTAATCGCCGGCAATGGTCAGGGTGCCTATGCTGGCGCCGGGAGCGACAACCCCCGTGTTCACTAAGCTGCCGACCCGGCCCGCGCCTTCGAGGCGGCCCGCCGATGCCACCGTTACGGCGCCACCAAGACGTCCCTGCACGGCCAGCGTACCGGCCGTCACGGTCGTCGAACCGCCGAAGCCGCTTCCGTCGCCAAGGATCGAAAGCGTGCCCGCGCCCGTCTTTGTCAGATCGCCGCTGCCGGAGAGCAGGCCGTTGAAGGTGAAGTTCGTCGCGGCAGCCGTTGCGATCGTGCCCAGACCGGCGACTTCAATTGCACGCGCGCTCGTCAAGCTAGCACTCGTCTCCAGCGTGCCGCCTTCGAGCATAACACCGCCGCTCGCGGCGCCGAGATTGGTGTCGCTTGCGATCCGGATCGTTCCGCCGCTGATCCGCGTCCCGCCGGTATAGCTGTTCGCGCCGCCCAGGGTGAGCGTTCCGCCGTCGGTCTTGACGAGTTCCGTATCGCCGCCGAGCACCGAATTGATCGCCGCGGTGTAACCCGCACCAGCCGTGCTGCCGTCGCCGACACGGATCGTGGCTTGCGGACCGGTGAGCATCACGGCGTCGCCGGCGATGACATAACCGTTCGCCGCGAACTGCATGCCGGAGGCCGATACGTCGCCCAGTGCGTTATCGACGGTCACAGTCCCGGCGGTGCCGCCGAAGATCGCGAAAGCGCCGTCGGAATAGGCCGCGTTCACGGCGCCCGATGCGTCGGTCCAGTTGTCGTTGCCGGTGCCGGCCTGCCAGACGCCATTCCCGCCGTTGATTACGCCATTGTTCTTCGGCCCGGCCGCGCCGTCCCAGAAATTGAGCGTCAGCCCGGCCGAATTGACGAGATTGACTTGGCCCGCGATCGAGGTCTGGACATTGGCGTTGGCACCCGCCGGCATGGTGCCGAGCGTGACGCCGTTGTTGGTCAGCGCGCCGCCATAATTGAACATGCGATAGACGCCGACAACGATCGCGCCGCCCGCCGGGACGCCGACGTTGAGCACGCCGTCGAGGACGAGATTGCCGCCGACGTTGACCAAGTCGTTGAGCGCGCCGCCGACAGCGCCGGCCTCGCCGAACTCAAAGTCGAGCTGGGTTCCCGCCGCCAGCGACAGGCCGCCATTGACCGAGAGCGTGCCCGCCGCACCCGCGCCCGGGGCCAGCGTCGTCCCGCTCGCGAAGACGACATCGCCGCCGATCGTGCCGGTGCCGCCCAGCGTCGCGCCGGCCACGACGTTCGTCGCGCCCGTCGCGCCCGCGTAATTGCCGTTGATGAAGAGCGTGCCGGCACCGACGGTCGTCCCGCCGCTATAAGTGCCATTGCCGCCGAGCGCCAGCGTGCCCGCACCCGATTTGACCAGGCTGCCCGCGCCATCGATCGAACCCGTCAGGAGCAAGGTCGTGCCGGCATCGGTCAGGAAGGTTCCGCTGCCGGTCAGGCCGACATCGCGCGCCGACGCAAAGCTCGCCGTGGTTTGCAGCGTGCCGCCGCCGAAACCAAGATCGCCCGCCGCGTCGCCCAGATTGGCGTCACCTGCGATCCGGATTGTGCCGCCGTTGATGAGCGTGCCGCCCGTATAGCTGTTCGTGCCTTCAAGCACGAGCGTGCCCGCATCGGTCTTCACCAACTGCGTCGCCCCGGTCACCTCGGCATCGATCGTGGCGACATAGTTCTGGCCTGCGATCGTGCCGTCGCCGACGCGCAACACCGCCTGCGGGCCGGTAAGGGTCAGCGCCTGACCGGTGATCCGGTAGCCGTCGGCCGCGAACTGGAGACCCGTTGCGCTGACCGCGCCCAGGCTGTTGTCGATCGTGACAGTTCCCGCCGCGCCCGAGAAAATGGCGAAGGCACCATTGTCATAGCCCGCATTCACGGCGCCGCTGATATCGGCCCAATTGTCGTTGCCGGTGCTGTTCTGCCAGACGCCGTCGCCGCCGTTGACGGCCCCGTTGAACTTCGGCCCCGCCGCGCCGTCCCAGAAGTTGAGCGTCGCCGATCCCTTGTTGATCAGATTAACCTCGCCCGCGATCGCGGTCTGAACCCGGACATTGGCACCCGCCGGCATCGTCCCGAGGGTAAGGCCATTGTCGGTCAGCGCGCCGCCATAATTGGCGATGCGGTAAAGCCCGATATCGAAGGCGCCGCCGGGCGAAACCGCCACGTCGAGCGTGCCGTCGAGGACAAGGTTGCCCCCGACATTGACGACGTCGTTGAGCGGCCCGCCCGGATTGTTCGCCTGGCCGAATTCGAAGCCGAGCGTCGAACCCGCCGCGAGGGCAAGGTTGCCGTTGATGGTGAGCGCGCCCGGTCCGCCCACGCCCGGCGCGAGCGTCGCACCGTCGGCGATCACGACACTGCCGCCAAGGATGCCGGTGCCGCCCAACGTCGCACCCGATGCCACGCTGGTGAGGCCGGTCGCCGCCGACTGGTTGCCATTGACGATCAGCATGCCCGCCAGAATATCGGTCGTGCCGGTATAGCTGTTGGCCCCGCTCAGCGTGAAGGTGCCGGTGCCCTGCTTGATCAGGGCGCCGCCGTTACCGGTGATCGGGCCCGAGAAGACGGTGTCATTCGCGGTGCCAAAGGTAAGCATCTTGCCGCCGAGGAAGGCCGAACCCGCGCCCGAAAGATCGCCGATCGTCGTTCCTGTGGCCGCGATTCCGGCAATGTTGAACAAGCCGCCGGCATTCACCGTCACCGCACCCAGCGAATAGAGCGCGCCGTTGCCGATCAGCTCGAAACTGCCCGCGGCGACCGTGGTGCCGCCGGTATAGCTCGTCGCACCGAAATAACGCACGGCGCCGTTGGGGGCAGCAATGACCACGCTGCCGCCCGTGCCGCCGCCGATGCCGCCGTCCGTAATCGAACCCGCCCAGTCGGTGAAGCTGTTGCCGAACCCGAGCGTCAGCGTCTTGGACCCCAGCGCGATCGTCCCGTCCGCCGCGCCGCCCAGCTGGATGACGCGCGCACCGGTGGTCGTCTGCGAGATGTCGAAGACCGTCCCCGACCCGACGACGAGGTTGCCAGCGCCGATCGTCCCCGCACCCGCCAGCGCCAGCGTGCCGCCGGCGATGACCGTGCGGTTGGCATAGCTATTGGCGCCCGTCAGCGTCAGCGTTCCGGTTCCGCGCTTGTCGACGAAGTTGCCCGCTCCGTTATTCGGGCCGTTGCCGATCACGCCGCCGAGCGTGACATCGAAGCCCTGAACATCGATCGCATTGGAATCATTGCTGCCGAGGAGGATTCCGCGTGTCGAAGTGAAGGACGCGCCGGCTTGCAGCGTCCCGCCCTGAAGCGACAGCACGCCCGCAGCATTGCCTAGACCGGCATCGCTGGACACGCGCACCATGCCGCCGTCGATCAGCGTGCCGCCCGCATAGTTGTTCGTTCCGGTCAGTTCGAGCAGGCCGCTGCCGCGCTTGGTGAGAGAGCCCGTTCCCGAGATCACGCCGTCGAGCAGGATCGTCCCCGACCGGTCGACAACCAGCGCCGCGTTGTTGAGAATATCGCCGCCGATAAGTCCGCTCGCACCGCCGTTGCCGATCTGCAGCGTGCCGCCGGCGATCACCGTGCCGCCCGCGTAGCTGTTCGTTCCGGTCAGCACCAGCGTCCCCGCATCGGTCTTGACCAATCCTGCGGTGCCGGTGAGTTCGGCCGCGATCGTCGCGGTATAGCCCGCGCCCGCAGCGCTGCTGTCGCCGACCTGGATGGTTGCCTGCATCCCTGTCAGCGTTAGCGCATCGCCGGTCAGGACATAGCCGTCGCTCGCGAACTGCATGCCGGACGCAAGGACGGTCCCGCCGCTGTTGTCGATGGTGACGGTGCCGGGCGCCGCCGAGAAGATCGCAAAGCTGTCCTGCGCATAATCGGCATTGAGCGAGCCAGCGACGTCGGTCCAATTGTTCAGACCGCCGCCGATGCGCCAGACGCCGTCGCCGCCGTTCACTGCGCCATTATTCTTGGGGCCGACATTCCCGTCCCAGAAGCTGAGCGTCAGACCCGCGCTGTTGACGAGATTCACCTGCCCCGCGATTGCGGTCTGAACCGAGACCTGTCCGCCGCCCGGCATGCTGCCCAGCGTCAATCCATTGTCGGTCAGCGCCCCGCCATAGTTGAAAACCCGGTAGATGCCGGGGCCGAAATTGCCGGCGCTCGGGACCGACACATTGATCGTCCCGTCGAGCGTCAGGTCACCACCAACGTTGACAAGATCGTTGAGCGCGCCGCCGGCGACATTGGCCTGTCCGCATGAGAAGTCGAG
>Ga0247823_10004242_pt1 | contig 11510 bp, 6 predicted proteins | sample 13C_PalmiticAcid_2_FD_192426 | JGI IMG/M metagenome (GOLD analysis project Ga0247823, IMG submission 192426) | Soil microbial communities from agricultural site in Penn Yan, New York, United States - 13C_PalmiticAcid_Day30 | ecosystem: Environmental > Terrestrial > Soil > Agricultural land...
GGGTTGGTAGGGGTTGTGGAATTGAGGGAGGGTTGGGGTGATTGCTCTGTATCCGTGTCGATGAAGCCAGTGTATATTCTATCTTATCCCGGGTATATTCCCCTAACGCCATGTTCCCAGTCCATTCTTCTCAAGTATACATCATTCGTACACCAGGCAATTCCAGGTATATACCCAACACCACCTAACCGTCAGACCCTCCCTGTCAATCTCGCCTTCTTCGCCTCCTCCTCCCGCACTGCCTCGCTCCGCGCCAAAAAGTCTTGCCTCGCGGCAAACGAGTGCTTCGACTTGCCCGCCAGCTCCAGCTCGTCCTTGATGCCCTCCCTGTCCACGAACCCGGCCCAGTCCATCCTGCTCTTCTCCACCGTGTTCAGCTTCTTGGCCTCGGCCTCCTTGGCCAGCTCACGCGCCCGCAGGCGCTCCGACACGCACAGATTGAGATCGGAGCGCTGTGACAGTCCGTCGGCGGCGACGGGCTCAAAGATGGAGCGGAAGGCTTTCCGGGGCATGCGCTTTTGCGCAGCGGATGAGGACTCATCAGGGGATGCCGAGTCGGGCCCGTTCTGGGCTAGGTAGAGCTTTGCTTCGGCCGAGTCGCGGGCCACCAGCTTCTCCTCAGTGTGGACCTTGCCGGCAAAGTTGTATGTTCGCTTTATGCGGATAAGATTGGGACCGTCGGGCTTGTTGTCGGTGGTTGATTGAGTTACCGAGGCGAGCTTGTCTCCGTTTTGTGGCGGGATTGTTGGTTCGTTCTGGGCCTTACTGGTCGAAGCCTCGCTTGTCATCTGCGCCCATAACGCGTCCACGTCGACGGTAACGGGGCCGTTAGCGGTATCTGCTCGTCGCTCGGCCTTTCTGTCGCGAGTGTCAGTGAGACCGCCTGCAGGAACTGGGCAGCTGGGCTACGTACTCAGCCGCTCGCATCCGCCTCGTCTTGATCAGGCCCCCTTCGCCGCCCTCATCTTCATCCACCTCGTCGCTTTTCTTTTTCGACTTCTTTTGCCTTTTCTTCCCCTTTTCTATTATTGCTTCGTCCCCCGAGTTCTCAAACCCAGCATCCTCCACGCCATCCTCGCCCTGCTGTTTCCGCTTCCCAGACGGGGGTTTCTCAGTATCGGCTGCGTCGTCGTCGTCATCGGAAACGGACGAGTCCTCTGCAACCCCATCGTCGAGGGCAAAGTCGGAGTCTTCTTCCGACACGTAGTCTTCGTCGTGAACTGGCTCTGGAGGCATGGTGACGCAGGGATTGATTTGTTGTTGAGAGGTCGGGAGGTGCTTTGCCGAGATGCTTGGGAAGAAGATAAAAAGTGGGACAGCGACAAGGGTGGCCTGCCAAGCTTGCCCCGCCCCCGCCTCACTTCAAGCTCCGGGACGGCGGAGCTCAGCAAAAGGAGGAAGCGGGAATTCGACAATCTCGATTTGTCAGTGTAAAATGTTTACCTTCTAGGTTATGTTTTGCAAGATGGCTGGTTTGCGTAATGTTGATTCAGCACAGGAATCTTAATCACGGCCTTCTGTAATTAGGTTACCGACCACTTTCAGCGTCCTGACCTTGAATCAAAGCTACAGACAGGACTGAGTCACAAACGCGAGTGCCGATGGCATTTCCAGAGGCCCGGGTTCGGTCTTCCATGGCGCCCAAAGTTCCAGCCAATTTATCCATGACATGACATCAACCCTGTTTCCATCCGGGTCCGCTAACCGGGCTCGCGGGCCCAGAGAGCCGCTATCACGCATCAGGTGGCCCCAAACGGTCCCGTTATCCCCGGGGCCGCATCCGATGTCCAATGGGATGGAGCTGGTTAAACCAGACTGCGTCCCCCGCATCTCGGGGGTACACTAAGCGGGTGGCCCCTATGTGCAACGATCACGGGGCTCTTGAAGGCCCGGGTCGGAGTATCGTCGGACGTCTACGTAGGACGTCTATAAAAAGGACTTGGAAGTTGCCGCTTGAGTCAAGACGAGAAAGCAAGACACATAACGTTGGTGTTACCTCAAATCCTGCAGTTAGTGTTTCTTAGTAAAGCCAAGACTATCACCATGTCGTCCACATCGGTTCTCACTCCAGAGGAGAAGGAGCACTTCCTGACCCATGGCTGGATCAAGTAAGTTCACCAATCCTCGACACCAGACCTACCTCTGATGCCCCCGCCCCCAGAATCCCCAACGCCTTCACCCAGGCCCAAGCCGACAAGATGACCGCCAACGTCTGGACCCGCCTGAACATGGACCCGGACGACCGCTCCACCTGGACGCGTCTGCGCACCAACATGCCGTGGCACAGCACCTTTGACGCAGCCGAGTTTGCCCCGCGCGCCTGGGCCGCCATCTGCGAGCTGTGCGGCGGCGAGGACCGCGTCGACCCAAAGTCCAAGCTGTGGGGCGACGGGCTCATCGTCAACCTGGGCGCCGCCGAGCACGACGGCAAGCCCGTCCCGCCGCAGGACCTGCCCGAGTGGCACGTCGACGGGGACTTCTTCGTCCACTACCTCGACAGCCCCGAGCAGGGCCTGCTGGTGACGCCGCTGTTCACCGACATCGTCCCCAGCGGCGGCGCGACGATGATCTGCCCCGAGGCGATCCCCAAGGTGGCGAGGCACCTGTACGAGCACCCCGAGGGCGTGTCGCCGCGTATGACGCCGCGCGGGGAGCCCGGGTTCACCGAGGAGAAGGATCTCGAGTGGTTCTGCAACACGGCCAAGAGCTGCGACAACTTTGTCGAGGCGACGGGTGAGGTCGGGGACGTCTATCTCATGCACCCGCTCATGCTGCACGCGCCGTCGAGCAATGCGCTGAGGAGGGTGCGCATCATCACGAACCCGCCCGTGTCGTTGCGGGAGCCGCACTGTTTCGACCGGGAGGATGGAAACTATAGTTTGGTAGAGCAGACAACAATGCGCGCGCTGGGTAAGGAGAGATTAGATGGGTGGAAGATTGCGGCGCCTAGGGAGGAAGTTGTTCCTGAGCGGGTGAGGATCCAACAGAGGATGAAGGAGGAGGAGCTGAAGAGGCTCGAGGGACTGAAGGCGAAAGAGGGGCAGCAGGCGATTAGTGCTGCTGCCTAATGTGGGATGGGTGTTGTGTAGATGAGTGTAATAACTTTCGTGGTGTTGACCAGATCAAACAATCCAACTCGCTTTTTGAGAGGGAGACAAGATTTGATGGAAAGTTGATGTTTTGAAATGCAGGTCCACGGGTCCATGGGTCCACGGGTGTTTCGATGAGCCCTCAAGGTTCCCAACGTGCCAAGACAAAGCTTGGGTTGTCCAGTGGGGTGCGGACATGCCAAGACGGTCTTTGCGACTTGCCCGTCTTCGAGCCATCCAAGCTTCTCAATCTCAAACCGACCTCGCTTCTTCGCATCCAACGCGAACAATACCGCCGCAAAGATGAGCGACAGCGACAGCGACGACTACCGCGTGGAGGAGCCTGTCCTTGCGCAGGATGACCCCATGCGTGCCTTCATACCGGCCTCGTTTGGCAAGACATCGAAAGAGGCAAACATTGCTGCCCAGATCGACCAGACGAGGAGACAGGTCGAGAAGCCGGCGCCCCAGAAACAAAAGAAGCCAGCTTCTGACAGCGACGACAGCGACTCCGATGACTCAGAGTCCGATGATGAGGACGAGGCCGAGCGGTTTCCGGTGACACACGAGATGATTCTCAAGACGCACGAGCGCGCAATCACAAGCATCGCCTTGGACCCCGCGGGGTCGCGCATGCTCTCCGGCTCTCTCGACGGCAACGTCAATTTCCACGACTTTGCCTCCATGACGCCCACGACATTGAGGGCCTTCAAGAGCGTCGACCCGTGGGAGACCAAGAAATCAGCGTCGTCCGACTCGCACCCGATCCAGCACATCGAATTCAGCCGGCATTCGGGCAGCGTCTTTCTGTGCGTCACTGCGCACCCCCAGGCCAAGATCCTGTCGAGAGATGGCGGCGTGGTGACCGAGTTTGTCAAGGGCGACATGTACCTGCGGGACATGCACAACACCAAAGGGCATGTTGGGGAGATCACAACGGGGACATGGCACCCCACGGACCAGAACATGTGCGTTACTGCTGGGTCGGACAGCACGCTGAGGATATGGGACATCAACAACAAGAGAAGCCAGAAGGACGTTATTGTCTTCAAGTCGAAGGCCCCTGGTTCAGCAGGCCGCACACGGATGACAGCCGTTGCTTGGGGAGTTTCGTCACAGGGGAGCAGCCCGGTCCTGGTATCGGCTGCGCTGGATGGGTCGCTGGTCATGTACAGCGGCAATGGTCCGTTTACGAGGCCTGCGGCGGAAATCAAAGACGCCCACCGGCCCGATACTTGGACTGGGGGTATCGATATCAGCGCTGACGGCCGGATGGTGGTGACCAGGGGCGGAGACGGCATGATCAAGCTCTGGGACACACGCAAGTTCAAACAACCCCTGGTCAAGATCGAGCACCCCTCGACTTCGGACCGATACCCGATGACCAACATCAAGTACGCGCCCGACTCCCGCTTCATCATCACCGGGTCTGCATCCGGCCACCTGCACATCCTCAACCCCGCCAACCTCCGCCCAGAACACGTCACCCCCATCACACCGGGGGTGCCTCTCATCACGGTAGACTGGCATCCCAAGCTCAACCAGATCCTCACAGGTTCTGCCAACGCCGAGACGCACGTCTTGTACAACCCCTCCCTCTCCACCCGCGGCGCGCTCGAAGTCATGTCGCGCGCCCCCAAGAAGCGCCACGTCGACGACGACCCCTCCTTCACAATGGACCAGAGCAACCTGGGCATCTCGGGCGACGCCATCATCGCGCCGGGCGCGCTTTCGGGCCAGAAGCGCGGCGGCGTGTCCGCCTCGGGCAAGTCGCGCGACCCGTACCGGCCCCAGGTGCAGCAGATCACGCCCTTCATGCGCAGCCAGCCCGACGAGAAGCACATCTCAGAGAATATCCCGCTGAGCCGCATGCTGCACGAGGACCCGCGCGAGGCGCTGCTCAAGTACGCCGAGGTGGCGAAGAAGGATCCGGTGTTTACGGGCGCCTGGGCGACGACGCAGCCGGTTACGCAGTACGCGGAGCTGAGCGATGAGGAGGCCGAGGGGCCGGAGAAGAAGAAGGTCAAGAGGTGATTGTGCGAATTTTTGGGAAAAAAGTGGTTGGCGTCAAGGCGTTTTTGGGTTGGGTATATTAGAGGGCGCTTTCTGTTTCTGTGTTTTGAGAAATGTGAGATACCAGAGCATCGAGACATACGGAAAGTAGTACTCTAGACTGAAAGGAGGGCGGGACAGATCGGTTGATTGGCAAAAGGCTTCTTTTTTGTACAACTACCCGAGCAGGAAAATATCAAAAGCCTGATGAGCAGGAGAGAAAGTACTATCTCGAACACAGTGTTTCGCCCTTCTTGAGTGCTTCAACGCAACCTAGATATTGATGCAGCTGCAGTCTTGACAGCGAGTTGCACCTTATTGGTCAGAGTACGGCAGAGTCTTCCCGCAGTTTTGCCGCATGCATCGTCCCTGGCTCTCCGTCTACAAAGAACTGTGTACAAGGTGCAAACCTCAAAGTAGCATGATACACCCCTTCTCTCACTCATGAGCCGGATTTTGATGAAACTAAGAGTATTCTGATTTCAAATTTTAGGCTTAGTTACTCCTCTCAACTCTTCTACTTTTCTTACCATTTTTTTCTCACACTTTGATCAAACCAGAATATGAACCAATGCGAATGAAGCTGCTTGTCTGAGATCCTGCGGCGCAGGTTTGCTCGAGTGCACAGGCTTTTTTGGCCAGCAGGGGCCCCTGCATAAGCCGTGCTGGAATCTGCGCGTGGAGCCGCGGGCACAGCTTGGACCAGCATCGCCGCGCCATTCAATCTTGTCGGCGCTGCCTCAGACTCTCCATCATTCAAAGGGCGACCGCGCGCATCAAAAAAATCACCAATCTGCCCGCGACGCATCGAGGCCATCTCGAAATCGCCGACCCCCGAACGCGCCAATCCCCGCGCATTCCACCGGGCAACCACTTTGTCCCAGCTGCCTTCGACCGGCTTTCCCTTTTTTCACTACGCCTGTCCGCCTTCTTCTATTTTCATTCCCCCCCTCACAGCACGTCGCCATTCCAGGCGCGGCTGGACACCTCTCCAAACCCACAGCGACCCTGCATCGGTCCCCGCGACGCGACAGCTGCGTGTGCACCCACCCCGGGTCGCTGTCCATCCCCACGCCTGCCTGGCCCTCCCCAGTGTCGCTGCCCTCGCCTCGCTGCTAATATTATTTTCGGACGCGCCACACACTGGCACTCCTCCCTTCGTTTGTCAGTGCGCCCGCGTCGACCGTCCCCATCGGGTTCCACAACCCCTCGACTGCGACTATCGGCTACCAGATATGCGCGGACATTGACGTCGCGATAAGCAATTGACACCCGGCTGGCATACTCGATATTGCTACCGCCACCATGGCTAGTGTGCAGGTACCGCCTGCGGTGCAGCACCCAGGCTCTGCCATCCCGGCAGGCATGACCCAGCAGCAGGCTCAGGAAGTCTATATGGTCCGTCTCACCACCTTCCCTAGCATCTTTACGTTACATGCCTAGCGTTCCCTCGCTCCTGTGTTTGCTAACCCCCCAGTAGAGATTCCAGCAGATGAAGAAGCAGGGCGTTCCCAGCACCGATCCCGAGTTCATCAAGACCCAGTCCATCCTCGCTGCCCTCCAACGCCAGAGCGAACTGCGGAAACTCCAAATGCAACAGCAACAGCAGCTGCAACTGCAGCAGCAGGCACAAGCCATGCAGAATGGCGCGAACGGTGCTGTCAACGGAGCCATGTCTGCTCGTCCCCCACAACCAGCGGCTGCGCAGACAACGATGCCCCCTTCTACGACATCACTGGGGGCGTCTGCCCTGCCTGCGACTGCAAATGCCCCCGCGGCAAATGCTGCTGCTGCTGCGCCCGCACCAAATCAGGCCAGCCAATTTTCACAAGCGCAACTGAACCTGCTATGGACGCAGATCAAGGCTTTTCGGATGCTCGGCAAGAACGCCGGTGTTCCTATCCAGATGCAAAAAGCCATCTTCGAGCACCGGGCACGTCGCCGCGCATCTCTGACGAAACAAGACACACAAACACCGTCCACAAACACGGCGCCAGAGGCGGTGGGACCGGACGGTGTGAAGCCTGGCGCTAACGGAGCGGATGCACAGAGCGAAGCCGCACCGGCCCCGCAAACTAAGGGGTTCAAGACAGTCAAGTCGCCGTACGACGGAGGGCTGGTGCGGAACACCATTTCGTACATGGACCACGGGCGCCGTAAGAATCGTCTCATTATTCCAGGCATCTTTCCGACAGGTATCGACTTCGAGCAGCTGAGAGCCGATCGAGAGAAGATTGTGTTCAATCGCATGAGCGCCAGATACTCGGAGCTGAAGGGGCTTCCCGGCAATCTGGCACATTGGGATGCATCCCAGGATGTCCTCGTCGCTGACGACACGGCGAAGAGGAAAGCCATCATCGAGATGAAGAAGCTGGCTCTGTACTCCAAGCAGCGCGCTCTGAGAGACAGGATCGGAAAGCAGATGATGCACTACGACAACCTTGCCATGACAACCAACCGCGCCATGTATCGCCGCATGAAGAAACAGAACGTCCGGGAAGCTCGCATCACCGAGAAGCTCGAGAAGCAGCAGCGCGACGCGCGCGAGAACCGGGAGCGCAAGAAGCACGGCGATTTCTTGCAAGCCATGCTCAACCACCGCAACGAGGTTCTCAACTCGGGCCAGGCTCAGCGCGGCAAGACGCAGAAACTCAGCCGCCTCATGTACGCCCACCACTTCAACATTGAGAAGGAAGAGCAGAAGAGGATCGAGAGGACTGCCAAGCAGCGTCTGCAGGCGCTCAAGGCCAACGACGAAGAGGCCTACCTCAAGCTGCTCGACCAGGCCAAGGACACCCGTATTACTCATTTGCTTCGCCAGACCGATGGCTTCTTGCACCAGCTTGCGTCCTCCGTCCGTGCTCAGCAGCGCCAGGCTGCCGAGCGCTATGGTGATGACGAGCTTCCCGAGGAGAGCGAGGGCGAGGAAGACGACGAGGAGAGCAGCCGGAAGATTGACTACTACGCCGTGGCTCACCGCATCAAGGAAGAGGTCACCGCGCAGGCCAACATCCTGGTTGGCGGTACCCTGAAGGAGTACCAGATCAAGGGCTTGCAATGGATGTTGTCGCTCTACAACAACAACCTCAACGGTATCCTGGCCGATGAAATGGGTCTCGGCAAGACGATCCAGACCATCTCCCTCATCACCTACCTGATTGAGAAGAAGCATCAGAACGGCCCGTATCTCGTCATTGTTCCGCTCAGCACCCTGACCAACTGGAACTTGGAGTTTGACAAGTGGGCCCCTTCGGTTGCCAAGGTGGTCTACAAGGGTCCTCCCAATGCCAGAAAGTTGCAGCAGGAGAAGATCCGCCAAGGGAGGTTCCAAGTCTTGCTCACCACGTACGAGTACATTATCAAAGACCGGCCGCTGCTGAGCAAGATCAAGTGGTTCCACATGATCATCGATGAGGGTCATCGCATGAAGAACTCCAACTCCAAGCTGAGCGCGACCATTCAGCAATATTACAGCACCCGCTTCCGCCTCATTCTCACCGGTACCCCGCTGCAAAACAACCTTGCGGAGCTGTGGGCCATGCTCAACTTCGTGCTTCCCAACATCTTCAAGTCGGCCAACACGTTCGATGATTGGTTCAACACTCCGTTCGCAAATACGGGTGGCCAAGACAAGATGGAGCTCACGGAAGAAGAACAAATCCTCATCATTCGTCGCTTGCATAAGGTGCTGCGGCCGTTCCTGCTGCGCCGTCTCAAGAAGGATGTCGAGAAGGATCTTCCCGACAAGACGGAGAAGGTCATCAAGTGCAAGTTCTCGGCCCTGCAGGCTCGCCTCTACAAGCAGATGGTTACGCACCAGAAGATTGCCGTTAGTGACGGCAAGGGCGGCAAGACTGGGGCTCGCGGCCTGAGCAACATGATCATGCAGCTCCGGAAGCTCTGCAACCATCCGTTTGTGTTTGACGAAGTCGAGAACCAAATGAACCCGGCCAATATCAGCAACGATATGCTCTGGCGAACGGCCGGCAAGTTTGAGCTGCTCGACAGGATCTTGCCCAAGTACAAGGCGACGGGTCATCGCGTGTTGATGTTCTTCCAGATGACCGCTATCATGGACATCATGGAAGACTTCCTCCGGTTCCGTGGCATCTCGTACCTGCGGTTGGATGGTACTACCAAGTCCGAAGACCGGTCCGACCTACTCCGGGATTTCAACCGGCCCGACTCGCCGTACTTCATGTTCCTCCTGTCCACGCGTGCTGGTGGTCTGGGTCTGAACTTGCAGACGGCCGACACGGTCATCATCTACGACTCCGACTGGAATCCTCACCAGGATTTGCAGGCTCAGGATCGTGCCCATCGTATCGGCCAGAAGAACGAAGTGCGCATTCTCCGGCTGATCAGCTCTGCATCGGTCGAGGAGAAGATTCTCGAGCGCGCCAGGTTCAAGCTCGACATGGACGGCAAGGTCATTCAAGCCGGTCGTTTCGACAACAAGTCGTCGGAAACGGATCGTGACGCCATGCTCCGGACTCTTTTGGAAACTGCCGATATGGCAGAGGCCGGCGAGCAGGAGGAGATGGACGACGAGGAGCTCAACATGATTCTTGCGCGGAGTGATGACGAGCTTGCCGTCTTCCAGAAGCTCGACGACGAGAGGATACGTGATCCCACCTACGGCACAGCCCCTGGCTGCAAGGGGGTTCCGCGCCTCATGGCCGAGAACGAGCTGCCCGACATCTATCTGAACGAGGGCAACCCGGTCGAGGAGGAGGTGGAGACAGTTCTGGGCCGCGGTGCCCGTGAGCGCACCAAGGTTAAGTACGATGACGGGCTCACGGAAGAGCAATGGCTCATGGCCGTGGACGACGACGACGACTCGCCCGAGGCCGCAGCCGCCCGGAAGAATGCCCGCAAGGAGAGGCGCGAGGCGAACAAGCTGAGAAAGTCGGCGCACCTGAACGCGTCCATGGAGAACTCGCCGTCCGCCAGCCGCGCTAGCACCGAGGATGTCGAGACGCCGGTCAAGAAGCGCGGGCGCAAGCCGGGCAGCAAGAACCAGGAGAAGCGCAAGGCGGAAGAGGGCGAGGACGAGCCGCCTGCGAAGAAGCGCCGGGGACCGCAGGGACGTCCCAAGGCCGTCAGCACGAACGGCTCCGGCCTCGCCCCCGACATCCGCGACAAGCTGCAGAAGAGCCTCAAGCGCATCTTTGACGGCCTCATGAACCTCGAGGTGGACGACGAGGAGCCCGAGGAGAAGCCCGACGATAAGGACGACGAGGAAGGGCCGCCGAAGCGCCTCATCATCGGGCCCTTTGTCAAGCTCCCGCCCAAGCGCGACTGGCAGGACTACTACCTCATCATCCTCAACCCGATCTGCATGAACGACATCCAGAAGAGGATCAAGAAGGAGGACTACAACAGCCTGGCCGACCTGCGCAGGGACCTGGACCTCATGGTCAAGAACTGCAGGACCTTCAACGAGGAGAGCAGCGGCATCTGCCAGGACGTGAACCTGCTCGAGGTGAGCCTCACTGTTACCCCCCCGTCCTCCCATCTCATCCCATGCTAACAACAACCAAAGGCTTTCTACAGATCGCAGTTCGAAAAGGAACTCGCCAGCAACCCGGACCTCCGCGCGCTCGAGGACTCTGCCGCAGGCAAGGACGGCTCTATCGCGCCCTCGACGTCGGCGGCGGCCACCGCGGACGGCACGCCCCAGCCTACGCCGAGCGGGCCGCCCACGAGGATCAAGCTGGTCTCGAGCAACGCGTCGGCGGCCGCGTCGGCTGCTAACGGGACCGGCGGCGGCGGTGGTGGAGGCGGGGTCGTGAATGGGGGGAGTAGTGTCGTGGGGAGTGACGAGGAGTAGAGTCTTGGTTTGGCCGGACTGGAGGCGGGCCGGCGGTGAACGAGCCGGGTTTTACCAACCCTGAACTCGAACTCGAGGGTTATTATTGGTGTTTTGTGTATGGTGTATGTATGTGTGATAACGTTAGGCTGGGTTTCTGGGTGGGCGGGGGGCAGCTGGGAGAGCGGAATTATTGGCGTGGCGTTTACTCTTGCTCTTGTTCTTTTTTATCCAACGCCGTTTTTTCTAGTTTAGGATGGATGGATGCTGGCTTGCTGGCTTGGGGAGGAATGAAATTAGGAATGGATGGAATGGAAGGGAACGGAATGGAAAGTTGCGGGTCGGATGGAAGAAGAAGATGGCTTTCTTGTCTTTCTGTTGATGTGTCTGTGTGTGTTTGTGTCTGTGTGCCTGTGGGTGTGGCGGGTTGGGTGGTTGGTTGGTTGTTTTTGTCAAGATAAAGATAAATCGATTCATTGACTGACTAGACTGAGTGGCTGGCTGTGGGTGGTTGGTGTTGTGGTTTGGTGCGCTTGCGTTGGAGGGTTAAGGGGTCG
>Ga0247823_10004243_pt1 | contig 11507 bp, 12 predicted proteins | sample 13C_PalmiticAcid_2_FD_192426 | JGI IMG/M metagenome (GOLD analysis project Ga0247823, IMG submission 192426) | Soil microbial communities from agricultural site in Penn Yan, New York, United States - 13C_PalmiticAcid_Day30 | ecosystem: Environmental > Terrestrial > Soil > Agricultural land...
AGGACATCGGCGATCCGGATCTCGTGATAGCGGCGGCTGAGCACCAGCGAGAAGAACGCCGCCAGCAGATCCTGGTGGGTGCGGCGCCAGCGCGGGTCTTCGCTCGGATCGGTCTGGCTCATGGCGGAATCTTCCCACGAAGGGCGCCGGACATTGCGCCACGAATGTCCGGAAAGCGGCGTGCAGGGACCGCCGGCTTGTCCTTGTTTCCCGGAACCCGGCGATGGCGTTTCAGCGGGAAGGCTTGAATGCGTGGAGCGCACCCCGGATCGAGGGGACATAGATCGTCCCGTCCACATCGACGGTGGTCCCTACCGTGAACATGGATTTTCCGGGGATTGGATTTCTGTCCAGAACTTCACCCGTCCGGGTATCGACGACGACCAGATCCAGTTCACCGCCTCCCCGGGCGACGGTCGCGTAGGCGAGATGGTCCCGCGCCTGGGTCGCGATGCCCCGGTTCTGGAGGTCTTCCCTGCGCCATAGCAGACGGGCGTGATCGCCCAGGTCGCGGATGGCCATGAGGGCCGCATTGCCACCGCCGGCGGGCATGATGATGCCCTCGGGAGAGACGGAAGGACTTCCGCCCGCGGAGTAGCCGATGTCGATGCTCCAGGCGAGTTCACCGGTACCGGCGTCGAGCGCCAGCAGTTTGCCGCCGTTGTCGGTCAGGTAGACCCGCTCGCCGTCGGCGGACAGGCTTGGGCTGGCGGCGCTTCCGCCGGGCAGCGTGTCATTGGTCCAATCGATGACGATGCCCCCGGATTCCGATTCCGGGAGGATCTTCATCGAACGGATACCGGCCACGGGCGCGCCCGGCGTCCAGAAAGTGAAAATGAACCGGCCGGCACGCAGATCGACCGCGGGTGTATTCGCGCTTGGGCATGCCCGGGTTCCCCGCATGCAGGCGAGAGCGCCTTGCGACGCATCGAAGGCGGGCTCCGGAATCAGCGGCAGGGGAGACGTGACGGAGCGTCCGGTATCACGGTCAAGGCGATGGATGACGCCCACATGGGTGATGAAGATGAGATTGCCGTCCGGGGTGAACTGCGCCGAGAGCGGGAAGCCCACGATGTCCGACTTCCAGCGAAGGGTGCCATCGGGCCGGAACGAATGCATCGCGGTTCCGTCCGCGAGATACAGGTTGCCCTTCGCATCCAGCAGTGGCGACGATGCAACGGCGAGCCGGTCCAGTGAAGCCACGCACCACAAGGTCCGGCCTGAGGCGCGATCGAGGGCGTGCAGCCGGCAACCTTCTCCACTGGTGGTGATGTAAAGCCGCCCCTTGCCGTCGCTGGTCGGTCCCAGGTTGATCATCCCGTCGAAGGAACGGGACCACGCGGGCTCCACGCGTGGGGAACCCGCCGTCGGGCTGTAGTCGCTGTTCGACGCATCCGCATGCGTGGCCGACCAACTGCGCGGGTATGCCGATTCGTCTTCGGTGCGGGAGGCGGACAGGGCGACGGCGACGCCAATTGCCTGTGCCAGGATCAATGAAATGAAGAACGGCATGATGGATTCCATGGACGACAGGCGCCGGTCTCGCCGGGGAATGGAAACGGAAAGGCGGCGCGAGCGGAGGCCTGGTCGATGATGCGCTCGATGAATGCATCCACCTGACGCGTGTAGTCGCCCGGCAGGCCGAGCTCCCGGTTGATGGCCATGTGGGAGAGATCCTGCTCCACGACATCGACGCGGGTGCCTGACGTGGAAGCCTTGCGCGCGAATCGCCATGACGGGGGACAGGCATCACGCCTGCGGGTGGAGCACACGATCAGCATCGGTGGCGCGCCCTTGCCCAGCACGTGGTACGGCGATACCGCCTGCCAGAATTCGGGGGAAGCGCCGAACGCCTCGTCATAGAGGGGGAGACGCCGCTTGGACGTCATGATCTCGACGACATCGATGGCGCCGCTATCCAGGGACACGATGCCACGCGGCGGGCGTGCTCCAGCGGAAGCCAGGAACGCGGGATCCGACCCCAGCAGGACGGCCAGATGGGCCCCGGCGGAATGACCCATCAGAATGAATCGATCCGGATCGGCACCCCAGGAAGGTGAAAGCTGCTGCGCCTTCGCGATGGCGCGTGCGACATCCTGCGCCTGGACCAGCGGATCCGCCCTGGGGGCGAGCCGGTAGTCGGTCGATACGATCACGTAGCCTTTCGGAATCCAGTGGAACGCCTTGTTGGAGATCAGGCCCGGGTGATCCTTCCAGCCATTCCGCCATGCGCCGCCATGGACGATGAACAGCACCGGAGCCTTCACCGCGTGCGGCGGAAGATAGACATCGAATCTCTGTTTCCCGTCGTCGCCGTAGGCGATATCGGCAATGACGCGCGTGCCCGTGGGAAGACGCGTCTCCACCGCCTGGCCCGAAAGCGGAAAGAGGGCCAGGAACATCGTGAACAGGCGTGCATGCAATATCGAAAGACGCATGGTCATTCCAGGTTCGATTTCAGCCGCAGGGTGGCCCGGAGTCCACGCGGTTGGCGGGGCGTGAGTTGCACATCGCCCGCGTGTTGCGCCGCGATCCGATCGACGATGGCCAGGCCCAGGCCGGTTCCGCCGCGGGTGGCGTCGTGGACAAATGGCCTGCGGGCATCACGCGAACGCTCGTCCGGGATGCCCGAACCATGATCGGTCACGTCGACGCACCAGGCATCCCCTTCGCGGCGGACCCGCAGGCCATAGGGCCCGGCACCGTGGCGAAGCGCATTGGTCACCAGGTTTTCCACCGCCCGAAACAGGGCTATCGGGCGGCCGCGCAGCCACGCCTGATCGGGAATATCCCGTTGCCAGTCCGCGCCGGAGGCCGCGACGACCTGTCGGCAGATGGACGCGAGATCGACCATGCGGGCGCTTTCGTCCCTGCCATCGCGGGCATAGGTGATGAACTGCCTGAGGATGCCATCCATTTCATCGACGTCCCGGTGCATGCCCGCGCGCAGTTCCGGATCCGCATCCGGTAGAAGCTCCACCGCGTACTGCAGTCGCATCATCGGCGTGCGAAGGTCGTGCGATATGCCGGCGAGCATCAGGTTGCGCTCCTCCATCATCGCGCGGAGGTCGTCGCCGGCCCGGCCGAGCGCCTGAGCGAGCTCGGCGACTTCCCGCGACGCGGTGGACAGCGGCACGCGTGGACATTCACCGCGAACGACGTCGGGCGCGTGCAGCGCGAGGTCGCGCAAGGGGACGACCAGCCGGCGCGCGAAGTATCCGGCCGCCGCCAGCACCGCCAGCGCGCACCCGAGCAGGACCAGGATCGGCAGCCAGCGCACCTCGCCCTGCGCCCGTTCCCGCGCGAACGAAATCCACAGTGGCGATGCGGTCCGCAGCTTGAGCCAGAGGACGGGGCGTCCGCCGGATCCGTCCGCCACCCGTACCTCGCGCGAGACGGCATCCTCCGTGTCCGCGAACGATGCCAGCTCGCGCAGGTAAGGCGCGAGTCCGGGGCGCGAATCCGCGGGTGGCGTGGTCCGGATCCGGAGGCCGGCCACCCGCAGACGGCCCGCCGTGGTTTCGATCGGTTCTTTCCGGGCAAGTGTCTCGACCGTCCTGGCGAAGCCATCCATCACCCGGTAGGACTGCTCCGCCGCCGGCCGGATCCAGAGTTCCCTGACCAGCAGGAAGGTCAGAACGAACGCGCCCAGCAGGCACAGTGAGATGACCGCCACCAGTTGCCCGAAGACCGTCGATGGACCCTTGATGTCCGCGATCATGTTTCCTCCACGGGTGGGACGAACACATAGCCGGCGCCCCATACCGTCTGGATGAGCCGTGGTTGGCGCGGATCTTCCTCGATCAGCTTTCTGAGCCGGACGATGGTGATGTCGATGCTCCTTCCCAGCGCATCCATCCCGCGGCCGCGGGCCAGGCTCATCAGGCGGTCGCGGCTCAGGGTCACGTGGGGATGGCGCGCAAGCACCGAAAGCACCGCATACTCGCCGCCGGTCATCCGCAGGGGCCGCCCGCGGCGATGCAGGGTCCGCATCGCCATATCCAGGGTGAACTCGCCGAACCGCAGGCAACCGGCCTCGGCTGCGGGTGCGCCGGCAATGCGGAAAGAACGGCGCAGCACGCTGCGTATACGCGCGACCAGCTCACGCGGATTGACCGGTTTGGGAATGTAGTCATCGGCACCCATCTCCAGTCCGATGATGCGATCCACGTCATCGCCTTTCGCGGTGAGCATGATCACCGCGGTGGAGTCGCCCTGTGATCGCAGCCGGCGACAGATGGCCAGGCCATCCTCGCCGGGCAGCATGAGGTCGAGTACGACCAGGTCGTAGTGATCACGGCTGAGCGCCATGTCCATCTCCCTGCCATCGGCGACGCCCTTGGCGTGCAGGTCCGATTCGCCGAGATAGCGGCACAGCAGGTCGCGAAGGCGGGCGTCGTCGTCGACGATCAGGACGCGGGGCGGCGTGGCTTCGTTCATGGCGGTCACTATGTCGTCAATGCCGGTCATCGGTGGCGGGACACCGACATCGATTTGTAAGCGGATGTTTCTGGAACGCGCGGGGGAAACAGCGGTTTACACCCGCGCGCGGCGGGACCACCTGAGCGGGACTAGCGTGGACGGGCCGGTATTTCCGGCCAACCCCTACTGCAAAGGAAATCACCATGAGCACAGTCCCTCTCTGGACCAGGATGTTTGTCTTCGCGATTGCCGTCGCCAGCTGCCAATGGGCGGCCGGACGGGAGCGCTTCCGCCATGTGGAGCGGAGTCCGCATGCCGGCGCGATCGAGTCGGGCCGCTCGAACACCCATTTCCAGTCCCGGCACGCCCGGCATTGGCAGGCCGACGCTGATGGAAGCGCGTCCCTGCATCGACAGGGTTCGATGCAGGGATATCGGGGAGGAGCGGGCAGCTACCAGGCATCCCGGCAGCGCGACGAGGCGGGACATGCGAGCCGCCAACGCAACGCTTCGCTGCATGGCCCCAACGGTGCGGGCATCGATCGAACGGGCGCCGTCAGTCGGAATCCGGATGGAAGTGTGTCCGGTGCCCGCTCCACGACCCTCACCACGCCCGATGGCGGCCACTACGACGGTTCGCTCGCATTCTCCAACGGCCAGGTCAGCTACTCCGGAAGCTGCAGCGACAGCGGCGGCCATAACGCCCCGTGCCGCCGGCATTGACCGACGCGACCAACCCTCACCCCTTCATTGACAGGACCCAATCATGAAAATCTTCCATTTCGCCATGCTGGTTTGTGCCTTGCTGGTGTCATCCGGCGCCGATGCCCAGCAGGGACGCGGAGCCCGCAAACAGGCCCTCCAGGAACGCCTGCAATCCGCGGACGCGGATCAGGATGGCTACATCAGCCGCGCGGAGGCGGATGCTTCGTTGCCGAAGCTGGCGGAACATTTCGACCGCATCGATGCGGATCGGGATGACAGGATTTCACGCGAGGAATTGCGTGAGGCCGTCGGGAAACTGGCCGGCAAGCGTCGCGGCGGCTAGCGGCCGCGGGATCGCGAGGGGGCGGATGTGTCCCCTCGCGATCCCGGAACCGAGGCGCGCGGGAAGGAAATGCCGCAGCCGCTAGCCGGCGACCCGGCGGGTTCGATACGGTTGCAACCGGTCCCGCCATGCCACCAGATCCGAAAACTCCCGTGCCAGCCCGTCATCCCGCCAGCAGCGCCGGTGCGCTTCGCCCGGAAACACGGTATCGGCGGCGGGCGCAACCGGATCCAGCAGCGCGCACAGGGTGATGTCGGCGTAGCTGAAGGCGCCCAACACGAATCCCGTACCGGATTCCTGCAATCCGCGCCGCAGCGCGAGCAGCGCGTTCCGGTGATTGCCGGCACCGGAAAGGTGCGCGTACTTGCGCTCGAGTGCATTCACGGCGCGCCGGGTGATTGGCCTGAGCAGGGGCCTGAGTCCGGAAGGGATCCGGGCGAGGGATTCATCGAGCGCAGCGTCGTGCATGGCGATGGTCCGGACGACCCGGGTCCTGGCGGCCGCCAGGCCCATCTCGCTGATGTCGTCCCAGAACTTTATCCGGCGGAAGTCTCCCAGGCGGTCGTCGCCCGAGGCCAGGGCGGCATGCCGGGCGATATCGAACGAGCCGCGCGCGATGCCTTCGCGGGACAGCAGGACAGGCACCGACACCGCTCCGCGCCACTGTCCCAGTTTCATCCTCAACCCGGGTTCGCTGAGAAACGGAGTGTATTCCTGGTAGCGATACGCCATCCCGCAATAGTCGAGCGCCCATCTCGCCTTGCGTGTCCAGGGCGAGAATGCCTCGCCTATCAGCAATGCCATGCGCTCTTCCCGGCAGGCACGTCAATCGATCAATGCCGAATCCAGCGCATGGGCGAAATCCCCCGGCTGGTCGAGCATCACGTAGTGGCGGGCGTCCTTGATCTCGACCAGCCGCGCCTGGCTGCCCGCGTACTGGGCCTGGTATCGGCGGAGCATGTGCCCGGCCGGTGCGCCAAGTGGCGATTGGTCCGCGAAGATGACGGTCGGCGGCGAACGCAGACGACCGATTTCGTTCCTGAGATCGGTGATCGACAGGCTCTCGTACAAGGCCGCGTAGGTCTTGCGATCGCTGCGCATGCCGCCCTGCGCGATCCGGATGGCGACATCCGGACTGCCGACGGCCGACGACGCCTGTTCGCGCATTCGGCTTTCGAAGGCGGCGGCGTCCTGGCCGAGCATGTCCCGCGCTTCCGCGGCGATCCTGCCTCGCAGGTCGTCATCCACGCGGGTGTCGCCGCGATTGGCGGACATGAAGGGAAGCGCATCCACGATCACCAGGCGCTCGACGAGCCGCGGCTGTCGGATCGCAACCAGCATGGATGCCACGCCGCCTGCCGAGTGGCCGATCAGGACAACGGGATGGCGTGCGTTGTGCTGGAGATAGGCCACCAGCGCGTCGGCAAACCCGTCGATGGTGCGCACGCTGGCGACGTCGGCGGAAGCAGACTCCAGTCCGGTCAGCTGGATCCGGTGCACGCGATACCGGCTCGACAGCCGGGTGGCGGTCTCTTCCCAGGAAACATCGCCGCCGGACAGTCCGGGAACGAGCACCAGGTCGACCGTTCCGGTACCCGACCTCTCGGCGGCGATCGGGAGAGAGGCCGGAGGCGACGGCGTTCCGGTCCGGCCCGGCCATGGTGCGAGCAACAGCAACAGGGTGATGGGGAGAAGGCGATGAAGACGGTGCATCAGGACTCTCCGACGGGAATGGCAAGGACGGGATGGCCGTGCGATCGGATCAGGCGGAACCGGCTTCACCCGCCTTCCGGATGCGTTCCTCGAATGGCTGTTCATGCAGGGCTTTCAACGCGCTGCGCAGCACGTCTTCCAGCGAGAGCCCGATGTCCTGGTTGAGACTGGCGGCGGCACGCGCGGTGGTCGCCCAATGCCGCTCGAGAATCGGCAGGCGTGCCTTGGCGTAGGGGGTCAGATGCACGATGCGCTCGCGGCTGTCCTTGCCGGGCTGGAGTTTGACCCATCTGGCACGCACGAGCGCGCTGATGGTCTGGCTGACCGCCGAATGGCTCACCCCCATCCCATCGGCGATGTCCTTGATCCGCGAAGGACCATTCAGGGACAGCGCGCGGATGACCGGGGTGAAACGCGGTTTGTAGTCGAGTCCGGAAGCGCTGTACGCCTCCGCGACCGCCGAGTCCAGCTGATCGATGAGCGTACGCAGCAGCGTGCCCAGTGTCGCGTGTGGTGTTGTCATGCCAGGAAATATATGTTAGCACTTATACATTGTCAAGAACGGTGCGGGAGGAGTGCGGTCATGAGTCAGGCGCTATGGTTGGCGGCCCTGCTGGCGGGCGGTTGTCCCCAGCAGGAAGCCGTGCTGGAACAGATGGCGAAGGTCATCGAGAAGAACTACGTCATCGCTCAGGAGGCCCGGCAGATTGCCGAGAGCGTCCGCGACTGGGCGGGCCGGGGACGCTATGCAGACGCCTGTGGCGACTGGCTCGCTTTCTCCACTCGGCTCAACCGGGATCTCGATGCCTATGACGGACACTTCCATGTGGAGCGGCTGGTCGAGGAAAAAGCCGGCGCCGACGATGACTGGCTGATGGCCTGGCGGGCCGCCGGCGTCCCGACGAACATGGGCGTCCGCGAAGTGAAGGTGCTCGAAGGGAATATCGGTTACCTGCGTCTTGCGTCGTTCTACCCATGGGACATGGCCAAGCCAAAACTCCGCATCGCGCTGGAGCTGCTCAAGGACACGCAGGGACTGGTGCTGGATCTGCGGCACAACGGCGGCGGCGACGCGGATACCGCGAGCCAACTGGTGCGAGCGTTCCTGGATGACGCGGTGCCTTCGGTGCAGGACGTCGAAACACGCGCCGGTCGCCGGCCGGAGCCGCTGCCAGCGCGCGAGCTTCCCGAGTATCACGGCGGTGTGGTGGTGCTGCTGGACCGCCGTTCCGCGTCCGCATCGGAGTACGTCGGCTATTCCCTGCAGGCGGTCAGCAGGGCGGTGGTCATCGGTTCTCGCAGCGCTGGCGCGGCGACATTGCTGGGCGATCCAAAATCACTGCCACATTCATTCCAGGTATTCATTCCGGATGCGCAGCCGGTCAACATGCGAACCGGTGGCAACTGGAACCGGGAAGGCGTGATCCCGGATGTCGGCGGTGGCGATGATCCGATCCATGTGGCACGGCGTGTTCTTGGCGGCGATCTCGAGGTCGGGGAAGCATCCCGGTGAAATGGCGCGAGGCGCGCGAACATCGATGATCATCGTACTCAACGGACCTCTGGGCATAGGCAAGTCGACGCTGGCCGAAGCGCTGTCGGAGCGGCTCGACCGATGCGCCATGCTGGATGGGGACAGCCTTGCCGCCGTCAATCCGCCGCCGCTGGATGCGCTCGAACATCTCCATGCGGCGATCGTCCTGCTGATGGCGCACCACCGGCGATTCGGCTATCGGAACTTCGTGATCAACCATTTGTGGGAGACCGAAACGGATCTCGGCGACTTTCGTCGCCGCCTGGCCGTTCTGGACGATCGCGTGTTCATCTATCGGCTGACGCTGGATCGGGCATCGAACCTGGATCGGATAGCGCGGAGGGCCGGCGCAAGCGCGCTGGACGAGCGGACGTATGAAGCGCGCACCTTCGCCCATGAGTACGACCTCCTGAATCGCGCGCGTGGCGATGAACTGGGCGAGCCTTTCGATGTCTCCGGATCACCTGAACAGCTTGTCGAGACCTTGCTGGAAAGAATCGGATGACGTCGCCTCTGCGTTGAACCGGGCGGAGCCGAAGGACTGGCAAACAGACCCCGGGTCAGGAAAAGCCGGGGAGATGATTCATTCGAGCCATTCGATCACGCTCATCGGCGTCGGCATCACCGGCCGCGCCGGGGCGGGGCCTGGCGATGGCGTCCAGCCCGTGGTTCCGATCCGGGAGGCGTCGTCGAACCCGCCCAGCAAACGGTATTGCGTGAACGTGCAAGCGACTCCCTCGCTCGCCAGTTCCTCGGGACCATCGGTCAGCGCGAAATGAAGCTGAGGATCGGAGGCGCTGCCGCTGAATCCGACTTCCGCGATCTTGTCGCCGGATTTCACGCGCGCGCCGGATTCGACGGTCGCGCTGCCCGGACGCAGATGGCCATAGTGGGCGTAATGTCCGCCCTCAAGCGCGAGGACGATGTGGTTTCCTTCCGAACGGGTTTCATCGGAGAGGCGCGCGCGTTCGGGAAACCGGTCGACGACGCGAACGACCACGCCATCGGCGACGGCCCGTACGGTCTGGCCATGGCTGTACGTTCGCGCCGCCAGGTCTTCCCCGACAGGCGCCTTGCGTCCGGTGGCGTCCAGTTTCACGAAGTCGATCGCATGGCGTCCCGGCGTCCGCAGTCTGCCGCCGAGGGAATAAGCGACACGGCGATGTCCCCGTTCCCAGCGCGGGTCGTGGATGGCGACCCAGGGTCCACCTTTCAGCGGCGGCGCGAGCACCGGTGTTCTGCCGATGATGACCGGCGTGTCGCCGCCTTCGACTTCTCGGGTGACGCCTGCCGTTGTGCCATCGAGGTAACCGATGCGGTGACGCAGGGCGCGGGGCGGGGTTTCCACCAGCGACAGCTCGATGAACACCACGCCGCGGCGCCCCGATGGAATGGCCCGGAACGTCTCGGCTTTCCATTGCATCCCCGAACGATCCAGCCGCTGCTCCAGGTCGGCGCCGTCGTAGGAAGCCAGGACGCGCCCGTCCGCGCCATCCAGCACGTCCACGCGGACCGGCTGCAGATCATGGCGGGTGAAATTGCCCAGCTGGAGTTCGTAGACCAGCCCGATGCCATGGTCCGTGGCGAACGCCATCGGTGCGGCCGGTATCTGGAGGTCGAAGGTTTCTTCCGGGCCGGCCTGTGCGGCGGCGGCGCCGAAAACCAGGATGGCGATGCTCAGGAACATGCGGCGGAACATCATCATGGACTCCGGCGATGTGTGGAACGTGGGGGCAGCGGAGCCGCAGACTACACCGAGCGATGGCAATCCAGGGGAATCCGGGGGCCTGCAGGTCCCGAATGTGGAATGTGCCAGCGACACCGTCGCCCATACCGGTGCCGTGCGCGCGCCGGCGCGCGTTTCATTCTCCCGGCGAGGGCCGGCAGGGCTTCGTGCCGGTCATCTGCTCGCCCACGCAACCCCGATCGTTCACGGCCGGCATGCGGGCCACGGCGTCATGCAGATCCCGCGGGGTGCCGGAGCGGCCGTGCACGCCGACGAGGGTGCGCACGTCGAGCCGGGCGGTGTCGATCAGCGCGATCAGTTCACGGCCCGTCGTGAATGCGACCGGCACGGCGCCGCGCTCCGGGATGTAGAACAGGTCGCCCTGGAACAGGGCGCCGGAGGCGGGATCGAAGCCGACCAGCATGGTGGCCGCGTGATGGCTGGCCAGCGGCAACACCCGGATCCGGCGGTCGCCGAGATCGATCGTTTCGGCCTGCGTCACTTCGCGCACGCGCGCCGGCAGGCGATCGCCCAGTTGCCGGCGCAGCGCGTCGGCGCCGCCGGCGCCGGTGAGCACTTCGGCGTCGCGGTAGGCGGGCAGGCCGGCGACATGATCGCCATGCACGTGCGAAACGACGACATGGCGGATGGGGCGTCCCGGCGCGGTGCGTTCAATGACCGCGCGGACGGTTTCCGCTTCCTCCACGGCGATCGGTGCATCGAACAGCACGATGCCGTTTTCGCCCACGACGAAGCCGGTGTGGTAGCCCGACGGCGCGCCATCGATGCGGTAGGCGCCCGCGCCCAGCGGCGTGGCCCTCAACGGCGACGGCGGATCGGCGGGTCGGTAGCCATCGGGCAGGGACAGCAGCGCGGCGTCGCGATCCTGCGCGGGACGCGCGCGGACCTGTGTCCAGCGTTCCCGTTCGCGGTCGTCGCGGGCATGGACGATGCGGGCCGGAAGCCGAACGCCCTGCCGCGTGCTCCATGCTTCGTAGCGATAGATCTCGGCCCCCTGCCGCGCGCTGGCGAGATCGCCGGAAGCGTCGAACGCCAGGATCACCT
>Ga0247823_10004246_pt1 | contig 11504 bp, 9 predicted proteins | sample 13C_PalmiticAcid_2_FD_192426 | JGI IMG/M metagenome (GOLD analysis project Ga0247823, IMG submission 192426) | Soil microbial communities from agricultural site in Penn Yan, New York, United States - 13C_PalmiticAcid_Day30 | ecosystem: Environmental > Terrestrial > Soil > Agricultural land...
GATCACAGCGGGGTCCGCCGGATCGATCACGATGCTGGAGATGCCGTGGCGGTCAAGGGCGACCGCAAGCGCGCTCCCCACCAGCCCGCCGCCGAGGATAAGGAGGTCTGCCTGGCTCATGCCGCCGCATTACGCCAGCGGCTGCCTTGACGCCAGAGTCCGCAGGGTGGATGAATCCGGCAAAGCGGGACTTTCGAGACATTTTCAGGTGCAATGATGGCGAGCCGGGTGCAGCCGATGCTGTGGCGTGACACGATGAAGGCGGGGGCGAAACGCAGCGGCGCGCTGATCGGCGCGATCGCGCTGTTCGTGCTGACGCTGGCCGCGGTACTCGCTGTTGGCACCTATACCGGCGGCGATCCCTCGCTCAACACCGCGTCGGGCGGCCCGGCGAAGAACTTGCTCGGTGCGCCGGGCGCGTGGCTTGCCGACCTGTTGCTTGCGGTCGGCGGGCTGCCAGTGGTGCTGCTCGCGCCCGTCGGCCTGATCGTCGCGACGCGGCTGTGGAAGGGCAATCCGGTCGGCGCCTGGGGACGCATGCTCGGCGGCGCGGCGCTTGGCGTCGCGCTGATGGGGATGGCGCTGGCGTTCGTGTCGAGCCGATCGGTGCTCGAGCTGCCCGGCGGCTGGGGCGGAGTCGTCGGGCTTTCGGCCGCGAATCTGTTGCGCTGGCTGCTTGGTCTTGCCGGCGAGCCGATGGTGACATTGTGGGGCGGACGCGCGCTTGGCCTGATCGGCGGAATCGCGGGCGTGGTGATCTGGGCGCGCAGCGTGCAGCTCGAGGTCCGGCAGCTTCGCCTGCCGCGCCGCGAGCGGAACGGTGTCGAGAGCGGTGAAGTCGACGAGGGCTTTGACGATGCCGCCGACCTGTTCACCCCCACCGCGACGCCCAAACCCCGCAAAATGGCGCTACCCGATACGCGCCCCGGCCCGGTGATCGCCGATCCCGCGCCGCCGCCCAGCCCGCCCAAGGCCAAGCCGGTGCAGACCAGCCTCGATTTCAAGGGCAGCTACAAGCTTCCGCCGCTCGACCTGCTCAAGCCCGCCCCCAAGAGCGGCAGCGCGGCGATCGACAAGGCGGGGCTGGAGCGTAACGCCCGCCTGCTCGAAAGCGTGCTCGACGATTTCCATGTGAAGGGTCAGATCGTCGAGGTGCGGCCGGGTCCGGTCGTGACGATGTACGAGCTGGAGCCCGCTAGCGGCATCAAGGCGAGCCGGGTGATCCAGCTCGCCGACGATATCGCGCGCAACATGTCGGCGGTGTCGGCGCGCGTCGCGACGATCCCCGGCCGCAGCGTGATTGGCATCGAGCTGCCCAACGCCAAGCGCGAGACGGTGAGCCTGCACGAGCTGGTCGGCAGCGACAGCTTCGAGGATATGGGCGCGCAGCTTCCGATCGTCCTGGGCAAGAACATCGCCGGCGATCCGGTGATCGCGGACCTCGCGCCGATGCCGCATCTGCTGGTCGCGGGCACCACCGGTTCGGGCAAGTCGGTCGGCCTCAACTGTATGATCCTGTCGCTGCTCTATCGGCTGACCCCGGACCAGTGCCGGATGATCATGATCGATCCGAAGATGCTGGAACTCAGCATGTACAAGGACATCCCGCATCTGCTCGCCGACGTGGTGACCGACCCGCCCAAGGCGGTGCGTGCGCTCAAATGGGCGGTTGAGCAGATGGAGGAGCGCTACCGGATGATGGCCTCGGTCAACGTCCGCTCGCTCGGCTCGTTCAACGACAAGGTGCGTCAGGCGCTGGCCAAGGGGCAGAAGCTCGGCCGCAAGGTGCAGGTCGGCTACGACCCCGAGACGCGCCAGCCGCTGTATGAGGAGGAGACGCTCGACCTCAACCCGCTGCCGCAGATCGTGATCATCGTCGACGAGCTCGCCGACCTGATGATGACCGCGGGCAAGGAAGTCGAGTTCCTGATCCAGCGACTCGCGCAAAAGGCGCGCGCCGCGGGCATCCACCTGATCATGGCGACCCAACGCCCCTCGGTCGACGTCATCACCGGCGTGATCAAGGCGAATCTGCCGACGCGAATCAGCTTCCACGTCACGTCGAAGATCGATTCGCGCACGATTCTGGGCGAGCAGGGCGCCGAGCAGCTGCTGGGCAAGGGCGACATGCTCTACATGCCCGGCGGCAAGCAGATCGCCCGCGTCCACGGCCCGTTCGTGAGCGACGAAGAAGTGATGGCGGTCGCCGATCACTGGCGGTCGCAGGGCGCGCCCGATTACATTCAGGCGGTCACTGAAGAACCCGAGGGGGAAGAGTTCGCGCTGGATGGCGCGCCCGACGGCGAGGACAGCCCCGAGGAGCAGCTCTATCGCCGCGCGGTTCAGCTGGTTGCAGAGAGCCAGAAGGCGTCGACCTCGTGGCTGCAGCGCCAGCTGCGCGTCGGCTACAACAGCGCCGCACGCCTGATCGAGCGGATGGAAAAGGACGGTCTTGTCTCACGCCCCGACCATGTCGGGCGCCGCGAGGTGCTGATGGATCAGGACGGACGGCCGCTCTAGAGGCGCTTCCGCCTTTCGTATCGAGCGAAGTCGAGCCACGATGGCTTGGGCAACGCTTCTCGACTTCGCTCGAAGCGAACGGGAAGGAACTAGTCCTCCAGCTCGATCGTGCCGATCATCCAGTCGTGGAACAGCTTGACCGGGCGCTGCTCGAGCGCGCGGGGGCGGCAGACGAACCAGTAGGAATAGGGACTCTTCACCACCGGCTCGAACAGCGTGGCGATGCGCGGATCGTCCTCGGGGACGACATGCGAATCGAGCATGAAGGCGATGCCGACGCCCTGCGCCGCCGCTTCGAGCAGCAGCGAGCCTGAATCGAACAGGTCAACTGCCACCGGCTCGATATCCGGAACCCCGAGCGCGTCGCGCCAGATCTCGAAACTGTCGGCCATGTCGCGATGGACCATTACGGTCATGCCGTCGAGTTGTTCGGGCCGGGTAATCGCGTTCGGCCCCACCACCAGATGCCGCGCCGCAACGAGGCGGATGCGGTTGCGATCCAGCCGGCGGCCGTAGAGCAGCGTATCGATATCGCGCGCGAGCACGATCGCGGCGTCCAGCCCGTCGCCCAAGCGCGACATGCCGTGCCCGCCGGTGTCGATGTCGAGATGAAGTTGCGGATGCATTGCACGCAATGCACCCAGATGCGGGAGCAGCCGTTGCGTCGCAAACAACGCCGGCGTGCCCAGCCGCAGGCGCAGCAGCTCGACCCCGCTGGTCATCCCCTCGATCGCGTCGCTCATCGAATCGAGCGCGGGCGCGATCAGTCCCAGCAGCCGCTCACCCTCGGCATTGAGCTTCATCGATTGGTGGCGCCGCTCGAACAATTGCTTGCCGATAAAGCGCTCCAGCGCCTGCACCCGGCGGCTGAGCGCGGGCGAGGAGAGCGCGAGCTCCTCCGCGGCGGCTTTCACCGAGCCAAGCCTCGCGACCTGGACGAACGCCTCGATGGCGGTGAGGGGTGGCAGCCTTCGCATGTCTTTTTGTGTGGTGCAGCGTATCCGTTTGCAACCGAATATCAGGGTAAGCAGCCTGACAACGGTTACATTGGCAGTAAACCGCGATTGTTACAGATTGCAGAAACTGCAATCATCATACGATCTTTTCGCACTTGCAACATAATTCGCCGCACTGCACATAGGACGTGCCTTTCAGGCATCCTCTCCTAAACCTTTCATGGGCTGGCCCCCTTGGGCCGGCCCTTTTTTTTGCCCGAATCGCTGGCGAAACGGTAGCTTCCCTAGTCCAGGCGGAACTGCGTGCCTATCTGGCGCGCTCACCCCGCTGGGCCGAAAGGACCCGAGGAAGGAGAGCCGATGGCCGATACCGATACCCCGACACGCAAGCTCCAGGTCGCCAATTCGCGCCCCGAGGACAGCGGGCGCGGCCTTGCCCACCTTCCGCGCACGCTGATGACCGAGCTTGGCCTGCAGCAGGGCGATGTCATCGAGATCGTCGGCAAGCGCATCACGCCGGCGCGCGCGGTCTTCCCCTATCCCGAGGATGAGGGGCTGGAGCTGCTGCGCATCGATGGCCTCCAGCGCGCCAATGCCGGGGTCGGTTCGGGCGATTTCGTCGAGATCCGGCGCGGCGAATCGCGTCCCGCAACGCGCGTGGTGTTCGCGCCCGCACGCAAGGATCTGCGGCTCGAAGGCTCGGCCAATGCGCTCAAACGCACCTTTATCGGCCGCCCGCTGGCGCAGGGCGACACCGTCTCGACCGTTGGGCAGCAACGCGTATCGGACATGCCGCCCAACGTGCTCCAGCATCTGCGCGCGCCCGCCTATGCGTTGCAGGAGATTCGCCTGACCGTGGTCTCCGCGACGCCGCGCGGCATCGTCCATATCGACGAGAATACCGAGATCGAGCTGCGCGCCGATTATGAGGAAGCCAAGGAATTCCGCCGCGCCGACGTCACCTATGACGATATCGGCGGCATGGCCGCGACGATCGACCAGCTGCGCGAGATGGTCGAACTGCCGCTGCGTTATCCGGAGCTGTTCCAGCGCCTCGGCGTCGATCCGCCCAAGGGCGTGTTGCTGCATGGCCCGCCCGGCACCGGCAAGACGCGGCTCGCGCGCGCGGTCGCCAACGAATCGGATGCGCAATTCTTCCTGATCAACGGGCCTGAGATCATGGGCTCCGCCTATGGCGAGTCGGAAAAGCGGCTGCGCGAGGTGTTCGAGGAGGCCAATGCCAACGCCCCGGCGATCATCTTCATCGACGAGATCGATTCGATCGCACCCAAGCGCGGCCAGGTGACGGGCGAGGCCGAGAAGCGCCTCGTCGCGCAGTTGCTGACCTTGATGGACGGGCTGGAGGCGCGCGCCAATGTCGTGATCATCGCCGCGACCAACCGCCCCGAAGCGCTCGACGAAGCGCTGCGCCGGCCCGGCCGCTTCGACCGCGAGATCGTGATCGGCGTTCCCGACGAGCGCGGGCGGCGCGAGATCCTCGGCATCCATACCCGTGGCATGCCGCTGGGCGAGCGAGTCGACCTGACCGAGCTCGCGCGCACCACCTTTGGCTTTGTCGGCGCCGACATCGCCGCGCTGGCGCGTGAGGCGGCGATCGAGGCGGTGCGGCGGATCATGCCCAAGCTCAACCTCGAGGAGAAGACGATTCCCGCCGAGGTGCTGGAGACGCTCGCGGTCACGCGTGAGGATTTCGTCGAGGCATTGAAGCGCGTCCAGCCGAGCGCGATGCGCGAAGTGATGGTGCAGAAACCCAATGTCCATTGGGAGGATGTCGGCGGCCTCGACGACGCGCAGATGCGCCTCAAGGAAGGCGTCGAGCTGCCGATGAAGGATCCCGACGCCTTCCGGCGCCTCGGCATCCGCCCCGCCAAGGGCTTTCTGCTCTATGGCCCGCCCGGCACCGGCAAGACGCTGTTGGCGAAGGCCGTGGCGCGCGAGGCGGAGGCGAACTTCATCGCCACCAAATCGTCCGACCTGCTCAGCAAATGGTATGGCGAGAGCGAACAGCAGATCGCCCGACTGTTCGCGCGTGCGCGGCAGGTGGCGCCATGCGTGATCTTCATCGACGAGCTCGATTCGCTGGTACCCGCGCGCGGGTCCGGGATGGGCGAGCCGCAGGTGACCGAGCGGGTGGTCAACACCATCCTTGCCGAGATGGACGGGCTGGAGGAGCTTCAGTCGGTCGTCGTGATCGGCGCGACCAACCGCCCGAACCTGATCGACCCCGCGCTGATGCGGCCGGGCCGGCTCGACGAACTGATCTATGTCGGCGTGCCCGATGCGCCGGGGCGCGAGCGGATCCTCAAGATCCAGACCGGCAAGATGCCGCTGGCGGACGATGTCGACCTCAGCTCGATCGCCGCGCGGACCGACCGCTTCACCGGCGCGGATCTGGAGGATGTGGTGCGCCGCGCCGGCCTCGCTGCGCTGCGCGAATCGATCACCAACCGTCAGGTGACGATGGCGCATTTCGAAGCGGCGCTCGCCGATTCGCGCGCCACCGTGACGCCCGAGATGGAGGCCGAATACGCCCAGCTCGTCGCGCGGATGAAGCAGGATGCGGTGGCGCTCAACCCGATCGGGTTCATTGCTCCGGGGATGCTTCAGAGCCGGACGAAGGACGCAGGCTGAACCATCCGTAGAGGATTAGGCAGGCGAGGGCGGCGGCCGCGGTGAAATAGGGCAGCGGCCGCCACACGCCATAGAGCGCGACGCCGATCGACGGGCCGAGGATGAAAGCGGCGCCATTGATCGACGTCACCTTGCCCGCCACCGATCCCTGCGCCGCCTGCCCCACCGCGAGCGACGAGCCCGCGGTGAATCCCGGGCGCGAGAAGCCGAAGCCGAGCGTCGCGAGCGCGTATCCGGTGGCGATCCCGTAGAGCGAGGTCGCGTTGCCGGTGGCGAATGAGCCGAGCGCGCTCAGCACCAGCCCGATCAGCATCAGCTGGCGCGGGTTGAGGTTGAGCAGCGGGATGATCCCCCATTGCGCGAGCAACGCCGATCCGGCGCCCAGCATCAGCACCAGACCGGTCGCCTCGATCGCCTCGATCGGGGGAACGCCCAGCCGGTCGATGATCAGGAACCCGATCACCTGCCCGGCCATTGCCTGCGCATGGCCGAGGATCAGCCCGCACACCATCCACGCGCGCACGCGGGGATCGAGGAAGCCGATCGGCTCGATCTTGTCGGCGGTCGCCGCCGTGACGCTCGCGCCGCTCGCCTGCCCGCCGATCGAGGGATAGCTCGACGCCGCGCCATGGCTGAACGGCGCGTCGACGTCGCGCGGCAGGAAGCGCGCGACCGTCAGCATCATCGCCAGCGCCGCGACGCTGAAGATCAGCGCGGGGCCGGCAAGGCCGATGGTCGGCCCGCCGCGCCACAAATCACCCACGACCAGATAGGGCGCGATCGCCGGACCGAGGATGGTGCCGAGGCCAAAGGCCGAGCCGAGCAGGGTCAGCGCCTTGGTCCGCTCCTCGCGGCTGGTGCGCGCGGCGACGATCGCCTGAATCGCAGGCGGCGCGGCCGAACCGAACCCGCCATAGATCATCCGCGCCGCGACGAAGAAGGCAAAGGCGGTGACAGGCGCGATCCAGCCGTTGATCCCGGCGGCGAGGAACAGGCCGCAGAAGAACAGCGACGCCGTCAGCCCCATCTGTCCCAGCAGCACCATCTTGCGCCGCCCATGCCGGTCCGAACGGTTGGCCCAGAAGGGCGCGACCAGCGTCCACAGCAACGCCGAGACCGAGAAGGCCGCGGCGACCGCGGCGTCGTGCACGCCGAGCGAGCGTCCGAGCGCGGGGAGTACCGATTGCAATGCGGTGTTGCCCGCGGCGATGGTGAACATCACCAGGAAGAGGATCAGGAAGGTGCGGTCGCGCGAAAAGCTCATACCGTCACGCTCCCCGTTGTGCTCACTGGCGCGACCAGCGATAGCCGCGCTCGACGCGCGTCACCTCCAGCACATACCATTCATACCAGCGTGCGCGGCCCAGATCGCGGATCCGCGCATGTTCGGCATTATCGCGCCAGGCGATCGCACTGGCGTCGTCCGCCCAGTAACTAACCGTGATACCGATACCGCCTGAATCGCGGACACTCTCCACCCCGGCATAGCCCGGCTGCTGCGCGGCGAGCGCGGCCATCGCACCAGCCGCCTCGCCATAGCCCTGATCATCTTCGCCGGTCCGTTGCGAGATGAAGATCACGGCGACCTGGCCTTGGCGAGGATATTCCATGGGTTGCCAAATGAAACGTTTCAGCCCCGTGCGCAACCGTCACGACGCGAAGAACGTTAAGAAGCGCACGTACCTGATGACAGAGCGGGGACAACTGTCCTACAGGAACGTGACACCGACAGAGGGAAGTTGATGAACGGTTCGACCACGTTTGCCCGCGCGAAGCGCAAGCCTTCGCGCCCCCTCTCGCCGCAAGCGATGTTCCTTCAAGGCTTCTTCAAGCATCCGGTGATGGTCGGATCGATCATCCCGTCGTCGGGCAAGCTGATCCGCAAGATGCTGTCGCGCGTGGACTGGGAGAACACCAAGGTATTCGTCGAGTACGGCCCGGGCGTCGGCACCTTCTGCCGCCACATCCTCGATCGGCTGGGTCCGGACGCGAAATATATCGCGATCGACACCAATCCCGATTTCGTCGCCTATCTGCGCGATTCGATCGTCGATCCGCGCTTCTCGGCGATTCACGGTTCAGCCGCGGACGTGAACGCGATCGTCGCCGACCATGGCGCGGAGCATGCCGACTACGTGCTGTCCGGCCTTCCCTTCTCCACCCTGCCGGCAGGCGTGGGTGAGGTGATCGCGCAGGCCACGCAGCGCGTGCTGCGTCCGGGCGGCGCATTTCTGGTCTATCAGTTCAATCCCAACGTCCGCAATTTCCTGACGCCGCACTTCCCGCGCATCGATCACGAGATGGAATGGTGGAACGTGCCGCCCGCACAGCTCTGGTGGGCGTGGAAGGACGAAGCGGCCGATTGACGGCGGCGCTCGCGCGCACCACATCCTCTGTTCATGGAACAGCTCAACCTTGCCGAATCGGAGTGGCGCCAGCGGCTCACACCGGCGCAATATCACGTGCTGCGCGAAGCCGGGACCGAGCGCGCCTTTTCGGGCCACTACACCGATAACAAGGCCGATGGCGTCTATCGCTGTTCGGGATGTCAGCTCGAACTGTTCGACAGCGACGACAAATATGATTCGGGATCGGGCTGGCCGAGCTTCACCCGTCCGGTCGCGCCCGATCACGTCAGCGAACATGGCGATTCGACTCACGGCATGGTCCGTACCGAAGTCCGCTGCGCACGCTGCGACGGGCATCAGGGGCATGTGTTTCCCGATGGACCGCCGCCAACGGGGCTGCGCTATTGCATCAATTCGGTCGCGCTCGAGTTCCGCCCGCGCGGCGAGGCAGACGACGCCTGAGGCCCCGTGATTAATCGACCCATCGATCGTCTTGTGAGCCGCACGGTTCGCCGGTAGGTTCGCGCCACTTCCGATGCCCAAAAAATCCCCCGCCCGCCCCGGCAAGTTCCGCCGCATCCTGAAATGGGTGCTGATCGGTGGCGTCGCGCTCGCGCTCGCCGGCTTCGTCGCAATGCTGATCGCGGTCTATACCGCGCGCGCATCGCTGCCGAGCTTCGACGAGCTCAAATCCTCGCCCAACGGCCAGATGATCCGTGTCCATGCCGCCGACGGCACGGTGATCGTCTCATTGGGGCCGAGCTATGGCGAGTGGATCGAATATTCGAAGATTCCGGCGCCGATGCGCGACGCGATGGTCTCCATCGAGGATCGCCGGTTCCGCTCGCACTGGGGCGTCGATCCGGTCGCGCTGGTGCGCATCACCAAGTTCGCGTTCGACAATCGCGGCACCGACCGCCGCCTGCAGGGCGCTTCGACGATCACCCAACAGGTCGCGCGCACCATCTTCCTGTCGAACAAATATGATGTCGGCCGCAAGCTGCGCGAGATGGTGTTGGCGCTGGCGCTCGAGCGCAAGTTCACCAAGGACCAGATCCTCGAACTGTATCTGAACAAGGTCTATTTCGGCGGCGGCGCGTACGGCATCGACGCCGCAGCGCGCACCTTTTTCGGCCATCCGGCGACCAACCTGACCCTCTCCGAATCCGCCGTCATCGCAGGTCTGGTCAAAGCCCCGTCACGCTATTCGCCCACCGCCGATGCAGAAGCTGCGATCGGCCGCGCCAGCGTGGTGCTCGACGTGATGGTCGAGACGGGCGCGCTGACCCGTTCGCAGGCCGACGCCGCACGCCCGGCCGAGGTCAAACTCGCCGCCGCGCCCAAGCAGAACAGTGTCCGCTATTTCACCGACTGGGCATTGCCCCAGCTCGAAATGCTGATCGACGAGACCGAAGCACCGCTCGACGTGTGGACGACGATCGACCTGCGCATGCAGAACGCCGCGACACAGGCGATTCAGGCCAACACCCCCGCCGGGGCACAGGGGGCGCTGGTCAGCCTCGACCGCGACGGCGCGGTGCGCGCGATGGTGGGCGGGCGCGACTATGTGTCGTCGATCTACAACCGCGCGACCCAAGCGACGCGCCAGCCGGGATCGGCGTTCAAGCTGTTCGTCTATCTCGCCGCGCTCGAGGCGGGGCATAAGCCCGACGATCAGGTGGTCGACGAACAGGTGACAATCGGCGGCTGGAGCCCGCGCAACAATTCGGGCCGCTTCTCGGGCGAGATGTCGCTGCGTTCGGCCTTCGCCTATTCGATCAACACGGTCGCGGCGAAGCTTGGGCAGGAAGTCGGCTTCGGTACGGTGGCGGACATGGCGCGCCGCTTTGGCGTCACCACGCCCATCAACACCCAGCCGGCGATGGTGCTGGGCACCAGCAACGTCCGGCTGATCGACATGACCCGCGCCTTCGCCTCGGTCGCCAACAAGGGCGTGGGCGTCACCCCCTATGCGATCACCCGCGTCACCGCGAATGGTGCGGTGATCTATCAGCATGAGGTGGATACCTCCCGCGTGCTGGTCGCCCCCTATGTTGCGGCACAGATGACCGACCTCATGCAGACCGCCGTCGCCACCGGCAGCGGCAAGGCAGCGCAGATCGGGCGTCCGGTGGCGGGCAAGACCGGCACGACGACCTCGAACAAGGACGGCTGGTTCCTCGGCTTCTCCTCGGGCCTCACCACTGGGGTGTGGATGGGCCGCGACGACGCCAAGCGCGTCGGCGGGCTGCAAGGCGGCACCGCGCCCGCGCGCGCCTTTGCCGCGTTCATGCGCCCCGCGGTCGCCGGCCGCCCGGTCGAGGAATTCGAGACCGAGGTGACACTGCCCGAATGGCAGATCGAACCCGACGACGAAGTCTATGGCGCGCCCGATAACGCCATCTATGTCGATGAGGACGGTAATCCGATCCCGCGCGAGGAGGTCAATCCGGAGGCGGTGCAGGGCGGCAGTACGCCCCAGCCCGAGGATGACGGCACGATCGACCAGGACTGGCTCGACCGGATGACCGGACGCGGCCAGCGCGAGCCGTTACCGCCGCGCCGCGAACCCGCCGACCGCGCACCGCTGCGCGAATCGGGACGCGACGGCGCGCGAGACTCGGGGCGTCCGCTTCAGGAATCGCGGCCGAACGAGTGAAGCCGCATCGCGTTGGCGCGCAGCCAGGCGCGCTCTCGCATCGGATCCTTGCCGTAGATCTGCCGGACCACAGCATGGAAGGCCGGGCTGTGGTTCATGTGCACCCGATGTGCGACCTCATGCGCGACCGTGGCACGGCGCACCGCGGGCGGGGCGAGGATCAGCCTCCAGCTGTAACGGATCACGCCGGATGAAGCGCAGCTGCCCCAGCGCCCTGAAGGATCGCCGATCGCGACGCGGGTGACGGTGACGTCGGCGAGCGCGGCATATTCGGCGGTCTCCGCGCTCAGCGTATCGAGCGCGACCTTGCGCAGCCAGCGCTCGATACGGCGCTCATACCCGTCGCGAGGGCCGCCGGCGATCTTGAGC
>Ga0247823_10004247_pt1 | contig 11502 bp, 7 predicted proteins | sample 13C_PalmiticAcid_2_FD_192426 | JGI IMG/M metagenome (GOLD analysis project Ga0247823, IMG submission 192426) | Soil microbial communities from agricultural site in Penn Yan, New York, United States - 13C_PalmiticAcid_Day30 | ecosystem: Environmental > Terrestrial > Soil > Agricultural land...
GATCTGTTGCGGGGCATCCAGGGACTGCGGCGCCATTGCCGAGGCTTGGCTTTCGCGCCCGCGCTGTTCCAGTTCGGCCAGCCGCCGGCGTGCCTGGGCGACGGTGGCGCGCGGCAGGCCGGCGAGTGCGGCGACCTGAAGGCCGAAGCTGCGATCGGCGGGACCGTCCTTCACCGCGTGCATGAACACCAGCGTGTCGCCGCGGTCGTGATCATGGTGTTCCACCGCGTCGAGATGGACATTGGCGATGCCACTCTCGCCGCCTTCGGAGGAAGCGTCCGCCAGCGCGGTGAGTTCGAAGTAGTGGGTGGCGAACAGGGTGTAGCAGCGGTTCTGGCTGGCCAGGTGGCGGGCGACCGCGTCCGCCAGGGCCAGACCGTCGTAGGTGGAGGTGCCGCGGCCGATCTCATCCATCAGCACCAGCGACTGCGCGGTGGCGTGGTGGAGGATGTAGCTGGTTTCGGCCATCTCGACCATGAAGGTCGACTGGCCGCGCGCCAGGTCGTCGCCGGCGCCGATGCGGGTGAGGATGCGATCGATCGGACCGATCTCCGCGCGCGCCGCCGGCACGAAACTGCCGATGTGTGCGAGCAGCACGATCAGCGCGTTCTGGCGCATGTAGGTCGATTTTCCGCCCATGTTGGGGCCGGTGATGATCAGCATCCGGCGCTGTTCGTCCAGATTCAGATCGTTGGGTTCGAACGGTTCCGCGCGCACCGCCTCGACCACCGGATGGCGTCCGCGTTCGATGCGCAGGCCGGGTTCGGCGACCAGAGCCGGTCGCGACCAGTCCAGCGTCTGCGCGCGTTCGGCGAAACCGGCCAGCACGTCCAGTTCGCTGAGTGCGGCCGCGCAGCGCTTGAGTGGCTCCAGGTTCTGGTTGAGCGCATCCAGCAGGCCTTCGTACAGCGCCTTTTCACGGGCCAGCGAACGTTCCCGCGCCGACAACACCTTGTCCTCGAAGTTCTTCAGCTCCTCGGTGATGTAGCGCTCGGCGTTGGTCAGCGTCTGGCGCCGGGTGTAGTGGACCGGCGCGCGCTCGGACTGACCCTTGCTGATTTCGATGTAATAGCCATGCACGCGGTTGTAGCCGACCTTGAGGGTGGCGATGCCACTGCTTTCCCGTTCGCGTGCTTCCAGCTCGACCAGGAACTGATCCGCATGGGTGCTCAGGCGGCGCAGTTCATCCAGATCGGGATCGAAGCCGTCGGCGATCACGCCGCCGTCGACCAGCTTGAGTGCCGGGTGCGGCGCGACCGCGCGGGCCAGCAGGGTCGCGGTGTCGGTATGTTCGCCCAGTTCGGCGGCCAGTTCGGACAGGCGTGGCGATGCCGCCAGGCGGGTGGGACTGGCGGCATCGCCGGCCAGGGTCTGGCGGATGTCCGGCAGCAGCGCGAGCGCGTCGCGCAGGGTGGACAGGTCGCGGGGACGGGCCGAGCGCAGCGCGACCCGGGTAAGGATGCGTTCCATGTCGCCCAGCGCGCGGAAGCGCTCGCGCAGCGGGGTGTCCAGCCCGTTCTCGATCAGGCTGTCCACCGCCTGATGGCGCTCGCCGACCACGCGCCGGTCGCGCAGCGGGCGATGCAGCCAGCGGCGGAGCAGGCGGCCGCCCATCGGGGAGATGGTGGTGTCGAGCACGCCGAGCAGGGTGTTGCCGGTGTCGCCATCGACGCGGCTGTCCAGCTCCAGATGACGCCGGGTCGCCGCATTCATGGCGATCGCGTCGCCCGCCGATTCGGTGCGGATGGCGCCCAGGTGCGGCAGGCGTTGTTTCTGGGTTTCCTCGACGTAGCCGAGGAGGGCGGCGGCGGCACCGGTCGCCAGCGGCAATTGCTCGATGCCGAAGCCGTTGAGGTCGCGGACCTGGAAGAACTGCAGCAACTGCCGGCGTCCGTTTTCCGGGTCGAACAGCCAGGGCGCGCGCCGACGCAGGCCATGGCGGCCACGCACGAAGTCCGGCCAACCGTCCTCGTCCGCCAGCAGGATCTCGGCGGGCTCCAGGCGCGAGAGTTCCGCCTCCAAGCCATCCTCGCCGTCGACTTCGTTGACCACGAAGCGCCCACCGGCCAGATCCGCCCAGGCCAGGCCGTAGCCCTTGCGGCCACGCGCGATCGCCATCAGCAGGGTGTCGCGGCGTTCGTTGAGCAGGGCTTCGTCGGTGACCGTGCCCGGAGTGACCACCCGCACGACCTTGCGCTCGACCAGCCCCTTGGTCTGGGCCGGATCGCCGATCTGCTCGCAGATCGCCACCGATTCGCCCATCGCCACCAGCCGGGCCAGGTAGCCCTCGTAGGCGTGGTGCGGCACGCCCGCCATCGGGATGGGCGCGCCGGCCGAATTGCCGCGCTGGGTCAGGGTGATGTCCAGCAGCCGCGCGGCCTTGCGGGCGTCGTCGTAGAACAGTTCGTAGAAATCCCCCATCCGGAAGAACAGCAGCAGATCCGGATACTCCGCCTTGGCGGCGAAGAACTGTCTCATCAAGGGGGTGTGTTCCTGCGATTTGTCCTGCTTCATGAGATCTTCTGGAAAGCGCACTGTGGACCTGGGGACCCGGCGCCGCGGGCCAAGTCCATGGGCATGGCGTCGCGGGGGACCGCGCAGTGCCGGGCGAAAGGAATGAACGCGAGTTTATGGGATCGCGCCGGATCAAGGGAGATGACCTCCCGCGCCCGAGACCTCACGGCAGGGACGATGGCAGGTGAGGTCGCCGCCCGACAACACGTCGGATCACGTGATTCGAGGGGTAACGGATGTTGGTTCACATTGGCCCGGAAGCGCGTGCGCGGGACTGGCGGTTGCTACTCTTGTTCACCCATCCCGAGTGCATCGGAATCCAATGTTTCCGGGTCCGTTGCTGGCGGTCTGTTCCGCCGTCGCCGTGTTGCTGGCCTGCGCGCCATCCTGGTCGTCGGACAGTCCGGGCGAAAATCCCGATAACGGAACCCGGCTTGATCAGGACGGGGCGATGGCGGCGTGCCGGGAAGCATCTGGCCCGTTCCTTCGTGCACGCCATCGGGAACCGGATTCCGTGTACTACCAGAGCACCCGATTGACCGATGCGTCCGAACCGGTGGCCATCCCGGACATCGACGCGAACTCGGCATGGACGGTGGCCCTGCCGATGACATTCACCGATCGCGAGGGCCGCCCGCGCGAATTCAGTCTTTTGTGCACGTTCCGGCGCGATGGCGAGTTGCGGATGGATCTGCTGTCGTCCGAACCCTGGCCGGTTCCCGACCGATAGCGGCGCGGGGCGATTCTCCATACTTTCCCGGAAGGGCGGCAGGTCGAATTTTCGCACGATCGTGCTTATTTCCCCGTGCAGGATGCGCTGTCTGCGTATGGGTGCGCTGCAAAATGCTTCGTCGCGGCGAGGGGTGCTAGCTTCCCTCGCACAGGGGGCGCGCCGCGAGCGCGCAAATGAAATCAGCAGTCGCAAGGCAGGTCCGAATATCGCAGTCGATTGATCACATCCGACATGACCCGGGGGAGGGGAACACATGGCCGTTGCCAAACCGCAGCATCGCGCACTCGCGCTCGCCGTTTTCGCCGCACTGTCCGCCAATCTGCAGGCCCAGGAAGCCACGCCATCCCAGACCAGTTCCAAGGAGGAAGCGACCACGCTGGCGACCATGACGGTCACCGCGCAGAAGCGCGAGGAGGCGATGCAGGACGTGCCCATCATGTTGACCGCGCTGCCGGAGCAACTGCTGCAGGACGCCGGCGTTTCCGACATCAAGGATGTGCAGCTGCTGGTGCCGGGCCTGCATGTCAGTTCGACCACCAACGAGTCGCAGACCACCGCGCGCATCCGTGGCGTGGGCACCAATGGCGACAATGCGGGTCTCGAGTCGGCCGTGGGTGTGGTGATCGACGGCGTGTACCGGCCGCGCACGGGTGTCGGCTTCGGCGACCTGGGTGAACTGGAACGCATCGAGGTGCTGAAGGGGCCGCAGGGCACCGTGTTCGGCAAGAACACGTCGGCCGGCGTCATCAACGTCATCACCCGCCGCCCGAGCTACACCCAGAGCGCGGAGGGCGAGCTGACCTTCGGCAACTACGGCGAGTTCGGCATTTCCGGTGGCTACAACGACGCCATCAGCGACCATGCCGCTTTCCGCATCTATGCCGCCAAGCGCACCCGCGATGGCGTGACCGATGTGAATACCGGGACCGGGCCGCGCACCCAGCGTGAGGACAGCAACCGCGATTTCCGCACTCTGCGCGCGCAGTTGCTGTGGGAACCGAACGACGATCTCGACTTCACCTTCATCGCCGACTACACCCGTCGCGACGAGAACTGCTGTGTCGGCGTGACCACCGTGCGTGGTTTGACCGCCAACATCCTCGATGCGCTCGCCGGCGGCGCCGGCCGCGCCGTCATCCCGGTCGCGGATCCCGAGCGGCGATTGGCCTACAGCAACCGAGGCACCGAGCAGAGCGTGCTGGACAAGGGGTTCTCCACCCAGATCGACTGGAACACGCCCTGGTTCAACGGCGCCACGCTCACCTCGATCACCGCGGCCCGCGACTGGCAGTCGGTCAATGCGCTGGACTTCGATTTCAGTGGCGCGGATCTGCTGTACCGGCGCAACAATTTCGACGACTCCTCGACCAAGTTCAAGACCTTCAGCCAGGAACTGCGGTTGACCGGCAGCACGGACAAGCTGGACTGGATGCTGGGTTTCTTCTATTCGGATGAGGATCTGGAGCGCCATGACCAGTACATGATCGGCCGGCACTACGAAGCCTATCTGTCCACCGCGCTGTTGAGCCTGTTCGCGCGCCAACTGGCGCCGCTGGGCATCACCGTCAACACCGCCAATCCGTTCCTGTTCGCTTCGCAGGCGACCGGACGCCCGTTCGGCAGCGTGTTTCCCGGCGAGAGCGAAGGCGCGCACGACACCTACAACCAGAATGCCAGGACCGCGGCGCTGTTCACCAACAACACCTGGCACGCGACCGACCAACTGGCAATCACGCTCGGCCTGCGTTACACCCATGAGAAAAAGGAGCTGGATTCGGTCTACACCAATCCGAACGGCAGCCTGGGTTGCGCAACCGCGCTGATGGGCCCGGCGCAGGTGGTGGGGGCCTTGATGGCACGCGGCATTCCGCAGGCGGTGGCGCAGCAACTGGCGCCGACCGCGATCGGCTACATGTGCCTGCCGTGGGCCAACATCGCCCACAACGGACGGCATACGAAACAGGATCGGTCCGAAAGCGAGTGGTCCGGCACGCTCAAGTTCGCCTACCGCTGGAACGACCACCTGATGACCTACCTGTCCGGTGCGCGCGGCTACAAGGGTGGCGGCTTCAACCTGGATCGCGTGCAATCGAACACGGGTCTGTCCAGCGGCACCGCCGGCATCCTGCCGGTCAGGGACACCTCGTTCCCCGGCGAGTTCGTCGACAGCTATGAGCTCGGTGCCAAGTCGACCTGGCTCGACGGCAACCTGCTGCTCAACGGCACCCTGTTCTACCAGGAGTTCACCGACTTCCAGCTCAACAGTTTCCTCGGCACCAGTTATGTGGTGCGTTCGATTCCCAAGGTCACTTCCCAGGGCATCGACGCCGAAGTGCTGTGGCAGACCGGACTGGATGGCCTGATGCTGCAGGCCGGCCTGACCTACGCGGATACCCGCTACGGCGATGACAAACCCACTTCGGAATTCGTCGCCCCCGGCGGCACCCTGTACAAACTGCCGGGCAACCACATCAGCTTCGCACCGCTGTGGTCGGGTTCCGCTTCGATGACCTACCAGTGGGACTTCGGCAGCAGCCTGATCGGCCGCTTCAACATCGGCGCCAAGTACATCTCCGAGCACAACACCGGTTCGGACATGGACATCGAGAAGATCCAGGAGGGCTACACACTGGTCAACGCCCGCATCGGCTTCGGCGCGAAGAACAAGCGCTGGATGGTGGAGCTGTGGGGACAGAACCTGACCGACGAGACCTACCAGCAGGTCGGCTTCGACGCCCCGTTGCAGAACTTCTCGCCGACGCCGGGGGATCCGACCAACTCGTTCAATGCGTTCCTCGGCGCGCCGCGCACCTACGGTGTGACCCTGCGCGTGACGTACTGAAGCACGGCGACTTCGCTGGCTGGACGCACGCGCCCGCCCGGTTCCGGGTGGGCGCGTGCCGATGGCGGGCAGACAGGGGCGCCGAATTCGGCTAAAACGGGGGCTTCTCCCCCCGAGCCTTGCCGATGTCGACCGTGGCCGCCACTCCTTCCGACGCCGAACTGCGCCAGCAGGCCGAACTGATCGGTGATCGCCTGCGCGCAGAGCACGACCACCTGGTGACCGCGGAAAGTTGTACCGGCGGCTGGATCGCCAAGACGGTGACCGACATCGCCGGTTCCTCGGACTGGTTCGACAGCGGCATGGTGGCGTACAGCTACGAAGCCAAGCAGGCCTTGCTGGGCGTGCGTCCGCAGACCCTGGAAACCCATGGCGCGGTCAGCCGCGAGACCGTCATCGAGATGGTGTCCGGCGCGCTGGTCAATTCCGGCGCGAGCGTGGCCGTGGCGGTGACCGGCATCGCCGGCCCGGGCGGCGGCAGCGAAGGCAAGCCGGTGGGAACGGTCTGGATCGGCTGGAAGCGCCGCGGCGGCTATGCGCGCGCGGAGATCTTTCTGTTCGATGGCGATCGCGATGCGGTCCGGCGCCAGACGGTGGCGGCCGCGCTGCACGGTCTGGAAAGGCTGTGATGGCGCGGGTGGGCAGGGAAGGGTGACGCTGATGTGGGAAACCCTCGGAGCGGTACGCGATCTGGGGCGGTTGCAGGAAATCGCCTCGGTCCTGATCCGCAACGGTTTCGGCGACATGGTCCGCCGCATCGGCCTGGCCGGCGCATTGGAACGAGCCGGACGACTCCTGCATTGGCAGCATGCGGAGGACGCGCTGCGGATGGAGCCGCCCGAGCGCTTGCGTCGCGCGCTGGAAACCCTCGGCCCGACCTTCGTCAAACTCGGACAGGTCCTGGCCACCCGCATCGATCTGCTGCCGCCCGAATGGATAGCGGAACTGAGCCGGCTGCAGAACGCGGTACCGGCGTTGCCCTATGAGGTGATCCGCCCGCAGTTGATCGAGGATCTCGGCGACGCTCCGGAAAACGTCTTCGCCCGGCTGGATCCGGAACCGCTTGCGGCCGCTTCGCTGGCGCAGGCGCATCGCGCCTGGCTGGATGACGGCCGCGCGGTGGTATTGAAGGTGCGTCGGCCCGGCATCCGCGAAGTGGTCGAGGCGGATCTGCGCCTGCTGGCGCGATTGGCCGAGATCATCGAGGCGCAGGTACCGGATCTGCGCCGCTACCACCCCGTCGGCATCGCCCGGCAGTTCGCCGCCTCGTTGCGCGCGGAGCTTGATTTCGCCGGCGAATGCCGCAACGCCGAGCGCATCGCCCTCAATTTCCAGAATCATCCCGAGGTGATGATTCCCGCGGTGCACTGGCAATGGACCAGCGAGCGCCTGAGCGTGCAGGACTGGGTGGACGGCATTCCCGGTTGCGATCTGGCGGCGGTGGACGCGGCCGGACTGGATCGCCACGCACTCGCCCGCACCGGTGCGGCGATCGTGCTGAAGATGGTGCTGGTGGATGGCCTGTTCCATGCCGATCCGCATCCGGGCAACATCTTCTACCTGCGCGATGGACGCATCGGGCTGATCGATTTCGGCATGGTCGGCTGGGTGTCCGAGCAGCGCCGTTTCCAGGTGGCGCGCCTGCTCAACGGACTGGTCGGCGAGGACCCGGAAGCCGTCACCGACATCCTGCTCGACTGGACCGAGGGCGATGCTTCGGTCGATGAAACGCGCCTGCAGGCCGACGTCGGCGTGTTCACCGATCGCTATCGCGGCGTGCCACTGAAGCAGTTGCGGATGGGGGCCATGCTCACCGACGTGGCCGCGCTGCTGCGCCGGCATGGATTGAGCCTGCCGCCGGATCTGGCGCTGATGATCAAGGCCTTCCTGACCCTGGAGGGACTGGGACGGCAGTTGGATCCGGACTTCGACATGGCCAGCGAGGCGCGCCCCTACCTGGAACGCGCCATCCTGGATCGCTATTCGCCGCGCGCGGTCGCCCGCCGTGGCCGGCGCAGCCTGTCCGGGGCGCTGGATCTGGTCGGCGACATGCCACGCGATCTGCGCCGGTTGCTGCAGGCCGCGCGCCGGGGCCGCCTGCGCGGACAACTCGACATAACTTCGCTGAAAGCCTTCGGCGACCAGCTCAACAGCGCCGCCAACCGGCTGACCATCGGCGTCGTCACCGCCGCGCTGATCATCGGTTCCTCCATCGTGATGAACAGCGTGGGGGGCGGCACCTCAAACCGCTGGCTCATGGCGATGGGCGTGCTGGGCTTCGTGTTCGCGGCGATGACCGGGGTCTGGATCGTGCTGTCGATCTGGCGGAGCGGCCGCAAGCGCTGAGCCTGGCGCGGGATGGCCGGGAGGCGGGAGTTCCGTGATCCCGGAGGGCTTGCCAAGCTGGTTTGTTAGTAGTAATACTACTAACCATGGACCTGACCGATACCCAGCAAGCCATCCTTGCCCTGATCGCCGAGCGCATCGAGGCCGAGGGCATGCCTCCCTCCCAGACCGAGATTGCCCGGGCTTTCGGCTTCAAGGGCGTGCGGGCGGCGCAGTACCATCTGGAGGCACTGGAACAGGCAGGCGCCATCGAGCGGCTGCCGGGGCGCGCCCGCGGCATCCGGCTGCTCAAGGCGCCGGTACAGCCGCAGCCGGAACTGGCGTTCCCGTCCGCCAACGATGACGGGCTGCGGATTCCGGTCCTTGGCCAGGTCGCGGCGGGTGCGCCGATTGGGGCCGACGCCGGTCATCACGACTATGTCCTGCTGGATCGCGCCTTCTTTGCCCCGGCACCGGATTACCTGTTGCGCGTGAAGGGCGATTCGATGCGGGACGAGGGCATATTCGATGGCGATCTGATCGGCGTGCACCGGACCCGGGACGCACGCTCGGGACAGATCGTGGTGGCCCGGATCGACGACGAAATCACGGTCAAGCTGCTGAAGGTCGGCAAGGACCGGATCCGCCTTCTGCCGCGCAACCCGGACTATTCCCCCATCGAGGTCCAGCCCGACCAGGATTTCGCCATCGAGGGCCTTTACTGCGGCCTGGTGAGGCCCAACCGGTGACATGCCGACACGTTTCCGCGGGTTTGTCCGACGCCATGGCATCGGATTTCCTGATGGCCGACCTGCGGTCACCGGCCTTAATTTCAGATTCCCCGGGACTGTCGCAGCCTGTGCGATTCACCCCCGCTAGCCTTGCATTCAACGATTGATTCTTCTGAGGAACCGATGATGGACGAGAACAAGAAGCGCGCCCTTTCCGTGGCCCTGACCCAGATCGAGCGCCAGTTCGGCAAGGGCTCGGTCATGCGCATGGGCGACCGTGTGATCGAACCGATGGAAGTGATTCCGACCGGCTCGCTGATGCTCGACATCGCCCTCGGTATCGGCGGCCTGCCCAAGGGCCGCGTGGTGGAAATCTACGGACCGGAATCCTCGGGCAAGACCACGCTGACCCTGCAGGCCATCGCGGAGTGCCAGAAGCAGGGCGGCACGGCGGCCTTCATCGATGCCGAGCACGCGCTGGATCCCATCTATGCCGCCAAGCTCGGCGTCAACGTGGATGACCTGCTCGTGTCGCAGCCGGATACCGGTGAACAGGCGCTGGAAATCGCCGACATGCTGGTGCGCTCGGGCTCCATCGACATCGTCGTCATCGACTCGGTCGCCGCGCTCACGCCGAAGGCGGAAATCGAGGGCGAGATGGGCGACCAGCTGCCGGGCCTTCAGGCCCGCCTGATGAGCCAGGCCCTGCGCAAGCTGACCGGCAACATCAAGCGATCCAACACCCTGGTGGTCTTCATCAACCAGCTGCGCATGAAGATCGGCGTGATGATGCCGGGCCAGAGCCCGGAAACGACCACCGGCGGCAACGCACTGAAGTTCTACGCCTCCGTGCGCCTGGACATCCGCCGCATCGGCGCGATCAAGAAGGGCGACGAGATCATCGGCAACCAGACCAAGATCAAGGTCGTCAAGAACAAGCTGGCACCCCCGTTCAAGCAGGTCGTCACCGAAATCCTCTATGGCGAGGGCATCAGCCGCGAAGGCGAACTGATCGACATGGGCGTGGAAGCCAAGCTGGTCGAGAAGGCCGGCGCCTGGTACAGCTACGGCAGCGAACGCATTGGTCAGGGCAAGGACAATTCGCGGACCTTCCTGCGCGAGAATCCGCAGATTGCAGCCAGGCTGGAAGGCGAACTGCGCGAGAAGTTCCAGCCGGCCGAAGCCTCGCGTAGCGAGGGCGATGACGCGGCTCAGGATGACTGAATCGTTCGGCGGGGAGAACGGTCCGGAACAGGGACCGGCCTTCCGGCTTGACGGGTGGAATGATGAGCAGTGATGAGGAGCCGGGTACGCCGCGACCGCGGCGACCACGGGCCGAGCAGACCCCGGTCCAGCGGGCGCTGGGGCTGCTGACCCGCCGCGAACACTCGCGGCGGGAGCTGGAACGCAAGCTGACCTCCCGTGGCGTCGCCGCGGAAGAGGCCAGGGCGGCGGTGGAACGGTTGGCCGGAGAAGGCTGGCAGGATGACCGCCGGTTTGCGGAGTTGCTGGTCCGCAGTCGGGCCGGCAACGGTTATGGGCCACTCCGCATCCGAGCGGAGCTGGCGACCCATGGGCTGGATCGCGAAGCCATCGCGGCGGCCATGGACACTTTTGATGGCGACTGGACCGAAACGGCGCGCGACCTCGTCCGCCGCCGTTTCGGTCCGGGCGGCTTGAGTGACCTGGAGGGTCGGCGCAAGGCCGCCGACTTCCTGATCCGGCGAGGATTCGACGGCGGCAGCGTCCGTGCGGCGACCCGGCTGGACTGGGAGGACTGAACCCGCCGGGCCTGTTAATCTAAGGCATTGGGTTGCTTCGACCGGCCCGCGCCCGCATCTGTGGGGGACGCGGCGTCCGGATGCGCCCGTCAGCCAATGCCAGCCAGATGACCAGCTCCCCCAAAATCAGCACCCGCCAGATCCGTCAGGACTTCCTCGATTTCTTCCACAGCAAGGGCCATACCATCGTGCCGTCGGCGCCGCTGGTGCCGGGCAATGATCCCACCCTGCTGTTCACCAACTCGGGCATGGTCCAGTTCAAGGACGTGTTCCTGGGCGCGGAAAAACGCAGTTACGTGCGCGCGGCGGACGTGCAGCGCTGCCTGCGGGCCGGCGGCAAGCACAACGATCTGGATTCGGTGGGCTATACCGCGCGCCATCACACGTTCTTTGAAATGCTGGGCAACTGGTCGTTCGGCGACTACTTCAAGAAGGAAGCCATCGCCTGGGCCTGGGAGCTGCTGACCGGGGTCTGGAAGCTGCCGAAGGAACGCCTGCTGGTCACGGTCTACCACACTGATGACGAAGCCTTCGAGATCTGGAACAAGGACATCGGTATTCCGGCCGAAAGAATCG
>Ga0247823_10004248_pt1 | contig 11502 bp, 13 predicted proteins | sample 13C_PalmiticAcid_2_FD_192426 | JGI IMG/M metagenome (GOLD analysis project Ga0247823, IMG submission 192426) | Soil microbial communities from agricultural site in Penn Yan, New York, United States - 13C_PalmiticAcid_Day30 | ecosystem: Environmental > Terrestrial > Soil > Agricultural land...
GTTCGCCTCACCAATGCCTTCGGCGCTGCGCCGCGGGCGATCGTTGCGGCGCGTGCGCCGTCAAATGTCAGCGCGCGCGCATGGCGATCAGCCTCTATCTGCCGAATGAAACCGGCCCGTGCACCTGCCACAACAATGCGCTCGACGATACGCAGGTGTCAGGACCGGGTGACTTTACCGCGCAGCGGTTCCAACCGGCCAGCATCCTCAGGGATCGCGCCTTTCTTGCCTCGGTCGATGTGGATGCGGCGGGCGATGCGGCGACAGTCGTGACCTTCGGCGATTCGATCACCAACGGGACCGGTTCGACCTGGAGCGGCAACCGGCGCTGGCCTGATCAGCTCGCCGACCGTCTGGCGATCCGCACCGGCCGCGTCTGGGGCGTTGCCAATGCGGGCATTAGCGGCAATCGCGTGCTGGGTGACGGCACTGGCGACAGCGCGCTCGCGCGGCTCGATCGAGACGTCTTCTCGCTTCCGAATGTGAAGATGCTGATCCTGTTTGAAGGCATCAACGATATCGGTCGTTCCTACGCCCATTATCAGGGCGAAGCCGCCGAAGCCCAGAAAGTGTTGCAAGGCCGCATGACCGGGGCGGCTCAGATGATTGCCGCCTATCGGCAGATTATCGATCGCGCCCACCAGCATGGCATCAAGGTGGTCGGCGCGACTATCGCACCGTTCAAGGGGGCAAGCTATTGGTCGGTGGAAGGCGAGGCGGCCCGCCAGGAAGTCAATCGCTTCATCCGGACTGGCGGGGCGTTCGACGCGGTGATCGATTTCGACAAGGTGCTCGCTGATCCCGCCGATCCCGCGAGCATGCGCGCGGACTTTCATTCCGGAGATCACCTGCATGGAAGCGATGCTGGATATGCCGCGATCGCTCGGTCCATCGACCTGAGGCTGTTCAGATGAACCAGAGACTTGTGGATGAGTGGGTCGACGTGACGGATTGCAATGGGCCGAGCACGGCAAGCGCTCATTTCGCCGGGCGAAAGCGTCGATGATCTACAAGGCCACAGGAACCGTCAGGTATCTTGGCGTTAACATCGAAGACGCTCTGATTCTTGCTGAGCGGACGGAAATTTGATCCGGGAGCGGTCCTGCCTATGCGAAAGATGGGCCGCTCCTCCGTCGGACGGCTAAGCGCCCGGCAGCGGTGGTTTGATCGGCTTGCTCCATTCTCCAGAAGCGAACGTTAAGCGTGTCGGATCAGTGGCTGTCTGTACGCCGAGCGATGACGGCGATCTCGATCCGCGCACCAAGTGGTAATGCCTGCACGCCAATGGTGGTACGTGCGGGTCTGATCTCGCCCAACGCTTTGGCATAGGCGACGTTCATCCGCCCAAACTCGTTCATGTCGGTCAGGTATACATTCGCCTGCACGACATCCTTGAGGGTGAGGCCGGCGCTGGAAAGAACACGTTCGATATTCGCCCAGACAATAGCCGTTTGCGTCTCGATCGACGAACCGGGGTCGAGCTTGCCCGTGGAGGGATCGAGCGCGATCTGGCCAGAGAGGAAGATGAGTTCGCCCGCCTCGACGAACGGCGAATAAGGGCCGATAGGTTTGCTGGTTTGCGGCTCGGTCGTAGCGACCGGCTGTGCGGCGGCGGGAGCAATAGCGGCCAGCGCCACAGCAGCCGTCATGATGACTGATGTCATTTGCTCAATCTCTCTTCTCAACAACATCGTCCACCTCCGCGCCCGCCATATCGAGCGTTCTGCCGGTCGCGAAAGAATGCGGTCTGGTCCATGGCCGGCTGGTCGGGATGATGCTCGGCCATATGACGCCGATATGCGTCATAGTCCGGCAGGCCGACCATGAGCCGGGCGGTTTCGCGCAGCTTTGCGAACACGGCGCCGATCATGCGACGGCCAATTCAGCCGGTGTTTCGGCGGCGGTCGGTTTGGACGCCTGGCGCGCGGCGATCGAGGCGCGAATCGCGAAGACGAGGATCGCGAGGACCACCGCCAGGAACAGCGCGCACAGGCCTGCATCAATATAATCGTTGCGGATGATCTGGTGCATCTGCGCCATCGATTTGGCAGGCCCCAACAGCTCGCCGCGTTCCGCTGCCGCCGAGAACTGCGCAGCGTGGGAAAGGAAGCCGACCTTCGGGTCGGCGGACAGCAGCTTGAGGCCGCCCGCGCTGATCGTGCAGACGAGCAGCCAGGCGGTGGGCACCATCGTGACCCAGGCGAACCGGTCGCGCTTCATGCGGAACAGCACCACCGTCGCCAGCATCAGCGCGATCGCCGCGAGCATCTGGTTCGAGATGCCGAAGACGGGCCACAGCGTGTTGACGCCGCCCAGCGGGTCGGTGACGCCCTGATGCAGGAAAAAGCCCCATGCCCCGACGCACAGCGCCGTCGCGACGACACCGGGCAGCAGCGTATCGGTTCGCTTGAACGAGGGCACCGCCAGCCCGATCAAATCCTGAAGCATGAAGCGGCCCGCACGGGTGCCGGCGTCGACCGCGGTCAGGATGAACAATGCCTCGAACAGGATCGCGAAATGATACCAGAAGGCCTTCATAGCAGGGCCGCCAACGGCGTGACTGAAGATCTCCGCCATCGCCACGGCCAGCGTGGGCGCGCCGCCCGTCCGCGAGATGACCGTCGCTTCGCCGACGTCGCGGGCCGTCTGGGTGATGGTTGCCGCGTCGATCGGAAAGCCCATTGCGGTGACGGCGGCCGCCGCGCTCACCGCGTCGGCGCCAAGCACCGCCGCCGGGCTGTTCATCACGAAGTAAATGCCCGGATCGAGGATCGCCGCGCCGACCAATGCCATGATCGCGACGAACGCTTCCATCAGCATCGCGCCATAGCCGATGAACGGCGCATGGGTTTCGTTCGCGATCAGCTTGGGTGTTGTGCCGCTGGCAATCAGCGCGTGGAAGCCCGAGACCGCACCGCAAGCGATGGTGATGAACAGGAACGGGAACAGGCTGCCCGACCACACCGGGCCGCCGCCGCCCACGAACTGCGTGAGCGCGGGCATGCGAAGCGGCGGGGCCATGATCACGATGCCCACGGCCAGCGCGACGATCGCGCCGATCTTGAGGAAGGTAGACAGATAGTCGCGCGGCGCCAGTAGCAGCCAGACCGGCAGGACCGAGGCGATCGCGCCATAACCGATCAGCAGCCAGCAGAGCTGAATCGGAGTGAAGGTGAACAGCGGCCCCAATACGGGCGACGCTGCGACCGATTGGCCGAAGATCAGTGCCGCGAGCAGTCCCACCAGACCGAGGATCGACACCTCGCCGATGCGGCCCGGCCGGATCCAGCGCGAATAGATACCCATCATGACCGCGAGCGGGATGGTCGCGGCGACGGTGAACGTCCCCCAGGGGCTTTCCGCCAGCGCCTTGACCACGATCAGCGCCAGCACCGCGAGGATGATGACCATGATCATGAACGCGCCAAACAGGGCGATCGTGCCCGCTGTCTGGCCCATCTCCATGCGGATCAGTTCGCCCAGCGACTTGCCGTCGCGGCGCATCGAGATGAACAGGATCATGAAATCCTGCACCGCGCCCGCGACGACGACCCCGGCGAGGATCCACAGCGTGCCCGGAAGATAGCCCATCTGCGCCGCGAGCACCGGACCCACCAACGGTCCCGCTCCGGCAATCGCGGCGAAGTGGTGGCCGAACAGTACGCTGCGGTCGGTGGCGACATAGTCCAGCCCGTCGGCCCTGCGGATCGCCGGGGTAACGCGCGCACCGTCGAGGCCCATGACGTGCCGCGCGATGAACAAGGCATAGTAGCGATAGGCGATCAGGAAGATCGATACCGCAGCCGCCACGATCCAAAGCGCGTTCACCGTTTCGCCGCGGGCGACCGCGACGACCGTCAACGAGACCGCCCCGACGATTGCGAGGAATATCCAGGGAAGGTGTCTGGTCATGGCGGGCGCCCTTGGTTGCGGTTCAGTTGGGTTACGTGTCAGCCTGCGCCCGCAACCGCAATCGTCATTGTCGTGCAAAGCGTGGCTCCCGGCGCCAGCAGGGCCATTGGCGGCACATCCGCGCGGTTTGCTGCGTCCGGCGCATGCGACACGGGTTCGACGCAGAAAAAGTGCGTCTGGGGCGGCACGAACAATTGCAGGAAGGGCGTCGCAGACGACGCCGTGACCGCCAGTTCAACGTAATCATCGACGATCCGCGTCTCGCCGGCCCAACCGCCAAAGCAGTTATTCGATCCGGCCAGATCTGGTCGAGGCTGTCGGGCGGCATGGGAAGGGCGGCGATACCGCGCCTATCCGGCGCCCGCTTCGATCGGCGGCGGAGGCGTTGAACACTTCCGACGTGCGCGCGCATCGTGCCGCGCACTGCTTCATGCGGCCTCTGGATGCGGCTAAAGGCGGACGGGATGGTCCGCTAAATCATGTTCAATACGGATATGGACTTATTCACGACTTGTTGTGCGTCTCGTCGTTACTTCGTGCTATGCTGAACAGATTTTCCGACTTTTGCGCTTGCAATGTTGGAATTCAAATGTTCCTATAATGTTCCTTAATGGCGGAGTGGGAACATGAAGAACGTCAGGACTGGCGCGGTGATTGCAATCGCAGCGCTGACGGGGCTTGCGGTCGCGGCGCCCCCGGACGAAGGACCTGCGCGCTGATTTCTGGCCGCAGCGTCCTTGCGGATGCGAAATCTTTCGCTCCGGCAACAGGCGGGACAGGCTTAATTCAGCGGACGGTCTCCACACGCACGGTCCATCTGAAACAGGAGCCAAGAATGAACGTCCCCCGCCATGCCGGCATCGTCTCGATCGCCATGGCAGCCATGCTTGCGGCAACCGGCGCCAATGCGGCACCCGCATCGCCCACGAAGGGCGCGGCGGCGCTCGCGGCGCAGCATTGGGATCTCGTCGAGTGGAGCGGGCGCGAACTGCCCGAAGGCAAACCGTTGCGCCTCGACTTCGACGCGAAGAGCGGACGCTTTTCGAGCAGCACGGGCTGTAACCGGACGGGCGGCGCCTTCACGGTCAAGGGCGGTTCGATTCGCTTCGGCGGCAAGAAAGGCGGTTTCGCCAGCACGCTGATGGCGTGTCCTGAGCCGGCAATGGCGACCGAGCGTGCCTATGTCGGCGGGCTGGCTGCGGTGACGCGCTATACGATCAGCGGTGACCGGCTGGTCCTGCGCACCGCGAAAGGGGCAACGCTCACCTATCGCGCCGCGCACAAGCCCGCCGCCGACGCGCCGCGCAAGTTCATCTATGTCTCCGCCGAAACGCGTCCCTGCACGGGCGTCGCGCCGATGACCTGCCTGCAGGTGCGCGAGAAGGAAAGCGACCCGTGGCAGCTCCACTATAGCGGGATCGCCGATTTCGAGCCGCAGCCGGGGATCGAATATCGCCTGCGGATCATCGAGGAAAAGGTCGCGAACCCGCCCGCGGATGCTTCATCGATTCGCTGGACGCTCGATCAGGTGATCGAGCAGCGCGTGGTCAAGCCGTAACAGGATGTGAGCCGGGGCGCCTGGTGGCGTCCCGGCCCGCCGCGAATCAGCGCTGCGCCGCCTGACGGCGGCTCCACTCGCGATAGGGCTCTTCCCGGTCGGCAAGCCGCACCGGAATATGGCGGATGCGCATCGACTGTTCGGAAAAGGGCCTGGCGAGGTCCGCATAGATCGCCGCGGTCGACAGCCCATAGGGTTCGCCGTCTTCATTGGAATAGGCGAAGGTGACCGCGCCGATTCCGGCCAGCCGCATGGCGGCCATGCACATCGGACAGGGATGGCCGCTAGCATAGACGATGCAGCCGGAAAGGTCCGCGGTGCCGAGCGTCACGCTCGCCGCGCGGATCGCATTGAGTTCGGCATGGCCGGTGGGGTCGTTGGTCGCGCGGACCGTGTTCACCCCGGTCGCGACGACGTCTCCATCGCGCACGATGACCGCGCCGAACGGGCGGCCGCCAGCCTCGACATTGGACAGGGCGAGCGTAATCGCGTGCCTGAGATGGGTTTCGCCGTCATCCATATCCTCACCTCCTGCGGGCTTCGGGCGCCTAGAGGCTGGCGACCACGCCGGGCCGTTCATTGTCCCAGATCATGCTGATGACCTTCCAGCCATCGGCATCCTTGTAGAGCTGGATCGAATTGATCCCCCGGCGATCGAGGTCGGCGGCGTCGGGCGAGCGGCGCGCCTCGTAGATGCTCCAGGCGTGCGCCATGTTGCCGAAGACGTTGATCCGGCGCGCTGTCTCGATCTCGTAGAAGTCGTTCGCCGCGAAGAAGGGGGTGGTGTCGGCGGCATAAGCATCGCGGCCCATGATCCGAATCGCCGGCTGTCCGTCCGGTTCGATCCAGGTCCGCATCTGCCGGCTCTCGTCGTGGAAGATCGCGCGCTGGCGCGACCAGTCACGCGGTCCCGCAGGACCCGAGATCATGTCGTAGAGTTCGTCCAGCACCTTCCCGATCTCGATCTCGTCCGCACTCATCCGGTCCCTCCTCGGCCTGTCACGCGACGACTGTAGGGCGCGGTTGGCCGATTGCCGATAGGCCGTGCGCGCCAAGCGACTCGCAATCGTCATCGCTTGCTGGCATCCGGGGCGGCGATGCGTTCCTTGCTGCTGCTCCCGTTCGTTTTGACCGCTGCGCCCGCGCTGGCGCAGGTTCGTGCCGTGCCCACCCAGCCCGCGACCGAGCGCGAGGCGTTGCGCGGGGTCGAGGTGATCCTGCTCAACGAAGGTGCGGCGCCGGTGCCCGCCGAAGGCCCGCGCCAGATCGAGGTGACCGCGGCGGACGGCACGCGCATGACGCTCGAACGGCTGCCTGCGCCCGCCGCGACGATTCCGCCCGGTGGTTTCGCCAAGGCGCGCTACGTGCCTGTCGCCTATGCCGCGCGGGCTGTGCCGTCCATCGCGGGTGAGCTTCCGCCGGGGGTGGGCAGCGCCTATCCGGCCGACGCGCGCGCCGCCGCAAGTGCCGCCAGCGCCGGGAGCGATGGCGAAACCGAAGTGCGGCGCTCGGCAGGCGTTTCTTCGGGCTTCCTCAACCGCTTCACGCCGCACGAGCCGATCTATGGCGCGTTCGGGCCGGGCGATTCGGGAGCGAAGCTCCAGTTCAGCTTTGCCTTCCAGCCCTTCCACAACGAGAGCGCGCTCAGCGGCTTCAAATTCGCCTATACCCAGACGATGCTATGGCGGCTCGACCTGCCGTCGGGTCCGTTCGAACACACCACCTACTCGCCCGAGGTCTTCTACGAGAAGGCGATCGACGACACCGCGATGTTCGGGGTCGGCTGGCGGCATGATTCGAATGGCGAGGGGCCGGCGACCTCGATCGATTCGAACCGCATCTTCGCGCGCTTCACCAAGGCGTTCGATCTGGGTGATGGCTGGCGTGCCGAAGTGACGCCGCAAGCGTGGGTCTATGTCGGAAAGCAGGGTGTCGCGCCCGATCTCGCCCGCTACTGGGGCAATGCGTCGCTGGGGATGACGCTGGCCAAGCCCGACAGCCTCAAGCTCAGCCTCAACGTGCGGGGCGACTTCGAAACCGGGCGCGGCGCGGCCGAGCTGTTCGCCTCCTATCCGCTCGCCGATCTTGGTGGCGGGTTCGGCATCTATGTGTTCGGGCAGGGTTTCACCGGACATGGCGAGGCGCTGGACGATTATCGCCGCCGCGACACGCACGGCCGGATCGGCATTTCGCTCACGCGCTGATCTTGGCGCGGCCGGGTTGCGGGCGCATAAGCGGATCAAAGAGGAGAGATACGATGCGCCCGATGATCCTTGCCGCCCTCACTTTGGCCGCCGCGCTTCCCGCTGCGGCGCAGATCGCGCCCGGCACCGCCGCGCCCGATTTCACGACGCAGGGCGCGCTCGCGGGCAAGGAGTTCACGCTCAACCTCAAGAAGCAGCTCAAGAAAGGGCCGGTCGTCCTTTATTTCTATCCGATGTCGTTCACGCCGGGGTGCAGCGCGGAAGCGCAGGCGTTCGCCGCGGCGACCCCGGAGTTCAAGGCGGCGGGGGCGACGGTGATCGGCATGGCCGCCGATCCGATCGACAAGCTCAAGGACTTTTCGACCAAGGACTGCGCCAGCAAGTTCGCAGTGGCGCAGGCGACCCCCGCGATCATCGATGGTTATGATGTCGCGCTCAAGCGCAACGGCGCCAAGACTGCGATGACCAGCCGTACCAGCTTCGTGATCGCGCCCGACGGCAAGGTGATCTACGCGCATAGCGAAATGAGCCCCGCGCCGCACATCCGCAACACGCTTGCGGCAGTAAAAGAATGGCGGGCCAAGACGCGGAAATAATATGCTTATTAAGCGCGTAAGCATTTCACCGGATTTTAGCAGTTAGCGACTAGACCCGCTTCATCGAAGTGCGTTTGCAGGCGCGTGTTATTGCGCCCCGATGAGCGTGGGGACTAGATATGACGGTGGCGCGAGCCGCTTATGCCGCCGGGGCCGATGATCCGGCCTGGCAGCTTTTTGATCGCATCGGCACCTTCCTGGCCGGCCAGCGTCTGGAGCCCGATCCGGCGAACTTTGCGTTCGCCTGGCATCTACTCCACGACCCTGCCGGGCCGCTTGCCATCGCGGTGGCGTCGCTCACCGATGGCGGGGTGCGGCTGACTCAGCGCGACATCGACTCGCTCGGCGTCGAATCGCCCGTCAGCGCGCGGCGTGTGCGCGAAAAGGCCGACAATCTCGTCGCCCAGACCCAGATGCAGGTCGAGGGCTTTCAGGACATCGTCCAGGCGATGCACGACGAGACCATGGGTTTCGGCCGCGACCTGGTCGCCAGCGCCGACGTCATTCGCCGATTCGGCGCGGGGGGCGAGGGCGCGATGTTCGACGAGCTCAGCCGCGTCACCGCGACGATGCTCGAACGGGTCCACAGCGCCGAAGTGCGGCTGGAGAATGCGACGCGCGAGGCGGTGGAACTGCGCGACAAGCTGGAGGAGGCGCGCGACAATGCACGCCGCGACCCGCTGACCGATCTGCCCAACCGCCGCGCGTTCGAGGAGGCCTATGCCGATCTCGCGGCGCGGGGTGTGGGGATGTGCGTCGCGGTGTGCGATGTCGATCACTTCAAGGCAGTCAACGACCGGTTCGGCCACGCCGTGGGTGACCGCGTTCTCAAGACCATAGCCGAAACGCTCAAGGCGAGCTGTCCCGGCCAGTTCGTCACGCGCTATGGCGGCGAGGAGTTCGCCATCCTGTTCGCCGCGGCGGATCTGGACGCGGCGCGGGTCACGCTCGACAATGCCCGCGCGATCGTCGGCGCCAAGCGCTATCGCCTGCGCGAAACCGACGCGCCGCTGGGTGAGATCACCTTCTCGGCCGGGCTGACCTGTGTCGCCGAGGGCGAGTCGCTCGGCACCAGCGTTGGGCGCGCGGACCGGTTGCTCTATACCGCCAAGAGCGACGGGCGGAATTGCGTGCGCACGAGCTGACTCCCGATCCGGTCGTAACGGTGCGCGCCGCCTTGCAACTTGAAGGAAAATCGGTATAGGCCCTCGCTCGCTTCGCGACAGGCCTGACCGGCGGTCCGGCGAGTGCCGGCTTTCCCGGCGCTTGCCTGCACGCCGCCGCAGGCCTAATCGCGATCCAGTTTTTTGACGACACGAATCCAAGAAGGTTGCCGAAATGGCCGTCCCCAAGAGAAAAGTTTCGCCGAGCCGCCGTGGTATGCGCCGGTCGCATGACGCGCTGAAGGTCGAAGCATTCCAGGAATGCTCGAACTGTGGCGAACTCAAGCGTCCGCACGTCCTGTGCGGCGCCTGCGGCCATTATAATGGCCGTGAGATCGTGTCGGTCGAGGGCTGACACGACCTAACGGGGGGCTGACACCATGACCTCCAGTGAACGAATCGCCGTCGATGCAATGGGCGGCGACGAGGGGCTGGCGGTCATGCTCGCCGGAGTCGCGCGCGCGCGTCGCCGGTTCGAGGAGATGCGCTTCCTGCTGGTGGGCGACGAGGCCGCGATTCGCGAGGGCCTGAAGTCGCACCCCAACCTCACCGCCGCGTCGGAGATCGTCCACGCCCCGGAAACCGTCACCGCCGACGAAAAGCCGAGTCAGGCGATTCGCCGGGCCAAGGTGACGTCGATGGGTGTCGCCATCGATCTGGTGAAAAAGGGCGAGGCCGCCGCCGCCGTGTCGTCGGGCAATACCGGCGCGCTGATGGCGATGTCGAAGCTCGCATTGCGCACCATGCCGGGGATCGACCGGCCTGCGCTCGCCGCGCGTATGCCGACATTGGGCGCCAACGACGTCGTGATGCTCGACCTTGGCGCCAATACCGAGGTCGACAGCCGCAACCTCATCCAGTTCGCGGTGATGGGCGCTGCCTATGCGCGCACCGTGCTCGACCTGCAGGCGCCGCGCGTCGCGCTGCTCAACATCGGCACCGAAGAGCTCAAGGGTACCGACATCATCCGCGACGCCGCGCAGCAATTGCGTGCCGCGACTCACCTGCCGCTCAAGTTCACCGGCTTCATCGAGGGCAATGCGCTGTCGCGCGGCGACGTCGATGTGATCGTGTGCGACGGCTTTGCCGGCAATATCGCGCTCAAGACGGTCGAGGGCACCGCGCGCTTCGTCGCTGACCTGCTCCGCCGTGCGTTTTCAAGCTCGACCCGCTCCAAGATCGGCTTCCTGATCTCGCGCCCGGCGACCGAGCTGCTGCGCCATCACCTGGATCCCAATAACCATAATGGCGCGGTGTTCCTGGGCCTCAACGGCATCGTCGTGAAGAGCCATGGCAGCGCGAATGAGCTGGGCGTCGATACCGCGATCGGGGTTGCGGCGAAGATGGTGCGTGACGATCTAACAAGGCGGATCGCCGAAGATCTGGGTAATTTCGAGGCCCAAGCTGCATGAGTGAGTTGGTGCGTCGCGCCGTGATTACCGGAACCGGATCGGCCCTTCCGCCGCGCCGCGTGTCGAACGCTGAGCTGGCGGAACAAGTGGATACGAGCGACGAGTGGATCGTCGAGCGGACCGGAATCCGGTTTCGCCACATCGCCGCCGAAGGTGAGACCACCTCGACGCTCGCGACCGACGCCGCCAGGGCGGCGCTGGCCGCTGCGGGCGTGGAGGCGGCGGCGATCGATCTGATCGTCCTCGCCACCGCGACCCCCGACCAGACCTTCCCCGCCAGCGCGACCAAGGTGCAGACTGCGCTCGGCATCAACGATTGCGTGGCGTTCGACGTCGCGGCGGTCTGTTCGGGCTTCCTCTACGCGCTGCAGGTCGCGGAGAGCATGATTCGAGCGGGCAGCGCACACAAGGCGCTGGTGATCGGCGCCGAGACCTTCAGCCGCATCCTCGACTGGGAAGACCGCGCGACCTGCGTGCTGTTCGGCGATGGCGCCGGCGCGATCGTGCTCGAGGCGCAGGAGACCGAGGCGGCGGGCGGCCGCGGCGTGCTCGCGACCAAGCTGCATGCCGACGGCCGGCACAATCAGCTGCTCTATGTCGATGGTGGCCCGTCGACCACCGGCACGGTCGGCAAGCTGCGCATGAAGGGCAAGGAAG
>Ga0247823_10004249_pt1 | contig 11502 bp, 12 predicted proteins | sample 13C_PalmiticAcid_2_FD_192426 | JGI IMG/M metagenome (GOLD analysis project Ga0247823, IMG submission 192426) | Soil microbial communities from agricultural site in Penn Yan, New York, United States - 13C_PalmiticAcid_Day30 | ecosystem: Environmental > Terrestrial > Soil > Agricultural land...
TACGACCCGGGGGCCCGCGCAACGCGCGGGACCCCGGTTTCGTCATGTCAGGACGGCGATGCCTAGCTTGCGGGCAACGTCGGCTTGATCGTGGTCGCGGGTGACCAGGGCGACCGGTTCCCCGCCTGCGAATGCGACGCAGTCTGTGGCAAGGACGGCCAGGTGGATCGCATCGAGGGTTCGCAGGCGGTATTGGCATACCGTTGTCCGCGCGATCGGCAGGATGACTGCGGAATCGAGCTCGACGAGGGTGAAGGGCCCGTCGTCCTCGCAGTCGTCGTCGAAGCGATCCAAGTACGCCTCGGGGCAGCTCAGACGACCTGATCGGCCTGCGGCGATGATCGCACTCGCGAACTCCACACGGGTGAGTTCGCTTGTCAGTACCGGATTAGCGCTGTCGAACAGCAGATTCGCCAATTCGGCATGGTCGGGTTCATCGGGCAGGTACGCGCGGACCACGACGCTTGTGTCCGCATAGAGCAGGGTCATCCAGCGGCCCGCTCTGCTGCGAGGGCATCGCTTACCGATGTCCCGGCGCCACGCCCCAGAGCGATGACCTCTTCTCGAGAACGGTGTACCCGAGAGGTCGTCGTGGGCGGCGTGACAAGTTTGCCCGCGGCGCGGACGCGATCACGCAGGGCCTTGCGGGTGATCTTGGCGTCCAACGCGGTCGTCAAGTATTCGATTACCAGTTCATTGACGCTGCGGTTCGCGGCGGCCGCGCGCTCCTTGAGGCGGGCGTGCAGGTCGTCGTCCAAGCGAGTGATCATTTGCTTCACAGGGTGATGATAGCAAAGTTTGCAAACCGAGCTATCAGCGCGGCCGGATGATCGCCGGATTGAGCGAACTTCGCGATGAATGTGCTCTAGGTCATACCCGGATTCGTGTGACAAGGCCCATCCGGGTACGTTCCCAACTCGGCGGTAACTTCGCTAGTAACCCGCAGGGACCGCCGTCGTTGCATGGAAGACACCGTTCACGCAGGCGGAGCGGTCGGTGGAGCTGATTCCCGGGAGGTTCGATGGGCGCCGAGGTGGTCATCGAGGGTCTGACCAAGTCCTTCGGTAAGCAGGCCATCTGGCGGGATGTCACGTTGACCCTGCCCCCTGGCGAGGTGTCGGTGATGCTGGGCCCGTCGGGTACCGGCAAGTCCGTCTTCCTCAAGTCGATGATCGGGCTGCTCAAGCCCGACCGGGGCAAGTGCGTCATCAACGGCGTCGACATCGTCACCTGCAGCGAGGCCAAGCTCTACGAGACCCGCAAGCTCTTCGGCGTCCTTTTCCAGGATGGCGCGCTCTTCGGTTCGATGAACCTCTTCGACAACGTCGCCTTCCCGCTGCGGGAGCACACGAAGAAGTCCGAGACCGAGATCAAGCAGATCGTCCTCGAAAAGCTCGAACTGACCGGTTTGCAGGGCGCTGAGAAGAAGCTCCCCGGTGAGATCTCCGGCGGTATGCGCAAGCGCGCGGGCCTGGCCCGCGCACTGGTTCTCGACCCCGAGATCATTCTGTGCGACGAGCCGGACTCGGGTCTGGACCCCGTCCGCACCGCCTATCTCTCTCAGCTCCTCATCGACCTGAACGCGCAGATCGACGCGACGATCCTGATCGTCACGCACAACATCAACTTGGCGCGTACGGTGCCGGACAACCTGGGCATGCTGTTCCGCAAGGAACTGGTCATGTTCGGTCCGCGCGAGGTGCTGCTGACCAGCGACGAACCGGTCGTGGAGCAGTTCCTCAACGGCCGCCGTCTCGGTCCGATCGGCATGTCCGAGGAGAAGGACGCCGCGCAGATGGCGCGCGAGCAGGCGCACGCCGACGCCGGGCACTCCGACGGGTCGTCGGATGAGGACCTGCGTGGCGTCGTCCCGCAGATCGAGCCGACGCCGGGCATGCCGGAGCGGGCAGGCGTCCGCCGACGCAAGGACCGCGTCATGCGCATCCTGCACACGCTGCCGCCCGCGGCGCAGGAAGGCATCATCCAGTCGCTGACCGACGAGGAGCGCGCCCGCTACAACGTGCACTCCCACCTGGTCCCCGCCGCCGCCCAGTCGAACAACGCGCCGCGGCCGCAGCCGGTTCCCCGGGCGCAGCCGCGTCCGGTCGCCGACCCGCCGCAGAGCTTCCACGGCGACCTGGCCGAGACCGAGGTCGCCCGGCTGCCGGAGACCAACTGGCGGCAGCCACCCGGTGGTGGCCGGTGACCACGACGACCGCCAACTTCCCCGGGGCCGGGGCACTGCGGGAGACCGGGCGCCTGTTCGCGCTCGGTCTCGACGTAGTGGTCAACGTCTTCCGGCGGCCGTTCCAGACCCGGGAGTTCATCCAGCAGTGCTGGTTCATCGCCAGCGTGACGATCCTGCCGACCGCACTGGTCGCCATCCCGTTCGGCGCGATCGTGGCGCTGCAGCTCGGGACGCTGATCGTGCAGCTCGGCGCGCAGTCCTTCACCGGCGCGGCCAGCGTGCTCGCGATCATCCAGCAGGCGGCGCCGCTGGTGACCGCGCTGCTGGTGGCGGGCGCGGGCGGGTCGGCGATCTGCGCCGACATCGGCTCGCGGACCATCCGCGAGGAGATCGACGCCATGGAGGTCCTCGGCGTCTCCCCGGTGCAGCGGCTGGTCGTGCCCCGCGTGCTCGCGATGATGCTCGTCGCGGTCCTGCTCAACGGCTTGGTCAGCGTTGTCGGCGTGATGGGCGGCTATTTCTTCAACGTCGTCCTCCAGGGCGGGACGCCCGGCGCCTACCTGGCCAGTTTCTCGGCCCTGGCCCAGCTGCCCGACCTGTGGATCTCCGAGATCAAGGCACTGATCTTCGGGTTCATCGCCGGTGTCGTGGCGGCCTACCGGGGCCTCAACCCGAAGGGCGGCCCGAAGGGTGTCGGCGACGCGGTGAACCAGTCCGTCGTCATCACCTTCCTGCTGCTCTTCTTCGTCAACTTCGTGCTGACCGCGGTCTACCTGCAGGTCGTCCCGGCGAAGGGGAGCTGACCCATGGCCTCCGTGACCGACACCGCCAAGAAGGTCGTCGACCGTCCACTCCAGACGCTCGACAACCTCGGCGACCAGCTCTCGTTCTATATCCGCGCGCTGGCCTGGATTCCACGCGCGCTGCGCCGCTACATGCGCGAGACCATGCGGCTGCTGGCCGAGGTCAGTTTCGGCAGCGGCGCGCTCGCGGTCATCGGCGGCACGGTCGGCGTCATGGTCGGACTGACCGTGTTCACCGGCATCGTCGTCGGCCTGCAGGGCTACGCGGCCCTCGACCAGATCGGCACCGCGGCGTTCTCCGGCTTCGCGTCTGCGTATATCAACACCCGTGAGGTCGCCCCCCTCGTCGCCGGCCTAGCGCTGTCGGCGACGGTCGGTTCCGGCTTCACCGCCCAACTCGGCGCCATGCGGATCTCCGAGGAGATCGACGCGCTAGAGGTCATGGCGGTGCCCAGCCTGCCGTTCCTGGTGACCACCCGGATCATCGCGGGCTTCATCGCGGTCATCCCGCTCTACATCATCGGGCTGCTGTCGTCGTATCTGGCGTCCAGAACGATCACGGTCTATTTCTATGGCCAATCGGCCGGCACCTATGACCACTACTTCAATCTCTTCTTGCCACCGGAAGACGTCTTCTGGTCCTTCGGCAAGGTGCTGATCTTCGCGATCATCATCATCCTGACCCACTGCTACTACGGCTACAACGCCAGCGGCGGGCCCGCGGGCGTCGGCGTCGCGGTGGGCCGGGCGGTGCGCACCACCATCGTCACCGTCGCGCTGGTGAACTTCTTCATCGGCTTCGCGATCTGGGGCACCACGACGACGGTGAGGATCGCGGGATGAGCGGCACGAGCCTCGCCAAGACGATCAAACGCAGGGTCCTCGGCCTAGCGTTCATCGCGGTGATCCTGGGCTTGGTGGCGCTCAGCGTCGCGATGTACAACAAGGCGTTCACCCCGGTCGCCAAGGTCACGCTGACCACGGACAAGGTCGGCAACCAGCTCGCGGTCCACTCCGACGTCAAGGTCCGCGGCCTGGTCGTCGGCGAGGTCCGCAAGATCACCCCGACCGCCGACGGCGCGGTGCTCGACCTGGCGATCGACCCCGAGAAGATCGACGTGATCCCGAACAACGTCGCCGCCCGCTTCCTGCCCAAGACGCTGTTCGGCGAGCGCTATGTCTCGCTGCAGATCCCCGAGCAGGCCGCTGACGGCTCGCTGCGCGCGGGCGACAACATCAGGCAGGACAACTCGACCAAGGCCGTCGAACTGGAGCAGGCCTTCGAGAGCCTGCTGCCGGTGTTGCAGGCGGTGCAGCCGCAGAAGCTGTCGAGCACGCTCACCGCGATCTCGACCGCCCTGCAGGGCCGCGGCAAGGACCTCGGCGCCACCCTGGCCGACCTCGGCGACCTGGTCGGCGAGGTGAACCCGCACCTGCCGAAGCTGCGCGAGGACTTGCGGAGCCTGGCGACGGTCAGCGAGACCTACGGCGACGTCACCCCGGACCTGGTCGCGGCGCTCACCGACCTGACGGTCACCTCTAAGACTGTCGCCGAGCAGCGCGCCAACCTGGATCTGCTGTTCGCGTCGACCACCACCGCCAGCCGCGACCTGGAGTCGTTCCTGCGGGCCAACAGCGCCAACCTGATCCAGCTCGCCGACTCCGCCCGCCCGACGCTGGAGACGCTGGCCAGGTACTCCCCGGAGTACCCGTGCCTGCTCAAGCAGATGAGCGAGGGCGTGCAGGTGATCAACAAGGCGCTGGGTATCGGCACCAACAAGCCAGGACTGCACGCCACCATCGAGGTCACGGTGAACCGCGGGGCTTACAAGCCGGGCAAGGACGAGCCGCGCTACCAAGAGGACCGCGGCCCGCGCTGCTACGACTTCACCCAGTTCCCGCAGCCCTTCCCGCAGACCCCGCCGGACGGTCCGCTCAAGGACGGCGCGACGATGCCGCCCGCGGCTCGGCCCGCGCAGGACGGCCTGCTGCCCGGCTCGAACGTCGCGCAGTTCACCACCCCGAACGGGGCGGGCGCCGACGGGCTCGGCCTGCCCAACTCGCCGCAGGAGATCGCCTTCGTGTCCCAGCTGATCGCCCCTGGCCTGGGGATGAGCCCGGACCAGGTGCCGTCGTGGAGCACGCTGCTGCTCGGCCCGGTCTTCCGCGGCGCGGAGGTGAGCTTCCGATGAGAGGTCTCACCGCCCCGCTGGTCAAACTGGCCCTGTTCATGGCGATCACCATCGCCGCGACCGGGATCCTGGCCATCAGCATCGCCAACACCAACCTCAGCTCGACCGAGTCCTACACCGCCCGGTTCTCCGACGCGACGCTGCTGCTTCCCGGCGACGACGTGCGCATCGCCGGGGTGCGGGTCGGCCAGGTCGAGGAGGTCGCGGTCGCCGACCGCAAGCAGGCCCAGGTCAAGTTCTCCGTCGCGTCGGGCCGCAAGCTGCCTGCCTCGGTCACCGCGACGATCAAGTTCCGCAACCTGGTCGGCCAGCGCTACATCTCGTTGACCCAGGGCGCGGGCTACGACCCCAACGCCGTGCTCAAGCCGGGCGACAACATCCCGCTGGAGCGCACCCGGCCCGCGCTGGACCTGACCGAGCTGTTCAACGGCTTCAAGCCGCTGTTCCGCGCGCTGTCGCCCGACGACGTGAACAAGCTGTCCTACGAGCTGATCACGGTCCTGCAGGGGGAGGGCGGCACGGTGGAGAACCTGCTGGCCCACACCGCGTCGCTGACCACCGCGATCGCCGACAAGGACGCGGTGATCGGCGAGGTGATCACCAACCTCAACGGCGTGCTCGGCGCGGTCAACTCCCGCGGCGAGGAGCTCTCGCAGCTCGTCGTGCAGGTCCAGCAGCTGGTCAGCGGCCTGGCCGAGGACCGCAAGCCGATCGGTGACGCCATCGACGCGCTCGGCGGGCTGGCCACCAGCACCTCCGGGCTGCTGCAGCAGGCCCGTGAGCCGCTCAAGCAGGACATCGCCACGCTCGGCCTGCTGACGAACAACCTCAACGCCAACGAGAAGACCGTCGAGCACTTCATCCAGTTCACGCCGACGAAGCTCAGCGCGCTGACCCGCACGGTCAGCTACGGCTCGTGGTTCAACTTCTTCCTCTGCGAGGCCAGCGGTGACATCGGTATCCCGGGTTTGATCACCACGCCGATCAACATCCCGGTCCTGCCCGCGAACCAGGCGAGGTGTCTGTCGTGAAGCCGTTCCGGTCCCGCAACCCGATCCCGATCGGCATCGTCAGCCTGGTCACCATCGGCCTGGTCATGGTCGCCGCGGTGAACTCCGACGACCTGCCGGTCATCGGCGGCGGCACGACCTACAGCGCCGAGTTCAGCGAGGCGGCGGGCATCCAGGCCGACGACGAGGTGCGCATCGCGGGCATCAAGGTCGGCAAGGTGTCCGACGTCGAGCTCGACGGGGACAAGGTCGTCGTCAGCTTCCGGGTCAAGGACGCCTGGGTCGGCGACCGCTCCCGAGCCGCGATCAAGATCAAGACGCTGCTCGGTCAGAAGTTCCTGTCCCTGGAGCCCGACGGCACCGAGGTGCTCGACCCGGGCACCCGCATCCCGCGCGACCGGACGATGGCCCCCTACGACGTGCTTGAGGCGTTCCGCGGTCTGGCCGAGACGGTCAACGAGGTCGACACGACCCAGCTCGCCAAGAGCTTCGAGGTGATCGCCGAGACCTTCTCCGACACCCCGGACGAGGTGAAGGGCGCGCTCACCGGCCTGCAGTCGCTGTCGCACACCATCTCCTCGCGGGACCAGGAACTGGCCACGCTGCTGAGCAACACCAAGCAGATCAGCCAGACCCTGGCCGACCGCGACGCCGAGGTCGTCAAGCTCCTGACCGACGGCAACCTGCTGCTCGGCGAGATCAACAACCGCAAGAAGGCGATCGACGCGCTGCTGACCGGCACCAAGACCCTGGCCACCGAGCTGCAGGGCCTGGTCGCCGACAACAACGGCCAGCTCGGCCCGGTGCTGCAGAGCCTGGACCAGCTGACCGCGATGTTGCAGCGCAACCAGGACTCGCTGGCCGAGGGCATCAAGAAGTTCGCCCCGTTCGCGCGCCAGTTCAACAACGCGATCGGCTCCGGCCGCTGGTTCGACAACTACATCTGCGGACTGCTGCCGCCCGCGTTGGGGCCGATCAACCAGCAGGGATGTCTGGGGGACCCGTCGTGAACTTCGCTACCAAAGGCGGGAAGGACCTCGCGCGCACTGTCGCCATCGTCTGTGTCCTCGGGCTGTTCGTGGCCGCGGCGCTGTGGTGGCTGCTGCGGGAGTCCGGCGAGAAGCGCTACACCGCGATGTTCCCCAACGTCGTCGGCCTCTACGAGCACAACGACGTGCGCGTCCTCGGCGTCAAGGTCGGCTCGATCGACACCGTCGTCCCCAAGGGCGACCAGGTCGAGGTGACCATGCTCGTCGACCGGACCGTCAAGGTCCCGGCCGACGCCAAGGCCGTCATCGTCGCCCCGTCGCTGGTCTCCGACCGCTACGTGCAGCTCACCCCGGCCTTCACCGGTGGCGAGGAGATGGCCACCGGCGCGGTGATCCCGAAGGAGCGCACCGCGGCGCCGCTGGAGGTCGACGACCTCTACGCCAGCCTGAGCCGGGTCAGCCAGACCCTCGGCCCCAACGGGGTCAACAAGGACGGCGCGCTGTCGGACCTGCTCAACACGCTGGCCAAGAACCTCGACGGCAACGGCCAGGCGGTCAACGACACCGTCACCGACCTGAGCAAGCTGTCCAGCACGCTCTCCGGCAACTCGCAGGACCTGTTCGCCACCATCGACAACCTGCAGAAGTTCTCCACCACGCTCGCGGGCAGCGATGGGCAGGTGCGCCAGTTCAACGCCCAGCTCGCCGAGGCCGCCAAGTTCCTGGCGAGCGAGCGGACGAACCTGGCCGCCTCGGTCGACCAGCTCGGCATCGCGCTGGGCGCGGTGCAGCAGTTCATCAACGACAACCGCGGCCGGATCAAGTCCAACGTGGACAAGCTGGCCACGATCACCCAGGTCCTCGTCGATCAGCGAGGGGCCCTCGCCGAGACCCTCGACATCGCGCCGCTGGCGCTGAGCAACCTGGTGAACACCTACAACGCCTCGTCGGGCACGCTCGACGCGCGCGCCAACATCAACGAGCTGACCACGCCGCCGATCGTGACCGTCTGCAACCTGGTCCGCCAGGGCACCCCGACCGGGCTGCCGCCGACGCTCGCCGACGTGTGCAACCAGCTCGCGCCGATCGTGCAGGGCGTGGTGCCGCTGCCGTCACCCGCGCAGGTCATCGAGAGCCTGCGCAGCGGCAAGCTGCCGACGCTGCCCCTGCCCCTGGCGGGCGACGCGTTCGGCTCGGGAGGCAACTGATGAGTCGACTCAAGCTCCTCGCCGTCGGCGCTGCCGCCGCGCTGGCGCTGTCCGGCTGCGGCTTCACCGGGATCTACGACCTGCCCCTGCCCGGCGGGGCCGACCTCGGCGACGACCCGTACTCGGTCAAGATCCAGCTGCGCGACGTGCTCGACCTGGTCCCGCAGTCCGGGGTCAAGGTCAACGAGGTCGCCGTCGGCCGGGTCGACCAGATCGGCTTCGCCGAGGACGGGTGGACCGCCGAGGTGACCGTGCTGGTCAACCGCGGCGTCGAGCTGCCTGCCAACGCGCTGGCCAAGCTGCGCCAGTCCAGCCTCCTCGGCGAGAAGTACATCGAGCTGAGCGCCCCGCCAGGAGACAAGGCGCAGGGCGTGCTGGCCGAGGGCGCGGTGATTCCGGTGGAGCGGACCAACCGCAACACCGAGGTCGAGGAGGTCCTCGGCGCGCTGTCGCTGCTGCTCAACGGCGGTGGCGTCGAGCAGCTGCAGAGCATCACCAAGGAACTCAACAACGCGCTCGCGGGCAACGAGACCGACATCCGCGCGCTGCTGAACAACGTCGACACCATGGTCACCGAGCTGGACGCGGGCAAGGCCGACATCACCAGGGCCATCGACGGGATCAACCGGCTCGCCAGCTCCCTCAACGCCCAGCGCGACCAGATCGTCGGCGTGATCGACGACATCGGGCCCGGCCTGAAGGTGCTCACCGAGCAGCGCCAGCAGCTGGTGACGATGCTGCAGAGCCTCGACACCCTGTCCGGCGTCGCGATCGACACGGTGAACAAGAGCCAGGACGACCTGATCGCCGACCTCAAGGCGCTCACCCCGACGCTGCAGAAGCTGGGGGAGGCGGGCAACGACCTGCCCAACGCGCTGGAGCTGATGATGACCTTCCCGTTCACCGACCAAGCGGTGAAGGGCGTGAAGGGCGACTACTTCAACCTCTACCTCAAGCTCGACCTGAACCTCCAGAGCGTGATCGACAACCTGGGCCGCAGCAGGCAGAACCCGCTGCAGGACCTCGGTCTGCCCGGCCCGCTCAGCGGTCTCGGCGGCGGCCAGGACGGGGTGCCGTCGAACGCGCCCGCGCCGCTGCCGCTGCCATCGCTCAACGGGAACCAGTCCACGACCACCACGCGGCCGAACACGCAGTCCGGCGGCGGTGGCCTCGGTGGCCTGTTCGACGTGCTGCTGGGAGGCGGTTCCTGATGCTCACCAAGACCGTCCGGATGCAGCTCATCGCGTTCTTCGTCATCGCGGTGGTCGCGGTCGTCTACGCGGCGTTCCGCTTCACCGACCTCGGCCGCGTGTTCGGCGCCGACGGCTACCGGGTCAAGATGGACCTGGTCGAGTCCGGCGGCATCTTCACCAACGCCGAGGTCACCTACCGCGGCGTGAACGTCGGCAGGGTCGGCGAGATCAAGCTGACCCACGACGGCATGCGGATCGACCTGAACATCGACCCGTCGGCTCCGGAGATCCCCGCCGACCTCGACGCCGTGGTCGCCAACCGCTCGGCCGTCGGCGAGCAGTACGTCGACCTGCGCCCCCGCCACGACGGCGGCGCGCCGCTCAAGGAGGGCTCGGTCATCTCCGCCGACCGGACCAAGACCCCGGTCAGCACCGACTCGGTCATCCGCGACCTCGACAGCCTGGCCGCGTCGGTGCCAACCGACTCGCTGCGGACCGTGGTCGACGAGCTGGAGCGCGCGTTCACCGGCACCGGCGACGACCTGCGGGTCCTGCTGGACAACTCGGCCGAGTTCACCGCGGCCGCCCGCGAGCACCTGCCGCAGACGATCAAGCTGATCGAGGACGGCGGGATCGTGCTGAACACCCAGGCCGCCCAGTCCGGCAACATCCGCTCCTTCGCGGGCGACCTGCGCCTGCTCGCCGAGCAGCTGCGCGTGTCCGACCCGCAGATCCGCACGCTGATCGCGGCCACCCCCGGCACCGCCAACGCCGTCACCGGCCTGCTGCGCGAGTCCGGCAACGGGCTGGGCGCGGTGTTCGCCAACCTGCTGACCACGTCGAACATCCTGGTCAGCCGGGTCGACGGGCTGGAGCTGGCGCTGGTGGCCTACCCGATCGTCGCGGTCGGCCCGAAGACGGTCGTGCCCGGCGACGGCACCGCCCACCTCGGCCTGGCGCTCAACCTGTTCGACCCGCCCACCTGCACCCGCGGCTACGAAGGCACCCCGCACCGCGACGGCAACGAGCTGGCCGACGTCCCCGAGAACTCGCAGGCCTACTGCGCCGAGCCGGTCGGCAGCCCGATCAACGTGCGCGGCTCGCAGAACGCCCCGTACGGCGGCAAGCCGGTCGCGCCGAGCCAGGACCAGATCGCGGCCAACCAGAACCGGAGCTCGGAGCAGCTCGCGCTGATGGCGCAGAACAGCATTCCCGGCACGCTGACCCAGCCGGGCCTCGGCGGCCTGGCCAGTCTCGCCGGTCTGCTCGGCCTGCCCGCGTGACGCCGCTCACACCCGTCTACCCTGGAGTGTTATGACCAGCACGGACCTGTTCCCCGACGAGATCACCGACGAGGAACCGGCGCCCAAGCGCGGGCACAGTGTCTACCTGGTGATCGCGCTGGTACTGGTCGTGATCAGCGCTTTCGCCGCGCTCTGGTTCGGGGTGTCCTGGATCAAGGCCGCAGGCGACGACGACCTGGAGGTCTCCCGCGTGCGCGACGAGGTCACCCGCGTCGGCGAGCAGGCGATCATCACGTTCAACACCCTGGACTACCGCCGGGTCGACCAGGACCTCGACCGCTGGCTCAACGCGTCGGTCGGCCCACTGCACGACGAGGTCGTCGGCAGGCGCGCCAGCAGCAAGTCGACCATCGAACAGGCCAAGACGGTCACCACGGCGCGGGTGCTCAAGTCCGCGATCATCGACCTGCGCGACCGCGAGGGCAAGGCGACGATCATCGCCGCCATCCGCATCGACGTGACCCCGGACGGCAAGCAGCCCACCGTGAAGTACCAACGCATCCAGGGCGACCTGGAACGCACGGACGCCGGCTGGAAGCTCAGCGCGGTCGGCTTCGTCCCGTTCACCCCCGCCTGATCTCTTGATCGCCTGATCGCCGAGAGGACCGTTCCCAC
>Ga0247823_10004250_pt1 | contig 11501 bp, 18 predicted proteins | sample 13C_PalmiticAcid_2_FD_192426 | JGI IMG/M metagenome (GOLD analysis project Ga0247823, IMG submission 192426) | Soil microbial communities from agricultural site in Penn Yan, New York, United States - 13C_PalmiticAcid_Day30 | ecosystem: Environmental > Terrestrial > Soil > Agricultural land...
GTTCCTGCAGCGCTCGGCAGTCAGTAATCAGGAGAAAACCTATATCCCGCTGTGCGGGCTAAGGGCATTTTTGCTTGACGAATGGGGAAGCCCTTGTAGTATCGGAATAAAGCCGCAGTTTTTGGCCTTGCACGTCGATCGCAGCGAGGTTTTGTGCGATGAAGTCTCGGAGCTGGGTTTCATACTGAAATGCAGCTTCTTCCGTATCGGTCAGTTCCTGTATGTCGCCTTCATCAGTGTCTCCGAAAACTTCCGTCGCAGCCTCCTGGGCGGCATTGCCTGGAGGTATCAGCCTGACCTCATCGGCAGTCGTTTGAACCGTCCAGCCATTGCGCTTGAGTCCGTCGCGTAGTTGATGCGAGGTGCTGTCCCCTGGATGCAGGCCGGCCGGCACATGGTCAGGGTGAAGACGAAGCCACCGCTTCATGGGGTGGAACTCAACCCCCCCGTCTTCGCGGGCAAGCATGACATTGAAATGTTTTTTCGCGGGGTTCATGTGTGAAGGAAATTTGTTTGCGTTGATGCGCCAGTTAAGGCTTGGCCGTAAAGAGAATATTAATCAAATGACCATAGCGACCATCAATCTGGTTTAGGTACTCTTCGGCCTCTGGCGCCACAGGTGTTTCTATATTGGCTTGTATCTGCCACTTGCGCATGATGGCCGCGAAAATTTCATTCACTGCGTGTGCCTGTCTGATGAATGAAAATACAAAAGTCCGCGCCGCCAAGATGCCCTCATCAGTATCAAGGTTCCAACCGGGTATTTTGTCTTGGTTGTGAATTAAATCATTGCGATTGGTCAGAAATTCCGCGAGCAATGAATCAAAGGCCGGAAATAGCTGTGCGCGCTCTGTAATTTTGCCTAGAAAATATCCCAGCGCCTTTTTCTTTTCTTGGCCCTTAATTCGTTGTAATTTTTCCCATGTCAATTCTGCGTCGCCTTGAAGGACATATGTTGCGCAGAATCTTATATTTTTCTCAACTGACTGAAGATAGACCAGAGCGAAGCCGATTAGGGAATAAATGTCCTTTGGGTTGGGATACATTTTCCCTCCAATTAATTATTGCTTGTGGCGCTCGATGAGTTTTTCCATCGCTAATGCCGCCCGCCCGTCGGGCGTGATCGCCAAAACCCTGACGAACGGCTCGGCGCTTCCTGGGGTCGAGAAGGTAGCCACTAGCCCTGGCCCTCGCGCGAGATGGGCGAGCCTTCCGACACGATGAGCCCGGCGGTGACCCGCTGGGCGTAGTGCAGGGCATGCTGCTCGCTGGGCTCGGCGTTGGCCAGCTCTACGAAACCACCGTGCGCGGCCTCCTGGCCTCGGGTGCGTTGGTGGCGGTGCTGGAGGATTGGGAGACGCCCTCGGCGCCGGTGTCCGTGGTCTACCCGCCCGCAAAGCGCGGCAACCAGCGCGTGCGGCCGAGAGGCCGGCCCACGTGCATGTTCGCACGCGGCCTTGCGAGCATCGGCGTGCCACTAGCGAATGGCTTCTAGCGGCAGCGGCGCTACTGACAACTTGGAAAAACGGGGGTCCGCCAGCGTGGTCGTGACGGTGCAATAGGCGCATGAAATTTGACGCCAACACCTTCGCCCTCGTCACCATGATGTTGGTGCCCCTGCTAGACCAGTACCCCCTCGGAGGTGCACTCCTGCTGTGCCTGCTGCTGGCTTGGCAGTCACGGCGCTGAACAACGCACCACAAGGGCATCACGCCGACCAGCCACCGGCTGGCCAGCATGAAGGGGCTCTGATGGTACGCAGGCGGCTAGCCTACGACGGGAGGGCGCGTGACGAAGGTTGCGGATCAGCGAGACGCGCCAGAAGTACCCCGGCCCGTGGAGGGCGTGCACCGTTCGGGGGTTGAGGTGCCGCAGCCGGCTAGAGCTGATCTGGCGATTTTCCACGCGGACCGCCGGCACTGCAACTTGAGTTGACACCGCAGCGAGGACCATGCAACCGCGCTGACGGCAATTTCTAAGCTCGCGCCTGCGGCAAGTCGCTCCACCTGGTCGTGTAATCGGGCGTGCGCAGATCCTGCCGCATCGTCCAGCGGCGAGCACTGCCAGCAGTCCCGACGCTGGCCAGCTTCACCGCCCCACGGCCGTGGCGAACGTTGATCGCATCAACAGCCGCCATCAGCCGACCACGGTCGGCGCCGGGGTCATCAAGATCAAGCTCGCCTTGTTCAACCTGCGCATCTTGCAGATCGAGCAGCATGACGCCAGCCTTGGCCAGCTTGTAGCCTGGCTGGTAGATGGCGTGCAGCCCACGCACCGCGGATGCAGTGAGCAGCGCCGTGTCGGCTGTCGGTCGCCGCAGTGGCACCGTGATCGATTTGGAATACTGCCGGTCCTGTCGTCGGAACGGGCTGGTATGGACGAACACCAGTACTTGGCCGGCATTGCTCGCCTGCCGCCGCAGCTTCTCCGCAGCGCGCGCCGCGAACTCGCTGACCGCTTCCACCAGGTCATGCAGAGCCGTGATCGGTCGGCCAAAGCTGCGGGTGCAGGCGATCTCTTTTTTGGCAGGCGCAACGTCCTCGAAGGCGATGCACGGCTGTCCCTGCAACTCGCGCACGGTGCGTTCCAGCACCACCGACCAACGGCGGCGCACCATGGCGGCATCGAGCCTGGCGACATCAAGGGCGCTGTGCAGGCCCTCGGCCTGCAACTGCGCCCCGATCCGCCGACCGATTCCCCACACCTCGCCGAGCTTCGTCGCTGCCAGCACTGCATCAAGGTCCGATGCCGGCAGCTCGGCCAGGTTCGCCACGCGGGCAAACTCGGCGGGGTAGCTCCCGGGCCGCCGGTCTGCGGACTTGGCCACATGGTTGGCCAGCTTCGCCAAGGTCTTGGTCGCACCGATGCCGATCCCACAGGGCAGGCCGGTCCACTGCAAGATGCGGTCGCGCACCGTGCGCGCACGGCGCGTCAGGTCGCGGACGCCAGCGACACCGACAAAGGACTCGTCAATGCTGTAGATCTCCTGCTCTGGCCCGAGGCCAGCCGCGATCGACATCATGCGGTTGCTCATGTCGCCATACAGGCAGAAATTGGCGCTCAACGCGAGGATGCCGGCATCGCGCAACGACGGATCTTGTTGGATCTGGAACCAGGGCGCGCCCATGGCAATGCCCAGCTCCTTGGCCTCGTTCGATCGGGAAATCGCGCAGCCATCGTTGTTGCTTAGAACGATGACCGGCCTGCCCTGCAAAGCGGGCCTGAACACCCGCTCGCAGGACACATAAAAATTGTTGCCATCGACCAGCGCGTACATGGCGTCCTCACGCGGCTACCGGCCAACGCGCGCACGCATGGGCGAACAGGACAGCTTGGTCCACGGGTTCAAGCCGTCCCATCGCGCTACGCAGAAAACTGCTTGATCGAGGCGATGACCACGCCACAGATGATGAGCTGCTGGCCTTCACGGAAAGTGATCTCCGGGAAGGTCGGGTTCGCGGGCACCAACTTGACCCGGCCCGAGCGCTTGTGCAGGCGCTTGACCGTGAAATCCCCGTCCACCTGAGCCACCACGATGCAGCCATGCCGAGGCATCAACGCACGGTTCACGACCAAGATGTCGTTGTTGAAGATGCCTGCCTCGCGCATCGACTCGCCAGCCACACGCCAGAAGAACGTGGCCTGCGGGTGGGTGATCAGCAGCTCGTTGAGGTCCAGCCGCTTGACCAGGAAATCATCTGCCGGCGACGGAAAGCCAGCCGGAATCTTGCCCTCCACCATGGGGAGGTGGAGCGGCAGCAATTCGGCACACGGCTCCGCAACACTGGACATAATTCCAGTATAGGTGCCGTGTCCTTAGTTGGGAGATCCGGCCGCGGTGCCAGGCGCGCCGGCCGTCCACAAACCTCGGCCCGCGTTCAGATGCGGGCCTCGACCACTAGGTCAGCAACAGAGATTCCCAAGGCCTTGGCGACCTTGGCCAAGGTCATCAAGCTCATGTTCTGCATGCCGCGCTCGATGCCGCTCATGTAGGCGCGCTCGATACCGCTCTCGGCCGCCAAGCTCTCCTGGGACAGACCTTTCACTTTGCGCGCATTGCGGATCGCACCGCCCATAGCCACGAGCACGGGATCGCCGGCGTGGGAAGGGGAGGGGGTCGGCATAGACCCCAAATCGTCTCAATTTGAGTACGATATAACCACGTCATATAAGACACAAGACGGAACCGAAAGGGCCACATGCTGCTGCGAGCAGAAGAACAGTTCGAATTCGAGGATGCGATGTTTTCCAAGGCCTTCCCAGGCACTCGGCAGTACCACGTCTTCCAGCAGGTTTTCAACGTCCCGCTTTGGATCGTGGATTTTTTCCCGATTGACCAGAGCAACGGTCTCATCGGGAACCCACAGCGGTGGAGCCGCCAGCTCACATCCAGCGTCCAGGGGTTGATGAGCATTCAATTGGCTTCAAGCTCGAGGCGCGCCCAGGTACGTGCTCTTTTGCCAGCGCACACATCCCCAAGAGGCGATATTCAGTTGGTGAGGTGCTCCGCGATCTGGAATGCACATCCTCTTGATGACCCAGAAGAATCGACCTGGTTAATTGAAACCGACCATGGACCGATTGCAGACCACGAACTCGGACTTGATCCCAAAGATATCATAAGAACCTCCTTGCACTGGAACGACATTGGATCCAAAACACTGTAGCGTCGTCCACAAACCTTTGCAGCAGATCAAAAATCCATCAAAATATAATTGAAATTCTTTCACCCTTCATTATTCACATCATCGGAAACACCCCAGCTTCGGTTCGCATCTTGCACGAGACGCCGAATTGCCATTCTATTGAAATCCAGCTTCTGACTCAAATCAGCCAACACTTCTAATCGGACCCTCTCAAATTCACTTGGCGCAAGATTTAAACTTCTTGCAATCTGATTTATATTTCTACCAATTGCTGCCAACTCTCTATTGCTGCGCTGAATTTCAACCAATTGCGCGGGAGTCATAACCGGGGACTTCAATAGATTTGACTGAATCAGGGCGGAAACCCATCCGCCCATGCCTCGCATTCGCTTACTCGCAGATTGCACCCGCGCGGCCAGGTACAGAAATTTTGGCACGCGAACATTTAATTTTTCTGTGGCGAGAGAAGCAGGGTCACGAGCGATCTTGACGCGATTGACGATTAGCGGGTAATGCTTTCTAGGCCGCCTGACCAAAGGCATCGCCGCTGACAGGTAGGGTGGGGCTGATTGATTCACAATGCGGCGCGGGTCCGGCTCTGCTGGTTTTGTACCAGTCAGCGCACTGACGGCTGACACCAGTAGAGCCGACTCAGTGCATTTGCGCTGGGTCGCCAGTGCCTTCAAAGCTGCTTTCATCGGGGCATCAACGCGGGCAATGACTGTTGGCATAGGAAAGGGGGATGGTGAATTGTCGAATGACAGAGAAAGTGAAAACGCGGGCGTTGATTTCAAACGCCTTTTGCATTTTCTCTGTCACTGGCATGGGCGCTGCTGCCAGAGTTAATGCAAAAACCCTTGATCTGTGACACAGATAGTGCAAAAAAGTGCGCTGCCAGAAGCGGCAGCTTAGGGCCCGAAGCGGGTATTTGGTTGATTCGCATACCAGTCTTTCAACATATCTGCAACCATTACGCGAAGGCTGACGAGCTATGCCTGCGAAACACATAATGGTATCTGTCCATGGAGCGTTCTGGCGTTGACCTCTGAGTTGGAAAACACCGCAGCTCCTATAGACATTGGGCCTTGCTCTCACGGCAAGCTCGTAGTAACTCTTGTTGCAGCTCCCAGTTCTTGTAGATGACTTCCGTTTCTCGGTCGTGGAACGTTTTTTCCATCGCACGTATCGATTCTTGCGTTGTCTGAATAAAGGCTTCCGACCGAGCACGATAGCTCCTTTTGTGCTCCGCGTCTTCGAATGTCGAACTGCGCTCCACACGCGGCCGGTCCGTACTAGCGTCACCTGCAAGCTTGGACATGATGGCGAGTCGTCTGTCACGCTCTCTTGCTTCCGCTCGATCAACAATCGGCTTCTCAATTAGCGCGGTCGCAAAGGATTGCGCTCGGGTCTTCGCTTCGCGCTCAAGGCAAGCTCGGCCAGCTGCATCTGGCGGTGGCTTATGCTGATTTAGGTATGGTTCTAAGCCTGCCAAGAAGGTCGTCATCATTCTCTTTTCTGGATGCCATTCAGGAAGCCTGGCAAGCCTCAGCGCTTGACCCTCGACGTCCAGCTGGATCTTCGGCGGGGTAAGCCGAACTACGTCTTTCTGGCGAGAGTTGATGAGTTTTTCTCGCTTCTGCCCAACTCCCTTAGAACATTCGTCAGGCAAACTGCTTTCGATGCAATTCGAGTCAGCCTGTTGAAACTTTTCTTCCTCCTCCTGGGTCAGGAGAGAAAACGGATTCTCTTTGCTTACGGCACGAAGGATGTCGCGGTACGCTTCAAGGCTCCGGCTGTTGATCCCAGTCCAAGTGGGTGGCTGCGCGGGGTTAGGCTTGGGCGGTGATGCGGTCTGCGCCGCGGCAGTCGTTGCGGCGACCATCAGTAGTAGTTGGACAGATGGAAACAGTCGCATACTGGTGCTCCTTTCCTGATTGGCAGGTTGAAATTGAACCTACATTGTGATACCAGTTTATTATGAAGCCCACTAGAAACGCGCCACGTCGCGATGCGGCTGCATATCTTGTGCACAGTCGATCCACCGGACTGGCACATGGGTAGCTTGGCGATGTGCCCCCCTGCACGGGGCCATCGGGGCGCGGAAATACTCGGGAACTAACCCGTCCTAGCCGTTCGGAGTCATCCGGCGGCCGGCGCAGCCTTGGCGTGGTATCTAAAGCATGGCCCGAGTGGGTGCGCTGAACAACTCCCGGAGCGCCTTTTTTGCACTATCTGTGTCAGCAGTTTTGCACTTACTTGGCAGAGTTTGCACTTTCTCTGTCATCTGACATGAATAATTGGCGGGTGACGTAATACAAATCGCCAAAGCCTCCGGCAGGCCTATCCTGCCCTAGCTCTTCACCCCCCTCCATCTCTCGTGCACATCTTGTGCGCGAGTCGTGCAGGTCTCGTGCACAAGTTGTTCCTTTCTCTGGCAACTTTCATGCATCTGTCAGCCATTTTGCGTGCGTGAAACCGCTACGCCCGAGCCAATGATCCCGAGTCGCGCACGCTGCGCACTGTCTAGCAGGAAGCGCGGCGCGAACTGCTGCGCGCTGTCGTGCGCGAGCTGGAGCCCGCAGCCGCGTTGAAGGCATATCCAGGCTTGGCCGGCGCCTATGACGTGCTCGCCAAGGCCGGCCAGCAGATGGCCGCCGATGGACTCACGCCAGCCCAGCAGGCCGTGGCCATGGCCCGCGTGCGCGAGAACGTGGCCCAGGCGGTCGAAACCGGCAAGCTGGCCGAGACGCTGCCGCAGCAGCGCGGGCCAGAGCGATAGGCTCGACACTCTCGTATTTCAGCGGAGCAACGATGACCGACGACGACATGGTTTGGAGTTCGGGGCTACCACTTGATGCAGTTCTCCACCCGTGCCGCAAGGCGCGCGATGGCAAATGGGGTGTGCTGACCACAACCGAGAAACTTACGGTAGCGCTCGTCATAAATCGCCCGGATTGCATCGCCGAACTGGGATTTACCCTTGCGCAGGCAATTGAACGCGTAGGAATGGAGCAGGTGGCGGTTATGCCAACTGCCGTCCAGCGTCTGGCGGCCGAAAGTCCCTTGAATTATGTCTTGGACGATAGGGCTATACATCCGAACTACAAACCCGTTAATTGGGGCTTCGATGACGAATAGGTCAAATCTTTGAAGCCCGCCCGCCTGCTGCTGGCCGCACTGGTCCTGGCCATGGCCGGCCCGGCGCTGGCCGAGAGCCGGCGCTGCCTCGTGGTCGGGGTCAGCGACGGGGACACGATCACGGCCCGCTGCGGCGAGCCGGGCAGCTATGAGCAGATCCGCGTGCGCCTGGCCGGCATCGACGCCCCTGAACGCCGGCAGGCCTACGGCGAGCGCGCCCGGCAGCACCTGGCCGCACTGGTGTTCCAGCGCTGGGCCGCGCTGGAGTGCGGGAAGGTCGACCGCTACGGCCGCAGCGTGTGCCTGGTGCGGGTAGCCCCTGCATCGCGGTCTGATGGGGCGCCTGCGCTTGATGTGGGCCTGTCCATGGTCAGCGCCGGCATGGCCTGGTGGTATCGGGCCTACGCCCGTGAACAGGCCCCGGAAGACCGCGGCAGGTACGAGGCGGCCGAGCTGGCCGCCCAGGCCCAGCGCCAGGCCTGTGGGCCGATGCTGGCCCGGTGCCGCCGTGGGAGTGGCGGCGGCAACACTGATGCACGCGCGCGGTAGGGATGAATTTTCACGCCGTAGTCCTGCTGAAAACCCTATATGTTTGACCGACACGATGGTGAAAGATTCGAAAGTCTCTCCGAGACATCCTCTTTGAACTAAACCTAGGTGGGAATATGGTCAAATCTTTCGTGTTTTCGGTGTTTTTTTTGTTTTCCCCATTCGCGTTTTCTGGAACGTTTTATAGCGCAGCCGATTCGGACCTGGATGCTGCATTCAATAAAGCCCTCGATAGAGCCAGAACTCAGTCAAGAGGCGGCTGCCTCTGTAAAGACTGGGATCAAGATATATCCGCATTGTGCAAAAAAGACGATAAACTCGGAGTTTTTGTTTGCCGAGCGTGCGGCTCAAATCACAAGGGCAGCTGCGACAACCGTTCAGAAGAACAGAAAATCTTGGATCAGGTTAAGAGACTTTTCTGAGCACTTGCTGCCGCTTGTATTCAAGTATGAATTGGCGTGATCGAGTCTATTCGCCCCACTTGCCTCAAGTCCGAGGCAGTTATGAGGCAGCCGAACTGGCCGCGCAAGCCCAGCGCGCGGGGCCTGTGGACCGATTCCGACCCGGTCCGCCGTGGGAGTGGGGTGGCAGCACTGAGTGTACGATTATTTGACTAGAAGTGTCTGCATTTTCCAAAATACAGATCTTCGTTGTCCAGGAAAATAAACGGTTTATTTTGGCCGGGCTCAAATTCTCGCACCACGAGCACATTAATATTCGAGCCCGGACCACGCCCTTGCCCGGGCCGCAGGGTAGTTACTGCTTTGAACGAGTTGTCAGCTGAACCCACGTCGATCACTTCGGGTTGGGTAATAAAGGAATTTTTCAGAGCGCCCGTCATTACACCTGTGCGTCTTGAAACACTGAATTGCTTTCCTGCGAGTGTTTTCCGCTGCATTTCAAGGAATCTGCTTTCTGCATCGTCAGCGTTGGACACTCTTTCGACGGTGCACAGGTAGTCCCGCACTTCCTGCGCCCTCGCAGCCATGCCGGCGAGGACCAAGGCAACAAAGACAGCGATGCGCAGCATCACCGGATTTCAAACTGCGCCCGGTCCTGGCCAGCGATCCACGACGGCGGCTTGCCTCGCCCGGTCCACGTCTGGCCCGTGTTCGGGTTGTGGTACTTGGCGGGCATCTGAGCCTTTTTCTTCGCAGACTTGTACGGGAACACTTCCTGCGCCGTGAACCCGAATTCGGCGATCTTGGCTTGGATGAGCTGCAGCGCAGCGCCGGCCTCAGCCTTGCGGGCTTGGGCGATGGCGGCATCGAGCGCTTGCTTTTGGGCGAGAAGTTCTTTGTAGGTGGTCATGGGGTGGCTTCCTGGGAGCACCCATTCTGCAGCCATCACGACCAGCAGCCGTGTTTCGCGTGCGCGAAATGGCCCTGCTTCCCCGTTCGCATAGTCCAACTTTGCACGCGCCCGGCAGCAACTGGCCGGCTGTTGTCCTGGCGCTGAACCGAGCTGGAGTGCGGGAGGTGGCCCTATACGGGTGCAACATGTCTTGGGCGAGACAGCCCTGCCATCGCTCAAAGCGGATCTGTCTATGGTCAGCGCTGGCTTAACGATGCTCGCGTCGGACCTATGCCCGTGAACAGGTCCGCAGCACCGGGGAAGGTACGAGGTGACCGTGCTAGGCCTTATGTGTGACAAATTCACGAAATCATGATTTCTCACACCGAACAACACCTTCCATAGACTCACATGAGTCTCCTCTAGACTCAATCGAGTCTTTTCAAGCTACACTGAAGCCGTCTCGGGCCACACGCCACGAGATCGAGACGTCTGTGAGCAAGTCGCGCACAGGTCCGCAACCACCCACTGAGGCACTTATGACGGCTGGATCCCAACCCCTACAACTTCCCGATGTCCACATCGCACGACAGGCCAGAGTTTTCCAAGGATTTCACAAGTAATCTCTTCTGTTCAACGCAATGGCGGGAATCCGTTTTTAATTTATACAAGGAGAAATTTATGGAATGGCTAAAAATCGCCGTCGAAATTATTCAAATCATCATCCGCGAGAAGGATTAAATACAGATTCTTTGAAAAATCCACGACGACGTTGTTGCGGATCTATAGAGCCGCAACATCTAATCTTTAAATTGGCCCATTAAATTGGGCCTACTTCAATGTTGAAAACATCACTTCAATCTTTGTACGCTGTCGTTTTAAGAGAGGTTCGTGTCAGCCGAATCCGAGTTAGTCAAAGAGTTATGGCGGAGCGAATGGGCATGAGTCAAAGCACAGTCGCCAAGATCGAGAATGGCGTGAATGCGATAACATTGGAGAATCTTTTAAAAATCAGCGTCTTTTATTGGCTGGACTTTACTGAAGTTGCAGGAGCTGTGCATCGGTATGCGATGTGGCTCCATTATTTTCACGGGTATGAAGTCGTCATTGAGAGGATACCGCAATCGGAGGATTCCTTCATTCGCTACGCTATAGAATACTATAAGTCAGATCGCTGCTTTGAGGGGCAAGATAAGGGCTTTCCAGCGATGAGTGGAGGCGAGGTTCTTAACTTCCCCTCTCGGATCTCAAGGTATTCTGTCAACAACATCAAGGAATCGGACGATTATCTTTTTATTGATGACGTCTTTCGGTATGCGACGAATGAAACTTTCCGTACTGGCGAGATTATTAAGACTGGAAGGTGGAATCGAGGAGTTAAGCATACCCACATTGATGACCCTGCCGCAGTAATTGATTTTCTTACGGGAGTCGATTCCGAGCGAAATGGACGCAGGTTTAGCGAGTATTTGATGAATAATCCGCCGATCTGAATAGCGACCCCTGATTATTTTGCAAGGTATAACTTTTCAGCGCAGATTCTCCTTCTGATACTCCGGGGATTCCGATGCGGCTGAAGCCTCTCAGCAGCAAACGCCTGAGCTGTACCGTCTATGGCTAGACAAGCAGATCAACATGAATCACCCTCTGGTCTGGCGGGCTGCACCAAACTGCGCCCGGTTCGGACTGCCATGCAGACGGGCATCACAGCGTTGATCGACACTCTGGTGAACTAGCCCAGCGGTCGGGTTGGTTCAGGTTGTTGTGAGGGCTGTGGAGTTGGTTCAATGGCGATTGACCGGCTTGTCTGAATGACGAACAAGGGGACCCGGAGCGCCCAAATGGGTGCGGCCCCCGAAGGGGCCGGGGCTGGGG
>Ga0247823_10004251_pt1 | contig 11501 bp, 9 predicted proteins | sample 13C_PalmiticAcid_2_FD_192426 | JGI IMG/M metagenome (GOLD analysis project Ga0247823, IMG submission 192426) | Soil microbial communities from agricultural site in Penn Yan, New York, United States - 13C_PalmiticAcid_Day30 | ecosystem: Environmental > Terrestrial > Soil > Agricultural land...
CAATAAATACCGTTAACCCGCAAATGCAGGCCAAACAAATATCCGATTGAACAAATACTAGGAATAGATCAGTTTATTGCAGGATTTTATGCGCCAGTGCAGCAATGCCCGGAATATCCTGGTTGTTCATGCAGCGGAAATGTTTTTTGGGGCAGCGCTGATAACCTATTTTGGAGCAAGGACGGCAGGACAGTCCTTTCACTTCGGCAATATGCACATTTGGAGCCAGCGTGCCTTTCAGCGTATTGAAGCCCATGTAAGGGTACATACCAAACTCGGGCACGGTATTGCCCCACACCGAAATGATTTCTTTTTTAAAAGCGGCTGCAATATGCATCAAACCTGTATCGTGGCTAATGATGAGCCGGGCCCGCTTCACCAGGTCGGCCGATTCGTTGAGCGAAAATTTGCCGCAGGCATTGTAGATTTTCACGTCATCGATGGCCCGTATTTCTTCTGCGGTGGCAGCATCTTCCTTACCTCCCAGTAGAATAACAGGATACTGAATCGCCTGGCACAAAGCTTTCAGTTTATCTACCGGCAATTTTTTGGTAGCATGCTGCGCACCAATCACCAAGCCCACATATCCCATCCAGTGCGATACGGGAATATCTTCTTGCTTGATATGGTCCTTTTCGGGAATAAAATAATCCAAACCCTGCCCGTCGTTACGGATGCCCAGCGGCTTCACGGTTTCGAGGTAGCGGTCCACAATGCTTTTATCGGGCATCAGGTTCCACTTCAGGTTCACGAGCAACCATTTCTGCACATTCAGCTTGGGAAAAGAGGCCGACGGCGCTTCCAATGCTTTTTTGATACGCAGGGTGCGCAGGTTGTTGTGCAGGTCTACTACATAATCATACTTCTCCAGCCGAAGCTGTTCAATCAGCACCTGGATATCATCTTCGAGGTAGATGCATTTATCAATGTATGGGTTGCTTTCGACGATGGTAGCAAACTGCTTTTTGGTACAGTAGTGCACTTCCACCTCGGGCCGCTGTTGCTTCAAACACCGCACCACAGGCGTAGTGAGCACGATATCGCCTATCGATGAAAAGCGGATCACCAGTACCTTTTTGGGTTGGCTAGTTTCCTGTTCGTTGGGGTTGGGGGCAACAGTTGTCATACAATATACAAGCTCCGGGAGCGGTCACAAAGATAACTTTTGGTTAGAATTATTGGTATACTGCGGATTGCTTGGAGTCAATAGTGAATAGTCAATTGTCAATGGTTCTGTCGTGAGAGAGCCTGTCCCGCAAGTGCGGGATGAAAGGTGAGAGGTCGGACGGCGCGAGTATGGGGAACGGGGAGTAATTCTCCACCGCCGTGCCTTAGCGCTCCCGCATGGGCGGGACTTGCAGCGCTGTGAACCAACCTTCTCGCGCTGGACTTTGCGCCTTCTTCACGTCAACTTCGCGAGCTTTGTCCGAAGGACTCCTTTGGGGCGGTTCCCCTTGCGTCATTGCGAGACATTAACCAGCACATCTCATTACCACATTCCCATCACCCTTTCATTCTCAATCTCCAGTCCTGCGGATAGTAATTATTCATGCGGTTAGGCAGCAATTTAGCCCAGCCTAGCGGCACCTTCCGGTGGGTGATGAGGTGCCAGCCTTTGGCAGAGCCATCGATCTCAACCGGATCCCGGCGAAGGAAATGGCGTGCATCTTCCAGGTTCAGTTCCAGCTCGGGCCAGTTGCGTTGCAGTGTGGTACACAAAGCGAGCTCATGTTCGGGAATCCATTCGTTTTTGCCGGGTTTGCCCAGCAATACGCCTGTTTTTTTGAGGCGCAGCGCATTGGAAAGTGCCTGCATATCGGCGCGGAACAGTTCGGACTGCGCTACCCAGCCGGCAGCGGTTTCGTGAATCATGAGTCCGCCGGGTAAAGTGAGCAGTTTTTCGGCTTGCTGCAGTACCTGCTTGTCGATTTTTCCGGATTTAGGTCTTCCGTAATCAAACTGGCTGTGGCCTTCTGTTTTACGGAAAGCAGCCAGGAACAAACCTTCGCCTTTTACCAGGTGTGGCATAAAACGGTAACCGGGTGCTTTGGCCGCAGGGCTCAGAGCTTGGAATATCCCCCACTCTTTTTGCACCGGTATCATCAACGGTTCCATCTGGCAGGATTGCACCAGCCAGTCGCTGATGGCTTCGTCTTCGGCCAGGGAATAAGAACAGGTGGAGTAAATGAGTATGCCTCCAGCTTTGAGCGCGGGCAGCACATCGGCCAGGATGCGTTGCTGGCGCTGGCTGCAAAGGGCTACATTGTCTTCGGACCATTCTTCCATGGCTTCAGGCTCGCGGCGAAACAGGCCCGAACCCGAGCATGGCGCATCAATAACGATGACATCAAAATAGTTTTCGAGGCGGGCAAAATCTTTGGGATCGTTGTTGCTCACTATGGTATTGGGCTGGCCCCATTTCACCATATTTTCGTAGAGGATGGATGCGCGGGTTTTGATCACTTCATTGCTCACCAACAGGCTTTGCTCATTCAGCAATCCTGCCAGCAGCGTGGATTTGCCTCCGGGAGCGGCGCAAAGATCGAGTACACGAAGCGGTACGGATAAATCGACGACGGTGCGCATCGCGTGAGCAAGGAACATGGAGGAGGCTTCCTGCACATAATAAGCGCCGGCATGCCAGAGCGGATCCAGTGCAAACACAGGGCGTTGCTCCAGGTAAAAAGCACCGGGCGCCCAGGGCACAGATGCTTGTACATGTTCGAAATGAGGTTGCTGCAGCTTGGCGGCGTTAAGCCTTATCGTAACGGGTGCCGGCTGATGGTGCGCTTCCAGGAAAGCCGCAGCATCAAACCCCTCGAAGACAGTGAGCTCATCTGCCAGTTTATGGAGAATGGGATTCAAGTTTTTGCCCGAAAGGTAAGCACTCCCGCTTACATTTGCTTGAGTTCACCCACCAAATCCTGCAGCACTTTTTTGGCATCGCCAAAGAGCATGGAGGTTTTGGGCTGGAAAAACAGCATATTTTCAATGCCGGCATAACCGGGTTTCATGCTGCGTTTGTTCACGATCACGTGTTTGGCCTGTTCTACTTCAAGGATCGGCATGCCGTAGATGGGACTGCCCGGATCGCTTTTGGCAGCAGGATTCACCACATCATTTGCCCCTAATATCAACACCACATCGGTACTGGCCATTTCGGGATTGGCTTCTTCCATTTCTTCCAATTTATCGTAAGGCACATCGGCTTCGGCCAGCAGCACGTTCATGTGGCCGGGCATACGGCCAGCTACGGGGTGAATGGCATATTTCACTTCCACGCCTTTATCTTCCAGCACTTTTTCCAGCTCATGACAAGTGTGCTGGGCCTGGGCTACAGCCAATCCGTAACCGGGGACAATCATTACTTTTTTAGCGTAAGCCATGAGCACAGCGGCATCATTAAGGCTTACTTCTTTAAATACCCCACCGCCATTGTCCTGCCCATTGGAGGAAGCTGCTTTATTGGCACCAAATGCCCCGATGATCACATTGGTGAGCGAGCGGTTCATGGCTTTACACATCAGGATGGTGAGGATGGTACCTGCCGAACCTACCAGGATACCGCCGGTTAGCATCACCGGGTTACTGTATAAAAATCCGCCCAAAGCAGCTGCCACACCGGTAAAGGAGTTGAGCAGCGAAATCACCACCGGCATATCGGCGCCACCAATCGGCATCACGAAAGTGATACCATAAATGAGTGCCACAGCCAGCAGGAAATACATATTGGTCATCCAGCCGGAAAGCATACCAATGACAAGCAATACGATCAGCGCCAGCAACCCCATATTGATGAGTTGTTGCGATGGCAGGGTGCGATCTTTGATTTTGCCATCCAGTTTGCCATAGGCCACCATCGATCCGGCAAAAGACACTGCACCAATCACCAGTCCGGCCAGTATCGTGAGCAGGTTGCCCGCCGCCGCTTCCTGGATTCCACCCGGTGCATGCGAGAGGTGCTGAAATTCTACAATAGAAATAATGGCCGCACAAGCGCCGCCCATACCGTTAAAAAGGCTCACCATCTGTGGCATAGCCGTCATCTGTACCCGCTGGGCAATGAGCGTACCTACCACTCCGCCGATGAGCAGACCGCCAAAAATCCAGCTGTAATTGTGCAATGCCCTGCCATCGGCCCCTTTGTAGAGGAAGATGGTGCCCAGGATGGCAATGGCCATACCGCCGGCCGCCACCAGATTGCCTTTACGGGCGGTGTCCGGGTGACTCAGCATTTTCAGTCCCATAATAAACGTAACAGATCCGATCAGGTAAATGAGCAGCAATATAGCATTGGACATAGGAGCAGATTGAAGTACGGGTTAGAAATTGGAAAAACAAACCCCGGCTTGCGGCCAGGGTGAGGTATCAGGGTTTGCGTTTTTTAAACATTTCGAGCATGCGGTCGGTCACCACAAACCCACCCACTACATTGAGCGTACCGAGCACTACCGCCAGGAAACCCAGGATGAGGATGGGAATATTACCGGGATCGGCCTGCCCCATCACAATGATGGCACCGATGATCACCACACCGTGAATGGCATTGGCACCACTCATCAGCGGCGTATGCAGCACGGAGGGCACCCGTGAGATGACTTCGATACCCAAAAAAACAGAGAGCACCACGATGGTAATGAGATCGTAATGTTCGGTAAAAAAAGCAACCAGGCCATTCATATGCAGTCTTATTTAAGCGTTAACACCAGTAGTAAGCAGGGCCAGCACGCGCTCCTGCACCAGTTGGTTTTGGTGGGCAATACAGGTACCTTTTACAATATCGTCTTCGAAATTGAGCGAGAGTCCGCCCTCGGGCGTGAGCATCAGCTTCAGGAAATTGAATACGTTTTTGCCATACAGTTTGCTGGCATCATTGGGCATGGCCGAGGGCAAGGCAGAATTACCGATGATGATCACACCATGGTGGATCACCGTTTCGTTGTTGCGCGTACCGGCGGTATTGCCTCCTGTAGCGGCAGCAATATCCACAATCACCGATCCGGGTTTCATGCCTGCTATCATATCGTCGGTCACCAGCAGTGGCGCCCGTTTGCCGGGGATCTGCGCAGTGGTGATTACCACATCGCTTTTAATGATATGTTCTTTTATTTTTTGTTGCTGGCGCTGCTGGTAGTCATCGTTTTGCTCCACGGCATAACCGCCTGCTTTGGAAGCATCGGCGGCTCCTTCCACTTCTACAAACTTAGCGCCCAGGCTCATTACTTCTTCTTTTACCGCCGGACGGGTATCAAACACTTCTACCACCGCCCCCAATCTTTTGGCAGTTGCAATAGCCTGCAATCCCGCCACACCTGCACCCAGAATGAGCACTTTGGCCGGGGCAATACTGCCTGCTGCTGTCATAAACATGGGGAAATAATGCGGGTAGGCATTGGCGGCCGTCAGCACGGCTTTGTAACCTGCGATATTAGCCTGCGAACTGAGCACATCCATCGATTGCGCGCGGGTGGTGCGCGGAATGAAATCCATACTGAAAATAACGAGTCCCCGCAGGGCCCATTCCTGCATCAGCTGCGGCTCAAACAAAGGTTGGAACAGTCCGACCAGCACGGTATCGGGTTTCATCGCTGCAATGTCAGCCGGCTCCGGCGCCTGGATGGACAGTACCACCTGGCTGGCCAGCGCTTCTTCACGACTAACGACAGTAGCTCCGGCCTGCTGGTAGGCCTCATCCGGCACCCAGGCCTGCAATCCTGCTCCCTGCTCTATCACTACCTGTACCTGTTGCTTCGTGAGGGCCGCTACGGTTTCCGGAAGCATGGAAACCCTGTTTTCAAAAGCCGGTTCTTTCAGAATACCCAATTGCATTGGCTTACGAATTAGATTACATGGAAAATAATCAAAATATTCTTTACGTGCAAATCGGGGAATTAAATTCATGAGGGGCTCGCAGTGGGAATGGGTATGGCGCGAGTCGTTTTTTTCGCAGCGCTGTAAGTCCCGCCCATGCGGGGGGGCGGAGACACGGCGAACAAGGCGAGTGGGTGCGTGCTCCAAAGGAGCCCCTGTGGGGCAATGACGCAGGGGGAAACCGCAAAGGGCGCGAAGAAAGCGCAAAGGAGACGCAAAGGAGGACTATTAACGATCGTTTCTGCGAGATCTGCGGTTGTAATACTTGCGCTGTATCTGCGAGATCTGTCCCAAAGGGGCTCCTTTGGAGCGGGAATGCATTTTGCACAGAGACGCCTTTGGAGCGGGAAAATGCTCGCGTCGTTCTTCTTGCTCGCGTCGTCTCACCTCTCATCCCGCACTTGCGGGACAGGCGCTCTCACTACAGCCCCATTGACGATTGACCCCCGCATTGGGCGGGGCAGGCTATTCACTATTGACCACAAACAATCCGCAGTCCGTTAATATTTTAAAATAAAATGCTGCTTCTCCTTAAAATCAGGATTAAAATAGACCAGTCCGAATTTGAATAAATCTACCGTGCAGGTCACGCGGGGATGGCTGCAGATTTCCAGCCAGGCTTCTTCCATTTCGGGGCTCCAGTGGATGTCGTCGAACACCAGTACCGATTGCTCCTGCATATACGGCAGCAGCCATTCGAAGTATTGTAAGGTGGGGGCTTTGCGGTGGTTGCCATCGAGGTATACCCAATCGGCACGACCTAATTCTTTTAACAAGGCCGGCAACTCGGTTTCGAAACTGCCGGTACGGATGTCGGCATTTTGAATACCCAGGTGTTTCAGGTGGCGTTGCGCCAGGGCAGCGATGGAAGGGGCGCCTTCAATAGAATAGACTTTCCCGTCGAGGTTGGCAGCAGCCATGTAGGCGGTGGATACGCCCAGCGAAGTGCCCAGTTCTATCATCACCTTTGGTTTGATGAACTGCACAAGCCGAAAAAGCAATTGCGCATGACCCGGCAACTGTGCGGCATAGCGGGCTATTTCGCTCACTTTGCGCTCTGCACCCGAACCCGATTGGGTACCGGCGCCCAGGTCGAGCACCTGCACCCGCTCCCGGCTTTTGAGCAGCTGGCGGCGCAGTTGTTCCACATCTTCAAAAATATAATAGCTGCGGTCGTCTTCCAGCACCTCTTTCACCAGGTTGTACACATACGGAGAGTGCACACCATGCCCGCCCCGCTTGGCTTTGAGCAGGTAAGTCAGGTAACGGCCGGCCTGGAAGAATTTGGCAGAAAGGTTCATAAACGGATGCGTTCGTACACTTCGAAACTGAGGTTGTAAGCGTTTTTCTCATCGCTGGCGTAAGGCTCCGACTGGATCAGCCGCCATTCGTGGGCGGGCAATTTCGGGAAAAACACGTCCCCATCATTCATTTCGGTATGGATGCGGGTCAGGTACACGCGGTCGGCCTTGGGCAGGGCCTGCTCAAAAATATTGCCGCCGCCGATGATAAAAATTTCGTCCTGGGTCTGCTCGCGGGCAAACTCAATGGCCATATCAATAGAACCGGCCACGGTTACATCTTTGCGGGCCCAGAGCTCGTTGCGGGTAATCACAATATTCTGCCTGCCGGGCAGTGGCCTGCCAATGGAGTCATACGTATTGCGGCCCATGATCACCGGGCAGCCCATGGTTACTTTTTTAAAATATTTCAGATCTGCCGGAAGGTGCCAGGGCATCGTATTGCCCTTGCCTATTACATTGTTTTCCGTAGCAGCTACGATCAGGGATAATATCATTGAATCTTATGAAAGTCTTTTATGGATTACGCTTATACCCGGGATAGCATTGGGCTGGTCAATGGTGAATAGTGGATGGTCAATGATCGGCTCTTTGCTCAGATCTGTCAGGACTTTGCTCCCTTTTCACCATTGCCTGCTCTCCATTGACTATTGCCTATTCACTATTGACCTAAACAGCTACCGGTGCTTTAATACCGGTGTGCGACTGGTAGTTTTCCAGGGTAAAGTCTTCGAACTTAAAGCCGAAAATATCTTTTACCTCGGGATTGATGCGCATTACCGGCAGGGCATACGGCTCGCGGGTGAGCTGCAATTTGGCCTGCTCAATATGGTTGGAATACAGGTGTACATCACCAAAAGTGTGGATGAACTCGCCGTATTCCAGGCCGCAAACCTGTGCCACCATCATAGTCAGCAGGGCGTAGGAAGCAATGTTGAAGGGCACACCCAGGAATACATCTGCACTGCGCTGGTAAAGCTGGCAGCTCAGTTTGCCATCCGCTACGTAAAACTGGAACATCGTGTGGCAGGGACTCAGCGCCATATCGGGCAGGTCGGCCACATTCCAGGCACTCACGATGAGGCGGCGGGAGTCGGGGTTGCGTTTAATTTCGTTCACCACCTGGGTGATCTGGTCTATCGTTTGCCCGTTGGCTCCGGTCCAGCTGCGCCATTGCTTGCCATACACCGGTCCCAGGTTACCATTGTCATCGGCCCACTCGTCCCAGATACTTACACCGTGTTCTTTCAGGTAAGCAATATTGGTTTCGCCACGCAAAAACCACAGCAGTTCATATATAATAGACTTGAGGTGCAGCTTTTTAGTGGTAACCATCGGGAAACCTTCTTTCAGATCAAAACGCATCTGGTAACCGAAGCAACTGGTAGTGCCGGTACCGGTACGGTCCGATTTGAAGGTTCCGTTGTCCATGATATGACGAAGCAGGTTATGGTATTGTAACATGGCAGTTTGTTTGAGCGCCCCAAAAATATTCAAAATAACCGGGCTTTTCGGAATAGTGTCAAAATCAGAAACCGGAACCCGGGAGCTTAGTTCCTGAAACCCAATCACATTAGGTTTTTAACATTTGCGACCAACAAAAGGTGTTTACCGTTCATGGAGTAAACGGCGCTACACATCACTTTTCAGACAATTTTAGCTTTTAAAGCCCTACTTTAGCCGCAAAATTGTTCAAATCCATGAAATTTAAATCATTCATGAGCCTGGCGCTGGCAGGAAGTATGCTGTCTGCGTCGGCAATTGCTCAGAACAAGAGCAAGATCAACTTCGTGGAATACGATCTGCCCAACGGGCTGCACGTAATCCTTCAGGAAGACCACTCTACCCCTATTGTAGCCGTATCGGTACTGTACCACGTTGGTTCTAAAAAAGAAGACCCAATACGTACAGGGTTTGCACACTTTTTTGAACACCTGCTGTTTGAAGGTTCCGAAAACATCAAACGCGGCGAATACATGAAACTGGTTCAGGCCAATGGTGGTGAGCTGAATGCCAACACTTCCTTTGACCGTACCTATTATTATGAAGTACTGCCTTCCAACCAGCTGCAACTGGGCCTGTGGATGGAGTCTGAGCGCATGCTGCATGCCAAAATCGACTCTATCGGTATCGAAACACAGCGCAAGGTGGTAAAAGAAGAAAAGAAACTCCGCTACGACAACACGCCTTACGGCCGCCTGCTGGAGCAGACTTTCAAAAACGCTTACACCGTTCACCCTTACCGCTGGATGCCCATCGGTGAAGACCAATACATTGACAACGCTACCCTGAGCGAGTTCATGGATTTCTACAAAACGTTTTACGTGCCTAACAACGCCACCCTGTCTATCGCCGGTGACCTGAACGTAAACGATGCGAAAAAAATGATCGAACAATACTTTGGCGGCATTCCTAAAGGCACCAAAGCTATTCCCCGTCCCGACATCAAAGAACCTGAGCAGAAAGCCGAAGTGCGCGCCAAGTTCTACGATAACGTACAACTGCCTGCAGTAGTACTGGCTTACCATATTCCTGCGCAGGGCACTCCTGATTTCTACGCTATGGATATGCTGGGCAGCCTGCTGAGCGAGGGTAAATCTTCCCGTTTCCAGAAAGAACTGGTAGACAACCAGCAGAAAGCGCTGGCCGCCGGTGCATTCTCCCTGCCTTCTGAAGATCCCGGTATGGTGATGATGTATTCTATCGCCAACATGGGTACTACTCCCGAAGCGCTGGAAAAAGCAATGGACGAGCAAATCGACAAAGTAAAATCCACCCTGATTTCTGAAGACGAACTGGTAAAACTGAAAAACCAGGCTGAAACACAATTTGTGAGCCAGGCCGGTAAAGTAGAAGGTGTAGCCGAACAGCTGGCCAACTACCACGTTTATTTCAAAGACGCTAACCTCATCAACACGGAAATTGACCGTTACATGAAGGTTACCCGTGAAGACATTCAGCGTGTAGCCCAGAAATACCTGGTAAATACCAACCGTGTAAGTTTGTATTACCTGCCTAAATCAGAAGAGAAAAAATAGGTTTTACCGATTCCCGTAAAAGCATTAAACACATGAAGAAAGTAGTTTTATATATGTTGGCTTCTGGCATCGTTACCGCAACGTTTGCCCAGAACATAGACAGGAGCGTACGCCCGCAGCCGGGTCCCGCCCCTGAAATCAAACTGGCCGATCCCCAGAGCTTTACCCTGCCCAACGGCCTGAAAGTATTTGTGGTAGAAAACCACAAACTGCCCCGTGTAGCAGTATCTGTTCAGTTTGCAGTTGATCCTGCGCTGCAGGGCGACAAAACCGGTTATTTCGATATGATCGGTGACCTGATGAGCAGTGGTACCAAATCGCGCACCAAAGACCAGTTCAACAAAGAAGTGGACATGATCGGTGCCAAGGTTGCCGCCAGCAAAGACGGTGTTTACGCTATGTCCCTCAAACGCAACCAGGACAAAATGCTGGAGCTGGTGAGCGACATGCTGATCAATGCCGACTTCAAACAGGACGAACTGGATAAAATTAAAAACCAGACCATGAGCGCCCTGGCTTCTTCCAAAGAAGAGCCTAACGCCATTGCAGTAAACGTGGTAAACACTGCCAACTACGGCAAAAGCCACCCTTACGGTGAAATCACTACCGAAAAAACAGTAGAGAAAATCACCCTGGCCGACTGCAAAAACTATTTCAATACCTACATGAAGCCTAACGTGGCTTACATGGCTATCGTGGGTGATATCAACCTCGAAGAAGCTAAAAAACTGGTAGAGAAAAACTTTGGTGGTTGGGCTAAAGGCACCGTTCCCGTTGCCAAATACCCTGCTGCTAAAGCACCTGCTCAAACCCGCGTGATTGCCGTGAACAAAAACGGTGCAGTTCAGAGCGTAGTAAACGTGACTTACCCCCTGGATCTGAAAATCGGTACGCCTGATGTAATCAAAACCAAAGTACTGAACACCATCCTCGGTGGCGGTGCTTCTGGTCGCCTGTTCCAGAACCTGCGTGAAGTACACGGCTGGACTTACGGCAGCTACTCTCAGCTGAACGCTGACAAACTGGTAGGTGAATTTGCTGCTACTGCTGAGTGCCGCAACATCGTTACCGACAGCGCTGTTACCGAAATCATCGCAGAAATGAACAAACTGCGTACTGAAAAGGTAAAAGAAGACGATCTGCAGAACACCAAGAACTTCATGGCCGGTAAATTTGCCATGAGCCTGGAAGAGCCTCAGACCGTTGCCAACTTCGCGATCAACATCGAGCGTTATGGCATGCCTAAGGACTACTACAAAAACTACCTGAAAAACCTGTCTGCTGTAACTTC
>Ga0247823_10004252_pt1 | contig 11500 bp, 9 predicted proteins | sample 13C_PalmiticAcid_2_FD_192426 | JGI IMG/M metagenome (GOLD analysis project Ga0247823, IMG submission 192426) | Soil microbial communities from agricultural site in Penn Yan, New York, United States - 13C_PalmiticAcid_Day30 | ecosystem: Environmental > Terrestrial > Soil > Agricultural land...
CACCCACGCCTCGCAGGCGGCGATATTCGGCCTCGGTCTTGTCGATCTCCTGTTGGGTGACGCCCACTGCGTCCATCGCGCGCCGCGCCATCACGATCGCGCTCTCCAGCATTTCGCGCACCGCGCCGGCGATCGGCGCGCCCTTCATCTTCATCACCGATCGCCGGTCATAGGCACGCACGAAGATCGTCGCCTTGGGGAACGCATGGTGGATGCCCTCCAGCGCCTCGGTATCGAGCCCATCGCCGTCTTGGCAGAACATCAGCAACTCGGCATCGGCGGCACCGGCCTGGCGCAGGATGTCGGTGCGCGTGCCGTCACCATAATAGACCTTCATCCCGAAGCTGCCCGCGGTCTCGATCATCTCGACGTCGATGTCGACGATCGTCACCGGAATGCCCTGCCCGATCAGCATCTGCGCCACGGTCTGGCCGAAGCGACCATAGCCGACCACCACCGCGTTCGATCCCTCTTCCTGCGGCCCGTCGAGCCCTTCGGCGCTCGGCTCGGGCTCGGCGCGGAGTCGCTTGGTCGCCATCATCAGGAACGGCGTGGTCGCCATCGACAGCGTGACGATCGCGCCGAAGATGCTCGCCGCCTCGCCGGTGATCAGCATCGCCGACTGGGCTTGCGCGAACAATACGAAGCCGAACTCGCCGCCCTGGCTGAGCAGCACACCCAATGCGAAGGCCGGACGCCGCTGCATCCCGAACAAAAGTCCCAGCCCCATGATGAGCAGCGCCTTGGTCGCGATCAGCGCCAGCGCCATCCCGGCGACGAACAGCGGCCGTTCGGCGATGGCATGGAGGTCGAGCGTCATTCCCACCGCGAGGAAGAACAATCCGAGCAGGATCGCGCGGAACGGCTCGACATCGGCCTCGAGCTCGTGGCGATACGGCGAATCCGCCAGCATCACGCCGGCGATGAATGCCCCGAGCGCCGCAGACAGGCCCAGCATCTCCATGATCGCCGCGCTCGCGATCACCGTGAACAGGCCGGCGAACACGAACATCTCGCGCTCGCCGAGATTGCCGATCAGCCGGAAGGCCGGGCGTAGCACATAGCGCCCGGCGAGGATCAGCCCGACGATCGCGAGGACGGTATAGACTGCCAGCAGCCAGCCTGGCGGCCCGCCCATGTCGGCGGGATTGCGCGACATCGCCGCGACGATGGTGATCAGCGGGACGATCGACAGATCCTGGAACAGCAGGATCGCAAAAGCGCGCTCGCCGAACGGCGTGCGCAGCCGCCCGGCCGATTGCAACAGCGGCAGCACCTGCGCGGTCGAGGAGAGCGCGAGCGGAAGCCCGAGCGCCAGTGCCGCCGCCAGCGAGCTGTTCGCCGCCGCCCACACGATCGCGGTCACCGCGAGCCCGCACAGGCTCACTTGCATCAGCCCGAGCCCGAAAATGTCGCGCCGCATTCGCCACAGCCGCGACGGGCTCAACTCGAGTCCGACGAGGAACAGCAGCAATGCGATGCCGAGCTCGGCGATGCCGAGCTTGCTCTCGGCATCGCCGACCAGCCCGAGCACCTGCGGCCCGACCACGGCGCCGGCAACGAGGAAGCCCAGCGTGGCGCCCAGCCCCAGCCGGCGGAAGATCAATACGAAGATCAACGCGAAGCCGAGCAACGGCACGCCGTCGTGGAGCAGCGAAAGGCCCGAATGGTCTTCCATCAGCGCTGCGCCTCGGCCGCAGCCTGCGCCGCCGCCTCGAACGCGAGGCGGATCGAAGCATGACGCCCGCGATGTTCGAGTGCAGGCGTGAAGATCTCCATTCCCGGCCAGTCGGGCGGCGCATCGCGCTCACCCGCCAGCCACGCGGCCAGCTGGTCGCGCGCAACGGCGAGTTCGTCCGCGCTCCGCCCGACGACATGCGTGCCCATCAACGAGGCCGAAGCTTGGCCCAGCGCACAAGCCCGCACCAGCATTCCCACCGCCGCGACACGACCCACATCATCGAGGTCCACATCGACAGTCACCCGGCTCCCGCACACCGGCGAGCGTTTCTCGACGCTGGCGGCAGGCTCGGCCAGCCGCGCGTGAAAGGGGATCTCTGCGGCGAGCCGCAGGATTTGCGTATTGTAGAGCGGCGCGTTCATTTCGCCTTCGACTTAGGGAACCCCGGTCAAGGATGCGACCCTATAAATCCTCCCCGCAAGGGTGGATTCTAATTTGTCCCGTTACCCTCCGCCTCAGTTTCGTTGCCGCCGAACACGGGCTCGCCCTTGCGGCGGCGAGCGACGAAGTCGGCTACCGTCGCGCTCGACTTGTCGAGCAGCGGATAGGTCGTCGAGCGGGTGATCCAGTCGGGCCGTCCATCGGGGCCGCCGCCGACCGTATCGAACACCAGCACCAGCAACAGGAAGCCGATGCTCACCAGCACCAGCCCCTTCAATGCCCCGAAGCCGAACCCCAGCGCGCGATCGATCGGCCCCAAAAAGCTCTCACGCATCCGCGATCCGATCGTGTTGGCGATGAGGCGTCCGGCAAAATAGGTGACGCCCGAAAGGATCGCGAAGGCGAGCACTGCCCCGCCCTGCGCCGTTCCCACCATCGACGCCATGAATTCGGCAAGTGGAGTGTGGAACAGCTTGAGCACCAGCACCACGACGAGCCAGGTGCCCAAAGCCAGCACCTCGGTCACGAATCCGCGGATGAAGCCGAGCACCGCCGCCCCGCCGATCGCGAGCAGCACGGCGATATCGAGTCCGGTCAAAGCCATGAAACGCGTCCCTCCCGCCGCCCTGATAGTCGGCTGTCCGGCATGGCGGAAGGGATCACGTCCGCAAATCTGCATTGCCGACGCCGGCTACGAAATGGCCGCTGCAGACGCAGGCGGCAAAGTAGACGCGGTTCCAGGATGAGCGAGGATTATCCGTCTTGCTTGCGTCTGTGCGTTGACGCTAGCAAAGATCGCATAGTGCGCGTTAGCATAGGGAGCATCATGAACGTTCGACTTATCGGAGGCTGGAATAAAGGCGCCCTATTGACCATCGTTGGCGCTGGCGCTGCATTGTGCTCCGTGCCGGGCTTTGCGCAGGATATTGAATATCCATCCGCGGTCAGGACGTTCCAGCGGATCTGCCTGATGCCCGGCATTTCCCCGGCGGACAGGATTGCGGCCATGGGATCGGAAACCGGGTGGATCGAGGATCGGGCGGTTACCTTCGACGTTCCCAAACTCGGCATATCCAAGGCCATCGATCGCAATTATTCGTTCGGTAATGTCGTGAGTTCTCGGCAATGGTCTGGCGATATCGACGGTCATAAAGCGCATTTCATACTTGCCAACTTCGCAGGGAAGCCGCGCTACGAGAATCTCTGCGCCTTGATGCTGGACGGCCCTCGCAATGCGATGCCCTATGCGGACGAGCTGAAAACCGCCTTCAAGACCTTCGGCATCGGCGGGAAGAGTGTCGATCTCGTGCACCATTTCGAGTTCGCCGGGAAAGTCGGTCCCGAAAAACACCCGGTAAGAGGCGAAATTTTCACGCGTTCGTTGAGCGGTTCTTCCAAGCAGACGACGCATATTTATCTGGCTTATTGAACGCCATTCTGACCGGCGCCCGGCTGATTGAAGCCGCCCTTCGCATATTGACCGCCGCAAACAGGTGCCGGGTAGCCGGACCGTCTTGCTGCCCGGAAGGCGACCGGACTCGCGCCTTGGCTGCCATTCAGAGGACCGATTTTTTCGGCCTCCTCATCGTCTGAGATCGCAGCAGCGAAAGAAGCGCCGAGGAAGCCAGCCTCTCCTCGACCCGCTCCCAAAATATTTCATGCGGAACCGCGTACCGACGCGCCGGGCATCCTATGATTACGTCGGGCCATACGGCGATCATAAATCTATATTTTTGCAGGTTAAATTGATGAAAAGAACGCTTCTCTCGGGTGCGGGAATGATGACGATCGCGCTGGCCACGCCGGCATTTGCACAGAGCACCGCCACCGATCAGTCCGAACTCGTGGCGCTGATCAAGGCGCAGTCGGCCGAAATCGCCGCGTTGCGCGCCCGGCTCGACAAGATCGACGGCGCGCGCCCGGCGACAGCCGCCGCAACCGCCGTCGAAACCGCAGCCGTGCCGGCGCCGCAGGGCGCGGCCGTCAAGCGCGTCGGGATCGCCAACGAGGAGAACGCGCAGGATTCGTTCGCGCCGCAGATCGTCCCGCCCGGCCCCGCCGATCAGGACGTCGCCCAGGCCCGCGCCGCCATGAACGTCGCAGGCGTCACCACGGAATGGCGCGGCGGCGCGCCGACCTTCCGCTCGGCCGACGGCAAGTACATGTTCAAGGTTCGCGGCCGCATCATCAATCATGCCAGCACGACCTTCGGGTCGGACTATGAAGGCCGCAACATCACCACCACCGGCGCCCGCGCGCTGCGTATCGGCATCGAGGGCGCGGTCGGTCCGCACTTCTTCTACCAATTCGAAAACGATTTCGCCGAGAACACCTCCGACGTCGGCACGATGTTCGTCGGCTGGCGGGACACGGTCGGCGGCATCTCGTACGACGTCCGCTTCGGCAACATGTTCAACGACCGCAGCTTCGAGGGCTCGAGCGGTTCGGACGCGCCGCCGTTCCTCGAGCGCAACGTCGTCGCCACCTCGATCATCCCGCAGCGCGGCTTTTACGGCATCGCACTGATGCCCCGCATCTTCTGGAAGACCGGCCACGCCTCGCTCACGATCAGCGGCGACAGCGTCGATGCGAGCCAGAGCGTCGGCGACAGCCGCACCGTGCTGGGCCGCGTCCATTGGAACCCGTACAAGACCGATCGCTCGATGGTGCACCTCGGCTTGTGGGGGTTCGACGAAGCGCTGGCCAAGGGGCCGGGTACGCTCACCCGCAACACCGTGATCGGCGGCCGCTTCAACAGCGCGCTGCGCGTCTCGACCGGGGCGCTGATCGGCGGCACCGGCACCACCGGCTATGGCGTCGAAGCCGGCGGTTATGCCGGCCCGTTCTGGGTGATGGGCGAAGCCGGCCGGCGCGAGGCCCGACTGGATGCCGGGCGTCCCGATTTCGAGAGCAAGGCATGGAGCCTTTCGACCGGCTGGTTCCTCACCGGCGATCTGCCGCCGTACAACCCGCGTCTCGGCACCTTCGCCCAGCCGCGCGTGCTGCGGCCGGTATTCGATGGCGGCCCCGGCGCGATCGAGCTTCTCGCCCGCTACGAGAACATCGATTATTCGGGCCTGCCGACTCTCGGCCAAGGTTCCGCGGCGACCCTGGGCGTGAACTGGTATCTCGACAGCATCATCCGTCTCCAGTTCAACGCCATCCACTGGAACACCAACAACCGTGCCGGTGCCTACACCGGCAAGGACAGCGGCCAGACCGTCAGCGCCGGGTTCGGCGTGACCTTCTAAAAGCCTCCGTCAAAGATAGCGGCCGCCGCTTCTCCAGAGAAGCGGCGGCCGCTATCGTTCACCTCTGCCGCGTGATCCGGAGCGCCCAGCGGTCATAGCCCAACGCCTCCACCCGCTCGAGCAATGCCTCCAGCAGCGCAGGCGCAGGCTTGGGGTCGCGGCTCAGCAACCACAGATAGCGTCCGCCCGGCTCGCCGACGATCGACCATTCATAATCGTCGCCATGGTCGAGCACCCAATAATCGCCGGTATAGAGCGGCCCGAAGAACGACACCTTGAGCTTGGCGTTGGTCGCCTCGTCGGCAATGATCGCGCGTCCCTCGATCGCACTGCGCGCACCCTCCGGCCCGCTTTGGATGCCGCTGTTGACGATGCGGATCCTGTTGTCCTCGTCCAGTGCATATTCGGCCGTCACTGCGTCGAGCCCCTTCTGGAAACGATTCTCGTGCCGCGCGAGCTCGAACCATTTGCCGAGATAGCGCGCAAGCTCGACGGATTTTGCCGGCTCGGGCACCGCGGAATTGATCACCGGCGGCCGCGTCGCGCGCGAATAGAGAAAGAGGCTGCCAATGGCGGCGGCGGCGACGCCGGTGGCGATGGTGATCGCAGTCGATTGCTTCATGGCGCCACTTTGCGATGCGGTGCGCCGAATTGGTAGCCCCTGCGCACGCCCCCCATCGGCCCCGCTAAATTGACTCTGTTTGCGGAAATGCGATTCATTGCGCAACTTTCTTGCGCAATGGCGGCGCGGCGCGGCGTGGCCGGGACGAAGGCAAGAACCCGCTGGCCCAGGCTTCGAAAGATCGGTCGCGAGAATCGTCCATCGACAAGTCTATCCCCGACGAAATCCTATTTTGGAAGCGGGTCCGGGAACGGCGAAACTGACGCGCTTGCCCAAGAAATCAACCGGAGCGGCGAAGAGGGATCCAAGCCGCTCCGGTGCCGAGTCCTCCCCCGGCACCTGCATTCATGCACAGATGTGCGCTGAAACAAACCGGAAATATGCCTAAGGGCGACTTCACCGACCCAGCAGATGGTCGACGAAGGCGCCGAGCGACTTGAACCCCGCCAGTTGCAACCCGCCGGTATCGGCCTGCGCGGCCGGGGCCAGCGCGCGCCCGAATCCGAGTTTCGCCGCCTCGCGACACCGTAATGCGCCATGCGCCACCGGCCGGATTTCGCCCGACAGCGCGACCTCGCCGAACGCGATCGCATCCGCGGGCATCGGCCGCTCGGCCAGCGCCGACACCAGAGCCGCCGCCACCGCCAGGTCGGCCGCCGGATCCTGCACGCGATACCCGCCCGAGACGTTGAGATAGACCTCGCACGACGAGAAGCTCATCCCGCAGCGCGCCTCGAGCACCGCGAGGATCATCGCCAGCCGTCCGCTGTCCCAGCCGACCACCGCGCGTCGCGGGGTCGCGCCCGACGCCAGCCGCACGGTCAGCGCCTGCACCTCGACCAGCACCGGCCGCGTCCCCTCGAGCGCGGGGAAGACGATCGTCCCGCTCATATTCTCGTCGCGGTGGGTGAGGAACAGCGACGAGGGATTGCCCACTTCGCTCAGCCCCTCGGCCTGCATCGCGAACACGCCGATCTCGTCGGTCCCGCCGAAGCGATTCTTGACCGCGCGGAGGATGCGATATTGGTGGCTGCGCTCACCCTCGAACGCCAGGACGGTATCGACCATGTGCTCGAGCACCCGCGGCCCCGCGATGCTGCCGTCCTTGGTGACATGCCCGACCAGCACCAGCGCGGTGCCGCGCTCCTTGGCAAAGCGGATCAGTTCCTGCGCGCTCGCCCGCACCTGGCTCACCGTTCCCGGCGCGCCTTCGATCAGGTCCGAATGCATCGTCTGAATCGAATCGATCACCACCAGAGCCGGCGCCGGCCCTTGACCCAGCGTGGTCAGGATGTCGCGCACCGAAGTCGCCGCGGCGAGTTGCACCGGCGCGTCGCCCAGCCCCAGCCGCCGCGCGCGCAGCCGCACCTGATCGGCTGCTTCCTCACCCGAGACATAAGCGACCTGCAGCCCCCGCCGCGCGATCAGCGCCGCCGCCTGCAGCAACAGCGTCGACTTGCCGATCCCCGGATCGCCGCCGATCAAGGTCGCGCTGCCCTCGACGAAGCCGCCGCCCAGCGCCCGATCGAACTCGGCGATCCCGCTCGCTGTCCGCTCGGGCAAGGCGATGTCGGTATCGAGTCCGACCAGCTGGATCGCCCGCCCGCCCGACTGGAGATTGTGCTTGGCCTGGAACGGCGTCACCACGCCGCCGCCATCCTCGACCAAGGTATTCCAGTCGCCGCAATCGGCGCATTGCCCCGCCCATTGCGAGGACACCGACCCGCAGGCCTGACAGACATAACGCTTTTTCGGCTTCGCCATGCCGCGACGCTAGCGCAGGAACAGGAAGGGAACAACTGCAATTCTCCGGCCTGAGCGCTTGCGTCCACCGATCCATCGATTACAGTTGTAGTCATTCAAGGGAGGGCGGAAGTGATCAGGCTGTTCATCGTGGCGCTGATGGCGTTCGCGCCGGGTATACCGGGTGCCGCGCATGCGCAGACCGGCCAATGGGTCGTCGCCACCGATCGCTGGGGCAACAAGGAATATTCGACGCTCACTCTAATTGCCGAAGGCAAGGGTCTCACCGGCGACTGGGACGGCGATCGTCTCACCGGCACGATCCGTGGCAGCCGGCTCGCCTTCACCGTGACCGACAAGCGAGGCGCCGCGTTCCGGTTCGCAGGCGTCCTACGCCGCGGCGCGATCAGCGGCACCGCCGACTTTCCCGACAACAACAATCCCGCCGCCCGTCTCCTGCATCCTTTCGTCGCCCGCCGCGTCCCTGATCGGCCTTCGGGCGGTCCGCGCGTCCATGATTTCCGTCCGAGCGACTATTCGAACAGCTTCTCGGCGGATCGTCTGCCGGTCCTGACGATCTGGCCCGGCGATACCGTGCGCACCACCACGATCGACTCGGGCGGAGTCGATTCGCAGGGCGTCACCCGCGCGCTTTTCGGCAATCCCCAGACCGGGCCGTTCTTCATCGCCGGCGCCGCGCCCGGCGACACCGTCGTCGTGCACATCAAACGGCTGCGGCTCGACCGCGACTGGGCCGACAGCCTCGACACGATCGTCGGGCGCGCGATGGGCGCCGCGCTGGTCCCGCAAGCGAAAGACCTCGGCAAGCCGGTCCGCTGGCGGCTCGACCGAGACGCCGGCACCGCGACTCCCGAAGGCGACGGCGCCCTGAAGGACCTTCGCGTGCCGGTCCGTCCGATGCTCGGCGGCCTCGCATTGGCGAGCGGCTTCGGCGCGCCGCCTTTGTCGACCGGCGACACCGGGCGGGCCGGTGGAAACATGGATTTCCCCGAGATCGTCGAAGGAAACAGCGTCCATCTGCCGGTGCAGCAGCCGGGCGGGCTGCTCTATCTCGGCGATGCGCATGCCCGCCAGGGCGACGGCGAAACCTCGCAATATGCGCTCGAGACCTCGATGCAGGTCGAGTTCCGCGTCGAATTGACCAAGCGCAAGTCGGTGCCGATGCCGCGCGTCGAATCGCCGGCCGAACTGATGGTGCTCGGCCAGGCCGGCTCGCTCGACGAGGCGCTGAAACAGGCGAGCACCGGACTGATCCTGTGGTTGCGGCAGGATTATCGCCTCACGCTCTCCGAAGCGGCGCAGCTAATGGGCGCAGCGGTCCGCTTCACCGTCCCCAATCTCGCCGGTAGGAGCGTCGGCGTCGCGGCCCGGATCGACAAGGCGCTATTGCCGCCTCGCCCCGAAGGGTCCTGAACTTGCTCCCCTCCCCTCCCCCCGCTATCGCGCCGCGATGCAAGCGTCCGACCTTCGCGTCGCCCTGTTCAGCGGCAATTACAATTACGTCCGTGATGGCGCGAACCAGGCACTGAACAAACTCGCCGGTTATCTGCTGTCGCAGGGCGTGACGCTGCGGGTCTATTCGCCGACCACCGACACCCCGGCATTTCCGCCGACCGGCGATCTCGTCAGTGTCCCCGCTTTGCCGGTCCCGGGGGGGCGGGCCGAGTATAAGTTCGCATGGCACCTGCCGCGCACCACCCGCGAAGACCTCGCCGACTTCAAGCCCAATCTCGTCCATGTCTCGGCCCCCGAAATCCTCGGTCATCGCGCGGTCAGCTGGGCGCGCGACCGCAATATCGCCACGATCGCCTCGCTCCACACGCGTTTCGAGACCTATCCGGCCTATTACGGCATCGGCTTTCTCGCGCCGCTGATGATCAAGGGCCTGACTCGCTTCTACAATCGCGTCGACCAGGTCGTGACCCCCGGCGAATCCATGGCCGAGTTGATCCGCTCGTGGGGCGTCACCAGGCCCGTCCGCATCTGGTCGCGCGGCGTCGACCACCGGCGCTTCACGCCCGCGCGTCGCGACATGGCATGGCGCCGCAGCCTCGGCATTGCCGATGACGAGTTCGCGGTCGGCTTTCTCGGCCGCCTCGTGCTCGAAAAGGGCCTCGACATCTTCGCCGATGTCTGCGCCGCGCTGCGCGAGCGCGGCGTGCCGCACCGGGTACTGGTGATCGGCGACGGCCCCGCGCGCGACTGGTTCGCCGAGCGCGTCCCCGAAGCCGCCTTTGCCGGCTTTCAGAAAGGCGACGATCTCGGCCGCGCGGTGGCTTCGATGGACGTTTTGTTCAATCCCTCGGTCACCGAGACCTTCGGCAACGTCACGCTCGAGGCGATGGCGTGCGGCGTCCCCGTCGTCGCCGCGCGCGCGACCGGCGCGGTCGATCTGATCGAGCATGGGGTCGACGGCTTCCTCGTTCCGCCGCGCGACGTGGGCGCCTATGCCGAAGCGATCGGCCGCCTCGTCGCCGATCCCGCGCTCCACAAGGCGCAAGGCGCCGCGGGCCACGCCAAAGCGCAAACCTATCAATGGGATGCGATCAACCAGAAGGTGATCGACACCTATCTGGAAGTGATGGCGCGCCGCGCCGCAGCACCGCGCTGAGGCTCGCCCCCGCCGACATTATCGGATAATGGCGCCGCTTATGTCCTTCGTCCTGCTTGTCGCCGCGCTTCAGTCGGTCGAGCCGATCGACCTGCCTGCGCTCGACGCCGCGATCGAGCGCTGCGAACGCGCCACCGTCCTCCCGGTGTTCGCGGCGGAAGCGCGGCGGCGCAGCGCGGCGGTGACGGCTTTCTATCAGGAACAGGTCCAGATCGTCGCCGAGCGGCTGGCCACGGCGGAGCGGCGCCGCGCCCTCCGCGAAACGCCCGCCGCACCAGCGGCTCCGGCTGCCTCCGATCAGGAACTCTCGCTGCGCCAGCTCGCGCTCGACGATCGCCAGCGCGCGCTCGACGATCAGCGCCGGCTCGAAACCATGCGACAGGAAGCGCTCGATCTGAAGCGCGCCTATTTCCTGACGCACTGTCCGGCGAACCGGAAGGCTGATTAGGACATGCCGGCCGGGATCGCCTCCCGGCCGGCGCTTTCACCTCAGAAGCCGATGCTCGCCGCGAGGCGGAAGCTGCTGTCGTCGCCCCGGCTGCCGATCCGACCGTTATAGCCCGAGACGATCCTGACATTGGCCGAAGGTGACCAGACGAGGTCGATACCCGCCGAGGCGGCATCGCGCGAAAGCGAAACGCCGCGCACTTCGAACCCCGACGTCCCGCCGGCAAAGCCCGCCTGCAGACTCGGCGTGTCGCCATCGACTCGCCGCAGCCATGCCGCATTGGCCCGCGCGCTCAGCCCTTCGACGATGGGAGTCTCCGCCCGCAGCCCGAGTTTGGCGAAGGTGAAGCTTTCGGTCCGCTTCGCGCCTCGCAGCGCCGCCGAGCCGCCGGTTTCGGCGAAGGCATCGGTCTTCACGCGATAGCTCTGGAAGCCGAGAACCGGCTGTATCGAGCCGCCGCCCATCGCGAACGCATGCCCCGCCTCGAGGAAGCTGTAGAGCAGGTTGCCGTCATAATCGGCGCGCAGCCGCTCGTTGACATCGGCGAAGCCGATATTGCGGTTCACTCGATTGTCCGCCCACGCATAGCCGATCCCGGTACGCAGGGTGATCGGCCCGATCTCGCCGCTGGCATAGCCGAGGACATGCATGGTCTGCACCCGTCCGTCGCTCCGTCGGTCGC
>Ga0247823_10004253_pt1 | contig 11499 bp, 11 predicted proteins | sample 13C_PalmiticAcid_2_FD_192426 | JGI IMG/M metagenome (GOLD analysis project Ga0247823, IMG submission 192426) | Soil microbial communities from agricultural site in Penn Yan, New York, United States - 13C_PalmiticAcid_Day30 | ecosystem: Environmental > Terrestrial > Soil > Agricultural land...
GCCCCGAACAGCGCCCCCCAGGCCGCCCACCTGGCCGGCGCGGCCTGGGGGGCGCTGTTCGGGGCGCTGGGCGTGGGCTGGAGCCGCTGGCGCGCGCGGCGCGCCGTGGCCTGAGGGGCCGCCTCAGGCCGCTGCGGATGCGGCGCCGAGCGACTTGCGGAAGCGGTTGAGTTCCTGCACGGTCTTGAAGCGGCCGTCCATGAGCAGGCTCAGGTTGTGCAGGATGCGGTCGACCACCTTGCTCTCCCACACGGCGTCGAAGTTGATCTGCTGGTCCAGCCAGTGCTCCAGCCACTCGGGGTTGGGCAGGCGGCTCTGGATGGTGTCGTTGGGGAACAGCGCCTTGTTGACGTGCAGGTTGGTGGGGTGCAGGGCCTGGGCCGTGCGCCGCGCACTGGCCATCAACACGCCGACCTTGGCGAAAGCGGCGCGCGCTTCGTTGCCGAACTTCCCGATGGCGCGTTTCATGTAGCGCAGGTAGGCGCCGCCGTGGCGCGCTTCGTCCTGGCTGAGCGTGGTGTAGATGTGCTTGATCACCGGCTCGCTGTGCCACTCGGACGCGCGGCGGTACCAGTGGTTGAGGCGGATCTCGCCGCAGAAGTGCAGCATCAGCGTTTCCAGCGCGGGCGCGGGATCGAACTCGAAGCGGATCTCGTGCAGTTCCTCTTCGGTGGGCACGAGCTCGGGGCGGAAGCGGCGCAGGTACTCCATCAGCACCAGCGAGTGCTTCTGCTCCTCGAAGAACCAGATCGACATGAAGGCCGAGAAGTCGGAGTCGTCGCGGTTGTCGCGCAGGAACATCTCGGTGGCCGGCAGCGCCGCCCACTCGGTGATGGCGTTCATCTTGATCGTCTGGGCCTGCTCGTCACTGAGTTGGCTGGCGTCGAACTGCGCCCAGGGAATGTCCTTGTCCATGTCCCAGCGGACGGATTCCAGTTGTTTGAACAGTTCGGGATACAGCATGGTCATCTCTCCGGGGGACAGGCAAAACGCGCAACATTGTAGGCGGGGGTATAACGGGCACCCGGATTGCCCTATGGACCGCACTGAAACCGACTCACATTTCCCGCGGAACTTCTCGCGCCGGCCCGCGCTCCAACTTCGCGTATCGGCGAGGGAGCGACCCGAACACCGTTTTCCGCTGCGAAGCCTTCCGGGCCCTTGGGCTCCGGATGCAATCCCGAGGCGCTTCTCCTCCTCCTCCCTCCCTCCCTTGTTCGCGTCGGGGCGCTTCGCAGTTTCTTGTCCAACCCGCCGCCGGGCTCGCCCGGCGGCCCCAGCCCGAGGTCGCACATGACCACGGGCTCCACCGCGCCCCCCACCCATCGCCACCAGGCGCGCGTGGCCGTCGTCGGCTCCGGCATCGCCGGGCTGGCGGCCGCGCACACGCTGCAGGGGCTGGCCGACATCACCCTGTTTGAAGCCACCGACAGCTTCGGCGGCCACACCCGCACGCTGGACGTGGCGCTGCCCGATGCCAACGGCGCGCCGGTGAACATCGGCCTGGACCCGGGCTTCCTGGTGCTGGACGAACGCACCAGCCCGAATCTGCTGGCCCTGCTGACGCAACTGGGCGTGCCGCTGGCAACGTCGGACGGTTCGTTCTCGGTGCAGGTGCCCGACACCGGGCTGGCGTGGGGCAGCACGGATCTGGCCGGCGTGTTCTCGCAGCGGCGCCACCTCGCCAGCCCACGCTTCTGGCGCATGCTGGCCGACGCCCGGCGCTTCAAGCGCGCGTGCACCGCCCTGGCGCGACAGGACAGCGGGTCAGACCTCGACACCTCCCTGCTGCAGCCACTGGACGGATTTCTGCGCGAACACCGCTTCTCGAGCGGCTTTCGCGACGACTGCCTGCTGCCCCTGCTGAGCGGCCTCTGGGGATGCCCCGTCGACGAGGTGCTGCGCGCGCCCCTGTTGACCGCGGCGCGCTTCCTGCGACAGCACCATGTGCTGCGCCTCGGCGGGCGGTCCCGGTGGTTCACGGTGGTGGGCGGTGCGCAGCCGTTCGTGCAGGCCATCGTGGCGGGCATTGGCGACGCGCGCCGGTCCACGCCGGTGCGCCACATCGCGCGCGACGCGCAAGGCGTGCGCCTGGTTACCGACGCGCAGGTCGAGCGCTTCGACGCCGTCGTGCTGGCCTGCCACGCCGATCAGGCGCTGGCGCTGCTGGGAGACGAAGCGGGCGACGAGGAGCGCGCCACGCTGGGCGCCATCCGCTTCCCGACCCGGCGCGTGGTGGTGCACACCGACGCGTCGGTGCTGCCGGCCGACCGCGGCGCCTGGGCGGCGTGGAACTGCGAGCCCGGCGGCCTGCATTGCCTGCTCAACCGCACGCAGCCGCTGCCCGTGGCGCAACCGGTGCTGGCGTCGTTCGGGGGCTCGCGCGTCATCGCGCCCGAGCGGGTGCTGGGCACCTTCGACGTGGCGCATCCGGTGTTCGATCTCGAGGCGGTCCGCGCCCAGTCGCGCCTGCCCGCGCTGCAGGGCCGGCAGCACACCTGGTACGCCGGCGCCTGGTGCGGCGACGGCTTCCATGAGGACGCACTGAAGGCCGGACTGCACGCCGCGCGCGCGCTGATCGACCGATTCGAGCTGGTGCCGCGCATCAGCGAGCGGCGCGCCCTGCGTCAGGCGCTGCCCGGGGTGCTGGCCTGAAACTGCGTGCGGCGCTCACTCACGGGTGCACCTTCGCCTGCGGCTGCGGTGCGAGCATCTTCGGGCGGCCGGGAGGCGCTCAGGCGCTGGGCAGGGAGTCGATGAAGCTCTGGCGCTGCACGAGCTTGTCGTTCAGCCTGGCCAGGTTGGGGAAATCGCCGCGCCAGTCGATGGACGGGAAGCGGAAATCCAGGTAGCCCAGGGCGCAGCCCACGGCCACGTCGGACAAGCTGAAGTGGATGCCCGAGCAGAAGGGCTTGTCGCCCAGTCCCTGGCTCATGGACTTGAGCGCCGCGTGGATCTTGACCATCTGGCGGTCGATCCAGGCTTGGCTGCGCTGTTCGGCCGTGCGGTGCGGCCAGGTGGATTCCAGCCGCGCGAGCACGGCGGCGTCGAGTACGCCGTCGGCCAGGGCCTCCCAGGTCTTGACCTCGGCGCGCTCGCGGCCCGAGGGCGGGATGAGCTTGCCCACGGGCGACAGGCCATCGAGGTATTCGACGATCACGCGCGAGTCGAACACCGCCTCGCCGCCTTCCATTACCAGGCAGGGCACCTTGTGCAGGGGGTTGGACGCGCCGATGGTGGTGTCGTCCGACCACACGTCTTCCAGCACGAACTGGTAATCCAGCTTCTTCTCGGCCATGACGATGCGCACTTTGCGCACGTAGGGGCTGGTGATGGCTCCGATGAGTTTCATGGTCTGTGGGGCTTGGGAACGGTTGGCGATTCTAGCCAGCGACCAGGGCCTTTCGCCTGACACGCCCGGCACCCCATGTGGCCCGGGACGGACGCACTCCTACAATTCCGGGATGCGCCAGACACCTGCTCCCGCCGCGCCCACGAGCGCCGAACTCTCCCCGATCACCGCCCTGTCGCCGCTGGACGGCCGTTACGCGGGCCGCCTGGCGCCGCTGCGCCCCTTCATGAGCGAACTGGGCTACATGCACCGGCGCGTGCAGGTCGAAGTCGCCTGGTTCATCGCGCTGTCCGACGCGGGCTTCGACGAATTCAAGCCGCTGTCACCCGGTGCGCGCACTTACTTGCTGGGCCTGGTGAAGAACTTCAGCGAGGCCGACGGCGAGGCGATCAAGGCCATCGAGAAGACCACCAACCACGACGTCAAGGCAGTCGAGTACTGGATCAAGTCGAAGTTCGAGGCCCGGCCCGAGTTGGAGCGCGCGGCCGAGTTCGTGCACTTCGCCTGCACCAGCGAGGACATCAACAACACCAGCCACGCGCTGCAACTCAAGGGCGCGCGCGAGCAGGTGCTGCTGCCCGCGCTGGACGCGGTCATCGACAAGCTGCGCGAGATGGCGCACGGCTTCGCGGCCGTGCCCATGCTCAGCCGCACCCACGGCCAGACGGCCAGCCCCACCACCGTGGGCAAGGAGCTGGCCAACGTGGTGGTGCGCCTGGGCGCCGCGCGCGAGCGCATCGCCGGCGTGAAGCTGCTGGGCAAGATGAACGGCGCGGTGGGCAACTACAACGCCCACCTCGCTGCCTGGCCCGACTTCGACTGGGAGGCCTTCAGCCGCAAGGTGGTGGAAACGCCCGAGCCGCTGGGCCTGGGCCTGACGTTCCAGCCCTACAGCATCCAGATCGAGCCGCACGACTACATGGCCGAGCTGTTCGACGCGGTGGCGCGCACCAACACCATCCTGGTCGACATCGCGCGCGACATCTGGGGCTACGTGAGCCTGGGCTACTTCAAGCAGAAGCTCAAGGCGGGCGAGATCGGCTCCTCGACCATGCCGCACAAGGTCAACCCGATCGACTTCGAGAACGCCGAGGGCAACCTGGGCCTGGCCAACGCCCTGCTGCGCCACCTGAGCGAGAAGCTGCCCGTGAGCCGCTGGCAGCGCGACCTGACCGACTCCACCGTGCTGCGCAACATGGGCGTGGCCCTGGGCTACGCGGTGCTCGCCTACCACGCGCTGGGCGTGGGCCTGGGCAAGCTCGAGTTGAACGAGGAGGCGCTGGCCGCCGACCTCGACGGCTCCTGGGAAGTGCTGGCCGAGCCCATCCAGACGGTGATGCGGCGCTTCGGCGTCTCGGGCGCCTACGAGAAGCTCAAGGAAGTGACACGCGGCAAGACCGTCACGGCCGAGGCCATGCATGCGCTGATCCGCAGCCTGGAAATTCCGCAGACCGAGAAGGACCGGCTGCTGGCGATGACGCCCGCGAGCTACACGGGCAAGGCCAGCGAACTGGCCAAGCGCGCCTGAGCTTTTGCCCCCTACGCCGCCCGCTCGCGGTAACGATTGAAGCGCCAGGCATCACCTTCGATGGTGATGCGCCGCCAGGTGCGGCGCTTCTCGCCGGGCGTCATCTCCGTCCAGCGCTGTACTTCCTCGAACAAGCGGCCGCAGCCCTTGCAGACATCGTCGCCCTGGCTGGTGGAGCAGATGGCGATGCAGGGCGTGTCAGGCGTGGTGGCGTACCAGGCCAGCCAGGCCTCGCGGGCCTTGGGCGGCATGCTGTTCTCGTCGGCCTCGGCCTCGCGAAAGAAGACCATCTGGGCGTACACCTCGGCCAACGCGCGCGTGGGCGCGGGCAGGGACACGCCATCGGGCGAGGGTGAACGTTCGCGCCACCAGTTGATGGCCGCTTCGATGTCGGTGATGTGGATGCCGGCCATGGGAGGGCGATGATAAGACGCCCTCGCGCCCCATTCCCTCGCATCCGGGCGGCGCCCCTGCCCGCGGCCGGGCGATCAGTCCGCGCACATCAGTCCGCCCGATCAGTCCGCCTTGTTGCGGCGCTGCAGGTACTTGCCCATGACCACCACCATCAGCGCACCCAGCGCCGCTGCAGCGTAGAAGCCCACCGAGTGGTGCGGTATCCAGGGCTCTATCATCTTGTCGGACACCAGGGTTTCGCCGCCCACCCAGCCGATCAGGGCAGCGCCCAGGGTCACGATGGCGGGGAAGCGGCCCATGATCTTGATCATCAGCGTGCTGCCGAAGATCACGATGGGAATGGCGATGGCCAGCCCGATGACCAGCAGGGGAATGTTGCCGTTGGCCGCGGCGGCCACGCCGATCACGTTGTCCAGACTCATCACCAGGTCTGCCACGAGGATGGTGCGGATGGCGGCGAGCAGGCCGCCGTTGGCGGGCCCCTCGGACTGCTCATCGTCACCGCCATTGAGCAGTTGCACGCCGATCCACAGCAGCAGCAGACCGCCCACCAGTTGCAGCCAGGGCATCTGCATGAGCTTGACGGCCACCACCGTCAGCACCACACGCAGCAGCACGGCCGCGGCTGTGCCCCAGAAGATGGCCTGCTTCTGCTGGCGCGGGCCGAGTCCGCGCGCAGCCAGTGCGATCACCACGGCGTTGTCGCCCGAGAGAATGATGTTGATCCAGATGATCTGACCCAGACCCAGCCAGAACTGGGGGCTCGACAGCAATTCCATGGTGGGGCTTTCGATGAGCGGGAATCGACCGGGAGGCGCCTGCCGGTCGGCCTGGGACAGTGTAGGCATGCTCACGGGCCGCCCCGGGTGAGGGATACCGCGTACGCAATTCCACGGTGGGCCCGGCTGGCGGTCGGGTGGCCGTGCCGCATACAATTCACGGTTTCGCGGAAGGGGAGTAGCTCCCGGGCGCGGTGGCGGCTCCTTCTGGCGCCTTGCCGCGCCGGTCAACGCGTCGTCAATACGGTGTCCGCCCAGCGGCACCCGGCGCGTTGGGCCCACGGACACGTGGCGCCGGGGCGAGACCTTCAGACTTCATTCCCTCTGGAGCCCCTTTTCATCATGGAATTCATGTCCGCTGCCTGGTGGTCCGCCCTCCTGGCCATCATCCTCATCGACCTCGTGCTCGCCGGCGACAACGCGATCGTGATCGCGCTGGCGGCGCGCAACCTGCCCAAGGAACATCAGAAGAAAGCCATCGTCTGGGGCACGGTCGGCGCCATCGTCGTGCGCTCGGCCATGACGCTGGTGGTGGTCTGGCTGCTGCGCATCCCGGGCCTCATGGCCATCGGCGGCATCGCACTGATGTGGATCGCCTACAAGCTGATCGCCGAGGACGAAGGCGACGGCGACGAGCACGGCCCGGCCGCCACCACCTTCTGGGGCGCCATGAAGACCATCATCATCGCGGACGCGGTGATGGGCATCGACAACGTGCTGGGCGTGGCCGGCGCCGCGCAGGGCGCGTTCGACCTGGTGGTCATCGGCCTGCTCATCAGCATTCCGATCGTGGTGTTCGGCAGCACGCTGATACTCAAGCTCGTCGAGAAGTACCCGTCGATCATGTACATCGGCGCGGGCGTGCTGGCCTTCACCGCCGGCAAGATGGTCGTGAACGAGAAGATGCTGGCGCCCTGGTTCAAGGGCGGCGAGCCCTCGCACATGGCGGCCTATTGGGGCTTCGTGGCCCTCACCATCGTGGTGGTGCTCACCCTGGGTTACCTGCACAACCGCCGCGTCGCGCAACGCGCAGCGGCGGCGGCCGAGAAAGCCTGAGGCGGGCATGCGGCTGATCCTGCGCTGGGTGCTGGCGGCGTGCGCGCTGCTGCTGGTGGCCTGGCTGTACAGCGGCGTGGAAGTGCGCAGCTTTCCGTCGGCGCTCATCGCCGCCGCGGTGATCGGCCTCTTCTACATGCTGCTGCGCCCGGTGCTGGTGCTGCTGACGCTGCCGGTGACGTTGGTGACCTTCGGGCTGTTCCTGTTCGTCATCAACGCCCTGTTGTTCTGGGCGGCGGCCAGCGTGCTCGACGGCTTCTACGTGGCCGGCTTCTGGGCGGCCATGTTGGGCTCCATCATCTACTCGGTGATCATGCTGGTGGTGGACGCGGCGCTGCGCAGCCTGCGGCTGGGCTGAGCCAGACCCGCGCAGCGCCTGCAGCCGGCCTGGCTGGCGGCACGCATTACCTGGCCAGGCGCGCTCAGCGCTTGTCTTCTTCGCGCATCGCCTCGCGCAGGCGGTCTTCCACGTCGCGGCGGCGGCTGTCCACGATGGCCAACTCGATCGGATCGGCGTTGCGCTGCGCGGGCGGCAGGGCCTGCGCGGCCTTCAGGCGCTCCAGTGCGCCATCCCAATCGAAATGCGCGGCCCGCGCCTCGGCCTCGGCGCGCACCGCGCGCAGGGTGCGACCCTGGGCCTGGTGCGCGCGCGACAGGGTCTGCCAGGCCAGGGCGTCACGCGGGTGGTCCACCACCCAGACCTGCAGGCGCGAACTGGCGCGCTCGGCCTCGCCGCTGGTGATGGCGGCCTGGGCGCCCAACAGCAGCGGTCCGCGCGAACCGGACGCCAAGGCCGCGTCGCGCAACTCGGCCAACAGGGACGGGTTGGCGGGGGCGCCGGGCGACATCAGCAACTCCAGCATCAGGGCGTCGGCCATGGCGCGCGCGTCGCTGCCGGCCATGGCGGTGCGCAGGCGCTGCGTCAGCTCGACCGCGCGCTCGTGCTGGCCCAGTCGCTGAGCGGACAGCGCGCCCGCGTACAACTCGCCGGGCTTGGCAGTGGGCGGGAGCGCCGTCTGGATCCAGGACGACCAGCGCGCGCTGTTGCGCTCGGCCAGCACGCGCGCGCGCGCCGAGGCCAGCGCGTGCATCGCGGCCGACGGCAGACCGGCGGGTCGCACCGGGGCGTCGGCGCGCGGGCCCACGCCGGCAGTGGCCGAGGGCAGACGCGACTGCATGTCGGCGATTCGCTCGCCCGTGAGCGGGTGGCTGCGCAGGTAGGGAAAGGTGCCGTCGTCGTTCAGGCGTGAGGCCTGCGCCAGCTTGTCGAACATGCTCACGAAGCCCTGGCCGTCGAAGCCTGCGCCGGTGAGCACGCCGAAGCCCACGCGGTCCGCCTCGCGCTCCATGTCGCGCGAGAACTTGAGCGACTGCTGCGCCGCCACCGCCGAGCCGCCTGCGATGGCGGCGCCCGCCGCCTGCGGGTTGGAACCGGCCGCCAGCGCGCCCAGGATCATGGCAGCGATCATCCAGGGCGCTATGCGTTGCTCGTTCGACATCATCCGCGCGATGTGGCGCTGTGAAACGTGGCTGAGTTCGTGCGCCAGCACGGAAGCGAGCTCTTCGGGACGCTCCGTCACTGCGAGCAGGCCGAGGTTGACGCCCAGGTAGCCGCCGGGCAACGCGAAGGCGTTCACGCTGCGCTCGCGCGAGATCATCAGCTCCCACGCCAGGCGCTCGGCCAGTTCGGGGGGTACCTCGCCTCGCTGCTTGGCGGCGGCCAGCAACGGCTGCCACAGGAGCTGGAGGTAGTCGACGAGCATGGGGTCGTCGAGGTAGTCCGGGTCCTGGTAGATGCTGCGGGCGATGCGGTCACCCAGGCGGCGCTCGGCGGAGACGGTGAGGCCTTCACCATCGCCCAGGCTCGGGAGAGAGAGGTTGCCACCCGGGTTGCCTGGGGCGTTGGCGCTCGGGCGCTGCGCGGCGGCGCGGGCGGCGCCATCGTTCTGGGCTTGCACGGCCGTCACGGGCCAAGCCAAGGCGAGCGCCAACAGGGAGAGCGCCAATCGCGGGGGCCGCCGGGGGCCCGCAGAGGTCGAAAACATGGCCGTATGATGCCCCCAACCCCCTACCGGTTCATCGCGCGAACGCGCAAAGCCGCCATGAAGCGGCGTTACCAGGCGTCAAGAACGTGTCCAAGCCCTCTTCTACTCCGGCGTCGTCCGGAAGCCCGCTGACCCATTTCGACGCGCAAGGTCAGGCGCACATGGTGGATGTGGGAGCGAAAGCGAGCACTCACCGAGTCGCGGTTGCCGAAGGCCGAATCACGATGCAGCCGGCGACTCTGGCGCTGATCGAATCGGGCACTGCGAAGAAGGGCGACGTGCTGGGCGTGGCTCGACTGGCCGGCATCATTGCCGCCAAGAAGACCAGCGACCTGATCCCGCTGTGCCACCCGATTGCACTGACGCGGGTGGCGGTGGATTTCACGATGGAAGCTGCTGATCACAGCGTGTTGTGCACGGCGACCGCGGAGTGCATGGGGCAGACAGGGGTGGAGATGGAGGCGCTGACGGCGGCCTCCGTGGCCTTGCTCACGATTTACGACATGTGCAAGGCGGTGGATCGGGGGATGGCGATTGGGGCGCTGAGGCTCACCAAGAAGCGGGGCGGGAAATCGGGCGACTTCCTGACAGCCTGAACTTTGTTTCGACCGGGCTCGGTTGAAACCGTCCCCGTTAGCGCACGCCACTTCCACTACTCTTGCCAAAGCATTGGATACCAGAGGCCAAACGCCGACCATGCACGGCGAAAAGCCGCCTACAGATGAGTGCCTGCCTATGCAATGCAAAGCGCCGTCGTGAAAACGAACAATCCATATATGCTTCACACGGAACGCCGAAAGCGCAACGTCACTGTTGTCTAGCCAACAAAAAAAGAGCGCCGAAGCGCTCTTTTTTTGTTGGCTTGCCGAAGTATCGGCAGCGAGATCAACGGCAAGATGCCGGACGATATTTCGACAGCAGCGTACCGGTGTTGCACGACCATTGAATGGTGCCAATGGGAGGCGTGCCGGCAACCAACGGCACGCCAGAAGCGGCCGGGACAGCAGGCACAGCAGGCGAAGTTTCGACACCCGTGACCGGATCAATGACTGCAGGAATCGCGGGAATTGCGGCGGACTCTGCGGTCGGGACCAGGATGATGGTATTTGCGCCTGCGGCGCCGCCTGCAGCCGGCGTCATCGTGACGGTAATCGTTCCGTTGCCAGCGTCGATGGCGATGTCGGAGACGTTCGCCGTAGCGACAGGAGGCGTCCAACTTGACGCAAAAGCAGTACCGCTAGCCGCGTTTTCCGCCACAGCCAGTTTGGCTCCAGAAGCCAGCACCAAGCCTTCACTCACTCGAGCGCGAATGGTGTAGTCCTGATACGCCGGCAGCGCCACAGCCGCCAAGATGCCGATGATGGCCACCACGATCATCAGTTCGATCAGGGTGAAACCTTTTTGAATTGCACGCTTCATTGAGAACTCCTCCGGAAGGGGGGTTGGGGTTGAGACGCGATCCCTTCTGCAGATGGCGTGCCAACCGGCGGGGGCAGATGAGCGTACCGACTAGGCGGATGACCGGCCTGCGGATGACCAGCTACGGCCTTTTGGACTACTTCGAATGAAACAAATTTTGTCGCCGCAACCTGCGGTCGACAGAATTTGTCAGACCTCGAACACCTGCCCGACGCTGAGCCAGCGGATGTCGCGCGGAACATCCAGGCCCATGAGCCGGATGTCGTCGGCGATGAGCCCCGTCTCCGCCGGCTTGGTATGGGTGATGTGGATCGGGTAGCAGCTATTCGGTGCGATGAGGCGGAGTTCCTCGGCCAGCAGCACCGGCGCCAAGTGCTGGCTGCGGCGCGCCAGCTCGGCTTCGCGGTCGCTGAACGCCGTTTCAATGATCAGTTGCGCCACGTCCAATTGATTCACCCGACTCCAGAAGGCCGGGTTGCGCCCGGTGTCACCGCTGAACACCCAATGCGGGCCACCACGCTCACTGGCCACGGCAAAACCCACCGCTGGCACTGTGTGCACGGCGGGCAGGGCCTCGAAGCGCTTGCCGTTGACTGTCACGACGTCGCCGACATCAAACGGCACGAAGCGCATCAGCGGTTCCGCTTCAGACGGGATCCGCGAAAAATCCGGCCAGATCACGTCGTTGAAGATGTGCGCCCTGAGGGCGGCAATGGTGCCCGACAACGCGTGCACCGCCAGTGCGGCCCTGCCTTCAGCCAGCCGACGCGAGGCCACCGCATCCAGCATCAGCGGAAGCGAAGCCACATGATCGAGGTGTGCGTGCGTGAGCAGCACATGGTCGATGCGCAGCATCTCGTCGATGCTCAGGTCACCCACGCCGGCACCGGCGTGGGTGACCTGAGC
>Ga0247823_10004255_pt1 | contig 11497 bp, 10 predicted proteins | sample 13C_PalmiticAcid_2_FD_192426 | JGI IMG/M metagenome (GOLD analysis project Ga0247823, IMG submission 192426) | Soil microbial communities from agricultural site in Penn Yan, New York, United States - 13C_PalmiticAcid_Day30 | ecosystem: Environmental > Terrestrial > Soil > Agricultural land...
TCCGCGTTGTCCGCGCACCGCGACAGGCCCTGCGGCCTGGCTCCATCCTCTGGTCATCCCCGGTGTCGGTTGCCGTTGTCCCCCGGCAATGGCCCGACCATATCCCATGCTGCGTCGCAAAACAACGCGCCGGGAACGCGAACGGCGAACCCAGTCACACCCGCGTGCCCGGCGACCGGCCGGGCACGCGGTTCGGCTCAGGTGCGGTCGCGCCCCAGCCAGCCGTACAGCATGCCGCCGATCAGGCCACCCAGCACCGGCGCCAGCCAGAACAGCCAGAGCTGCCCGATCGCGGTCGGCCCCGCGAACACCGCGACGGCGGTGGAGCGGGCCGGGTTCACCGAGGTGTTCGTCACCGGGATGCTGATCAGGTGGATCAGCGTCAATGCCAGGCCGATGGCGATCGGCGCGAACCCGACCGGCGCGCGCCCGTGCGTCGAGCCCATGATGACGATCAGGAAGAACGCGGTGAGCACGACTTCGGTCAGGAAGGCCGCCGCCACGGTGTAACCCCCGGGCGACATCGCGCCATAGCCGTTGCTGGCGAACGCGCCGGCGGCGTTGGGGTCGATCGCGAAGCCGGGCTGTCCCTTGGCGATGTGCCACAGGATGAAGCCGGCGGCCAGGCCGCCGACGACCTGCGCCACGATATAGGGCAGCAGGTCGCGGGCCGGGAACCGTCCGCCGGCCCACAGGCCCACGCTGACCGCGGGATTGAAATGGCCGCCGGAAATGGGGCCGAACGCGTAGGCGCCGGTCAGCACCGTCAGGCCGAAGGCCAGCGACACGCCCAGCAGGCCGATGCCCAGCGGGTTGCCGTCGCCGCCGAAATTGGCGGCCAGCACCGCGCTGCCGCAACCGCCCAGTACCAGCCAGAACGTCCCCAGGAATTCCGCCGCGAATCTCTTTGCCAGACTCATGCCAGCCCCCAATGCGTGCGTGCCCCGTCACATGACGGTGCGCGCACGATAACGGAACGGGATTCGCGCAGGTGTTTGCTTTGCGTTATTGCGCGCGATTCAAACGCGACTGAAGTAAAACTCACATTTCGCCCGCTGCCGCCGGCTCACCGCTCGGGCAGGGGAATGAACTCGGTTTCGCCCGGCACGTGGCCGAAGCGGCCGTCCAGCCAGTCATGCTTGGCCTGGTCGATCCGCTCCTGCGAGCTCGACACGAAGTTCCACCACATGTGCCGCGGCGCATCGAGCGGCTCGCCGCCCATCAGCAGGCCCTTCACCGGGGTCTTGGCACGCAGCACGGGGCGGCTGCCCCGGTCGAACACCACCAGGTGCTTCTCCGGGATGTCGGCGCCATCGACCTGCGCGTCGCCTTCCAACACGTACAGCGCACGCTCGACGTGGCCCGCATCGATCTCCAGTTCCGCATCCGGCTGCAGATCAACGGCTACGTTGAAGGTGCCGCTGAACACCTTCACCGGGGACTCCTCACCGTAGGCACGACCGGCGATCACGCGCAGGCGCACGCCGGCGCGGTCGATGACCGGCAGCGTGGCGGCGGCATGATGATGGAACTCGGGCGCGACTTCCTCGTACGACTTCGGCAGCGCGACCCAGGTCTGCATGCCGTGCACGGCATGGAGGCCGGTGCGCACGTCGACCGGCGTGCGTTCGGAGTGCGCGATGCCACGGCCCGCCGTCATCCAGTTGACATCGCCCGGCGAGATCACCTGTTCCGACCCCAGCGTGTCCTTGTGGTTGATCGCGCCGGCCCAGAGGAACGTCACCGTGGCCAGGCCGATGTGCGGATGCGGGCGCACGTCGATGCCGCGGCCCGGTTCGAACACGGCGGGCCCCATGTGGTCGACGAACACGAACGGGCCCACGCTGCGGGCCTGCAGGCTGGGAACGGCGCGGCGCACGTTGAAGCCGCCGCCCAGGTCGTGCACGCGTGGCGCGATGATCGTGGTCATGGCATGTCCTCGAGGGGAGGCGCGCAGCATCGCATGGGCCGGCGCCGACCCGGATGACGATACGGAAACGGTCCGTTGCGCGTCATCCCCCATCCGGGCAGGCGCGGCGGTCAGCCCCGGCGCGAGGCGAGCCGGTCCGCGAGGCGGGTGGGTTCCGGCAGGCGGTAGCCGCGCAGCGTGCGCAGCACACCGTCCAGCGCGCCCTGCATCGACACCCGATGACCGGGCGAGACGATCAACGGATTGCAACGGATCTTGCTGCGCAGGGCCCAACCGATGTGTTCGCCACGATGGATCAGGGGCGTGCGTTCGCCGGCGGCGGCGCCGGTTGGCGCGTGGTGCCCGCACAGCACCTGTTTCGCGACGCCGATGCTCGGCAGCCCCGTCACCACGCCGAAATGCGCGGCGATGCCGAGTCGCCGTGGATGGGCGATGCCCTGTCCGTCGATGAAGGCCAGGTCCGGCGCATGCGGCAGGCGCTCCAGGGCGGCGACCAGCGCAGGCAGTTCGCGGAAGCTCAACAGGCCCGGCACGTAAGGCATCGAGGTGGGCAGTCGCACCACCTCCGACGCGACCGGCTGCAGCGTGTCGGCCGCCAGCAGCACGGCCGCGGCGCGCGTGGTGGCGCCTTCATCCTCGAAACCGACATCGAAGCCGCCCAGCCAGCGCGGCGTTTCCGGCGCATCGTCGCGCAGGACCACGGCGCCGGCCAGCGACGCCTGCAGCCGGCGCGCATCGGCGATGCTGCCGTCCCAGTCGCCGAACACACCGGTCACGGCGGCGTGCCACCGTAACGCTGGACCTCGAGCGTCGCGCGGCCAGCCGCATCCACGCGGACGATGGACAGGCGGTCGTATTCGGTGTCGTCCATGGGCTGCGTGGTGCAGCTGCACAGGGCGGCGACCAGGTCGGGCACGGTGTTGCTGTGGCCGACGACCAGCACGGCGCCGCGGCGGTGCGCCTGCTTCCAGTGCGCCGCGCTCTCCACTGCAGGACCCCGCGCGAAGTACGCGCCGATCGTGAGGCCGTGCGCATCGGCGGCAGGACGCGCCGTCTGTTGCGTGCGCCGGAACTCGGTGGCATAGGCGGCCACGAGCGGGGCGTCCCGCAGGCGCTCGGCGAGGGCGTCGGCGCGCGCGAGGCCCACGGTGGACAGGTTCGGATCCTGCGGATCGTCGGTGGCTTTCTCGGCATGCCGCACCACGATGAACGTCAGCGGCGCATCCGTCGGGCCGCGCGATGGCAGGGTGCCGCAGGCCGTCGCGAGCGAGGCCAGGGCCAGTAGGACCAGGAGGCGAAGCAGGGGCAGCGGGTGCATGGCGGTCCTCGGCGATGGAAGGAAGCGAGCGTGCAACGGTGTCCGGGGACGCGCAAGCACGGCCCTCACGGCGCAGGCACTACGATAGGCGCACACGCGTGAGGGAGGGGACAGGATGCGGAAGTGGCTGCGCCGGCTCGGCCTGGGGGTGCTGGTTCTGGTGGTGGCGTCCGCCGTGGCGCTGTACAGCTATGGCCGATTCGCCGAAGGCGCGCGCGGTGCGCCCTCGCATGCGCTGGCTACCGCGACGGATGCCACGGCACTGGATCGCGCGGTCGCCCCGATGCTGCGCGAACATCCCCGCCAGAGCGGCATGGCGCTGCTGTCGGACAACCTCGACGCCTTCACGGTCCGCGCCGCCACCGCACGGGCCGCGGGCCGCAGCCTCGACCTGCAGTACTACATCTGGAACCACGACTTCACCGGCAACCTGCTGGGGTACGAAGCGCTGCGCGCCGCCGATCGCGGCGTGCGCGTGCGCCTGCTGCTGGACGACATGACCGCGCACGGCAAGGATTCGCACTTGGCCGCGCTGGACGCCCACCCCAACATCGAGGTGCGGCTGTTCAACCCCTCGCGAAGCCGCGCGGGCGTGCTGGGGCGCGCGAGCGAGATGCTGCTGCGCCCGGTCGCGATGAACCGGCGCATGCACAACAAGGCCTGGATCGCCGATGGGCGCGTGGCGGTGGTCGGGGGACGCAACGTCGGCGACGAGTACTTCGATGCCGCGGCGCAGACCAACTTTCTCGACCTGGACGCGGTCCTCGTGGGCCCGGCCGTGCAGCAGACCTCGGCGATCTTCGATGATTTCTGGAACAGCGCATCGGTCATCCCGCTCGTCGCGCTTTCCACGGCGGAGGACGGCGCACTCGATCGGCTGCGTGCGAACGGCGACGCCGGCTACCGTTCGACGCGCGCCGCCGACTATGTCGCGCGCCTGCGCGGCAGTCCCGGGCTGCCGGCGCTGGTGGGCGGCAATGCGCTCTACTGGCTCGATGAGGTGGGCGTCTACTCGGATCCGGCCGCCAAGGGGCAGGGCGAAGGGCAGGCGCAGTGGTTGATCCACCGGCTGGGCCAGGCGATGGGCTTGGCGAAGCGCGAGCTGCGGGTGATCTCGCCGTACTTCGTGCCGGGCGACGAGGGTACTCAATGGCTGGTGGGCAAACGCGAGGCGGGCGTGGAGGTCAGCGTGCTGACGAACTCGCTGGCGGCCAACGACGTGATGGCCGTGCACGGCGGCTACGCGCCGTATCGCGTGCCGCTGCTGGAAGGCGGCGTGGCGCTGTACGAACTGATGCCGCACGGGCGCCAGGACAGCAGCCTGTTCGGTTCCAGCGGCGCCAGCCTGCACACCAAGGCCTTCGCGGTGGATGGCGAACGCGGATTCATCGGCTCGTTCAACCTCGATCCGCGTTCGGTCAACCTAAATACCGAAATGGGCATCCTGTTCCGCGACCGTGCCGCCACGGCCGCCTTGCTGCGCAGCTACGAGGCGAAGATCGCGCCGGACAAGAGCTATCGCGTGCGCCTGCAGGACGGTGCGCTGCGCTGGGACGACGCGTCGCAGAAGCCGCCGCGCGTCTGGGACCGCGATCCGGAAGCCAGCGCATGGCGTCGCGGCGTGTCCCGCGCGGTGGGCTGGCTGCCGGTCGAATCCCAGCTCTAGCCTCCGCGCGCGTGCCGGAAGACGTCACGACGGCGACAGCGTGGCGAGCAGCGCCTTGGCGGCGTTGAAGCGGTCCGGCGCGTCCGGCAGCGGCACCTTGATGCGCAGCTTGTCGGGCCCGTCCATCGTGTAGAGCTTCGGTTGCTTCTGGATCAGCTGGATCACCGCCATCGGATCGATGTTCGGCTTGCTCTCGAACACGATGCGGCCACCGTGCTCGCCCAGCTCCAGCTTGCGGATGCCCAGGCCATTCGCGGCCAGCTTCAGTTCGGCGGTGGCGAACAGGTACTTCGCCGGATCGGGCAGCAGGCCGAAGCGGTCGATCATCTCCACCTGCAGGTCGCGCAGGTCCTCCCTGTCCGGCGCGCTGCTGATGCGCTTGTAGAGCGTCAGGCGCGTGTGCACGTCGGGCAGGTAGTCTTCGGGGATCAACGCGGGCACGTTCAACTCGACGTCGGCGCCGCGGCGTTCCTGGCCCAGGTCGACATCGGGCAGGTGGCCGGCCCGGATCGAACGCACGGCGCGCTCGAGCAACTCGGTGTAAAGGCTGAAGCCCACCTCCGCCATCTGGCCGCTCTGGTCCTCGCCCAACAGCTCACCGGCGCCGCGGATCTCGAGATCGTGCGTGGCGAGGGTGAAGCCCGCGCCCAGTTCGTCCATCGAGGCGATCGCCTCCAGCCGGCGCTGCGCGTCGGCGGTGATGCTGCGCTTGTCGGGCACCACGAGGTAGGCATACGACCGATGGTGCGAGCGGCCGACGCGCCCGCGCAGCTGGTGCAGCTGCGCCAGGCCGAACTTGTCGGCGCGGTTCATGATGATGGTGTTGGCGTTCGGGATGTCGATGCCCGATTCGATGATCGTCGTGCACAGCAGTACGTTGAAGCGTTGCTTCTGGAAGTCCAGCATCACCTGCTCAAGCTCGCGCTCGGGCATCTGTCCGTGGGCGATGCCGATGCGGGCCTCGGGCACGAGTTCCTGCAGCTCGCGCTGCATGCGGCCGATGCTCTCCACGTCGTTGTGCAGGAAGTACACCTGGCCGCCGCGCGACAGTTCGCGCTGGAAGGCCTCCTTCAGCAGCGCGTCGTCCCACGGCGTCACGAAGGTCTGCACCGCCATGCGGTTGGCCGGCGGCGTGGCGATGATGGACAGGTCGCGGAGGCCGGCCATGGCCATGTTGAGCGTGCGCGGGATGGGCGTGGCGGTGAGCGTCAGCAGGTGGACGTTGGCGCGCAACGCCTTCAGCGCTTCCTTCTGGCGCACGCCGAACCGCTGTTCCTCGTCGACGATCACCAGGCCGAGATCGGCGAACTTCACGTCCGGCTGCAGCAGCCGGTGGGTGCCGACGATGACGTCCAGCTTGCTCTCGGCCAGCTTCTCCAGTTCGGCCTTGATTTCCTTGGCCGTCTTGAAACGCGACAACACCTCGACCTTCAGCGGCCAGTCGGCGAACCGGTCGCGGAAGTTGCGGTAGTGCTGCTCGGCCAGCAGCGTGGTCGGCACGAGTACGGCGACCTGCTTGCCGGCGCTGGCGGCGGCGAAGGCGGCGCGCACGGCGACCTCGGTCTTGCCGAAGCCCACGTCGCCGCAGACCACGCGATCCATCGGTTGGCTGGACTGCAGGTCGCGCAGCACCGCCTCGATGGCCGCGCGCTGATCGGGGGTTTCCTCGAACGGGAAACCCGCGGCGAACGGCTCGTACATCGGCCGGTCGACATGCAACGCCAGTCCGGCGCGCGCCTGCCGGCGTGCCTGGATCTCCAGCAACTCGGCCGCCACGTCGCGTACCTTCTCGGCCGCCTTCTTCTTCGCCTTCGCCCAGGCTTCGCCGCCCAGCGAATGCAGCGGCGCGGTTTCCGGCGAGGCGCCGGAGTAGCGGCTGATCAGATGCAGCTGCGCGACCGGCACGTACAGGCGATCGCCCTTGGCGTACTCGATCTCTAGGAACTCGCCGGGCATGCCGCCCACGTCCATCGCGATCAGGCCGCGGTAGCGGCCCACGCCATGGTCTTCGTGGACGATCGGCGCGCCTTCGGTGAGTTCGCCGAGGTCGCGGATGATCGCTTCCGGCTCGCGGCCGGTGCGCTTGCGCCGGTGCGCCTGGGTGGCGCGCTCGGGAAACAGCTGCCGCTCGGTGAGGACCGCGATGCGCGGGTCGTCGAGGGCGAAGCCGTCTTCCAGCGGCGCCACGGTGATCGCGAAGCGATCCTTGCCCGTCAGGAAGGTGCCGAAGTCCGCGATCACGCTCGGCACGAGATCGGCGGCCTGCAGCACCTCCAGCAACGCCTCGCGGCGGCCGGGCGAATCGGATGCGATCAGGACGCGGCCCGGGTAGTGGCCGAGGAACGACTTCAGCGCCTCGCCGGCCGGTGCGTCCTTGGCCGCCACGGGCAGCGGCGGCAGCGGCTGGTCGCCCAGCGGCAACGCGTCGCCGTGGCGGCTGTGCTGCGGCCCGCACACATCGACGCGGGCCTGATGGTTGAGCCGCTCGCGCAGGCCGTCCGGCGACAGGTAGAGCTCGTCCGGCGGCAGCAGCGGCCGTTCGATGTCGTGGCGGCGCTGCTCGTAGCGGTTGCGCGTCTGCGCCCAGAAGGCTTCCGCCGCTTCGCCGAAGCCGTCGGTCAGCACCGGCAACGTATCGGTGTGCAGATAGTCGAACAGGGTCGAGGTCGCATCGAAGAAGAGCGGCAGGTAGTACTCCACGCCGGCCGGCGCCAGGCCCGACTTGAGGTCCTGGTACAGCGCACTGCGGCGCGTGTCCACGTCGAAGCGGTCGCGCAGCAGCGTCATCGCGCGATCGACGGAGCGCTCGTCGAGCGGCACTTCGCGGCCAGGCAACAGCTGCACCGACGCCACCCGGTCCAGCGAGCGCTGGCTTTCCGGGTCGAAATGGCGGATCGAATCGATGCTGTCGTCCAGCAGCTCGATGCGCAGCGGCGCGTCGGCGCCCATCGGATAGACATCCAGCAGCCCGCCGCGCACGGCGAAGTCGCCGGGGTCCAGCACTTGCGGCACGTGCCGGTAGCTGGCGGCTTCGAGCCGGCGCTTCTCGGCATCGAAATCCAGCCGCTGTCCCACGCGATAGTCGAAACTGCCGCCGGCGATGTGCCGCAGCGGCGACAGGCGCTGCATCAGCGTCTGCACGGGCACGATGACGATGCCGCGCGTCAGCGTGGGCAGGCGGTGCAGGGCCGAGAGACGCTGCGACACGATGTCCGGATGCGGGCTGAACTGGTCGTAGGGCAGGGTCTCCCAGTCCGGGAACGGCACAACGGGCAGGTCGGCCGCAGCCCCCAGCAGCGTGTGCAGGTCGGCCTCGATCTGGTGCGCTTCGTGGTTGTCGCGCGCGACCACCAGCACCGGACCGTCATGGGCGCGGGCGGCGGCGGCGATGGACCAGGCCAGCGCGGTGGGCGATGCGGGCGCGCGCCACCAGGCGCGCGACTGGCCGCCGCGAGGCAAAGGGGGGGCAGGGGGCGTGATGTTCTTGGCGTCGGTCATGGGTACACAAAACAACGGCAGCGCCGGACACCGTGGGGTGCCCAGCGCGAAGGGACGCGCAGTGTACCAACAGCCCTGCGGGCGGCCTTCACCGCCGCGCGCGACGCCTCATTCGGCGGTCAGCGGATCGATGATGGCCACCACGGGCGAGATGCGATCGGCGGGAAATCCGCCGCGCAGCGCGTGTTCCCGCACGAGCGCTTCGCTGGGCGCGCGGTAGACGCAGTAGACCTTGTCGTCGGTGACGTAGCTGTGCTCCCACTGCACCTGCGGGCCGAGATCGGCCAGCACGCCGCAGGATTTCCGGGAAACCGCCTTCAGTTCGGCGGGGGTCATCAGGCCGGCGCCTTCGATGTCGCGTTCGATCAGATAGCGGGGCACGGGGAACTCCAACGCGTGGCGGGGGCCACGGCCATGCCTTCGACTACGCGGAAACCGCCGGCGCGCGCCGACCGCCGGTCGGCGGTCAGGGATCTTCGTTGAGATCCAGCACCACCCGCACCAGGCCCGCGCCGTCGGCCTCGCGCACGCGCTTGAAGCCCAGCGACTGGGCGAGCTGCAGCATGGGTTCGTTGCTGTCCAGCACGTCGCCGTACAGGCGGTCCAGCTTCTTCGAACGCGCCCACTTGGCCAGCTTGCGCATCAGGTGGCGACCCAGTCCCTGGCCGGCGATGAAGTGGCTGACCAGGATGGCGAATTCGGCATCGCGGGTGCGCGCCACCATCGAGGCGCGCGCGACCGCGCCTACCAGTGCCTCGCCCGGCGGAAGCGGTTCGGCGGCGACCAGGGCGAACTCGGTGTTGGGATCGGGGTGGGTCAGGCGCTGCGCCATATCCGGCGTCAGCTCCTTCAGCGCGTAGAGGAAACGCTGACGGATCTCTTCCGGGCCCAGCAGGCCGAACGCGCCCTGGATGGGGCCGGCGTCCTCCGGGCGGATCGGGCGGATCAGCAGTTCGCGCCCGCTGGGCAGGCGGAAGTGTTCATGCCAAGGCGGCAGGCGTTTCGGCGCGGTCATGGGCGGATGCTCGCATGAAATCCGGAGGATCGGCGAGGGCCGTCGGGCATGCGGTTCAGGCGGCGTGGCGTTTGCCGCGCATGCGCTGGATGGCCGTGACCACGGCGAGGATGACGGCGCCCGCCACCACCCCCACGCCGGCATTGAACAGGTTTTCCCACAGCACGCCCCAGCCGCCCGTCACGTAGGGCGCGATGACGTGGTGGAGCGCCGGGATGCTGTGGACCAGGATGCCGCCACCGACCAGGAACATGGCGGCGGTGCCGGCGATGGAGAGGAACTTCATCAGGTAGGGCGCGCTGCGCAGGATGCCGCGGCCGAAAGCGCGCTTGAAGCGCGCCCAGCCGCTCTCGCGCGTGTCGGCGGTCAGCGCCAGGCCCGCATCGTCCAGCTTCACGATGCCGCCCACCAGGCCGTACACGCCCACGGTCATGATCGCCGCGATGGCGACCAGCGTCAGCACCTGCTCCAGGAAGGTGCGGCCGCCCAGCGTGCCGAGCGAGATCACGATGATCTCGGCCGAGAGGATGAAGTCGGTGCGGATGGCGCCGCGGATCTTGTCCTTCTCGAACGCCACCATGTCGACGTTCTCGTCCTGCACGGCGGCCAGGCGCTGGGCATGCTCCTGCTCGTCCTCGCCCTTGTGCAGGAACTTGTGGGCCAGCTTCTCCACGCCCTCGAAGCACAGGAAGGCGCCGCCGATCATCATCAGCGGCGTCACCAGCGGGATGGTGTAGCCGCGGCCGTGCAGCCAGGTTTCCAGGGCGCTGATCGCCAGCGCGGCGGGCACCAGGATGGCCTTGTTGACCATCGACCCCTTCGCCACCGCCCAGACCACCGGCAGCTCGCGGTCGGCCTTCACGCCGGTGACCTGCTGGGCATTGAGCGCCAGGTCGTCGCCGAGCACGCCCGCGGTCTTCTTCGCGGCCACCTTCGTCATCACGGACACATCGTCCAGCAGGGTGGCGATGTCGTCGATCAGGGCGAACAGGCTGGATCCGGCCATGGAGAAGGTCTGTGTCGTCGTGGGGAGGGGCCGATTCTCGCACAGGCCCGTGGAGGCGCCGTGCGCGTCAGCTCGCGGCCCGCAGCCATTCCAGCCGGTGGCTCGCCCCGGCCTCGCCGAGGTGGGTGGCGAGCACGGGGAGGATCGGGGCCAAGGCCGCGTCCAGTTGCCAGGGCGGATTGATCACCAGCATGCCGCTCCCGTTGAGGCGCAGCGGCGAGTCGTCGGGACGTACCTGCAGTTCGGCCACGAAGGCGCCCTTGGAGGGCAGTGCCGCCATCTTGCGGAAGAACGGCAGCAGGCTGCGGCGCTGCTTGATCGGATACCACACGGCATAGGTGGCGGCGGGCCACCGTTCCAGCGCATCGCGCAGGGCCGCGGTGATGGCGGGATACTCGGCGTCCTGCGCTTCGTAAGGCGGGTCGATCAGCACCAGGCCGCGGGCGATCCGCTGGCTGCCCGCGCGCGGCGGCAGCAGGGCCTTCATCGCGGCGTAGCCATCGCGCGCATGCACCGCGACGCGCTCGTCATGGGCGAACAGGTCCTTCAACGCGCTGGCTTCTTCCGGCTGGAGTTCGCAGGCCGCCAACCGGTCCTGCGCGCGCATCGCCTGCGCGACCAGCAGCGGCGAACCCGGGTATGCCACCAGCGCACCGACCGGGTTGTTGGCTTCCACCGCGCGCAGGTACCGCTCGGCCAGCTCGGGCAGGCGGGGCACGCCAGCCAGCTTGAACACGCCTTCGTCGGCCTCGGAGGTCTTGCGGCTTTCCGCGCCGCCCAGCAGGTAGCGGCCGCGCCCGGCATGGGTGTCCAGCACGAAGAACGGCGCATCCTTGCGCTTCAGCGCATCCACCATCGCCAGCAGGACGAGGTGCTTGAGGACGTCGGCGTGGTTGCCGGCGTGGAAGGCATGGCGGTAATTCATGGCGCGCAGCATATATGCTTGCGCCATGCCGCGCGTATTGATTGCCGAAGACGAAACCGCCATCGCCGATGCCGTGCTGTACGCGCTGCGCAGCGAGGGCCTGGAGGCCGACCACTGCCTGCTGGGCCGCGAGGTCGCC
>Ga0247823_10004257_pt1 | contig 11491 bp, 12 predicted proteins | sample 13C_PalmiticAcid_2_FD_192426 | JGI IMG/M metagenome (GOLD analysis project Ga0247823, IMG submission 192426) | Soil microbial communities from agricultural site in Penn Yan, New York, United States - 13C_PalmiticAcid_Day30 | ecosystem: Environmental > Terrestrial > Soil > Agricultural land...
ACCGCCGAGCGGCTCGCGGCGCTGTCCGGCGGCGACCGCGCGGTGCTGGCGCGCGAAATCGAGAAGCTCTCCATCTACCTCGACGCAGCGCCGGACCGGCCGCGTGAGGCGGGTATGCCGGCGCTGGAGGCGATCGGCGCCGATCTGGGCGATGCCGAGATGCAGAGTGCGATCGAAGCCGTGGTGGAGGGTCGCGCTGCGGAGATCGGGGTGGAACTCGCCCGGCTTGAGCAGGCGGGAGTCTCCGCAATCCCGCTGCTGCGCCAGCTCGTGCGGCGGCTGATGAACCTCGCCGAGATGCGCGCCGATATCGACCGCGGCGCTACCGCCGATGAGGTGGTCAAGCGGCACCGCGTTTTCTTCAAGGAAGAGATGAGCACCAAGATCGCGCTGCGCCGCTGGACCAGCCCGATGCTGGCGCGCGCCGTAGAACGTGTCCGCGAGGCCGAGCGTGGCATGACCCGCGCCGGCGGCAATGCGGGCCAGGTGATCGCCGACGAGGCACTGGTGACGCTGGCACGGGCAGCTGCAAGGGCACGTTGAGGCGCGGAAACTGACCGCGCGCCAGCTTCTGGACGCCAGCTTCTGGCTCCCCACGCCGTTTCAGGCCCGACATATGGCAATCCACCGATCTTGAGCCAGTCGACTGGCCAATTGACTCAACGGCGCTTTGTTCGCTATTTGTTCGCACTAAGCCCCGGAACCGCCGATGGAGACAGCGATGCGCCGTGCTGAAGGGACCTTTCAGATCAGGATGACACCCGCGGGATCGCCGCCCGATGCCCGGCCGGATGCCCCGGGCCGTATGCTCATCGAGAAGCAGTATACCGGCGATCTCAAGGGGGCCGGCGAGGGCGAGATGCTCGCAATGATGATCGAACAATCCGGGGCATATGTCGCCATGGAGCGAATTCGGGGAAATCTTGATGCCCGGGACGGCGCCTTTACCGTGGTTCATCGCGGCATCATGGATGCCGGCGTGCACGAACTCTCGATCACCATCGTGCCCGGGTCCGGAACAGGTGCGCTGGAGGGGATTGCAGGTGTCTACCACCTGACGATCGAGGACGGTGTCCACCACTACGTGCTCGAATATCGCTTGCCGGACGATTGATTCCGCCGCGAGAATAGCGACGCCCGGAGAAGCGCCCTAGATTTTCTCGCCCGTCAGCCGCTGGCAGATCATGTCGAGCTGGTCGAGCGTCGAATAGGCCAGCGTCATTGTCCCGCCCTTGTCGCCATAGCCGATGCGGACGTTGAGCCCGAGCACATCGCCCAGCTGACGCTCAAGTGCAGCAATATCGGCATTGGCGCCGAGATCGGACAAGCCGGCACTCCCCCTCCCCGCAGCGCGCGGCTTGGCTTCGCGCGCGAGCTTCTCGGTCTCGCGCACCGACAGGTCGCGCTCAACGACGATCCGCGCGAGCTTCTCCGGGTCCGGCGCGCCGATCAGCGCGCGGGCATGGCCCATCGTCAGGCTGCCCTCGACCACGCGCTGGCGCACGCTCGGCGGCAGATCCAGCAGGCGCAGCAAATTGGCGATGTGGCTGCGCGACTTGTGGACGATCTTCGCCAGTACTTCCTGCGTATGGCCAAACTGCCCGATCAGCTTGGCATAGGCCTCCGCTTCCTCGATCGCGTTCAGATCCTCGCGCTGGATATTCTCGATGATCGCGATTTCGAGCGTTTCGGCTTCGTCGAGGTCGCGGACGATCACCGGGACCTCGTGCAGCCGCGCACGCTGCGCCGCGCGCCAGCGACGCTCACCGGCGACGATCTGATATTCCTTGCCGTGCGGACGTACCACGATCGGCTGGATCAGCCCGCGCATCGCGATCGACTTGGCGAGCTCCTCAAGCGCGTCCTCGTCGAAATGGCGGCGCGGCTGTTCGGGATGCGGCGCCAGCGAGCTGACGGGAAGCATCCGCACGCCGGGAGAATGTTCACCACCGGGACGGACTGGCTCTTCCCGCTCGGCATCGCCCAGCAGCGCGCTGAGCCCGCGGCCGAGATGCGGGCGCGGTGCCTTGCGCAGTGGGGTGACAGATGCGGGGGGCGTGGTTTCGTCGGTCATGCGGCCTTCCTCAGCCTCGGCAGGCGGTCGATCACTTCACGGGCAAGCGCGATATAGGCTTCGGATCCGGCGCAGCGATGATCGTAGATCAGCGCGGGCAGACCATGGCTGGGCGCTTCGGAAAGGCGGACGTTGCGCGGGATCACCGTGTCGAACACCACACGGCCGAGCACTGCGCGGACATCGTCGGCCACCTGATCGGTCAGACGGTTGCGACGGTCGTACATGGTCAGGACAACGCCGAGGATCGACAGGCCGGGATTAAAGCGGCTGCGGATCCGCTCGACGGTGCTGAGCAGCTGGCTCAACCCCTCAAGCGCAAAGAACTCGCATTGGAGCGGCACCAGAAGCGCGTCCGACGCGACCATCGCGTTGATCGTCAGCAGGCCGAGCGACGGCGGGCAATCGATGAGGATCACGTCCCAGCGCTGCTCGCTGCGGTCGATCGCATTGTCGAGGCGATGGGTGCGCGCATCGAACTCGATCAGCTCGATCTCCGCGCCCGACAGATCGACCGTCGCAGGGACGATATCGAGCCCGGGAACGCGCGTGGCGACGACGACCTCCTCAAGCGTCACGTCGCCGACCAGCAGGTCATAGGTCGAGTGTTCGCGATCCGCACGACTGATACCCAGGCCCGTCGAGCAATTGCCCTGGGGATCGAGATCGAGGAGCAGCACCCGCTGACCGGTCGCGGCAAGCGCGGTTCCGACATTGATCGCGCTCGTGGTCTTACCCACCCCACCCTTCTGGTTCGCGATGGCGATGCAAATCATCTCGGGCGGACCCCTTTGGCGACGACGATGAGTGAATCGGAAGCCGTAATGCTCGGTTCCACGTGGAACGAACCATGCCATTTGCGGCGCGCCTCTTCCACCTCCGATTGCGCATTTCGGCCCTTTGGCAGCACCCAGACTGTGGAAGACGTGGATCGATGTGCGGCAATGCGGAACAGATCGGAAAGCTGCGCAACCGCGCGGGCAGAAATCACCGCGACCTTGCCTGCAGTCCGTTCGATCTTGTCGGTATGGACGGTCACATTCCCGAGACCAAGCTCAGCCGCAGCGCGCGACAGGAAGTCGGTACGCAGCTTGCGGGGTTCAACCAGTTCGACCGGCGCTTCGCGGAGCAATGCCACGACAAGGCCGGGCAACCCTGCCCCGCTGCCGATATCCAGGAAAATGCCGTCCGCTGGCATATGATCGAGCAGCTGGGCCGAATCGACGATATGGCGGGACCAGATCTGATCGAGTGTCGAAGGCGCGACCAGATTCTGCTTCCCTGCCTCGTCGCGCAGCGATTCGACGAAGGTCGCGAGCTGTGTTTCACGTGAAACACCGAAACGCGCGCGGATCCATTCGCGAGCTTCATCCTCGGTCATGCGGCCCTCCGAACGTGCAGCATGATCGCGGTGAGCGCCGCTGGGGTTATCCCGCGCACCCGCCCGGCATCGCCGACCGTCGCCGGCCGCGCCAGTGTGAGGCGTTCGATCATCTCGTTCGACAGCCCGGGGATTGCGGCATAATCGAGCGCGCCAGCGATCCGCGTGTCGTCGGATCGGGTCATCGCTTCCTGCTCCGCTGCCTGACGTTCGAGATAGGGGGCATAGCGTGCATCCTCGATCAGTTCGGCGAGCAAGTCGGGGTCGGTCCCGGCGACATCGACGCCAAGATGCGTAATGCTCACTCCGGTGAAGCGAAGCCATTCGAACGCGGTGCGGCGCGCGCCGTCCTGCGACACGGGAGCCCCCGCCTGACCCAGCATATGTGCGGTGCGTGGCGCCGCGAAGCGCATGTCCAGCGCGGCGCGGTTCTCCCGGCGGCGAGCCTGATGCATCCGGCGCACATCGCCAATGCATCCGGCAGCGTCTCCGATCGTGCCCAGCCGGGTCTCGGCATTGTCCGCACGCAGGCGCAGGCGATACTCGGCACGCGCAGTGAGCATGCGATAGGGCTCGGTCACACCCTGCAGTGTCAGGTCGTCGATCATCACACCGATATAGCTGAGCTCGCGGGGCAGGATCATCGACGCACGGCCCAGCGCCAGCGCAGCCGCATTGACCCCTGCGACCAGTCCCTGTGCAGCCGCTTCCTCATAACCCGTCGTGCCGTTGATCTGCCCGGCACAGAACAGGCCCGGCACGTCGCGGCTCTCCAGCGACGCTTCCAGCGCACGCGGATCGACATGGTCATACTCGACCGCATAACCCGGCGTGACGATCGTCGCGCGGCCAAGGCCTGGGATCGAAGCGATCATCGCGGCCTGCACGTCGGTCGGCAACGAGGTCGAAAGGCCGTTGGGATAGACGAGATCGGTCTCCAGCCCCTCCGGCTCGAGGAATATCTGATGCCCGTCCCGGTCACCGAAGCGGAAGATCTTGTCCTCGATCGACGGACAATAGCGCGGGCCACCCGCCTCGATTGCTCCGCTAAACAGCGGTGAACGGTCGAGTCCGCTCCGAATGATATCGTGCGTCTGCTGTGTGGTCCGCGTGATTGCACACACGAGCTGCGGCAGCCGTGGCGTATCGGTGAGCGGCGACATTCGCCAGGGTTCAACATCGGAAGGCTGTTCGTCGAGCGCGCCCCAGTCGATCGTACGCCCGTCGAGGCGCGGCGGCGTTCCGGTCTTGAGCCGCGTAATCGGCAGCGCCAGCTCGCGCAGCTGGACGCCGAGCGCGGTAGCGGCGCGTTCGCCGACCCGACCACCGGTTTCACGCTCTTCGCCACGGAAGATCCGTCCACCCAGAAAGGTGCCGCTCGCGATGACCACCGCGGCGCCGTGCAGCTGCTCGCCGGTGGAAAGCTGCACGCCGGCCACCCGCCCCTGCTCGACGACCAGACCCACGGCTTCGCCTGCAACGATATCGAGGCCAGGCTGCGCTGACAGCATCGTCTGGATCGCCGCAGCGTAACGCTTGCGGTCAGCCTGGACGCGCGGACCCTGCACCGCTGGCCCTTTCGAGCGGTTGAGCAGGCGATAGTGGATCGCTGCCTGATCCGCAGCCCGCGCGATCAGTCCATCAAGCGCATCGACCTCGCGCACCAGATGGCCCTTGCCCAGCCCACCGATCGCCGGGTTGCACGACATCGCCCCCAGCGTCGCAGGATCAAAGGTGATCAGCGCGGTGCGCGCGCCGCAGCGCGCAGCCGCAGCCGCCGCCTCGGTGCCGGCGTGTCCGCCGCCGATCACGATCACATCCCATGTCCGCATGGGGATCGAAATAGCGCCGCGCGGCGCTGCGGTCAAAAGCGTTCCACGTGGAACATCATTTGCCGATGCAGAAGCGCCCGAACAACGTGTCGAGCATGGCCTCAACATCCGCGGCGCCGGTGATCCGGTCGAACGCGCGCAATGCGTGACGCAGATCCTCGGCGATCAGCAACGGGTCACTCGCCTCGCCTGCACTCCGCAACGCCGCTGCGGCAAGGCTGGCCAGGTCGCGCTGGCGGCGATTGAGCGGGATCGCGTCGCTTGCGGGCAGCATCGCGCGCGCCGCCTCCGCGATCCGATCCCATAGCTGCGCAACGCCCATCCCTGTTCGTGCGGAAACGCTCAGCCGCGCGCTGGCGACGGCTTCGCGCCCTGCGACGTCGGCACGCGGATGGATCAGGATATAGGGAACGCCCGATAGCGGCGGCGATGCATCGTCGAGCCACAGGACCAGATCCGCCTGATCAAGCGCCTCCTGTGCACGCGCAATGCCGATCTCTTCCACCATGTCGGACGGGGCATCGTGCAGGCCCGCGGTATCGGTAAGCAGATAGGCGACGCCCTCGCGCATCACCGGTGCCTCGATCCGGTCGCGCGTCGTTCCCGCCAGTGGCGATACGATCGCCGCCTCGCGCTCGGCGAGCGCATTGAGCAAGGTCGATTTACCCGCATTGGGAGGACCGGCGAGCACCACGCGAATCCCGTCACGCAGCCGCTCGATCCCGGGCTCGGCCAGCACCGCATCGATCTCGCCCGCAAGCGCGCGCGCGCCGTCGCCTATCCGGTCGAGCGTCCCCGCTTCCGCCGCGACATCATCTTCGTCGGCGTGATCGAGCATCGCCTCGACCACAGCGGAAAGCTGCAGCGTTCGCGCCGCCCATGTTTCGATCCGCTGGCGGATTCCACCCTCGGCCGCGCGCATCGCTGCGCGGCGCTGCGCCTCGGTTTCAGCGGCAAGAAGATCCGCGAGCCCCTCGGCCTCGGTCAGGTCGATCCGTCCGTTGGCCAGTGCCCGGCGTGTGAACTCACCCGCTTCCGCGGCGCGCAACCCGGACATGTCCGTAAGCGCCGCCTCCACGGCCCGTACCACCGCTCGGCCGCCATGAAGATGAAGTTCGGCAAGATCCTCACCCGTCGCGGTCGCCGGACCGGGAAAGATCAGCACCAGCGCGCGATCGAGGTGCGTCTCGCTTGTGGGCGACGTTCGCAATGTTCGCAGCGACGCGCGACGTGGCGCCGGCAATTTCCCCGCCAGCGATTCGACCGCCGCGAAGGCTTGGGGTCCTGAAATGCGGATCACGCCGATCGCAGCGGGCGGCTGCCCGCTCGACAGCGCAAAGATCGTGTCGGTCACTCGCTGCCGCTACGCTTGCCCATATCGAACATGCCGCGCCAGAAGTTCATCCCGGCCTCTCCCATGGGAGTCCAGCTCTTCATCATCGTCTCGATCATCTCGGGGTTCACCATGCCCTTGTCCATCGAATCGAGCAGCATCTTGATATAATGGTCATGGACAGGCGTGAAATCGGGCAGCCCCATCGTACGGCGGGCTTCCTCTGGCGTGCAATCGATCTCGACATTGATCTTCATAGGCTCTTCTCCGCTTGAGCGGGGCGCTCGCCCTGCCCTACGCTGCGACCATGTATGCGCGCGACCACGCCCTGATCGCAACGCCCATCGGCCCGATCCGGGTCGAAGGCGATGCCGAAGCCCTGATCCGCATCGAGGTTGGCGTGAAGGACACCCGCCGACGTGGAGAGCTCGCCCCTGTGCGCAACGCTGCTGACCAGCTCAAAGCCTATTTTGCGGGCGATCTCAAAGCCTTCGATCTGGTCCTACCACAGATCGTTTCACTGCGCGGACAGGTGCTGCGCGCCGGCCTGATCGCACTCCGCTACGGTGAAACGGCCAGCTATGGCGAGCTTGCGCGGCGACTTGAATCCGGGCCGCGCGCAATCGGGCAGCTCTGCGCGCGCAATCCCTTTCCGATTGTCGTTCCCTGCCATCGGGTTCTCGGGGCAGGAGGAACATTAGGTTCCTATTCGTCGGGCGATGGGCCCGCGACCAAACAATGGCTGCTCGATCACGAGCAGCGCCATTCCTGACGGAGATATATATGGCGACGACCACGATCCACAGTCTCGACGGCAGCGGCGACTTTGCCGCCTACCGCGCCGATCCGGAGAGCACACCGCGTGGCGCAATCATCGTGATCCAGGAAGTATTCGGGGTGAACGAAGGTATCCGTCGTAAATGCGACCATTGGGCGTCGAAGGGCTACACCGCTTTCGCCCCCGATCTGTTCTGGCGGCTTGAGCCGGGTATCGAACTCGATCCCGATGTCCCGGAGCAAATGGAACGCGGTCTCGGCTTGTTCGGCACGTTCGATCAGGACAAGGGGATCGAGGATATCGAGGCGACGATCCGCACCGTGCGCGCCGCGACCGGCACGAAGGTCGGTGTAACCGGCTACTGCCTGGGCGGCCGCCTCGCCTATATGACCGCGGCCCGCACCGATAGTGACGCCAGCGTCGGCTATTATGCGGTCGGTGTGGACGGGCTGCTTGGGGAGAAGCACGCGATCGCCAGGCCGTTGCTGCTCCATATCGCCGGCAATGACGGGTTCGTATCGCCCGAGATTCAGGCGAAGATGCACGCGGGACTGGACGATCACCCCCGTGTGACGCTTTACGATTATCCCGGCGAGGATCACGGCTTCGCGACCGAGATGGGCAATCGCCGCTCGGAAGCCGCGGCGCAGCTTGCCGACAGCCGCACCGAGGCGTTCTTCGCCGAACATATCGGCTAACAAGAAAAGGGCGGCGTCCATATCGGACGCCGCCCTATTTTCGTTCTGGATAAGCAGCTTACTGGAAGAGCTGCAGAACCCCGATGTCCTTGTCGATGAAGCCGGTGTAGATCATCGATCCGGCAACCCAGAGGATCACCAGCAGACCGATCCACGCGATCCAGCGATAGCGCTCGATATATTTGGCGATGATGTTCGCCGCGACGCCCATCAGCGCGACCGCGATCACAAGACCGACCATCAGGATACCGGGGTGATCGCGCGCTGCACCGGCGACCGCCAGCACGTTGTCGAGGCTCATGGAGACATCTGCCACCGCAACTGCCCAAGCGGCGCCTGCAAAGCTCTTGGCTGGCCGCAGACCCGAATGCTCGTCACCCTCGATCTCAGGCGAGCCGGGGTTGTGACCGCCGACGACGATCTCGCGGTACATTTTCCATGCTACCCACAGCAGCAGAACGCCGCCCGCGAAGACAAGGCCGATCACGGCCATCAACTGGGTCACCACCAGCGCGAAGCCGATTCGCAACACCAATGCGGCGACGATGCCGATCAGGATTACCTTCTTGCGCTGGTCTGCGGGCAGACCCGCTGCGAGCGCGCCGATGACGATCGCGTTATCGCCCGCCAGGACAATGTCGATCAGGATCACCTTCGCGAATGCCGACCATGCCGACAAACTGCCCGAAAACAGCCCCGCAAAATCGTTGACGATATGCCCCCAAAGCTCCGTCATGGATTCCCCTCTTCAGCTGTCGCTTCAATGTGCAAGATCAACGCGTCTTGCCTGTATCCGTTCAATGTCCGTCACGGGCGAAACCCGTAACAGCAGCCAGGCTCGGTAGCCCGCTGGCCGAAACGACGCAGGCCCGACCCGGCTATCCAGGTCAGGCCCCGCGCGGTCACTGGTTCATCGAATCGAAGAAGTCCTCGTTGGTCTTCGAGTCCTTCATCTTGTCGAGCAGGAACTCCATCGCGTCGATGGTGCCCATCTGCATGAGGATACGGCGCAGCACCCACATCTTGGAAAGCTTGCCCTTGTCGACCAGCAGCTCTTCCTTGCGCGTACCGGACTTGCCGACATCGAGCGCCGGGAAGACGCGCTTGTCCGCGACCTTGCGGTCGAGCACGATTTCCGAGTTACCAGTGCCCTTAAACTCTTCGAAGATGACCTCGTCCATGCGGCTGCCGGTATCGATCAGCGCGGTGGCGATGATCGAAAGCGAACCGCCCTCCTCGATGTTGCGCGCGGCACCGAAAAAGCGCTTCGGGCGCTGCAACGCATTCGCGTCAACACCGCCGGTCAGCACCTTGCCCGACGACGGGACGACGGTGTTGTAGGCACGGCCAAGGCGCGTGATCGAATCGAGCAGGATGACGACATCCTTCTTGTGCTCGACCAGACGCTTGGCCTTTTCGATCACCATTTCGGCGACCGCGACGTGGCGGGTGGCGGGTTCGTCGAAGGTCGAGGAGACGACCTCGCCCTTCACCGAACGCTGCATATCGGTGACTTCCTCGGGCCGCTCATCGATGAGCAGGACGAGCAGGAACACCTCGGGATGATTGTCGGTAATCGCCTTGGCGATGTTCTGGAGCATCACCGTCTTGCCGACGCGCGGCGGCGCGACAATCAGCGTGCGCTGACCCTTGCCCTGCGGCGAGATGATGTCGATGACACGCGCGCTCTTGTCCTTAACCGTCGGGTCAGCGGGATCCAGCGTCAGCTTGCTCTCGGGATAGAGCGGGGTGAGATTGTCGAAATTGACGCGATGGCGGACCGCATCGGGGTCGTCGAAATTGACGCTGACCAGCTTGGTCAGGGCAAAATAGCGCTCGCCATCTTTGGGCGCGCGGATTTCGCCTTCGACCGTATCGCCGGTACGCAGACCGAATTTGCGGACCTGGTTGGGCGAGACATAAATGTCGTCGGGGCCGGCCAGATAATTGGCCTGCGGGCTGCGCAGGAAGCCGAAGCCGTCCTGGAGCACTTCGATCGTGCCCTCGCCCATGATCTGTTCGCCATTCTCGGCCTGAGCCTTGAGGATCGCGAACATCAGGTCCTGCTTGCGGAGCGTCGAGGCGCTTTCGACGCCGAGTTCCTCGGCCATCGTCACCAGCTCGGCGGGGGGGGTCTTTTTGAGATCTTTGAGATGCATCTGGGGGAGTCCGTGTGGCGATCGCTGGGAGGGTTTCCGGGCGTTGAGACGCTGCGATGGCTTGAGGAAAAAGGAAGGATGCCGCAGCCGCCGGACGGCGACGCAACAGTTGCGCGATTAGGTTCGGGCTGGATTCAAGTCAAGCTGCGACGTCGCGTGATCAGAACGGGCGAACCACCGCAAGGATGACGATCAACGCGACGAAGATCGCCGGAATTTCATTGATCATCCGCAATTGGCGGCTGGTGAGGCTGCCCTGCCCGGCGCTAAGCCGCCTCGAATAGCCCACTGCCCAGCCATGATAGCCCGAGAGCAGCAGCACGAGCAGCAGCTTGGCGTGGAGCCAGCCAAGGCCGGCGCCGCCCTCGAACAGGCCGAGATTGGCGCCGAGCGCGATACCGACGATCCACACCACAGCCAGCGACGGCGTCAGGATCATGCGGCGCAGCTTGGCCTCGCGATCGGCCCAGGCTCTGGCCTGTACGGGATCGCCCAGCGCTTCCTGGTGATGAACCAGATAGCGTGGCAGAATGAAGAGGCCGGCCATCCAGAAGATGACAAAGATGATGTGCGCTGCCTTCACCCACAGGTAGGCGGCGCCAAGAAATCCGCTCATTCCGTTCCCCGCACGATGCCGATCAGCTGTTCGACATGGGCGATCGGCGTATCCTGCTGAATACCGTGCCCGAGATTGAAGATATGGGGTCGATCCGACAGCGCATCAAGCACGCGCCGCACCGCTTCCTTCAGTTCAGCGCCGCCGGCGATCAACGCAAGCGGATCGAGATTGCCCTGCACCGGAAGTCCGGCAGGCAGCTCACGATGCGCCCAGACTGGATCGACCGTTTCATCGAGGCCGATCGCATCGACTCCGGTCTCGCGCGCATAAGCAGCGAGCTTGCCGCCTGCGCCCTTTGGGAAACCGATGATCTTCACCTGCGGACAGCGCGCCCGAAGGCCTGAAACGATCGCCGCATTGGGCGCAATCACCCAGCGCTCGAACTGGGATGGCGAGAGCGATCCTGCCCAGCTGTCGAAAAGCTGTACCGCCTCGACCCCGGCTTCGACCTGCTTCGCCAGATAATCGATCGACATCGTCACGATCGCGTCGATGATTGCCCCGAACGCGCCCGGATCGGCATAGGCCATGCGGCGCGTCTCGCTCTGGTCGCGGCTACCCTGTCCGGCGACCATGTACGTCGCGTTGGTCCAGGGACTGCCTGCAAAGCCCAGGAA